>Ga0207865_101594_pt1 | contig 16341 bp, 13 predicted proteins | sample HigsolmetaAR204D_FD_184836 | JGI IMG/M metagenome (GOLD analysis project Ga0207865, IMG submission 184836) | Ionic liquid and high solid enriched microbial communities from the Joint BioEnergy Institute, USA - AR20-4-D (SPAdes) (version 2) ...
GAGTAGGGTTCCATCCTTTCAGGTGACTTCGCAATCTCTGAGGATACCCTACTTTTTTGTCGCCTGGAAGGCTCCAAATCATGGTACACAAACAATTGTACATCATCAAAAAAATCAGCGAAACGCCAAAATAGCGCTGGATTTCGTTCTTATCTCGGTGAAATCGATCCGTTTCCGGGGTTATCGGTTCGAATAAGATCGTTTTTCGTTCTTATTTTCCATTATTAGATCGTTTTGGTAGTAACAAGATCATTTTTCATTCTTATTTTGGCAGGAGGTCAGGCTGGGGACTGGACGCGGACGGCCCTGGGGTCAGGCTGCACTCCGGGCTGGATACTGGGTATGGATGACCCTGAGTCGTGCTGCACTCTGGACTGGATACTGGATATGGATGACTCTCAGCTCTGACTGAAGGCTGCATCCAGTCGGCGGCATGCTGTCATGAAAACGCAGAAACATTCTGATTATGCAAGAAAGGCGCCCTCTAGAGCGCCTTCCATGAAAGCAATATTATGTAATAATACCTCTTATAATTTGATGATGAACGTCAGCAAATTTTCAGTACCGAAGGTGACGACCGATGACGTAGGATTTGTTCGTCATAGACGTCTAAATCTTAAAACGGTTCAGCGATAGCTGCAGCTCTTCCGCAAGCTTGGCCAGCGCATCCGCCGAGTGGCGAATCTCCTCCATGCTTGAGAGCTGCTCCTGGCTCGACGCCGATGTCTGCTGGCTCACCGCCATGCCTTCCTTCGTCACCTCATTGACAAGCTCCATCGCCGACGCGATGCTTTGGCTGCTGGCGGTCAGTTCCTCAATGCTCTGTCTGACCGATGCGACACCGACATAAACGCGTTCGACCGCTTCGTCAATGCGTCCGAAAGCGTCCTGCGCCTGGTGCGTCTTGTCGATCCCTTGTTCCGCTTCAAGCAGCCCTTGCTTCATAGAACTTGCCAGGCGCTGCATCTCGCTTTGGATAGACTGAATCCGCTTCGTAATTCGAACAGAGGCATCGCCCGACTGGTCGGCCAGCTTGCGCACCTCGTCGGCGACAACGGTGAAGCCTTTGCCCGCTTCCCCGGCCCGGGCCGCCTCGATCGCCGCATTCAACGACAGCAGGTTCGTCTGGGCGGAAATTTCCTGAATGATGACGGCAAAGCTGCCGATTTCCCGAATATGGTCCGTCAGCGAGCTGATCATCCCATCCAGCGCCTGCACCGTAGAGTAAATGGCCCTCATCTGCTCCGATGCCGACTGTACCGTCGACGCTCCGTCCTTCGAGGCAGCCGCAGCCGTTCCCGCCGATCGGTACACTTCCTCGCTGCTGGCGCCGATCGACTCGGTGTTGCCCGTCATCCGAACCACCTCGGCAGATGCCTCCCGCAGGCTCGCCGCCTGCTGGTCCAGCTCGCGGGCCAAATGCTCGCTGGACGAAGCGATCTGCTCCGACGCCCGCGTCCCTTGCTCCGTGCTCGCCAGCAGCTGCTCCGCGCTGGCCGAGACGGTCAGCGCATTGTCCGCCACGCTCGCGATCAGTCCGCGCAAGCCGTCAAGCATCGTATTGAACGACCGGTTCAGCTCGCCGAGCTCGTCTTTGTAAGGATAATCTCCCGTTACTGACAAATCGCCGGCTTCCGCCAAAATCATCCGCTGCCTCAACGATTGCAACGGCCCGGTAATTACCCTGCTCACCGCATATCCCAAGCCTACAAACAGCGCGACGGCCAGCAGCGTGCATAAGATGGAAATCGTCTTGGCCGTGCCGGCATCCCGCTCGCTCTGGACATACAACTGCTCGGCCACCTGCTGGTTGTACTCGGACAGCTCCGACAGGGCGTTATGAATTTGCGCCCCGATCATGCCGACCTCGTTCACATACGCATCGTAAGCAGCCGCCTCCTGGCCTTCCTCCGCCAGCTTCGTCACCTTGACGGCCGCTTCGCGAAACTTGGGCAGCGCCTCCGTATACTGCTGCAGCAGCTCCAGCTCCTTCGGATCGGAGGCCAGCTTGCCGTATTCGGCGATGATGCCGTCGATCAGCTCATTCTGCTCCTCCATGCGGTTCAAGGAGAGCCCGTCCTTCGTCGTCATGAATTCCAGCATCATGACTTCGCTTGTCCGCATATATGTCTGCATGCTGTTGACCCATTTAACCGGAAGCAGCCGGTTTTGGTACATTTGCTGCGAATTGGCTGCCAGCTTCGACATATAGGCGAATCCGACGATCGACACGAGAAGTATAAATACGATCGCGCTTGCGTTGAGCAGCCAAATTTTGGACCGGATATTAAGATTTCTAAGCATATCCAACACGTTCATCGTCGTTCACCCTCCGTAGTTGTAGAAGCGTAAAATAGCGGGTCCGTATTTACGAATCCGCTTCGCTCATATCCCGCTTGATTTCCTGAAACCATCTTCGGGCCCACTCTTCGCCCTCCCTCGCCGAATGCATGTTGCTTAGCAAGCAATGGCCGTCTCTGTAAAAATGAATAACATGCTTTTCCTTCCGCAGCAAAATGCCACCGTCGAGATGCATGGTCAATCCGATGCGGTGATTTTGACAATACCGGACGAAAGCCTTGACGATCTCCCTCATCTCATCCGTCGGTTCCACCCGCAAGGTGTAGGACTCGGTCTCGGAGCAATAGCGCACAACCTGAACATCCTTGACGACGGCTGACGCGTCCGCCGACGAAGCGGCAATGCGCAGCGCCGCTTCCCGCGGATTCGGCGCATCGTAGATGGCCCGGCCGATGATGCCGAAGTCCGCTCCCGCCTGGATGGCTGCCTGCAGCGTGCCGCCTTGAGCGCCGATGCCGCAGGCGATCATGACCAGTTCCGGGCCGACCGTCTCCCGCAGCGCGCGAATTTGATCGGGCCGGGTGCCCGGCGCCTGAATGCCGTAGCATCCGAGGTAGGCGGCCATCTCGGCGAACTGCCGGGCGTGAGGCCGGGTGAATTCGAGCCCGCCCGGATGCGTCAGCTCGGTGACGACGAAGATGCCCAGATCTTCCCCCGCCACCTCGAGAATTTCCACGAGCGCATCCGGTCCGATAAAGCCGTGCGCCATCACCGCGCTGACACCGGCTTGCTTGGCCATCCGCACAATCCGGTTGTTGGTTACGGGCACGTCGGCGATTTTCAAATCGGCGATAATCGGCAGACCGTACGTATCCTTAAGCTCTTTGACAAAGGACAAGCCCTCCTGCAAAATGAGCGGATAGTTGATTTTGACCGCATCCACGACGTCCCGGCACTGCTCCAGCACGCGCAGGCTTGCCGTCCGGTCCGGCGTATCCAAGGCTAAAATAATATGGGACTTGGGAGGTGGAAGAAACATAATCCTCACTTCTTTCAGAATAAGATTCTTCCTCGATCTTCCTCGATCGTCCGGCGTCGATGCCAAATCGGAGCCGATCCGGTTAATCCTGCACGGCAGCCCCGATCAATTCGCGAATATCCTCGATATTATATTGAAGCATGTAGTCCTTGATCTCCCGCAAAATATCGATCATGGCCGTCGGCTGAACGAAATTGGCCGTTCCCACCTGCACGGCGGACGCTCCGGCCAGCAGCATCTCGATCGCATCCTCGCCGTTCATCACGCCGCCGCAGCCGATAATGGGCAGCTTGGAAACTTGCCGCACCTGGTAAATCATCCGGACGATAATCGGCTTGACCGCAGGTCCGGATAGTCCTCCCATGACATTGCCGATCTTCGGCCTGCGCGTGTGGATATCAATCGCCATCGCCAGAATCGTGTTCGCCACGTTCAGCCCGTCCGCACCGCCCCGCTCAGCGGCAAGGGCAATCTCCTGAATGCTGGTCACATTCGGCGTCAGCTTGGCGATAATCGGCTTGTCCGTGACCTCCTTCACCCGGCGGATCAGCTGGAAGGTTGCTTCCGGATCCATGCCGAAGGCGAGCCCGTTGCCTTTGAGGTTCGGGCACGAGATGTTCAGCTCGAGCGCCGCCACGCCCTCGGTGCCCCCGATCGTCTCGCTCATCTCGGCGAATTCGTCGAACGAATCGGCGGAAATGCTGGAGATGAGCGGAATCTTGTATTGGCGGTAATACGGCAGCGTATGCTCCAGGTAATAAGCGAGCCCTTTGCTTTGTATGCCGATGGAATTAATCATGCCCGCCGGCGTTTCGCACACCCGGGGCGTCTTGTTTCCTTTGCGCGGTTCTTTCGTGATGCTCTTAGGGACGATGGCCGCTAGCTCGTTGAAATCGATGACCTCGTCCATATCCTCGCCGAAAGCGCCCGATGCCGGCATAATAGGATTTTGCAGCCGCAGACTGCCGATGTTCACATCCAGGCGCAAATCCGCCTCTGATAAGCTTCGCTTGCTCATGTCAGCACCACCTGTTCCAGCGGGAAAACCGGCCCTTCCTTGCATACGCGCACCGTGCGGGACGTGCCGTCCGCTTGCCGGATATCGCATACGCAGGCGAAGCAGACGCCCATCGCGCAGCCCATATGCTCCTCCAGTGCAATCTCCGCGAAAATGCCATTGCGGGCGGCGATGTCCTGCAGCAGCAGAGACAGCCGCTTGGAGCCGCACGTATAAGCCGCCTGGATATCGCGTTCCCGGACAATCCGCTCCAGCAGAGGCCGAACCTCCTCGACCGCGCTGCTGCCGTCTTCGTCGGTAACCTTATAGACTTCGGCGCCCAAGCCTTGCAGCGTTTCGGCCGCAAGCAGATCGTTGCGGGACCGGGCGCTAAGCACCGCCACGCTGCGCACTCCCTGCTGCGCCGCCTCCTGGGCCAGAGCAGCCAGCGTCGCAATGCCGACTCCGCGGGCCAGCATCAAGATCGAGCCGCCATGTCCCTTCAGAGTGAATCCCTGGCCCAGCGGGCCGAATACGTCGACCTGGTCTCCCGCAGCGACCCCGGTCAGCCGCCGGGTGCCGAGCCCTTTCACCAAATACAGAAACTCGAGCGTATGCTCGGTCCGGTTGATCCGGTAGATGCTGAACGGCCGGCGCAGCAAAGGATCGTACTCGTCAGAGCAGCGAAAATTAAAAAATTGACCCGGCCTGACGTCCTCCTGCAATTCCGACGCGTCGACAACCATATGCCAGTACCGTTCGCTGACTTGCCGATTAGACAATACCTTTAGCTTTGCCGCTCTCATGCTGATGTCCCCTATTCAAAGTAATAATCGCGTCCTTCGATTCGTCCGAAACCGCCTCAGCGCACTTCAGCACGGCCGCTTCCAGCAGGAAGGCGCCACGCGCGATCTGGCTTGTCGCGCTGTACTCGTCCTTGTGGTGGCTCAGGCCGCCCTTCGACGGCACAAAGATCATCCCCGTCGGACAGAGCGCCGCCATATTCATCGCGTCATGCCCCGCTCCGCTCATCATGCGGACATGGCTGACGCCCAGGCGCTCACACTGCTCGGCGAGCAGATCGGCCGTCCGGTTGTCCAGCAGCACCGGCTCCTCGTCGCTCAGCACGCGAACTTCGGAGCGCAGGCCGCGCTCCAGCTCCAGACGGCTCATCACGCCGTAGATGCGCTCGATGACCGCTTGCCGGGAGGACTTCTTCGTTCCCCGCACGTCGACCTGCAGCATAACCTGATCCGGCACCACATTCATCGCGCCGGGCCGAACGTCGCAGACGCCGGCGGTCGCTACTGTTCCGGACGACGATTCCGCCAGCGCAGCCCGCTCCAGCTCCAAAATGATTTCGGCTGCGCCGATGAGCGCGTCCTTGCGCATCGTCATGGGCGTCGTGCCGGAATGCGAGGCTCTGCCCTGGATCGTAATCTCCAGGCGGGCCGGGGCGGCGATGCCGGCAACGATTCCGACGTCGATCCCGCTCTCCTCCAGAACCGGTCCCTGCTCGATATGCAGCTCGAAAAACGCTTTGAACTCCTTGCCGCTGCGACGGGAGCTTTCTATGCGGTTAACATCCAATCCTACCGCGGACAGCGCCTCCTCGAACGAGACGCCCTCTTTGTCATGCAGCTGCTCCAGCGACGCGCGGTTCAGCTTCCCCGCCATTGCCTTGCTGCCGACGGTAGAGACGCCGAAACGGGCCGATTCCTCGCAGGCGAACGATATTACTTCTATGGGATGGCGCGTGGCGATTCCGCGCTCATTCAAGCTTCTTACCAGCTCCAGCCCGGCCATAACGCCGAGTGTGCCGTCAAAGCGGCCGCCCTGCTGCACCGTATCGAGATGCGAGCCGCAGGCTACCGCCGGCAAATTGCTGACCAGGCCCGGGCGCCGGGCGATCACGTTGCCGCAGGCATCAATCCGCACCGACATCCCCTGCTCCTCGCATTGCTTCATAAAGTAGCGAGTGGCCGCCCAATGCTCCGCCGTATAGGCCAGCCGGGTAATCCCGCCTTCCGGCGTTCCGCCAAACTCGTTGATTTCCCGCATCGACGCTTCCAATCGATCTATATTCACGATCCTTCACCTCGATCAAACCTCAGCTTTGCTTCCATTATAGTGGAATGAGGCCAGGCCGTCGTTGTGGCGGAAGCCGAAAGAAACCAGCGGGATTTGTCCGCTCGGACCACAATAAACGGCTTCGCCGTCCCGATGTATCTATCAGGACGATGCGCCGTTTATCAAGACGATGCGAAGCTTTGAAAAAAGCCCCCTCAGACTCTCAAAAGCTGAACAAGTCGAAGGGGGCTGGCGGAGCAGGGCCCGCGGGTTACATGATCATTTCTTGCGATTCGTGCCAATGAAGTACTTTCTTCTCTAGGTAGTTGGATAGCAAGTACAAGATCAAGCCCATAACGCTCAGCAAGAGAACTGCCGTTAAGATCATATTGATATCGAACGTTTCGCTGCCGAGAATGACCAGATAGCCGAGCCCCGCCTTGGCCCCGATCATCTCACCGATGACGGCGCCGGTAATCGCATAGGTCGTGGATACTTTCAAGCCCGACATGATGGACGGAAGCGAGTACGGGATTTCGACCGAATAGAACCGCTGCCAGCGGTTGGCTTTCAAAATATGCAGCAAATCCTGCATATTCCGCTCCACGGACCGAATCCCGATGATCGTATTGACCATGATCGGGAAGAAGACGACCAGGATGACCAAGGCGATCTTGGAGCTCGCCCCCAGGCCGAACCACAGCACGAACAGCGGAGCGATCGAAATTTTCGGCGCGATCTGAGCCAGGACGATGTACGGAGTGAACAGACGCTCGAGCAGCACGCTCTTGGCCAGCAAATACCCGAACACCAGTCCCAGCAGGCTGCCGATGACAAAGCCGATGAATATTTCGTAAAGCGTCGTGCCGATATGAGCGCCGATGCCGCCCATGGTCAGATTGCTCCAGAACTTGCTAGCAAACGCCAGCGGAGCCGGCAAAATTTGCGGCGGAACCTGAAACACGGAGACATAGGCTTGCCACAGCAGCAGGAACGTGATCAGTGTACCGATAGCCAGAACGGTCTTGCGTCCGTATTTATTCAAACCGATCACCCCTGCATTACTTCAGATTGGTCACGACGAGGTCTTCAGCCTTGAATTCCTTCTTGATGACGTCGAATTTCTTCTGCGTATCGATTGCTGTCTGCCATCTTGCCATGTCAGCCGCTCCAAACCCGTCTTTCTTGGTCAGATCGCTTTGCCACAGATAAGGAATGAACACGTCGTTAAAGATTTTTTCCGTAATCTCCTGCTTGCCTTCCGAAGCCTGCGCGTATTTCTTGATGGACATGTCAATCGCAGCCTTCGCGTTGCCGCCGATGATGTAGTCCAGCGCTTTGTTCAAAGCCGTATTGAAGCCGATCACACTGTCCTTGTTCGATTCCAGGAACTTGTCGGAGGTGATGACCACGTTGCCGAACGAAGGAAGGTATTCGTCCGAACGGATTTCATCTACTTCCACGCCGCTGTTGCGCAGCTCGACCGTTCTCAGCATGGAGAAGGCAATGGCGTCCACCTCATCGGATACGAGCGCATTGACGATCGCCCCGGTGCCGACGATTTTCGTGTTGACGTCCTTGATGCTCAGTCCGTTCTGCTCAAGCATAACCTGCAATTGGATATAGTTCGGGCTGCCGAAGCTGGTGACGGCAACCGTCTTGCCCTTCAAATCTTGAGGCTGCGCAATGCCTTTATCCTTCTTGAAAATAACGGCGCCCAGTCCGCGCTGATACGTCGTGTGCACGACCTTCACCGGGATATCCTGAGACTTTGCCGTAATGACGGCATCCGCGTTCGGGAAGCCGAACTGCACGTTGTCGGCCGCCACGTTCTTGACGATGCTGGCAGCGTCGGCATAGACGAAATCGACATCCAGTCCTTGCTCTTCGAAGTATCCTTCTTCCTTGGCGACATACAGCGGAGCGTAATAAGGAACGGCCGCTCCGTCGATTTGCACGGTCACCTTCTTGACTTCTTTCTGCGGAGTTTCGCCGCCGCCGGCAGCCGGCGTCTGGGCCGTACCGCCTCCTCCGGCGCCCGATCCGCAGGCGGCCATAACGGACACAAGGGCAATGGACACAATCGTGCTCAATACTTTTTTCATTGCGGAATAATCCCCTTTTGAATGATTTTGTCGATGGCGAGCAATGCGGCTCTGCACAGCTTCAGCTGGCTTTCTTCATAATCGACCAGCCACTGATTCGTCGCGCGGTTGGCGTGCACGACAAGCAGCGTTCCGGCATAAGCTCCCATCACCGAGGCGATCGTCAGGAGCGTCTCCGATTCCATCTCCAGATTCAATACGCCCAAAGCTTTCATTTCCTGAATCATGCCGTCGGAATAATTGTAGCCGGCGACGTTCCGGTCCTGTCCGTGATAGAAGGAAGAGGTCGTCGCGCCAATCCCGAGATGATAGCGATAGCCCAGCGTCTCGCACGCCTCCACCAGCGCCTGCACCACATAATGGTTGGCAACCGCAGGATATTCGGGACGCGCGTAATGCACAGCGGTTCCTCCCAGTCGAACGCTGCCGGTGTTAATGATCAAGTCGCCGCATTCGATCCCCTCCTGTATCGCGCCCGTACCGCCGATGCGGATCAGGCACTTGGCCTTCAGCCGCAGCAATTCGAGGACGGCGATTTCCGTCGACGGCCCGCCGATGCCTGTGGAACAGACAGAAACGGAGTGGCCGCCAAATTCGCCGGTTCCCACCTTGAATTCACGGTTCGAGCTCAAAATCTTGTAGCTGTCGAACAGATCGGAGATCAGCTCGACGCGGCCAGGATCTCCCGGAAGCAGAACATAGGGCGCCACATCGCCTTCCGCAATGCGAAGATGCGGCACCTTCGTCCCTTCGTAAAGCGGGAAATCCGCCTGGATAAATCTGCTGCTCACTATATATCGTCACCTCCCCTCGAGAATTTTAGCTGTATTGAGCCTAAGTTATGTTAAGATTTGCGCACAATCTGCTTGGATTCGTGCCAGAACAGGAAGCGGTTCTCCAGGAAACTGATGAGCGCGTAGAAAAGAATTCCCATAATGATGGTATAAATAATGCTGGCGAACAGCATCGGCGAATTGTACGTCGTGCTGTTGAATATGAGCAGATATCCGAGCCCGCTCTCGCCGGATATCCATTCGGCCACGATTGCTGCAATGACCGCTTGCACCATGCCGACCTTCAGCCCCGCGAAAATTTGCGGCAGCGAATGAGGCAGCTCGACCTGCACGATCTTCTGCCACCAGGATAAGCCGGTAATCTGCATCAGACATTTCAGGTTATAGTCGATGCTCTTCAATCCGAACATCGCGCCAAGCATAACGGGGAAAAAGACCATGGAAATAATCAGCACCAGCTTGGAGACAAAGCCGAGCCCGAACCAAATGACGAACAGCGGGGCAAGGGCGATTTTCGGCGCTGTCTGGGCCAGCAAAATGTACGGCATGAGCGCTTCTTCCAGAAGCTTGATCTTGCCGACAAGATACCCGATGACATAGCCCAGAATCGTACCGAGCACGAACCCGGCCAGCACCTCGCCGGAGGTGACGAGGAAATGCATGGCGACGTCCTGCTCCGGAATCATGTCGATCAAAGCCCGACCGACGTCGGACGGAAGCGGCAGGATGAACGAGGGCACGTCAAAAACGATGGCATAGACGAACCATACTAGAACAAGGATGGCGATCGCGACGGCGTATTCGCCAATCAGTCTAAATCGTGACATCAGCCCAACACTTCCCTTAATTTTTTCACGTAGCTGCCGAACTCGGGCGTTTCCTTCACATCGACCGTCCGCGGACGAGGCAGGTCGATATTTAGGATCTCGTCGATTTTGCCGGGACGGGGGGACATGACGATAACGCGGTCGGACAAGAATACCGCTTCGGCAATGCTGTGAGTGACGAACAAGATCGTCTTCTTCGTCTCGTTCCAGATCCGCATCAGCTCGATGCCCATCTTGTCGCGGGTCAGCGCGTCCAGGGCGCCGAACGGCTCGTCCATCAGCAGCACGTCCGGATTGTAGGACAGCGCCCGGACGATCGACACCCGCTGTCTCATGCCGCCGGACAGCTCGCGCGGATATGCCTTTTCAAATCCTTTGAGACCGGCCAGTTCCAGCAGCTTGTCCAGCTTCGCCAAGTTTTCCTTCGTATCCAGCTTCTTGACCTCCAGCGGAAACTTCGCATTCTGATATACCGTCTTCCACGGCAGCAGCGTCGCGTCCTGAAAGACGAAGCCGATATGGTCGGCCGAGCTTTCCCAGTGAATGCGGCCGGAAGAAGGCTGATCCAGGTTCGCGAGAATGCGCAGCAGCGTCGATTTGCCGCAGCCCGAAGGACCGATGATGGAAATAAACTCGCTTTGCCGAACGTCCAGATGAATATGGGATAACGCGTGAACCTCCCGGCCCCCGCTCGATTTATAGATCTTGTTGACATCTTCAATGCGGATCGCTGTTGACACGCCGAAAACACTTCCTTTTTCCCTGTCTTTCGACAAAATAGGATACTAAGCTGCAAAAATCGACTTTATTCCATTTATATTCTATATTTTTTTAATGTTAGTAAATATGTCTGAAAGGACAAAAAAATAGACGAAAATTCATCCTTTCCGATATTAAATCTGCGAGGTGTAATGTTTAATTGTTCCAATATGTTATGTTATATCACAGTAAATATACATCAAAATAGGACGAATTTAAAGTTTTTATTTTTTCATAGAGCCATAGGACCCGAAGCTGCATTGATCTAGCCTCAAAAAGAATAGATCTTTTTTCCTATGCCGCCCGCTGCAAAGCGATCGGCCTAACGGCCTGCAGGCCGGCGATTCTCGCCAGCGGCGGCGAGCTCCCGAAGGAAGCTTGAGCCGTGCCGGGGCAGCTCGACTTGAAAATTGTCCGCCACAGTAGCGCCGACATCCGCCAGCGTCGCGCGGACGCCCAGGTCTTTCCCGCCGTCCGCACCGTACGGGATAGCCAGCAGCGGCACATACTCCCGGGTATGATCGGTGCCATGGTGCGTCGGATCGTTGCCGTGATCGGCGGTAATGATCAGCAGATCGCTAGGCCGCATGGCGCCGAGCACCTCCGGCAGACGCTCGTCGAACTCCCGCAGCGCCGCGGCGTAGCCTTCCGGGTCCCGGCGATGACCATATATGGCGTCGAAGTCGACCAGATTCAGAAAGCACAGCCCGTGAAAGTCGCTCTGCATCTCCTCAATGACCCGGTCGACGCCTTCGCGGTTCGACTTCGTCTTCACGCTGCGCGTGATGCCTTCGCCGGAGTATATATCGGAGATTTTGCCGATGCCGATGCTGTCGAAGCCGGCGTCCGCCAGGCGGCTCAGCACGGTCGGCTGCGGAGGGCTGACCGCAAAGTCTCTCCGGTTCGCCGTCCGCGAGAATTGCCCCGGCGTCCCGATGAACGGCCGGGCGATCACCCGTCCGACGGAATAAGGCTCATGCAGCGTCATGGCTCTGGCTTGGGCGCAAATCGCATACAGCTCGTCCAGCGGCACGATCTCCTCGTGAGCGGCTATCTGCAGCACGCTGTCGGCGGACGTATAGACGATCAGCTCGCCGGTCTGCAGGTGACGCGGACCGAGTTCGTCGATAATTTCCGTGCCGGAAGCGGGCCGGTTGCCGATGACCGCTCGGCCGGAGGCCGCCTCCAAGGCGCTCACAAGCTCCTCGGGAAAGCCTCTCGGGTAGGCCCGGAACGGCGTCTGCAGCTGCAGGCCCATCAATTCCCAGTGGCCTGTTAACGTATCTTTCCCCGCGGAGACCTCGGCCATTCGGCCGTAATAAGCCGCGGGGCGCGCCGCCGGAGCAACGCCCCGGATGCGGCCGATGCAGCCGAGTCCGAGCCGCTCCAGATGCGGCAGCGCCAAGGGGCCTGCCGCCTCCGCAATATGCCCGAGCGTATTCGCCCCGGCATCGCCGTAGCGGTAAGCGTCAGGCAGCTCGCCAATGCCTACGCTGTCGAGCACGATCAATACGATTCTTCTAAACGGCGTCGTCATGTTCGTTTCCCTAAGTCGGCATCCGCCGGCCAAGGATTGTCCGCTCCTTCCCTATCGTCGTAAATAATGTCTCCCCTTACCATCGTAAGGACGGTTTTTCCGGTCAGCCTCATGCCGCCAAACGGGGTATTGTGCGAGCGGGAGAGAAAGGCTTGCGGATCGACGACCCATTCCCTCTTCGGGTCGATGATCGCAATGTCCGCATCGAGCCCTGCCGCCAGCCGGCCGACCGGCAGCCCCATCACGGCCGCCGGGGCGCTGGTTAGCTTGGCGATCGCCTGTTCGGCCGTCAGCAAGCCGGTATGCACGAGCCGGGTAAACGTCAGGCCGACGGCCGTCTCCAGGCCGACCATGCCGAACGGGGCCCGGTCCAGCGGTAGCGACTTCTCCTCCAGCGTATGGGGCGCGTGGTCGGTCGCAATCGCGTCCAGCGTCCCGTCGCGGAGCCCTTGAGCAACCGCCTCCACATCCCGCGCCGTGCGCAGCGGCGGATTCACCTTGGCCAGCGTGCCGCTGATCAGCGCCTGCTCGTCCGTGAGCGTGAAATGATGCGGAGCGCCCTCCGCCGTAACGCGCACCCCTCTGGCCTTGGCCTCGCGGATCAGCTGCACCCCGCGAGCCGTCGACACATGCTGGATATGGAGGCGCGCCCCCGTCTCCTCGGCGAACAAAATATCGCGGGCGATAATCAGCTCCTCGCCAAGCGAAGGGATGCCCAGGTCGCCCAGCCGGCGGCTCGTCGCTCCCCGGTTCAGCGCGCCGCGGTCGACCAGGCGATGATCCTCGCAGTGAGAGCTGATCGGCACATCCAGCTCCGCCGCCCGCCGGAACGCTTCATACAGCAGATGCGGGTCCATCACCGTTTTGCCGTCGTCGGTGAAGGTGACGGCTCCCGCCCGATGCAGGCTTTCCATATCCGTCAGCCTGCTGCCTTCAATGCCGTAGGTGATGGCTGCCGATGAGAACAGCTTGACCAGGCCGTCCCGCCGGCCGGTTTCCAGCACTTGGGCGAGCGTCTCGACCGTATCGATCGCCGGCCTTGTATTGGGCATGCAGACGACGGCGGTAAATCCGCCGGCCGCCGCCGCCAAGGAGCCGGTATGGATCGTCTCTTTATGCGTAAAGCCCGGTTCCCGAAAATGCACATGAATGTCGACTAGACCCGGCACGACGAGCAGGCCTTCCGCATCAATGACACGGTCTGCGGCGCTTGAGGGCGTATTGCCGATCTGCGCGACCCGCCCGTCTTCCACGAGAACGTTCGTCCGCCGGTTCAATCCGCTGGCCGGATCGATCACCGTTCCGTTAACAATAAGCGTTTTCACAGCGGCTTCACTCCTTCTATTCTGATCATTCGACGATACTACCCGGCGAATTTTCAATAACCGAAGGTGGCGACCGATGACGAAGTATTCGTCGTCATAAGCGCCAAACCTATCGAATATCTGCATCGTATCAAACAGTCCGCCGCGGTTTGTATGTTTGCCGGGACAAAAAAAGGAACCGACATTCGTCGGTTCGGCTAACGTCATATGTTCTCCGCCTGCAAAATCTGATGAATCTTCAGCCCGACATGCAGCAGCAGCCGCTTCTCCGCATCGTGCACGCTGCAGCCGGTCAGCTGCTCGATTTTTTGCAGCCGGTATTTCATGGTATTGACGTGGACGAACAGCTTCTCCGCCGTTTCCGACAACGAGCAGTTGTTCGCGAAGTATTCCGTCAGCGTCGCCACAAGATTGGCGTTGCTGCTCCAGTCGTATTCGACCAGTTTGCCGACCGTCTCGGAATAGATGGACTCGAGTTCCCTCCAATCGTTGAATTGGCTCAATATCCGGAAAATACCGAGGTCCTCGTAATGCACGCAGCCGCTCGTTCCGCTGATCGGCTTGCCCAGCTTGATCGCCTGGACGGATTCGGAGAATCCCTTGTGAATGCCCTCCAGTCCCGGATAAAACCGGCCGACCCCGACGGTGAAGGCGAGCTCCTCGAATTCCTGGGCCAGCTGCCGCCTGACCGATTCCGCCATATGCATGACCGGTTCCTTCTGCGGATCGTCGCGGTAAGGATATTCCTGCCCGCTCTTCCCGTCCTCTCTCGGATAAAGGACGACGAGATAATCTTTGCGGATCGTGGTAATAATCTTGTGCACGCCGAAACGGAAAATCTCGTTGATTTTTCGCAGCAGCCTCCGCTTCTGCTCCTGCACCCACAGCGCTTCGAGATCGGCGCCTTCCGCGGCGCCCTTGGCGAATGCGATCGAGAGCACCTGGTAATTTTTGTCCAAATCCCAGCCGAATATTTCTCCTCTCTTGATCGCTTCATCCTTGTCCGCCACATGCCCGAGCAGCACCTCGGACAAAAAATCGTCCTTGAACGTCTGCTCCACATCGGCTTTCGTGATCACCTTCAGGAACTCGAGCGCCAGCAGCAGCACCGTGCGGTCCAGCACTTGAAAGTCCCGCTCCCGGAACTCGCGCTTCGTATGCCAGCAGGTGACATCGCCGTACAGCTCGTCGTTCAGCAATAGCGGCGTCACGATGCACGGCGTCATCCGGCCGTCGAGCAGCCGCTGCATGCGGATCGAGCGTTTGGCGGCCTTCAGCTCGTTCTTCTGGGCGCGCGTCAGCGGAGCGACGTTCCGCCCTTTGTACAAGCTCTCGAGCGGCGGAATTTCCGAGCCGACCGTAATGATGTTCTCCGTCATTTGCTGCACGGCCTCGATCAGCGCCGGAATGCCCTTGCCGCTCATGGCCAGCTCCGTAATCCATTGAAAGAACGGCTCCAGCGGTTCCTTGTCCGCATCCCGGCTCGTCAGCATAAGCTCCATCAGCGGAGTCATTATGTCCAGATATGAAACCTCGTTGTCAATCTCGATAATGGGAAGCCCGAGCCGGTTGCCGGCCTCGATGATCGATTCCGGGATCGCCTCCACGTAGCGATGGGTCTTGATCGCCAGCGCCGAGCTGCCCACCTCGTCGAGCTGCTCCACCAGCTTTCCGATAGCCTCCCGGTCGTCCTTGATCGGATATAAGCTCGTCAGCAGCAGATCGTTTCCTTTCAGCCACTGAATCACATCCGGCACTTCCATGACCGTAATGTGGTCGATCGTCCGGTCCAGGCCCCGTTCTCCCGCAACAACCTTGCAGCGGAGCAGCCCCCCGATCTGCATCGCTTTTCTTACCGTAACGCCCAATCCTGCTCCCTCCCTTCCCCTCGGCTATGCGCCATCCGTATGCATGGGTTTATTATATCGAAAATCCGGCGCAACCAAAAACGACAGTCGGTTTCCATAATAAGGACGGGAGGCGCTAAGCCGTACAGACCAACGCTGTGAGAGGGCCAGCCTGCGCGGGAAAACGGGGGCGGAAGCCAATAAAATCGCTGCATCCGGCGGCAAAACGCATATTGCATACTTATTCATTTTATTGTATATTTAATCAATCAAAATGAAGCAGGCGCACAGCGGCCGGTGCCGGTCGCTTGATCGAATACATTCTTGGGAGTGAGACAGATGAAAGCTAGACTGCTGTTGGAGGACGGCACTCTCTTTGAAGGGAAGGCGTTCGGAAGCGAAGGGGAAGCTGCCGGCGAGGTGGTCTTCAACACGGGCATGACCGGTTATCAGGAGGTACTGTCCGACCCTTCCTACTGCGGGCAAATCGTGACGATGACGTACCCGCTGATCGGCAATTACGGCATAAATCGGGACGATTTCGAATCGATGCGTCCGTGGATCCGCGGCTTCGTCGTGCGCAAGCACGAGACGTCGCCGAGCCATTGGAGAGCCGGCGCGAATCTGGATCAGCTGCTGAAGGAATACGGCATTCCCGGCATCAGCGGCATCGACACCCGCATGCTGACCCGCATCCTGCGGCGGCACGGCACGATGCGCGGGCTGATCGCGACCGGCGG
>Ga0207865_101597_pt1 | contig 16311 bp, 15 predicted proteins | sample HigsolmetaAR204D_FD_184836 | JGI IMG/M metagenome (GOLD analysis project Ga0207865, IMG submission 184836) | Ionic liquid and high solid enriched microbial communities from the Joint BioEnergy Institute, USA - AR20-4-D (SPAdes) (version 2) ...
TCGCTCGTCGGCACGCTCGGGACGCCTTACGAGATCGACACGACCGGCTGCATCCTTTTGCTCGAAGAAGTTCACGAGCCGATCAATACCGTATACCGCTATATCGAGCAGCTGCGGCTGGCCGGCAAGTTCGCCGCATGCGTCGGCATCATTATGGGGGAGTGCAGCGATTGCCCGGAAGCGTACGGCGTGTCGTACAGCGAGCTGATCCGCGAAGTGATCCTTCCGCTCGGCAAGCCGCTCATCACCAATATGGCTACAGGCCACGGGCGTTTTAAAGCGGCCATACCGATTGGCGCGGTCGTCCGATTGAACTCGTATGCCGGCACGGTGACGATGCTGGAGCCGGGCGTGCGTTACTGAAGAGCTGCATGGAGCCGCGCCATGCGGCTTTCTTTTTTTTGAAGGGCGAGAGGAGTATTGCGATGGGAGAGGGAATTATAAAAAATGTGAACGATTAAGATGAAAACCAGCATTCGTATTCGTCCGCCGCAACATGAAAGCGCATTATTTGGAATGAGAGAAAGGAGGCTTCCATGTGATGGAGGTGCCGCGCCAGCTTCCCGGCAAGCTGATGCGCGATCGGAACGGGGCTTGGCGCCTGTATAGCGGGTGCGTCGTGCTTGGAGGCGATCTGCTCGAACGATATTTCCCTAGGCGGTCTTGAACGGCGACGCCGCGCCGAATTGTATAGAAGCGATGCAGGGCATGCGTTAGGGGACGACACTTATCCGGCTTGCGGGTTTAAGGTCTGTAGGCTGCCCGCTATCCGTTGTACGAACGTAACCAACATTAGTATGCTGCGAGATAGAGACGCCTATGACGAGCGCTTCCTATCGTCATCGGTCGTCACCTGCGGTATTGAAATTTTGTCGGCGTATACCGCCAAATTTTCAAGATAGAATGAAACGCCGCTGGGTATTTTAAAAAATATTAGGTGATGAAGGAGTATGGCGAATGTCCAAGCTGAGCGAGCTGGTACAAGAAAAAATCCGCTTTCTCAATACATTTATTCAATCGCCCAAAGAAATCGGCAGCATTACACCGAGCACCAAATACTTGGCAGCGGCCATGGTGAAGGGCATTGATTGGGATAAGGTCGAGCATGCGGCGGAGCTTGGCGCAGGCACCGGCGCGATTACGTCGTGTCCGCGGCAAGCGGCGGGAGGGAAGGTGCGCGTGATGCTGTTCGAGAAGGACCCCCAGCTGCGCGAACGGCTGCTTGTCAAATATCCGGGATTCCCCTGCTATGCCGATGCCAGTCAAATCAGGAACGCGATGAGTGTGGAAGGCATACCTTATCTGGACGTCGTCATTAGCGGGCTGCCGTTTTTTAATTTTTCCCAGCCGGTCAGGGACCGGATTATGGAGGAAATCCAGGAGTCGCTGCGCCCAGGCGGATATTTCGTCGCTTTCCAATACTCTTTGCAGATGAAGCGGCAGCTGAGCCGGCAATTCGATATCGAAGCGATTCAATTCGTACCGTACAATTTGCCGCCGGCATTCGTCTATCTTTGCCGCAAAAAATCGTAACCGGCCTGCGCTTTCGGCCGCTTCGGCGAAGCTCCCCAGCCGCAAGAGAAGGCCGGCCCTGCGGCCCGGGGAAGGCTGCTGTGTGCGGCCGCCGTTACTTGCTTTTCATCTCGAAAAACTCGCATAACGTCCGGTCATGATAGCTGATCTCGCTCACCCCGGCCTGGGTGACGACGGTCTGGTCATCGAAGCGAACGATCACGCCGCCCGAATCGACGACATGGTCGTTCTGAAATACGCGAACGGCCGTCTGGCGTTCCATGGCTTCCTGCATATCTTGATCGGTGATTAATCGGCGGTTCCTGGCCATAGCGACCTCCTCGCTTTATCTTTCAAGGATTGAATGATTGTCAGGCTTATTGTAACAGAAGGCAGGGATGCGGAAAAGCTTTGCCCAAGCCCGTTTACTCCGGCGGCGTGTTCCCGACAGGGAGCTTCAATGCTTCACGAATCGTCTCCGGGGCGTCACGGATTAGCGCCGCGAGAAGGGAGATGGACAGGTGAACGTACTGGAAACGGTCGCGACGATCGGCATCATGAATATCGTATACGTATCGCTGTTTACGATTCGGATCATTCTGGTGATGAAGTCTCGGCGAATTTTGGCGTCGGTCATCAGCATGTTTGAGGTGTTCGTCTATTTGATGGCGCTCAATATCGTGCTCAGCAACATCGACGAGCCTTTGAACCTGGCCGCTTACTGTATCGGCTGGGGAGCGGGCGTATGGCTCGGCATCAAGATCGAGGAATGGCTGGCGCTCGGTTACTCGATCCTGCAGATCGTCGTCGATTACGAATCGACCCGTCTCCCCATGCTGCTGCGCGAGCACGGGTACGGCGTCACCAGCTGGACGGCGGAAGGCAAGGACGGCCCTCGGCTCGTAATGCAGGTGCTGACCAAGCGCAATCGGGAAAAAAGCTTGATGAAGCTCATTCAGGAGCTGGCGCCGAAAGCGTTCGTGATCTCCTACGAGCCGCGCACGTTCCGCGGCGGATTTTGGACGAAACGGTTGTAGAGACTCTGCCAGGCAGGGTCTTTTTTGCGTCCGCAAAGATCGTTATCTGTTTTTGCGGAGCGATGTTTTATCGGCGCAGGATTGGGGCAAACCAATTAAAATGGAAAAGGAGGCCAGGTGCTGGACCGGTATCGGGAAGAAAACGCCACACTGGCCGACGTTATGAAGCCGTTCGAGCATGTCGTCGAATCGGGCACGCCGCTGCCGGCAGCCGTGGCGCTCATGAACGAGAAGGGCATGTGGTACGTGCCGGTCGTCCGCGACGGGCGTCTGGCCGGTTTGATGACGAAAGGCAGCATCGTCCGCCATCTGCCCGAGGTGTACATTCCGACGGAGGACGAATCCGGACCACGGTCCGGGCAGGGAGGGGGGCGAATGAACGGGGGCGCCGGAGCTTGTCTCGCTTTTTTGGCGGAACGGCAGGGGGACATTATTCAAGCGATTCAGGAGCATCTGATCCTTTCGTTCGTCTCCGTGCTGCTTGGCGCGGCGCTGGCGATACCGCCCGGCGTGCTTGCCGCGCGCCGGCCGCGGCTGGCCCGGTCATCCTGGCGACAGCCAATGTGATCCAGGTGTTTTCCGAGTCTGGCCTCTGCTTGTGCTCCTGATGATCGTCTTCGGGCTCGGCTTTATGACTGTGGCCATTGCGCTGTTCCTGTACTCGCTGCTGCCGGTCATCCGCAATACGTATGTCGACTTGACGCAGGTGGACCCGGCCATTGCGGAAGCGGGGCGCAGCGTCGGCATGAGCTCGGCGCAGCTGCTGCCCCGCGTTCAGCTGCCGCCCTTGTTTCCGGGGACTTCTGCGCATAAGGAGCTTCGGCCCTTTCTTGGAAAACGAAGCCGGGTCCGCTATAATGGAACAATATCCATTATCGATGCTTGGATGCCGGAAACCGTCAGCGGAATCGGGCGTCCGGAAGGGAAGAGAGCCGTGTTCGCACGCAGGGAGAGCCTCAAGCAGTATATTCGGTTGTATCCGGTTACCGCTGCAATTATCGTCCTTCAGCTGGTTATGATGGCGGTTATGGAATGGTACGGCTCGTCGACGGATAACGCCACTCTGCTTCGCTTCGGAGCGATGTTCGACTTGCCCGGCCTTCGACCCGAGCCTTGGCGCTATGTCGCCTCCATATTCCTGCATGTCGGGTTTGAGCATTTGCTCTTCAACAGCTTTGCATTGTATGTGTTTGCCGCGCCGCTGGAGCGGATGCTGGGGGCTTGGAGGTATATGCTGTTCTATGCAGCGTGCGGCGTCATCGGCAACATCGCCAGCGCGTGGCTGCATCCGGACTATTATATCGGGGCCGGCGCGTCAGGGGCCATCTATGGCGTGTATGGCGCGTATTTGTTCTTGTCCGTCTTCCGCAAAGATCTGATCGACGGCGAAGCGAAGAAAACGATAAGAATCATCGTCATCATCGGCTTCGTCTATTCGCTGGTCATCCCGAATGTGGATATTTATGCGCATGCCGGCGGCTTTGTCGGAGGCGTGGCGGTCATCTGGCTGCTGACGCTGTTCGTCCGCCGCAGGCACCGGGCCGAGAGCAGGGACGAGCGGCCGGAATCCTGGGAATAGGATGCAGGCTTCCTCCAGTCTGGAATGGCAGAGAATAAGGGCAGGCGGGAGATGCGGGCGGCGGATGCCTTCTCGGCATACCTATCTATCTTGATCTATTCTTTCCTCCAAATGGGGGCGCGCGATCAAGGAACCTCGCCAGCTGCGGGGTTCTTCTCCATTTGCCTCATTGCGCCGCCTCGAACGCAAGCAGCACGGCGGCGAGCCCGTTGCGGACCCGGACCGTACGGCGCAGCATCCCGCGGCGCAGCGGCTTTCGATACGCATACAGCAGGGCGATCGAGCCGGCGATGACCAGCAGCGGCAGCAGGTGCTGCGGGGTCAGCATGGTGAAAACGGGTAGCCGCTCTCCGAAAACCAGTCCACAGGGCTAACCCTCCTTCGAGACGGTACTTGTCACAGGCCCGGCGTTCATTTTAAAGCGATATAAATCTCAATCTCTCCGCTTGGGTAATATTTTTCATAATCGAACGTATATGCCCGGCGCAATTCGCCGGCCTCTTCCAATGCCCAAATCTGCTTCCACGCATGCAGCAAGCCTTGTGCATCCTTGTTGTCAACTTTGAAAATGCGGCAGCTCTCCGTATCGGGAACATCCAGCCGGGGCGATCCATCGCCTTCGATCCCGATGTCCAGCGTATAGTCTCCCTTATAATCGCTTGCGTAATCGTAGTAAACGCCGTAAATGCAATCCCGATGGCTTGCCAGCTTGCGGGAGGCCTCTTTCCACAGCGCTCCGATTTTCTCCATCACCCGTTCGTCGTTAAAATTATTCGTTCTAATGCTGTCGAGCAAAAATAGCTGCACTTGCAATCTTCCCTTCGTGTACATGGTAAACTAAGAAACTGTGCTTTTTTTAATTATAGAACGCCAGTTCGGATAAATCAAAATATTTTCTATATTATTCCTCTATCATTTCTCGTCTGGCTGCAAGAATGGTTAACTTATTAGTTAATATAATAATTTATTATTGACATTAATTCGGCTATATTGCTAATATGATTGTTAAATATGTTATTTAATTAACTATATAGTAAAATGAAGGAGAGATGTTCCATGACCGCCATTCCCCGTCCCGAGCATCCGAGGCCGCAGCGGGTTCGGCCGCATTGGATCAATTTGAACGGCGTCTGGCAGTTCGAGATCGATCACGGCCGCAGCGGCAAGCAGCGGGGCCGTCAGGAGCCCGGCGCGCAGCTGGGTGGCGCGATTACCGTGCCGTTCTGCCCGGAGAGCCGGCTGTCGGGCGTCGAGTACAAAGATTTTATGGCCGCCGTCTGGTACAAAAGGGAATTTACTGTGCCCGAAGCCTGGTTGAACGGCCGCACGCTGCTGCACTTCGGCGCGGTCGATTACGTGGCGGAGGTGTGGATTAACGGCCAATCCGTCGGCATTCATCGCGGCGGCTATGCATCGTTCTGCTTCGACATCAGCGCTGTAGTCAGGCCGGGCGCCAATATTGTCACGGTCTATGCCGAGGACGACGTCAGATCGGGGCTGCAGCCGCGCGGTAAGCAGAGCGGGCGGTACGAATCGCACGATTGCGATTATACGAGAACGACCGGCATTTGGCAGACGGTGTGGCTGGAATATGTGCCGGACGTCTATTTGGCCGATTTCGGCCTCGTCCCCGATCCGGACAATGGCTGCGTGCATATCGAGGCCAAGCTGTCCCGCTATGCGGCGGACGCGACGCTGAACGCTTCCGCTTCGTATCAGGGCAAGCCGATGGGCAGCGCATCCGCCAAGGCGTCCGGCAGCACGGTGCGGCTGACGCTTCCGCTTGCCGAGACGCACCTGTGGGAGGCGGGCTGCGGCCGGCTGTACGACTTGTCTCTGTCCCTCGACAGGCCCGGATATGAAAGCGATACGGTCGCCTCGTATTTCGGCCTGCGCACAGTCGCGCTGGACGGGTTGGCATTTCGCCTGAACGGCCGCTCGCTGTTTCAGCGGCTCGTGCTCGACCAGGGCTTCTACCCGGACGGCATCTACACGGCCCCGACGGACGACGACCTGCGCCGCGATATCGAAATCGCGCTGGGGCTCGGCTTCAACGGAGCAAGGCTGCATGAGAAAATGTTCGAGCCGCGCTTTTTGTACTGGGCTGACCGGCTCGGCTACCTCGTCTGGGGCGAGCACGGCAACTGGGGGCTCGATATTACGACTTCTCGCGGGCTGGAAGCCTTTTTGCCGGAATGGCTCGAGGGGGTGGAGCGCGACCGGAATCATCCTTCCGTCATCGGCTGGTGCCCGTTCAACGAAACGTGGGACCGAGACGGGACGAGGCAGAACGACGAGGTGCTGCGCATCGTGTACGAGACGACCAAGCGGCTCGATCCGACGCGTCCGGTCATCGATACGAGCGGCAACTTCCATGTCGCGACCGACATATTCGACATCCACGATTACGAGCAAAACCCGGAGACGTTCCGGGCCAAGTTCGAGCCGATGAAGGCGGGCGGCGAAGCGTACAATACGTTCCCCGACAGGCAAACGTACGAGGGGCAGCCTTACTTCGTCAGCGAATACGGCGGCATCTGGTGGAATCCCGGGCAGCAGGACGGCAAGGCGTGGGGATACGGCAACAGGCCTGCATCGGAGCAGGAATTTCTGGAACGGTACGAGGGACTGACGAGCGCGCTTCTGGAGCATCCGATGATTTGCGGCTTCTGCTATACGCAGCTGTACGATATCGAGCAGGAGGTGAACGGACTGTATACGTACGACCGCAGGCCGAAATTCGATCCCGAGCGGATTCGCCGCATCAATGCGCGCAAGGCGGCCATCGAGGATTAAGCGCAGCTTTCGCCTCGCCCGAACAAGCAAAAACGATTATGATTGGAAAAATCCCTTTACCCTCTGGTATGAAGTATTTTACAATTCAGGTATTCCATATTTAAAAGAGGGTGAAGCGATGCATCGCAGCAATGTACTCGAAAGCGTTCGCATCATTGATTATGCTCCCGAATGGGCTCAGGCCATCGCCGATATGTGGAACCGCAGCCGCGACAGCTGGGGCGGGGACAGCACCGTCGAAAGCGCGGACAACGTCGCCCGCGATCTGGAAAACGCCGGACACCTGCGGGTGTTTCTCGCCGTGGACGGGGAAGAGGTCGTCGGCTTCTGCAGCTTCTCCCATTACCGGCACGACGAAGGCGCCTTGTATGTGCCGCTGCTGAACGTGAGGCCGGATTATCACGGACGCAAGATCGGAAAGGCGCTCATTCTCAAAGCGGTGGAGACGACCGTTGCACTCGGCTGGCCGCGGCTCGACCTGTTCACCTGGGCCGGCAATACGAAAGCGGTGCCGATGTACAAGAAATGCGGCTTTTTCTGGGAAAAGAAGGACGATTCCGTCCACCTGATGAATTTCATACCTTCTGTGCTGCAGACCGAGGCGCTCGAGCCTTATTTGGCGCAGTTCGATTGGTATGCCGACAGCTGCCGCAGCCTTGACATCGCGCCGGACGGCCGCTCCGAGAACGGCTTCGATTATTTCGAATACCGCTGGCAGCGCGAGGGCGCATCGCTCAGGCTGGAATACGAGAAGACAGGCAGAGGGCTGCGGTTGATCGAGACGGACGATTATTCGATTCATACCGAGATTGAAGGGCACGGGCTCGTGTTCGGCCGCCGTTATCCGGTCCGTTATATGATCCGCAACAAATCCGGCAAACCGCTGGAATGCACGATTCGGGGGCGCGACGACAAAAATATCCGCTTCGGGCTGGAGCGCACCGTGCAGGTGCGGGATGAGGTGACGGTCGAAGGGGAATTCGCGCTGGACCCGGTGCTGGAGGAGCAGAACGAGTGGAAGACGCATCCCGCCGTGACATCGGAATGGACGATTAACGGGAGGAAGGCGGAGTTGCGCACCGGCATCGCTCCGAAGTTTCCCGTCAAGGTGAAGCTGGAGACGAAGAGGGAGGAGCAGTTTCTCGGCGCGGAGGAGGAAGCTTTCCTCACATTCGAGAATAATTACAAGGTGCCGGCAGCTTTCGAATTTACGCTTCCGCCGTCCGGCTTCGTCGATTTCGGTCTCTCCCGCGTCTCGGTCCGCGTGCCGGCGCTCGGCAGGGCGACGGTGCGGCTGCCTTACACGCTTCGCGATTTCGGGTTATACTCGGAGGAAGTGGAGATGAAGGCGCTGCCCGAGGGCGGCGAACCGCTCGTCTTCGTCCGCAGGCTGCACGGCTTGTTCCAGGGCAGCAGCGGCCGCTTCGGCGGGGATGCGGTCGACAACTGGGTTGCGGTGAACGGCCCGTACAAGATCGTGCTGAACAAGACGAGCAACACGGTGTGGGCGTCCCGTCTGATGCACGACCTGTATACGGAGTGGACTTTTCCGAAGCTCGGCAAGCCGTATTCCCTGGAGTTTTCGAAGAAAAAGGCGGAGACGGTCGAGGTGTATGAGGACGGCGAGGCGATGGCGCTGAAGGCGGTATACCGGTCTGACGATTTTCCCGGCTATACCGTGACGGTGCTGGTCCGGCTCCAGGCAAGCGGCATCGTGCGTCACGAGTGCGAGGTGACGAACGAATCCGGCGAGCCGGGGCGCGGCGATTTGCATCTGATCACAGGCTTCTATCATGATTCCAGGAGGCTGGTGCTTCCTTACGACGGCAGCTACTTCGATCTTGAGGAGCTACCGACCAACTTTGACGAATGGGACATCGGGCGCATCTCCGAAAACTGGCTGTTCAGCCGCGGCAAGCGGCTGGCGAGCGGCTTTTGCTGGCATCCGGACGCGAAGCTCGTGCAGTCCGAATGGCATCTCGGCATCGAGCATTCGCTCGGCCGGCTGGCCGCAGGGGCAAGCTTCCGCACAGAGCCGACGCTGCTTGCCATCGGCACGTTTACGGACTGGTGGGACTTTCGCAGCTACGCGCAAAAGCGAAGGGAGCCGCTGCAGCCAAAGCAGCTGCGATGCGCCGGCGGAAGGCGTGACCCGCTTCGGCTCCGACCGCCGTCAGGCGGTGCTGCACGCGGTCAACCGCCATCCGGGCTCGGAAGCGGGCTTCTATACCAACAATCTGCTCATCCAGCACGAATGCGCGGAGCGCTTGCCGCTGGCGGACGGAGATACGGCATGGGCGTCGCCGGTCTTCTTCGCCTTTGCCCATGCCCCTTTAACGTACAAGGAACTGCGCGGCCTGGCGGACATCCGCTTTGCCAATTCGTAAGCGACAACAGGAGGGCATCATGCCGATTATCGATATTCATATTCATCTTTCGAGCATCGAGAGCTTCCGCCATACGGCGCGGGAGCTCTCGGGCGTGGACTATACCGAGCTCGGGCCGCGGCGCGAATTCGAGCGCTGCGGCGTCGTGCTGGGCGTCGGCATGGGCGTCGAGGAGATGTCCCCCGGCGCTTTTCCCGACATCAAGGCGGCGAATCCGATGAGGCTCGATCTGGCCGATCCGCTTCCGCCGTTTCTGATGGAATGCGTCGGCATCAACCCGGTTCGTCTCGCTTCGCCCGAAGGCCGAAAGGAGCTGGAGCGCATTGAAGAGCGGCTGGCCTCCGACGAGGTCGCGGGGATCAAGCTGTATGCCGGGTATTATCATTATTTCGTCACGGACGAGGTGTACGCGCCGGTCTATGAGCTGGCCCGGCAGTTCGATGTGCCGGTCGTCATACATACCGGGGATACTTATTCCATGAACGGCCTGCTGAAATATTCCCATCCGCTGACGGTCGACGAGCTGGCTTATCGTTACAGGGACGTCCGCTTTATGCTCTGCCATTTGGGCGACCCGTGGGTGATGGACGCCGCCGAGGTCGTGGCCAAAAACCCGAACGTGTACGCCGATTTGTCCGGTCTGGTCGTCGGCAACCGGCCGCATTTCGAGCGGTTTATGAACGAGCCGCTGTTCATGGATCACTTCCGGCGGGCGCTCGTCTATGCGGACCGTTACGACAAAATGCTGTTCGGCACCGACTGGCCGCTCGCCCCGATCGACGTCTATATCGATTTTGTCCGGCGGCTCGTTCCCGAGCAGCATCATGACGACGTGTTTTACCGCAATGCGCTGCGGGTTTTTCCGCGAGTGGAGAAGCGGCTCGCCCGCCTGGGGCAATGACGGCGACTTGCGCTTAGCGCTTAACGGGCTTACCGGAAGTGCAGGAACACCCGCGCGAATATGGCGATGGCTTGTGCGATCCGGCTGCAGGCTGATGGAAATTCCCGCATGGGCAGCAGTCAAGAGAGGGGATGGGCTTGATGCGGCAACACCTTTGGAACCAAACAAGCGCTCGGAGCGGCGCGATTGCGGCTGAAGGAATCGCTCCGGCACAGAGGCGGGGGGAGCGTTCATGAAGATCGGCGAAGCGCGCCAGGCAGCGGCGGACTGGGTTCATAAGTACGCCGGCCGGGAGGAATGGTTCGTCGGAGCCTATTTCAGCGGCTCGACGGTAGGGCGACCTGACGGGGAGGAGCTGTCATCCGCTTCCGATATCGACGTCGTTGTCGTGATTTCCCACGACGAGGCGCCGATGAAGCCGGGGAAATTCATATACCGGGACGCTCTGCTGGAAGTCACGTATTTGTCCCGCAGCGAGCTATCCTCACCTGAGGCGGTGCTTGCTTCCTACCACCTGGCGGGCAGCTTCCGCACGGATACGATCATCGCCGATCCGACGGGGCAGCTGCGCGAGCTGCAGCGCGAGGTGTCGCGCTGCTTCGCCGAGCGAAAGTGGGTGCGCCGCCGCAGCGAGCATGTTCTGCAGAAGATCGAGCACGGTCTGCGCAGCCTCGACGAGACCGCGCCGCTGCACGACCAGGCGACGGCCTGGCTGTTTCCGACCGGCGTCATGGCGCACGCGCCGCTCGTCGCCGCGCTGCGCAATCCGACGGTGCGGCTCCGCTATCTGGCCGCGCGCGGCGTGCTGGAGGAATTTGGCTTCGCCGACCGGTACGGCGAGCTGCTGGAGCTGCTCGGCTGCGCCGGGATGACGCCGCAGCGCGTCCGGCATCATGTGGACGCGCTCGCCCGCACGTTCGATGCGGCGGCCAGAGCGGCCAGAACGCCGTTCTTCTTCAGCACGGACATTACGCCGGCCGCCCGGCCGATCGTCATCGACGGCAGCATCCAGCTGATCCGGGCCGGCAACCACCGCGAAGCAGTATTCTGGATCGCGGCCACCTTCGCCCGCTGCCATAAAATATTGGCCGCCGACGCTCTGCCGCAGGCGAAGGAGGCGCTCGTCCCGGCGTTCGAGGAGTTGCTTGCGGACCTGGGCGCCGCGACCGCCGAAGCCCGCCGCCGCCGCGCCGGGGAGGCGCTTCGGTATTTGCCCAGGCTCCGCGAGACCGCCGAGGCGATCGCGAGCGCTCGTCCTTGAAACGGCGCCGATTAGGCAGAGCCGCGACTCCCGGTTCGCCGCATGAGTAGATGGAAGCGGATGGGATTCCCCCCTGAACCTCAGAGCGGCAACGCGCTGTTCGAGTCGGCGGAGGAGGAAGGGCCGCTCCGCAAGCGGCTCGATTGGCAAGCGGCGAACCGCTTCGCATACCGCGCTTGACCTCTTCATAGGATGTAGGTACGAATGAATCGGCACAGCGCGCAAGCGACGATTTCGCTGCCGAATGGAAGGGGAGAGAGCAATGTACTTCGACTGCGCCATTATCGGGGGAGGACCGGCCGGGCTGAATGCGGCGCTCATGCTCGGCAGAGCGCGGCGAAGCGTTCTTCTTATCGACGGCAATCGGCCGCGCAATGCCGCAGCGCACGCCTCTCACGGATTTTTGACGCGGGACGGCGTCAAGCCGTCGGAGCTGCGCCGAATCGCTCACGAGGAATTGGCGCGTTATCCGTCGGTTCGCCGGTTCGAGCGCGAGGCTGCGGATGTGGAGAGAACGGCCGGGGGCTTTCGGATTCACACGGTGCAGGGCGACCGCTTCGAAGCGCGCAAGCTGATCATCGCCACCGGGCTGAAGGAATCGTTCCCGGCTATCGAGGGCTTTCGCGATTTTTACGGGAAAAGCCTGTTCAGCTGCCCGCACTGCCACGGCTGGGAGCTTCGGGACAAGCCGCTGGCGCTCGTGTCGGAGCAGCCGAACGTGTTCCGCACGGCGATGCTGGTTCGCAGCTGGAGCCGGGATTTGGTCGTGTGCACGAACGGGCGTGCCTTGCTGACCGCGGAGCAGTTGGAACGGCTGCACCGGCACGGCGTTCGGGTCGCGGTCGGTCCGATTGCCGCTTTTTACGGCCGCGAAGGCCGCCTGGAAGGCATTCGGTTCCGGGACAGCACAACGATTTTCAGGGAAGGGGGCTTTGTGACGCCGCAGCTTTCCCAGCGTTCGTCGTTCGGCGCCAAGCTGGGCTGCGCCTTCAATAAGATGGGCGGCATCGCGACGGACGATTACGGCCGAACGAGCGTCGGCGGCGTATATGCCGCCGGGGACGCATCCATCGTCGCGCCGTCGCAGCTGGTCATTGCCGCAGCCGAAGGAAGCCGGGCGGCCATCGGAGTTCATATGGATTTGGCCGCAGAAATGTACTGACCGCCATGCCAGACCGGTGGCGACCGGGTGGCAGAAACGGGATACCGCTTGTTTTCTCGGCTCGCTTCCGGTACGATGGAATTCGTAAGGGATCACCTTTCTGTACCAAGAAAAACAACCGCTGAATCGCGGTCGCTCGTCCTTGAATGGGCGTCGATAGACGTTTTTCTTAATCATTGGATGAGGATCGTCAGCACATGGTTAGCAACCGAAGGAGACGGCCAGGTGACGAGGCTGCGTTCGTCGTCAGCGGTGTCTACATATTAGGAAGCGGGCGAAAACGAAACATGGGGTTAACCGATTGGATTGCGAATTTGAATGAAGCGCAGCTGCTCGAGCTGCTGGAGCGATTTCGGTCGTTCGGACCGCTGCCGGGCATCGCGCTCACGTTTATGAAATCGTTCGTTCCGCCGCTGCCCACGCTGCTCATCGTCAGCGTGAACGCGGTCGTATACGGGTTATGGCTCGGATTTCTCTACTCGTGGCTCGGCATGATTGGCGGCTGCATGGTGACGTTCCTGCTCGTGCGCAAAATCGCCGGGCACCGGCTGCTGCAGCGCTGGGCCGGCAAGCCCAAGGTGCGCAAGGGCATGAGGTGGGTGCAGCGCAATGGATTCAGCTACGTCTTTCTGCTCAGCCTGTTTCCCGTCGGGCCGTTCGTCGTCATCAACGTTGCCGCCGCGCTGGCAGGGATGCGGTTTCGCACCTTCGCGCTCGCCGTCTCTGCAGGGAAAGCCGTTATGGTGTTCACGGTCTCGTATATCGGCTACGACCTTTCCCGCTATGCGGAGGACCCTTGGCGGCTGCTGTATGTCGCCTTGTTCCTGGCGGGCTCGCTGTATGTCAGCCGCCGCATCGAGGCAAGATTCAGCAAAACCTCTGCCGAAGCCGAAGCGGCCCGCGCAAGCGAACACAGCCGGGCCGAATAAGCCCTGGACCGCCGTATTCATGCGAAAGTCCAGGGCTTAACTGTTTTTCATATCATCAACAGCTCCCGCAGCTCCTGCTCGGACAGAGCGGCCGACGCCTCCCCGCCGGACTCGATCACCTCGTCGATCAGACGCTTTTTCTTCTGCTGCAGCTCGTACATTTTCTCTTCCAGAGTGCCCTGGGCGATCAGGCGGATAACCTGAACGGCGCTTCTTTGCCCGATCCGGTGGGCGCGGCTCTCGGCCTGCTCTTCGACGGCGGGATTCCACCACAGGTCATAGAGGACGACCGTATCCGCTCCGGTCAAGTTCAGTCCGGTGCCGCCGGCCTTCAGCGAGATCAGGAACACGTCGCGCTCGCCGTCGTTGAACCGCTGGCACAGCTCGACCCGCTCCGCCGCCGGCGTGGACCCGTCCAAATAAAAGAACGGCACTCCCCGCCAGCCGAGCTCCCGCCGGATCAGCTCCAGCATCGTCGTAAATTGCGAGAACACGAGCAGGCGCTTTCCCGCGCTGCCGGCCTGTTCCACAATGTCCATCAGCTGCTCCAGCTTGGACGAGCCGCCCTCGTAACCTTCGACGAACAGGGCGGGGTGGCAGCACAGCTGGCGGAGCCGGGTGAGGCCAGCCAATATTTTGAGGCGGTTCTTCTCGAAGGTGTCGTCGTTCAAATGCTTCAGCGCTTCCTTTCGCAATTTGGCGAGGTACGCCGCGTACAGCTTCTTTTGCTCGGGCAGCAGCTCGGCGGCATGGATCGACTCGATCTTCTCCGGCAGCTCCTTCAGCACGTCGCTTTTTCGCCTGCGCAGCAGAAACGGGCGAATGCGCCTGGCAATCACGTCGCGCGGCCAACTGGAGAACGTTCGTTGGTCCGGAAACAGCCCGGGGATGACGGCGTCAAAGATCGACCACAATTCGCCCAGCGAGTTCTCCAGCGGCGTTCCCGTCAGCGCGAAGCGGTGCGCCGCTTGGAGCGCCTTCACCGTCTTCGCCGTCTGGGTCGAATCGTTCTTGAACGCCTGCGCTTCGTCCAGAATAAGCGTATGGAACGGCTGGGCCGCGTACAGGGCGGCGTCCATCCGCAATAGCGGATACGAGACGATGACGACATCGGCCCGGGAAGCCAGGGCATCCCGCAGCGCCGCGATGCGTTCCGCCTTGCTGCCGTCGGCGATGACCGCCTTGACCTGCGGAGCGAACCGCTGCAGCTCGTTGCGCCAGTTGTACATCAGGGAAGCCGGGCAGACGATGAGCGCCGGCATTCCCCGCTCCCTGATCTCGGGCAGCACGGAGACGAGGAAGATGATGCTTTGAATCGTTTTGCCAAGCCCCATATCGTCGGCCAAAATGCCCCCGAAACGATAGCGGGCGAGCGTTTTCATCCATTGGAAGCCGTACGTCTGGTAATCGCGAAGCACGCCGGCCAGGCGCTCCGGCACAGGGAAATCGAGATGGTCCGGATTCCGCAAATGCTCAAGCATCCGGCGCAGCGGCTTGCTTAAGGCGATGGCGCCGCCCTGTCCCTGCATATCGGCCAGCAGCAGCCCCCGAATGGCCGGCAGGCGGACGCCGCCGCCCTGCACGTCGCTGCTGCGGATGCCGGCGCTTTCCATCATTTGGGCAATCTCGCGAAAATCCGGGCGGTCCAGATTCATCAGCGCGCCGCCGGGCAGACGGTAATATTTGCTCTTATCTTCAAGCGCGCGGAGCAGCTTGCGAATCTCGGCCTCGGGAATGCCGTCGATATCGAAGCGGACTTCCAGCCAGTCAGTTCGCTCGTCGACATCCGCGATCGCTTTCACCGAAGCGGGTCCGGGATGCAGCCGCGCTTTGACGGCCGAGGTGGCATGCACCTCCAGCAGCTCCTGCAGCCGGGGCAGCACGTAGACCAGGAAATCGTATTCCGCTTCCTCGCCTTCCATGAAATAGCCGCTTTCCGTCCGGATGAAGCCGCCTTCCTCCATCAGCTCCAGGATGCGCCGTTCCCGGTCCGCATCCCGCATGACGATACGGTCCGCACCGCGCTGCCGGCTCGCTTCCTCCAACGGGTTGATGACGATGTCGCCGTATTGGAACTCCAGCCCGGCGAGCAGCCTGTCCTTCAGCCGGTCCAAATACAGCCTTGCCTGCAGCGGCTTCCGCAAAATCCAGCCGGCGGCGGATTCGGCAAGCTGCACCGTCCCCAGCTTCGCCAGTCCCGGCACCGCCCGCTCGACGAAAGGCGCCGCCTGCTCCGGAGCGATCCGCAGCTGCCGCCTGCGGGGAAGCTCCTCCATCAGCCGCTTTAGCTCCGCCAGACGGCGGGCGTCCTCAGGCGGCAGCTTCACCAGCTTTCCTTCGGCGAGCGCCATGCCGTACGGCTCCAGCACGACAAGCTTGTCCAAGCCGTCGATCTCCAGCCGCAGACCGTCGTCTGCGGCTTTGCCGAGCTGAAAGCGAAGCGGCAGCGGCTCGTCGCTCAGACGGATACCGTCATAAGCCGTCCCGTTCAGCTCGAGGCGCACGGCTGGGGCTGCGGCCAGCAAGGGGAGCAGCGGCTCCCATGCGAGCGGAGGAACCGGCAGCAGCCGTCCGCTGCCCGCGGCCCGGCTCCGCGAAGCGGTGCGGCCCGGGGCTTCGCGGTACAGCGTTTCGTGATGGACGATCTGCAGCAGCTGGCGCATCACCGCCTCATCCTCCGGGCGAAAACGGTGCAGCTCGGGCTCGTAGGCAAAATATCGCGAGCAGTCGTACCCGCGCCCCAGCTC
>Ga0207865_101604_pt1 | contig 16210 bp, 15 predicted proteins | sample HigsolmetaAR204D_FD_184836 | JGI IMG/M metagenome (GOLD analysis project Ga0207865, IMG submission 184836) | Ionic liquid and high solid enriched microbial communities from the Joint BioEnergy Institute, USA - AR20-4-D (SPAdes) (version 2) ...
AGGATCTCCTCCTGCATCGGCCGCCCCCCCTTTGCTCGCTCTGCTCTTTGCTCTATTATAGCAGGAAGCGTCGAGACAAAAATATCGGGAACCACCGCATATTTGCTAGATGCTTTTTCTAATCCGCCGCAAGCAAAATGCCGATACCTGAAATAGTTCCCCATGTTTGTCCCATAAACCTGTACGGAAGAAGGTGAACGATCGTGAACATGGTCCAATTGAAGCAAGCCATCTCCATCAGTCTGACGAAACAGGTGCAGTCCACCGCCCAGGCGCTGGCGTCCACAATGTTGGAGGACTTCGCCAAAACCCAGCAAACCATCCAGCAGGCGGCACAAGCTCCGCATCCGTCGCTGGGAAAAGTGCTTGACGTACGGGTTTAACCCGGGACATGGCAGGCTGTCGAACAGCCTGCTTGTTTTTTGTGGTAAAAGAGAGTATATGTAAAAAAACCCCCACCCTGGCGGTTATCCATCGAAAGAATACGACCGCAGGGAAGGGGGAGTTCACTGTTTGGAGTCGAAAAAGGCTCCATAGGCGTTAGGGCCGGAATCTGTGTAACTATTCATCGCTGCCTTGCTGCGCTGAATGCCTGTCAATTTTTTTTGAACATCTTGCTGCCTGTTTTGCATGCGCGGTATCAGACGTCGATTGATCTCATAGATGCGTTCCAAGGTGTTTTTTTGTGCTGCCGTCAAGTTTTGCTCAGGCGCTGTCATCGAAGCCATCCGTTCGATCAACTGCTCTCGCTTGTCCAGAACCAACAGCCACTCATCTGGATCGCTGTCCGCCTGCAACACCAACTGCTCCAGCTGCATTGTCTGTTGCAGCAGTTCATCCAGGAGTGTATCCATCGTATGATTCATCTATTTGCTCCTCATTCGTGATTTTTGGCCAATACCATGGCCTCTTTCCACGTGTCGCGGAACTGGACAAAAAAGTCTTCCACTTCAGCGAGAATGGCAACATCTTTGTGTATGTTGGCCTCGACCGTCCGATGGAGCATGTAGTCGTACATTTTTTCGAAGTCCTGGGCGATTGGATACTCCTTGTTAAGGGTTGAAAGCAATTCATACAAAATGTTTTGGACTTTCAAACACAATTCATGTGCTTGGGCATAATTTTTTTTTTCGATCGCACCCTTGGCTTGTTTGAGGAACTTTACGGCACCATTATACAGCATTAACGTTAATTCAGCTGGAGTTGCGGTTGTTACCTGATTAGATTGGTAGGTCTGGGCGGCATTGTATAACATCTGCTTCACTCCCCGTTATTGTTGCCCCAATAATTGAGCGAACCAGGAGCCTTGTGATTGGGCTTTTGCCATCGCTTTTTCCATCGCGGTGAATTGTTTCCAGTAACGGTCCTCAATAGTTTTCAGACGATCTTCCCAACGTTTAATTTCGCTGTCAGTTTCCTTGATCTTCCTGCCCAGGTAGCTGTCTTCGGGTAACGATGCGGTACTGCCAGCCTCTTTTGTCACTCGATCCGTGATCTGTTTAAGCTGATCGTAAAGACGTTCAGCAATTCCACTTTCCTTGTACTTCGTAGCATAATCTGTACTGGAACTGTAGTTTGTAAACAGCTTCAAAACGTCTTCGCCGTTGTTGCGAATTGCGTCGCGCAGCTTCGTCTCATCAATATACAGCTTGCCGTTTTCCAGATATGCATATTTGCCGTTGGGTGCTCCGCTGATGCCGATTTCAGAGAGCGTATCGAAGGCGGCATTTACTCCAGCAGCTTGCAACGGAGTACTAATGGCCTGACGCAACGCGTCCAGTCCGTTTTTCAAAATCGGGTCACGCAGAAGAATTCCGCTGCGAGCCATGTTCTCCAATTTTTCCGCTGTTTTCTCGGGCAACGCTTCTTTTTCTTCATCCAACAATGGCTGATAGCCCTTGTGCTTTGGTTCGGAAATTTTCTTGTTGATTTTCTCGATCACTTCGTTATATTTGTCAACAAATCCCTTGATCATGTTGAAGATGGCATCTTCATCTGTTTTGGTGCTGACATTGATCGGGGCGCCCAGATTCTGCTGCTTGAAGGTAAACTCCACCCCATCAAATGTAAAGGTGTTGGAACTGGACGTATACGTCACCCCGTTAATGACAACCTCTGCCTGCTGTCCCGGAACTCTCGTCGAGGAGGAGGCACCGGTACTGTCCATTCCTAATTTACTGCCATCTCCGGAAGTCACCTTCACGGAGAAAGAGTTGCCATCAGCTCCCGTCAAAGTCGCTCCTGTCTTGGAGGTAAACAGCAGTTTGCCATTCACGAAGTTGGCTTCCACACCTGCATCGGCATTTTTAACTTTGGTAATCACATCATTAATGGTGTCCGTCGATTTTACATCTATTGCTTTGCCGTTTACTTCAAATGTAAAATCGCTGCCACCTATTGCCGTTGTCTTACTTGTAATACTGCTGTCAACAGTTAATTCTACTGCAGCCGGCATTTCCGCCTTCGCCAGTTGTTTAACCTCAATGGCATAGGACGCGTAACTGGGGGTCCCTACGACCTTGGCCGAGACAATTCCGTCATTTTCAGAAGAAGCAATTTTCTTATTGAAGTTTCCCGCATACCGGAGTGCATCAACTGCTTTCTTCAGTTCATCCAGCAGGGAGTTCATCTCCCGATACGCGTCTCGCTTCCATTCATCCAGCTGTTTTTGACGCTGCAGCCGATTAACCGGTTCCCGATGTACTTTCATCAAGTCCTTGATAATTTTCTCAGTGTCCAAGCCGGAAGCCATACCAACAAAGCGAATCGGACTTGCCATTTTTGTGCCCTCCTATCTTTTTTCGTCGACGAGCAAACCAATCATTTCGTGCATCTTCGCGACCATGTCCATTAGTTTTTTCGACGGTATTTCGCGAATGACTTCGTTTGTCTGATCATTAATAACCTGTACATAATATTCATTGAGACCTTCATGCAATTGGAATTTTAAGTGGGTTCTGGTTGTCTGCAACCATTTGTTGATCCCGTTAATCTCGTTTTCAAATTCCGCTTTCGTGTACTTTTGTTCGCTTACCGCTTCAAATGGCACATGTTTGACTGTTCCTTGCTCCTGCTGCGAAACGGTTACATCTGGATAGCTATTAGGCCTTCCAACAGAAGACGATATTCCTATATCCATTTCTCGCTCCTCCCACAAAGTACAGACATCTCTACTTTTAGTATCGGAGCAACTTCACATAACTTTTATGATATCAGAAAATTTCCCCAAAGTTTTTCCAGAACAATGCCTAACTCGTATATGCTAAACGCTTCAGTCGGTCTGCCGCTTTCTTATACCCTTTTTCGGCGGAAGCCTGGTAACATTGGACAGCTTTTTGCCATTCTCCGATTACTTCATAAAACACGCCCAGATTGTAAGCGGCAAGAAATGAACCCGTTCCGACAATGCCGCTGAAACCCTTTCTCTCACCCAGTTGAAGACATGTGAGAAAGCACTCCTCGATACGGAATAGCATATCTGCATGAGCTGTCACGTTACTGAGGATGTAATCCATGTAGAACAAGCCGCTTACAAAGTGGAAATCCGGATAAGCAGACAGCCGGGATTGTTCCGAGTTAATCACTGCCATTCCCTGATCCAGTTTGCCGATTTTTATCAAGTTGTACAGGTAATCAACAACGAGCACAGGAAAATACCCTTCTTGCTTGGTTGAACGTTGATACGCTTGTTCAAAAATGACATCCGCTTGCAAATAGTCCTGCCTGTTTTTGTATTCACGTGCCATTTGCATCAAAATATAAGGATTATGCTCATCTTCCCTCAGTTCCAACTCCAGCAGTTCAAGATTCCGGGAGGTTTTATCGGTCAGGTAATATCCGTCGTGATAAACGGTGATGTCCGTCAACACGTGCGGCAAATCAGACACCACCTGCTCGTGAATTTTCCCCGTGTAGTACACACCTTTGGGGAACAGTCGGGAAATAGGGGAACGGGCGTAGCGAATCTCATCGTTGTCGAGGTATTTGCTGACAACGTTTACACGGCCGATCGCCCGTTTTTGCTCAATGAATCTCCGTACGAGGTGGGCTGATTCCTGTGCCAGATATTCATCGGCATCAAGAACCAGGCACCAGTCTCCTGATGCCTGTTGCAATGCATAATTGCGAGCATCTGCAAAGCTGTTGGTCCAAGTGAAATCAAAGACCCATGCCCCCCAGGCATGGGCTATTTCACGCGTTTTGTCTATTGATCCTGTATCGACGACAATTATTTCATCAACGACGTTTTTGACGCTTTGCAGACAACGCTCGATGTACTTTTCTTCGTTTTTCACGATCATCGCCAGTGATATCGATTTCATGTCCAACCTCTGAAATATTCTCTAACCTAGAATTAATCATTCTGGGCACTTAAGAAGTAAGCAAGACATTCATGTTTGTCTTATGCCAATGAATCGTCTTTTCCAAACCTTGCTGGATACTATTCTCTGGTCGCCAAGATAATTCTTTAATTGCTAGTGTATTATCTAGATAACTATGTTCGATGTCTCCTATTCTACTTGGTTTATAAGTTATCGTATGATGTATTCCTGAGATGGTAGTAAGTATCTGTACCAACTCGTTAACACTCGTTGGCTTGCCGGTACTGATGTTAAAAATACCATTTTTCCCTCTCTCCAATGCTGCTATATTAGCAGATACGACATCATCAACAAAGATAAAATCTCTGGTCTGAGTTCCATCCCCATAAATAACGATCGGACTCTTATTTATTAAATTATTTACAAAAATAGATACAACACCCCCGTCTCCTTCCATTCTTTGTTTCATTCCATATACATTCGCATAGCGCAAAATGCAGTAATTAATTCCATAAATATTGGAGTATAACATGGTATATCTTTCTGCAGATAGTTTCGAAACACCGTATTGGGAAATGGGACAAAGTGGATGTTTTTCATCAATTCCCAGATAAATTGGGTTTCCGTATACTGCTGCAGTAGACGCAAGAATAAATTTTTTCACGTCATGTCTTACACAATGTTCCAATAATGAAATTGTACCCAAGATGTTGCAATTAGCGTCAAATTCGGGTTTCATAATAGAATGCTTTACACTTACTTGAGCAGCAAGATGAATAACCGCTTCCGGCTTGAAATTTTCAAAAACCTCGGAAACCTTTTCATCCAGAATACTAATTCCATAGTAGATTGCTTCTTTATTACGATTTAACTTACTACCTGTAATGTAATTATCGATAACTACGACTTCATTTCCTTCCAAAACAAGGCGATCTACTAGATTAGAACCGATAAACCCTGCTCCGCCAGTCACAATAATTTTCATAATGCCCAAACCCTTCACTTATTTTAGGTCATCTGATCATCCTGCCATGACTGTTCAGAAAACATCTTGAAGTAGTACTATATCTTTATAAATTTTAACCACGACGTATCGATTATGTTGAATCCTGCGGCGCATCCCAGAGCTTTCAAGTTTTCAATCGGTTCTTCATAATTAGGGTTTACCTGCAATGCATTCATAAAATGCTTTTTTGCCTGTTCAGGATTTCCAGCTAAGGCATAGATTTCTCCTAAATAATTTTGGATGATATGATCTTGTTCCCGACAAGAGGTGAGCAATTGAAAAGCTTGATTTATATCTCCTACTGCGAGGTGAGCAAGGCCATACACAAAATTTTTAAGATCTTCGTCTCCATACTCTGCTTGACATTTTGCAGCATCTTTAAACCATGCATCTGCATCAATCCCCATTTTTCTCCTTGACAAGAAAAGAGAGATGATAGATTTAGCTTTGATTTCACTTTTCTTCTTCTCTTCCCAATTTAGTTCCGGTACCAGTTCCTTCAGTGAAAAGCGCTCAAATAGTTTTCTGACATGAGAAAACAATACTTCGTAATCCGATTGTTTGGAAATATTGTTAGAATGTCTTCTATATAGCAAAAGGGGTAAATTCACGTGAACTGAATCACAAGAAACGGCAAAATTAGCCACCATAGCGGTATCTGTACCAACTTTCAACCCTGTATCATATTGATACTTTTCAAGAAGTTTTTTCCGGATCATCATACTAGAATTATTAAAGGGAGTACCAATTTTTATTAAATGTCGCAGAACTCTATTTTTGTCGATTTGCCGAGATTGCCAATATCCAACAGGTTTCCCACGTTCATCTATTAGGGCCATATCTGAATGAACAAAACCAATGTTATCACTTGTAAATTGGCTTAAGAGAACACTTAAACGATTGGGAAGCGACACATCATCAGCATCCTGAAATACGATAAATTCCCCTTTAGCATGGGCCAATGCCATATTACGAGCTGACGCCTCACCTCCATTCTCTTTTTTTAGATAAACAATCCTCCGATCTGAATAGGAAAGAATGATTTCCTCGCTATTGTCAGTTGAGCCGTCATTAACAATGAGAAGTTCAAAATTGGACTCGGATTGATTTAATATACTCTCAATAGACTCTCTTAAAAATTTTGCAGCGTTATAGACAGGCATTATTACCGAGATCATAATTATCCCCTTAAACCAAATATTACCACTTACAAGTGACTGTAAAACTTCTCTTCAATTATTCATTTATGCTTACAACTGTACAACTTCCCTCTCATTCAAGACTACCTAATAACCTTAGTTGCTCTTGTGAATATAAAAGCAGTCCCTTTTTCATTGGTCTATTTAAAGATAAGATTCTAGAATACCTGTCTACGGCAGAACTAATATCACCTTGCCCTTGATAGGCCAACGCTTCAATAAATATCTTTTCAGGACATAATGATTCATCGACCTCAGCTAAAAATTCTATACTCTCATTAAAATTGTGTTGATCTACTAAATTTAATGCTTTATCTAATCTGTCATACATTCCCAACATCTCATTAAAACGTAAAGAAATTCCCGAAAAATCTATTACATTTTTAATGCTGTTTTGAGTACATTTTAAGAAATCACATACTTGAACTATCTTATTAAGGTCGTTATCCCATTGATTTGAGCTATTTACAGGGATATTTGTACAAACTAGAACATTCACTAAACCACCTTGACCAGCTATTACTTCTCCAGTATGTTGTGTATAAACATCAACTACATGAAAACCTGCTTCGGTTACTACAGACGTCAAATCATCGGGTCTATAATGACGATAATGAAACTCGTTTTGAGCAATCTGGTGAGGAATCAAATCTTCGTTTGGTGCCGATATTAATAAAAGACCACCAGGTTTTAATAATTTTAAAATTCTCTTCAAGAATCCCTTATCATCCTTGAGATGCTCAATTGTCTCAAACGAAGTAACTACATCAATAACGGGAAACGGTAAAGAACTGATGAAATCATCACTTTCTAAATTCGCCTGCAAATATGATACTTTTTCGGATGGAAAATACTCTTTCGCCCATTCGAGTGCTTGAGTCGAATAATCAAGTCCAACCACCTTCTTACATCTTGTATTGTCCGCTATAAATTTTGATCCATAACCCACTCCACAAGCAGCATCTAGAACAATATCCCCTTCTTTGATGTAATTTAAACTAAAATAGTATCTAGCTTTATGATCATATTCAATTTCATTAAAAGCTTTTGGATAATATCTCTCCAGGGCCATTTTATACCACCTTAACATTACTCTTTTGTTAGTTATTTTATGGACAATTTATACATATCGCCGTGATTGATCAGATATTGTTTTAAATGCCTCAATGTATGAGAGCGAATCCCCAATAGTATTGATCAATTCATATACCTCTTTTAAATTGGTTACTTGGTTCAGTAACAGAGCAACGCGTAAATACAAATAATAGAGGTCACTGAACGTCGGATATTCAAGCATGGCGTCATTCAATACATCTAGAGCTTGTACAAATCTTTGCATCTCAATCAATGCCAACACCAACCATTTAACAGCAACCGGTTTTTGGGTCGCAGAAAGACTAGAGTAACATGATTGTATTACGCTAATCATCTCAGCATATTTCTTTTTCTGATATAAATTTCTTACATGATCAAGCCAAGAAGCAAGGAAATAGGGTTCATTACCTCCCAAAATAGTAATGGGTAATGTAAGTTCTAAAGGCAAATCATTATTAAACACGAATCCTTTAGAAAAGAGTCTATTTTCCCTTCGGACAATAGGATGATCAGGAATATCGTTTAAGTATTCCACCCGCAAAGAATAGCTTTCCCTTACCGTATGGACTAAAATTCTCTTAATTTGGTTAATAGCTCGTAAATCGATTACTTCGCCCTCGACCAACCATAAACACCAATCTTCGGACATTGTTTGGTGTATTTTATTAATATGGGCAATAGTTTCCTCGCGAGAAAGTTTCTTTGGTAAAGTTTCAACACGCAACAAAGGAAGATTAGCGGGTTCAACGTTTTCAACCAGAGAATAAAAGTATCCTTCAAGTTTTGTAATAATAGCTTCCCAAGAAAACCTACTAGCTGTTTTATATCCTCCTTCTACCAGCCTAAGGCGCTCTTGAGGGCTTTCCAATAAATACATAATGTGTTTTGCAAGACTTTCTGGATTACTCTTCTCTCCTAATAAGCAATTTATGTTATGCTCCGCGTATTCTAAGATCCCAATATTATCTGTTGATACCACAGCACACCCGCAAGACATCGCTTCGAGTGGAGGTAACGGAAATGACTCATATAGTGAACCAGAAACATATATGTCACAAGAACGATAAATGTTTCCTAATTCTTCCTGACTGGGGTTTACAATCAAAGTTCCGTCAAAGGGTGACCGCGGTTGGTACTGGGTAACCCAAACCGGTTCAAAATCGAAACCATTTTCCCGAACTATTTTCAAGGCTGTGAAGATATCATTTATTCCTTTAAATTGCGCTTGTTCCGGCCCAACAAAGAGAATACGTGGCTTGGTACGATCAGTTTTACTTCCAGAAATCCTTGGATAAAAAACTTGAGGATTTAATGCATTGTGTAATACGTGACAAGATCGTCCGAAATGCTTTTCTATCGTTGCTCCCAATCCTGAAGATACGGCGAGAATCGGAATAGGGAGTGCCCAGAATTGTTTTATTTTCTCTTTCATTTCCTCGGGGTATTTCTCAAACTCAAAGATATATACATCCCCTTGCTCAAAGTGGATCACAGGCGCTTTTTTCGAAAGGTAACATTCCGCCACTTGGTCGATCACTGTGCACACAATAAGATCAGTTTCTGGTATGGCCTCTGTGTAGTTCATGTGCCATGGCACCTGTATATAATTTGCTTTTACTTCTATCCAATTAGGCGGCGGATAATGACAAAGAATTTGAACGTTATGCCCTCTCTCTACGAGTTTGTTCGCTTGTTCAAAAATAATTTTGGCACCGCCGCATACCTGTACGTGGTTCATAACATAAGTAATCGTAAGCTTTCGATCAGACCCCTGTTCAGCAACCGGATTTAGCATTACTTGATCTACTTGCATATATTGCTTACGTTGCGCCCAGCTTTCAATTAATTGGCGGTTCCTCTCGGCTTTTTCTGATTTTAATAGATCTATGATTTTCATATTGGCCTCCAGACAAACAAACTACTTTCCACTTTACGAATTCAAAATTTGTTTTATAGCAAGTAAATAAGTGGATTCCGGATACACGTTTATTCCATTCTCTAGAACATTTCTTAAGGAGTCCATGTCGTCCAAATCGGAATATATGTGGAGCAACAAATTGTATTTTCGATAATCATCCGTATCAGCTTTTTCGAGCAACTCTGCTGCTTTTGAAAGTTCACCCAGTCGGTATAAACAGTCAGCCATTTTCATGCTGATATCTACTATTATTTCATCGTTAGAACTGTGCTGCTCCATGATAAATGCAGAATAGACATTGTAAGCAGCTGAGTATTCCTCCGAGTTGTACAGATAATCCGCCACTTTTACCTTTAAAGACATTTCTGTCAGATAAGGAATGAAACGAAAAGCTTTTTCGTGATTTCCTGAGTCAAGCAGCGATTTAATAAACAACTCCAATTCAGTGATGTCAATTTTCGTAGTATTAAATTCATCCCACAATGCCCTAAGTGATAAAGAAGTGTTTTGCAAAATTTGCTCGACTGTGTCCTTATTATCACTTAAAAATCCGGCGGCTAAAGCTCTTACAGCATATTCTTGTTTCCTCGTCTTGTCGAACAGACGTCTGAACTTTTCAACTGCGGCTAAAAAGTCTCCTTCATAAAAAGAAAGCTCCGCCTGTTCTTCTTCCAGAATCTCTTCGTGTTCTTTCTCGATTTGATGGAGAAATAACCTTGCCAATTCGAGATTACGGGCATACAAACTAGCTCGTAATAGTAAGTACAGATCCTTTACGCTCTGAAAATTGTATAATTTACCCAGAAATTCAACCGTACTATCTGTTCTTTCATATTTGGTAAGCAATAGCACAAGATTACCTAACGCAAGGAAGTAGTGGGGATCGATCTTGAGAGCCTCTACAAACTTTTTTACCCCTTCCTGTAGCTGATTGGTTTTATAATACAATCTCCCCATCAATTCCAATATCTTGGACGCCTGATGGGGTGCATTTGATTGCGAAACAAAAGCATTTTGTATGTACTGCATCCCTTTATTGTATACATCCAACGCATCATACAAGCGATGATCCTGTGTGTAGCAATCTCCCAAATAAAAGTAAAAATCCGGATATGTTGGATGTTTTCGAATGCCTTCTTTTATAATCTCGATTAACTCTTCTCTGGAATATTTCAACTGAATCATGCAGACAATAATATTAACGTAGTTTTTCTCACTCAAACCCATTAACGAAAAATTATTTAGTTGGAGCGCCTCTTTTGCATGACTCAGAGCAGTCTCAAATTCAGCAGCAGTCAAATAAGATTCGGCAAGATAAAAATAAATGTCCCCGCTATTTGGGTTTCTTTTTAATTCCTCTTTAAGGATATCGAGATTGCGTTCGCTTTTCTTTTTTTCCTTTATTGTTTCTACAGAGTAACCCGTATGAATGATCTTAATGTATTCTGTTGCATTCAGCGCTCTGGGAGTCACTCCGTTACGGACGACTCGTTCATGGATGGCACCGACGTACTGAATTTCCGGATGTCTCCGAAATATTCTCACGTGATAAAGAGAATTAATCATCTGCTTGCTCGTTTTGTCAAAATTACACAGCAAACTGATGATGAGATCACAACCTTTTGCATCCGCGTCTTTTATTATTTTTTTTATGAGAGGAATACTTTCTGCTGTGAAATATTCATCGGCATCCAGGAAGATAATCCAATCGCCTGTGGCTTTCGACAACGCATAGTTTTTCGCTTTAGAAAAGTCATTACCCCACTCAAAATGGTAAACCCGCGCTCCGAATGTCTTGGCCACTCCAACAGTATTGTCTTGCGATCCGGTATCTACCACGATGATCTCATCTGCTATGGATTGCACACTCTGCAAGCACATCGAAAGATTTTTTTCTTCATTTTTTGTAATCACACACGCAGAAAGTTTCATAATTCCAAATCCTCTTCCATATGTTTACATAAATCAGACAATTTTTTGAAGAAAAGAGAGCAAGTATTCCTTGCTCTCTTTTCGATTGATTATCGGAGAAGTTGCAGAACACCTTGCGGCAGTTGGTTTGCTTGAGCCAGCATAGCTTGAGCCGCTTGCGTGAGGATGTTGTTCTTTGTGAACGTCATTTGCTCTTTCGCCATATCGACATCGCGGATACGGGATTCTGCAGCGGTCAGGTTTTCTGCTGTGATGTTCAGGTTGTTGATAGTGTTTTCCAGACGGTTTTGGTTCGCACCAAGGTAAGAACGCGCAGAGCTTACATTGGTAATTTCAGCGTCAATTGCTTGCAGAACTGCAACAGCGTTTGCTTGAGTGTCAAGCGACCAGCTTGCAACAGTTGCATAAACGGAACTCAAGCTGAAGCTTGCTGCGTTGAGACCAAGTTGTTGGCTCGCCTCTTGACCAATTTGCAGGGAGATGGTGCCTGCAGAACCGTCCAACAGATTAATACCGTTGAATTTGGTATTGTTTTTAATGTTGTCCAGCTCGGATTTCAGTTCGGTTAATTCTTCGTTGATTCGGGCAAGGTCGTCAGTCTGGCTGTACGTACCGTTTGCTGCCTGGGTAGCCAGTTCTTTAATTCGAACGAGCATGTTGTTTACGGTTTGCAAAGCACCCTCAGCGGTTTGCACCAGAGAGATACCGTCTTGTGCGTTGCGGGAAGCTTGCTCCATACCGCGAATTTGAGCACGCATACGTTCGGAGATGGAGAGACCTGCAGCATCGTCAGCAGCGCGGTTGATACGGTAGCCGGAAGACAGCTTCTCCACGTTTTTCGCCAGATTGCCGGCGTTTACCCCCAGTTGGCGATGCGTGTTCAGAGCAGAGATGTTGTGGTTGATAATCATGGGTTTTCCTCCTTGATTATAAAAGTCACGTCCCTGTGACTGTAGATAATTTTGAGACTCATCGCAATCGCGCGCTTGCGACTTTGTCCCTACATTTCCATTATCGGTAACGGCATAGCGGGTTTTTAGAGGAATTTCTATTTTTTTTTTGGAAAAACAAAAAAAATGATGATCAATCGACCATCATTGGGACTCTTTCTGATTTTGCAGCAACTGCTTCACCTGGTTCCAGTCTGTCTGCATCTTCGTCGCCATCCTGTTCTCTTCCTGAATGGCATCGAAAATTTCCTTTCTGAACACTTCAACGTTGCGCGGAGCTTCGACTCCTATCCGGACCGTGTCTCCCTCCACGGCAATCACTTTGATTTCAATGGTGTCACCGATCATGATCGACTCGTTCTTTTTCCGGGACAGTACCAGCATCGCCTCACCACCTACTCTCCCGCCGCAGCCTGTTTGGCAAACAATGGCTGGCGAATCGGAAATTTGTCGTCTGGAAGGATCACTTGCTTGGCCATACGGTTGACCAGGTTGGCGACAATCGGCGCTTTTAAATTGACGGTCACCCGATTGTTCTCGCGGATGGTTACGATGTTGAACAGAGCGACCGGAGTTTCATCTTCAATGCGTAGTGCCGACTTCCATGCTGGTTGCAACGTGAACTGATAGTCCCTGAAAAAAGCAAATGGATCAACCAGCCAAAAGCCGATGTTCTCGTCCTCGACCGACTGCAGCAAAAAGAACGGCCCCTCTTCCTCCTGCATTAACTGAAAAAACTGCAGGTGGCCAAAGCCCGGAAGTCCCTCCTCAAAAAACAATTTTCCCAATTCCACTTGCTGATTTGCGTTCATAGCTCCCTCCGCTCACATGGATTGATCCACGTACAATCCGATCGCCTCGATCTTGAGACTGGGCCACTGGCGCATGTAGGGCTCCACTTTGCCCGGTGTGTATTTCAGCAGAGGCGGCTTGGTCACCGGTTCCATCCTCATCCCCCTGCGTTCCACATGGATGACAGCAGGCTTCGACTCGATCCGCACCTCCACTCCCTCATCGAAGGAAGCGGCCGGGGGAATGTAGCCGTTCTTCAGCAAAACGCCTTTGTCCACGGCAAGCTCCGCGACGGCATTGCTTCTCGTCTCGATTCTCATCAAGACGTCCCCTTCCTGGCTCATCTCGCCAACCGCCTCCAGCCACTGGGATTTGCCGTACGCCGCATTGCTGTCGCTGAACTGCATCGGGGTCATCAACCCAATATTGCTCCGCGCCTGGCTGGAATCGATAGAGAGGTCCAATCTGGGCTGCTCAATGGTAAGAACAGCCGGTTCCTGGCGAATGTTCAGTTCCGCCTGCGGCTGTTCGATCTCTTGCACCGGTTTGCGGATGTTCAGGCCGATCTGTGCAAACGTGCTCTGCATCCGGATCTGCGGCAGCTGCATGTGATATTCCCCTTTCGCCGCCGTTTAACGCAGGAAATCCAACAGGCTGGGTTGAATGATTCGCGCTCCGGCTCCCAATGCGGCCCGATGAACGCTTTCCTGCGTTTTCAGATTGGTGATCACTTCAGCGATGTCGGCGTCTTCATTAGTGGACATTAGCTCGTTCACATTCACTTCCTGTGCATCCAGGCGGTCTTTGACCAGTTCAATCCGGTTTACCCGCGCACCCAATCCAGCACGTTCTGCCAGAAGGTTGTCATATTGTTGCTGGATCTTGTCCTGGAACTGGGCTGCTGATCCGCCACTGTTCAATGTTGTAATAATGTTGTCCAGCACCTTGAAAATGTTGTTGGCATTGTCCGGGAAGTTGAAAATGTTTTGGCCGTTCACGTTTATTGCGGTAAAGACGTTCTGACTTATCTCCAGGTTGATATCCGAACCGTTGGTGCTCGTAAAATCCCCTGCTGCCTCATCGTACGGAGGTTTGTCCGTATCCGTACCGGCAAAAATATATTTCCCGTTAATTTGCTGATTGGCCAGCACTCCCAGATGTTTTTTCAGTTCAGCGACTTCTGCCCCCATCGCTCTTAAATCATCGGCTGAAAGTGCGCCGTTGCCAGAATACACAAGAAGTTCGCTAATCCTTTTTATCACACTGCCCACTTCGTCCAGTGTTTCATCTGTCAGATCCATCCATGAAAGCACTTCATCCACGTTTCGCTGATACTGCTCATTCTCCATCAAGGATGAACGGTAAAACATCCCCCGCGTGGCGACAACGGGGTCGTCAGACGGACGGGACACCTTTTTGCCGGAAGACAGCTGCTGCTGCATCTTGTCCATGTTGTACATGGATTTGTGCAGGTTCCTGAGCATATTGTTGTTCAACATGTTTTGTGTAACGCGTATCGCCATGACTTATTCCCCCATTTCATTCAAACGTTCGACTAACGTTTGGCGGATCACAAGCCAACACGGCCCATGCCGTTGATGATCTTGTCCAAAATTTCGTCCACGCTCGTGATGACGCGGGCAGATGCGTTGTAGGCGTGCTGGAACTTGACCAAATCCGCCATCTCGTCGTCGATGGATACACCGGACACCGACTGCCGCTGATTGTCGATCGTACCCACGATCAGTTCCGCATTCTGCTGGTTGCGCATCGCTTCCTGGGTGTCAATGCCCAGTTGACCGATGGTATAGCGATAGTAGTCGTCCAGCGTGGAGCTTTCCTTCAGATCGTATGGACCGTTCCCGGGCTGCAGCACCTTGAACTTGATCGCCGCAATGGCCAGGGCGTTTTTGTTGTTCCCGGCGGGCGTTCCACTCGCTTCCGGCTGCGCCGCGGCAATCGCATCGAGGCTGGCCAAAATCGCCGGGTTGATGGCGATACTGCCCGCTCCTTTTGGATATTCTTTTGAACCGGCAGGAGCGTTGGCGTCCACGAAGAACGGCAAATCCGACGAAGCCCCGCCGTTTTTGATGTCCTGCAGGCTTACCCCTGTACGGTGCAGATCGTTGATTTCTTTTGTCAGATTGATTGCCAGTACATCGAGGCGATGCATGAGGTCAGGAACGATCTGTCCGCGCGCCTCGTACACACCGGCCATGTATCCGGTCGTCGGAACAAACGTTGCGCCTCCCAGTGTTAGATCCAGCAGTCCGGTTTGCGCGTTCTGCTGGGTGGCCACCGGCTGTGATTGCGTTCCATTTACAAAGTCTTGGCCTTCAATAGTCACATTGACCATGCCGTTGGCAGCAGGCGTTACCTGGATGCCCACCAGCTTGGACAGCTTGTCCAGCAGCACGTCGCGCTGGTCGTACAAATCGTTGGGCTGATAGCCGTGTGGGACAATATCGGCAATCTGCCGGTTCAAGGCTGCGATCTGCTGCCCGAGCGAGTTGATCTCCATCGCCTTGACTCCGACCACGTTGTTTAGATCGCGCTGCACTTCCAGCAGATGGTTGTACAAGCTGTTAAACGTGTCCGCAACCGCTTTGGAGCGCTCCCGCACGACGGCCCTGGCGGAAGTGTTGGTCGGGTCCTTGGCCAAATCCTGCCACGCCTGCCACATTTGGTCCATCACCTTTTGCAGGCCTGTATCGGACGGCTCGTTCATAATCCCCTCCAGCTTTTCCAGCGTTTCCAGCCGGGCGTCCCAGTAGCCCTCCCGCTTTGCTTCATTCCGGTATTGAAGGTCGAGAAAATCCTCGCGCAGTCGCTGAATGTCGGTTGCCATCACCCCTGTCCCCAACAAGCCGGCCTCTCTGCTCATGTTCAGGCCGACATACGGAATGCCAGTAGTCGCAACCATATTGACGCGCTGCCGGGTGTAGCCTTCCGTATTGGCGTTGGCGATGTTGTGGCCGGTGGTATTCAATGCCGCT
>Ga0207865_101608_pt1 | contig 16153 bp, 21 predicted proteins | sample HigsolmetaAR204D_FD_184836 | JGI IMG/M metagenome (GOLD analysis project Ga0207865, IMG submission 184836) | Ionic liquid and high solid enriched microbial communities from the Joint BioEnergy Institute, USA - AR20-4-D (SPAdes) (version 2) ...
TAACCCGCCCACAGCGCGGCCGCCGCCAGGCAGACGGCTGCCCAGATGCGCAGGTGTTTTTTCCAGGGGTGTACGATTGGGATGGATGATGTCGGTATCATGAGTATCCTCCGGTTGCCAAGGATTTGTGAGCGTTTCGGATGATCTGTTCGCAATCCGCTTGTCCATCGTGTTCTCGGTCGGTGTGCGTATGCCGTGCAGCAGTCAGCCGAGTGTGTTCCTATGTACATATACGGAAGAGATGGCCCGTCCGTTACGCTTGGTGGGTGCATGCAGGGCAGTGCGTTTCGTCAGGGTGAAAAATTTTTTTAAAATCCTATTGATCTTTGAAGACAGCATGTGCTATAATCAATCTCGTGGTAAGGAACGAGATGTTCCAAAGAAAACAACGAGATACGGGGCATTAGCTCAGCTGGGAGAGCGCTACACTGGCAGTGTAGAGGTCAGCGGTTCGAACCCGCTATGCTCCACCATACAACGATATTATGCGGTTTCTGGCCGTTAGGCTAACGGGAATGTCCCGTACACTTTCCGCGAAAAATGGCGGAGTGTAGAGGAAGACAGCTCGGGAGTGTAGCGGTCGGAACGACGAGATAAAACGCTTCTTTTCGGTGATGAATCGCTTGTTTGCGAAATATCATCGGAAAGGGGCGTTTTTGCTTTGGCTTTGCGCGACAAGAGAAAACCGAAGTTGATGCGGAGTACGAAAACTACCGCGATCCTACACGATTGGGACGAACTGTATTCACGCTATCGTAACGCGAAGGTTGCCGAAGGGCTCGCGGAATCCACGTTGGGTCAACGCGACAGGTATCATCGTTTCTTAATGGACTTCCTCAACGAGAAGTATCCGGGGATCAAACCGTATGAGGTCACGGCGGACGTGATTCGGGCGTGGATCGTCTACCTACAGACCGAACACGTTAGATTCTACAACAGCCCGCTTGCGCCGGAATACATGAAAACCAAGGGGCTCGCGACCGGGTGCATCAACACGTACCTTCGAAACGTGAAAGTGTTTTTCAACTTCCTGGCGAAAGAGGGTTACATACCGGAAAGCCCATTCAAACACGTTAAGCTGATGAAAGAAGAGATCGACACGGTACAGGCGTTAAATGAGAAGCAGGTACAGGCGTTACTCGCGCAGCCGGACAAGCGTAGCTATGCTGGTTTTCGCGATTATGTGGCGATGCTTATTATGCTTGATTGCGGAACCCGCTTGTCATCGACGATCAACATTCGAGTGGAGGACGTCGATTTCAAAGAGGACGTAATCTATATCCGCGCGAGCAACTCCAAGAACCGTAAAGGATTCTACGTGCCGTTTTCGAAAAAGACGAAGAAGGCATTGCAGGAACTTGTCGCGGAGGCGGCCGAATTTAACTCGGAGTACCTTTTCACGACGGTTTACGGGAACAAACTCGATCCATCCCGCTTACGCCAACGCATGAAAAAGTATGGGGAGGCTGCGGGTATTACCGGTGTTCGCGTGAGTCCGCATACGCTCCGGCATACCTTCGCGAAGTTCTACATTCTCAACGGCGGCGATCCGTTTTCCTTACAAAAGATACTTGGGCACCACGACATGACGATGGTCCGCCGCTACGTGCAGATGAACGACATGGACATACGCAAACAGCACGAACGATTTTCTCCGATGGGATTTCTCCGTTAGGAAAGAACGCTGATAAGAGAAGACTGTCGGCACGCACGGCTTACGTCGCTTTAGTCTGATAAAGCACGACGAGGTTCCTCCGCGTGAACGAGCGAGAAAGGCGCAGTATATTCGCGATTTAACGCGATAAAGCGAGATGGGGACGCGATTGATTACCGTACGATATTGGACGGATAATACGATTTTATGGTGCGGCTGGCGTGCCGTTTTGTACCGATTTCGTCCGCTGCACCCGCTCGGAGCGCGTACCCTCCGAAAACTCAGGGGGTCCCGTATCATAAACGGTTATTTGCGATACGGTCCGGGCAAATGTTACGCCAGCATAACATATCGCGCCTGCTCCCGTTTCATAACCCGTTCTCATATTCAACGTATCATAATAACGGCATTGATCGTTTATGATACGATTGGTATAATATGGCCATACGATAATGAAACGGAGTGAACCGGTATGAAGCTCGGCTATGCTCGTGTATCAACGCAGGACCAATCGCTCGACCTACAGATCGACGCGCTAAAGGCCGCTGGATGCGACGAGATTTACCGCGAGAAGGTCAGCGGAATGAAGGATGACCGGCCGGAATTGGAGCGCCTGTTGGCCTACGCGCGCCCAGGTGATACGCTCGTCATCTACAAGCTGGATCGGTTGGGCCGGAGCACCAAACGGCTGCTCGAATTGGCGGAGGAACTGGACCGGCGCGGCATAGAACTCGTATCTATTCGCGACCAAATCGACACGTCTACGGCGGTCGGAAAGGCCATGTTCCGCATGCTGATGGTGCTGGCGGAGATGGAACGGGACATTATCGTAGAGCGCACGAGAGCGGGCCTGGAGGCGGCAAGAGCACGCGGTAGGAAGGGCGGTCGGCCGGTTAAGTACGGCGAGGGGAACGCGAAGCTGGCGCACGCTATCGAATTGTACCGCGCCAAGGAAAAGACCGTGCCGGAGATAGAGCGGATTACTGGCGTTAGCAAGGCAACGTTATATCGCGCGTTAAAGAAGGCGAGAGCGTCCGAATGAGGGCGCTCTTTTTGCGTGACCGCGCCAACCCCCCAGGGCACCCCTCGGAACCCCGTCGACAGACCCCCGAAAAATCCGCGCAATATTTTTAAACTCGGGGTCCGCACCGAAGCCACCGCCATCCGCCGCCAACTCGATCGACTCGGGCCGGTATGTTACGTGGTAACCTCGTTACCGACCGGTGAGGTTGCGTTCGTGTTTCCGGATTTGCCCGTTCGTGTGTACCGTTTTGCGCTCGTTAGGGCGATTTTACGGCCGTTCTAGCGCGTTTCACTCCAGGGGAGGGTAGAACGTGCCACCCCCGTATTTGGACACGAGAAAAGCCGTTCCCGTGCGTGTGGGAGCGGCCTTATTTATTGTCCGGAGTGTACTCGAAAAACTCTGCGGGAGTTATCTTCAAACCATTACATATCGCGTCTAGGGTATCGTAGTCGATGCGCTTGGTCGCGGAGGATGCGAGAGACGTAATTGTATTCCTGCTCACGCCAGTAAGTTCAACGACTTCCTTATTTGAAAGACCGCGTTCCTTCATGATTTCGCCAAGACGGCACCGAATCGCCATAAAAATTTCCTCCCAAAGCATGCACAACATGTTGACATCATGTGCAGAGAAGAGTATCATAAAGTCATGCACAAGATGTTGACATGGTGAAATGTTGAATTGTTAACATGATTATACCTTAAATCCCCCAAATTCTCAATTGATTGAAGGAGGAATTCACACATGAAGCAAGGCTCTCAATGGTTCACGACGTTTTCCGAACTCGTCATCGCGATCGCCGCCATAGTGGAGGCAATCAAGGTGGTGATTACGCAATGACCCGATTCCCCCGCATCACCATCCGCCTGTCCTCCGATTTCGAGCGCGAGTACGGCCCCGAACGCTTTTCCGGCGTGTTGATCGAGCCGGGGATCGCCGCGTACCTTGTTGACGGCGAGGAGCTGGCGTTCCTTGGCGTCGTTGAAACGGACGTTCCCGGCGAGTACCGCCAGACTACCGGCCACGCGTTCGTCGGGTACACGGACGACGAAGCGGACATCGCGAAAGTGGTCGATGCTCTGCGCGCTATGACCGGTTGGGACCTGCTCATCCGCTATTTCGTCCGTGGCGACCAGGCGGCCGACTTCGACTTTGTAACGGACTTCGCTCGATGAACCGTACGGGGAGGGCAGTACGTTAAATAAACGGAACATTCTGAATAAGAGGAGAGGATTTCAATGGCATTTGTCCCGTTCAATTTCGGCCCTAAGAAGAAGCGCGGTATCCCGGTAAGAAACGCGCTGACGTTCCCGGTGGGCTGGCGCAAGACTATCGTTGGTTGGGTAAATCTGCGCCTTATTGATTGCGCCGACAAAACGGTTATCAACCTGTCCCCGGAGCAGTTCGCTGCCCTTGTGCCGGAAGCGTCAGTCGATGCGGTTTCCGGAGTCGTGTACCTGACCGCGAACCGTGTCGAGGAGCTCGGCTTTCGGATCGCGAGGGAGGAAGTGATCGCATGAAGCGCCGTCGATCGCTCCGCATCCATTTGCGCTATCTGCTGATGCTCATCGCGGTAAATGAACGGGGAGGGGGCCTGATTGATGCTCGGTCAACTTGCCTATCCTCTCGCGAAACCTAAACAACTCCGAAGGCGCGAGACTCGTCTGCTAGTCCTTATCCGCGACCGATATACTTGCCGGTACTGCGGTCGCTTTGGAGATACAATCGACCACGTTGTTCCACGCGCCAAGGGAGGGCTGACAGTCCTAAGTAACCTAGTTTGTGCCTGCATCCAGTGTAACCGTGCAAAGGGCTCGATGGACGTCGAGCAATTCCTTGCAAAACGAATTAGGAAGGAGAGAAAACGTATGAACCTTATCGGACAAATCCGCAACCCACTCGACCAATTCACCGCCATCGAACGCGCACGCGCCTGGGCTGCACGCCACGGCCTCACCGTGTACAAAGTCGGGTACAAAGCGTGCCAGACCGGGCCGTATCTCGAATTGCACTTCGTCACGCCGCAAGTGGCCGCCCGGCACACCGGACAGATGGCGCAGCTTTCCGCCGAGATCGGAATGCCCGTCACCTACGCGACCGAACCGAAACCGAACGCCATGTCCGAAATGCTCGCGTCGATCCTGCCGCCAAGCTGGAACGTGAGCAAATCGTACTCGCTGCATAAGGACGCGGGCCAGTTCGTTATCCGCGCGTTTGCCGCCGCCACGATCCCGCGCCAAGAGATCGAGGAGGTCGGCCGCCGGTTCGCGGAGATGACGGGGTATACGTTGGTCGTGCGGGAGGCGTAACCACGAGGTTACATGTTTCACCGGTGAACTGTCGCCACGTCCGAGAATAGATGGTGCGACGTCGCGCGAATGTAACACGCGTGTTACAAGACGGAAAGACGTCTTTCCGGGAGGCCCGATGATCCAGTGCGAACCGCCAAGCGCGCTGGGGAGGGCAAATTAGTCGACGTCGACGAATCTCCGCGTCCCGTCCGTACGGCGCCAAACGTACGGTATCGGTTAGGCTGGCGCGGAAGGGACACGCGTGTCCCGAAATCGCATCCGTCCGGCGGGTATCGTTGCCGCGAACCCGACCGAGCGCCACCGGATGCTAGCCGTGGGACCTCTCGTGCCGCCAACGCGGGAGGTCCGTCGCCACACGGCAGATTTGCTTGTCTGATATGATATACGAACGTGTGTACGAGTGGTTTCGGGTCAGTGTTATTTTTTTTGAACTGTCCCAATTTGAATTTGCAATTTCGTCTATAGGTGGTATAGAGACAAAAACCGAAAGCCCGGCGAGGAGCGTGAGCCATCATGCATCTTCAATGGTTACGATGAAAATGGCAAGGAGGTGTGCGAAACGGAAAATCACTTTGTACTTTACTGTAGGATGCGCGAAGTGGCCGGGAACTGTTGGTGTATATAGTGAAGGCTCTGCAAGGCGATGTCCCAATTTTGGTCGTTTTTGTAGAGATTATTAGTAGAGAGGTGTGCAAAATCGAAACTCGGTTGTTAGAAGAAGTAGAAGGTGGGTGTCCCAAAATTTCGGCCAAGTGTGGGATTTATTATTAGAGAGGTGCGCGAAATCCTCGGTCAGCACCGGTATATAGAGTGAGGAGAATTTTTTTACGAAAAGGTGCGCGAAGGATAGGGCGAGTGTTGTTATATCTAGTGGAGAGTGTGCGAAACAAAATTTATCGGTGTCTTATTAGGTAGGAGGTGTACCAAAATCGAGGGCCCGATGCCCTTTATATACAGTAGAGGAGGTGATGCGCCATGTGAGCGCGAGCAACCGGTCGTCTGTCGCAAGAGCCGCGGGAAAATAAACGATATGGGAGAGATGACGAATGTTTACGATTAAATCGCTGAAATCCGGTAAGAACGCTGTTTATGTCGATAACACGCAGACCGGCAGATTCTTGGTTGCAGCCGTTTTAACCGCAAATGAGCGCTTGGGTGATTCCGTCCGCATCAAGCCGTTGAGTTCTGGCAAGATTGCGATGTATCTGAATAATGACCAGCGCGGGCGTGGACTCGTTTCTAAGTTGTTTGAAGCCAGCATTCAGCAAATGCCATACCCTCTCGATGCAACAGAAGATGACGATTTCGATGACTTGGACTTTGACGACGAGGAGTTTCTCGATTTTCTCGATGAAGACGACATTTCTGACGATGACCTTGAGGACGATACGCCACTAAAGAAGTGCAGCAAATGCGGTGAATGGAAGGCTCTCGACCAGTTCTATCGCCAAAAGGACGGGCTGCACGGACGGCGCGGTGACTGCATCGAGTGCTATAAGAAAAAACGCTCTCCGCAAAGCAAAGGAGATACTGCGGGTTCGCTCAGTCCTTACCGTATTTCGAGGGGACCGGACGGGACACTTTACGGCATGTACAACGGGAAAGTAACTGCAAAAATGACAGCGCCCGGGACGTGGGAAACGATCAAAGACGGCGAGTTTCCGTACTAAAAGCCGCGTAGCAGTCTATGTTTTCATAATTTCTCATATGAAGGAGCGATTTAGAATGAACAAGTTCGGAATGATCGAAGTTAACGCGAAAACCACGGCTCAAGTTACGCCTGCAAGCGAAGATATTCACGGAATCACTACCGTAACGTTGTCCGACGCGCATCCGCTTGGCGGCGTATTATGGCGCTTCAAATTCCAGATGAGCGACGGTCGAGAGGTCGTTGTCGGAAGTTATAACGGCGGCGAGTGGGTTCGACGCGCGGAAATTGAACTGGTAGGCGATGAGGCCGCGTACGATCTGGCTTGCGCGTTGAGGGCCGTTGCAAACACGCTGGAACACCAATACAGGACGAATAATTGGGCGATTGACGATGAGGACTCCGAATAAAAAATCCACGCCGTTAGCTGGCGGGCCGACGGCGTGTTCCAACGAAAAATAAACGATTGTAAGACAATTGTATCGCGAAGAGAGAAACGAAACAAGAGCGCCGCTGACGCGAAAAGTTGGCGGCCAATCCATTTATTTTGTCGTCAAATGACGACTTTTAGGGCGATTTCTATCCTTAATAGAGGGAAGGACTTTTTGTACCTTCCCAATACGCGAACAAGGGGGAGTACAATGACCATTACCGGCGAAACCATCCGAAAAATCCGGCGCGTACACGGTCTGACTCACCGGAAGATGGCAGAGAAGCTCGGAGTACACCTTCGATTGGTCCAATTCATGGAATCGGGGGAACGCGCCGTCTCCCGCAAGACCGAACGGGCGGTGATCGAAGCATTCGGGCTGACACCGGAAAAGCTGGTGCGGATTGAGGCGGTCTGGGCGGAGTTTCACGCGGGAGGGAGCGAACATGGAAAAACGGATTGAAGAACTTGAGGCGGAGATCGTGCGCCTACTTGACGAAAACAAACGGATGCGAAGCGCTCTACAGCGGATCGTGAAGCGAAGCAGATGGAACGAGGCGGCGCGGATAACTGCGGAGATGGCTTTAAAACCAAAGAGGGAATGACCGCATACTCCAGCGGGTTCTATCGGCTAACGCCGAGCGCTGTCCGTCGCTTACGCTCCGTCCATCGCCATCATCTCTCTTCGCGCTCAGTATTCATGTACTTATTCTTCGCGAAGAAAGGGAGGGGGCCGGAACGAAGCGTAGCGTAGTGACGGCAGCAAGGAGGGCGGTTTTCCCGACGCAGCTTGTACTTAGTTACGCAATTAACCTGCGTAAAAAAACGAAAAAACCCAGTATTGGCGCGGTTTCTACGCGTTATTCCTTAAAGAAAGAAACCGGAAAAATACGATCAACCTTAATGGAGTATGCCGTGTTATTCCTACTTAAAAACTCGGATATGGAGGCGGTTGAGTGAGCAAAATTACGGTTGTCGACGCGATCATGGGGAGCGGTAAAACGTCCTGGGCAGTCCAGTATATGAACGAGGCGCCTGCTTCCAAGAAGTTCATTTACATTACTCCGTTCAATGACGAAGTAACCCGCATAAAGGAATCGGTGACAGGGCGTGCTTTCCGCAGCACCCACAACGAAGATTACGCCGGTAAAAAGATGCACGTACTCAAGTCGTGGATCGCGGACGGGGCCGACATTGTTTCCACTCATGCATTATTTCAAAAGGCTGACGATGAACTCGTTGATCTTCTGACCGACGCGGGGTACACGCTCATTCTTGATGAGGTCATGGACGTGATCGACATCGCGAATATCAGCCAGCAGGACATTAAAATTCTACTCGATGCCAAAAAAATCGAAGTCAACGAGGATAGACGCGTGGTTTGGGTTAGCGATGAGTACGTGGACGGGCGGTTCTACGACATTAAACTCTTTGCCAAGGCCGGGACACTGTTCTATCATCGCGGAAAGTTTCTGATCTGGACGTTTCCACCGCGCATATTCGATGCGTTTGATGAGGTAGTCAACTTGACTTATTTGTTCGAGGCACAAATTCAACGCTACTATTACGATTTGCATGGTTTGGAATACACAGTCAAGTCAGTGAGAAAATCCGGCGACACTTACGAACTGACGAATTACGAACCCTCGATGGAGGGGCGGGCCGAAGTCTTCAAGCTAATCGAGCTGTACGAAGGTCCACTCAATGACGTAGCCAAGCAAAAGAACGCGCTGAGTTCAACGTGGCTGGACAACGCGAAGCCAGAACAAATCAAGACACTGGCAAACAACACGTACAACTTTCTATACAACAAGTGCGGCGCGAAGGGGTCTGATGCGTTATGGACAACGAAAAAAGACAAGAAGACCCGGCGGCCGAAATTCCGCGTCAGAAGTTACGCTGATTCCTTCCTTCACCTCAACGTGCGCGCAACGAACGATTACGCCGACCGGTGGGCGCTTGCCTACGTTTACAACCGGTACGCGCATCCGTTCGAGCGTGTGTTCTTCGAGGATCGCGGTATCTCCGTCAACCAGGATTTGCTCGCCGTCTCCGACCTGCTTCAATGGGTATGGCGCTCCCGGATCAGAAGAGGCGAACCAATCAAACTCTACCTGCCGTCGAGCCGCATGCGTTCGCTGTTGAAAGCCTGGGCAAATTACGAAATCTAAGGAGGACAACGCTTGAACCAATTTGACTCTATCGCGAAAGCGCTCGAATCCGGCCATATCACGCCCGCCAAACGTAAGTACATTGACGACCAAATTGACCGGGCGTTAGACCGCATTGACCGCGCTGTATCCGAGCAAGCCACCGCCACCCGAACCCGTGAAGAGTGGGAGGCGCTCGAAGACGATTATGCGGCCGACCACGTATACATTCCGCTGTCGTGGGAGGACGTAGAGGCTCCGCTCTTGGACGCCATTGACCGCGCCCGGACGGATGAGGAGCGGACTGCCGCCTACGAGCGCTACCTCTACGAGATCATGCACTATGAGACGTGCGCCTACGTGTTTTGCGAGGGGGTATTTGATACACGGAAAGTCCGCGATGATACGAAATACTGCTGCCCGGCACACAAGAAGGCGCAGGAGAACGCGTCCGCCCGTTTTGCAAAAAAAGGGACGTATTTACCGGAAACCGCGTATATGCCAAAGTATGCCGAGTCGGTAGCGAAGGGGCAGCGGAAACACGAGCGATTGTTCGAGCCTGGCGAACTATTCGAGGAAATCGCGTGGTACTACCGCCAGAAACGGACGGTCGGCGTCAAACGGGATCGCGAGAAAGATGAGCGGACAGGGACGTTCGCGCGGCGGAAGGTGAGGAGGAATCCAGCTTATGACGCATTCAAGCGCGGTGAGTATGAGGGAGTGAAATACTTAGAATATGGCGGAAAAATTTATCAAAATCGGCCGATTGAGTCGAAAAAGCCGCCCCAAAAGTTGATTAATAATGAGGTGGGGGAAAGAGCGGCCCCCGAAGCCGTTTTTATTTTAGCGGCCTGTGTACCTAAAAAACAATATGCGGAAAGGGTGTGAAATCATGGACGGAGCGACCATCAAGGCGATTCGACTGTATTTCGGGATGAGTCAAGCTGATTTTGCTGAAAAGTTGGGGTTGAGCAAATCTTGTATCGCGCATGTAGAGACAGGGCGCCGGGCGGTGTCTTCCAACTTGAGAATGCGGATCGCTGCACGGCTCCAACTTCCTGACGACTTCCTGACGATAGCCGAACAAGCAAAGAAAATCGCTACCATTTAAATTTTTTAACCGCAAATCATAGAAGCACATAATTACCCAAATATAAATTAACATGCAGGAGATGCGCAAGTCAAGGGGAATAATGAGACGACGATATGGAAACGAAAATTTACCGCGTCTGTGGTGTGATCCTGTGATTCTCCTCGCGTACTTGCACGTTATCCGCCATGACGCAGGCCAGGCGGCGGCCTACGGGCTTAACCTCGTTGCTGACGGAAAGGACCACGCAATAGCCAGCGTGTACCTTGCGGACAGGCCGAGCGTATCGGAAGCGATTCGGCGCGCGATCCAAAAGGCAGTCGATCTGCGACCGGCCGGTACGGAGAAGGTCGTCGTCCACTCGCGCGAGGCGATGTTCCGGTATTGGCGGCGGAATCATTACCGGTTGACGCAGGGCATCGTAACGGTGCCGGTGGACCTGCGGTGGCTGCCGCCGGACAAGAAGAATACCCATGCGTTCTGGCTCGCAGAAGATGCGGTCAGGCGCGGCACGACGATTGAGGAAATACTTTGACGCTTTGTGAGGGGGTGGGACCGATGCCGCCCTTTAGTGGAGTTAGCCCGTTACCACATTCACAAAAACGGGCAGCGCAACGATTCAAAAATTATGTACGGAAAGGAAGAAGGTACAGATGGAGCAAATGGATACACGCGACACGGAAACTACTGTAGAGGACACTGGCGCTCAGACCGGAGCCGCCCCGGAAAAAACCTACTCCCAGGCTGACGTTGACGCGATGAGAGCGGAATGGGAGCGCCAACTAAAAGAAGCGCAAACCGCTCTGCATCAACAAACCGTAAGGCACGCATTTTTCCGAAAAGCCACTGAACAAGGGGTAGCGGACGCCGACAAGCTGTTGCAGTTTGTTGATTTATCGCGCGTTACGGTCGATGAGAATGGACAACCGCAAGGGATCGACGAGATCATCGCTGCTCTAACTAACGCCGTCGCCCCGCGCAAATCAGAACCGAAAACCATTGGCGGACCCACAGGCTATCCGGCGGTTGATAAAACATCGCAGTCAATGCTCGAGGAGGCGGCGGAGAAGGCCCGGAGAACGGGACGACTTGAAGATCGAGCTGCCTTTTCTGCATTAAAACAAAAACTTTTTGGAGGTAAACAGTAATGACAACCTACTCTTACGATCTGATTGGCAAGAAGCAGTCCGTCGTTGACGAAATCCTTCTGCTGAACCCGAACCAAACACCGATGATTAACTTGCTCGGCTTCGGCCAACCGGTAATCTCCACAACGCATACGTGGTATGAGGACGAAGTGTTTGCTACAAAGGCACTCGTCACCACGGCAGCCGATGCCGCTGCAACAGCTCTCGTTGTGTCCGATGTTGAGCCGTTCCGCCCTGGTGTCGTCGCGCAAGTGAACGAGGAGATGGTTCTTGTTCAAAACGTCGATCCGTCTACTAAGACGTTGACGGTTGCGCGCGGATACGCTGGATCTACTGCCGCAGCCATCGCTAAGAACACGGAAATCGAGGCTCTTTTCGTAGAAGGGCGTGAGGGTGCTGACGCTCGTGATCCCCGATACAAGCCGCGTAAGAAGGTCGAAAACGTAACGCAGATTTTCGACGATAGCGTTGAAGTCTCCGGCACGGCCCAATCTATCTCGCAGTACGGTATTGGCGACCTGTACGGATACGAGAAGGCCAAAAAGGAATTGGAGCTTGCACTTCAACTCGAAAAAGCCGTAATTAACGGACTCATGTATGATAACGGGCAAGTTCGCCAAATGAGAGGCATCCGAAATTTCATTCAAACGAACGTGGTGACGGCCAACTCGGCGATCACCGTGGACATTCTGAATGATGTCACTCAGAAGGTTTACTCCAACGGCGGATTTGCCAGCGGTGGTAGATACGCGTTCATCGTACCGGCGAAACAGAAAATGGCGATTAGCGCGCTGACAAGCGATAAAATCCGCATTACTCAGGCGGAAACGTCGCGCGGCCAGGTCGTTGATCATATCGTCAATGACTTCGGCTCTTTCCCAGTCATCATGAACGATAACCTCAAGCCGGACGAACTGTTCTTCATCGACACGAACCGCATCGCCATTCGTCCGCTGGCTGACCGTGCCTTCCATCACGTGCTGCTTGGCGTAACTGGCGACCGTCAGCAAGGTATGATTGTCGGTGAGTATACGCTCGAATTGCGTCAAGAAAAAGCGCACGCTCGTGTCAAAGGGTTGCAATAACAAAGGGAACGGGGCTGCCCCTCGCGGGCGGTCCCTTTTTCTGTATATGGGGGATTAAGTGATGCGGGATTCAGCGCAGACATACTGCGAGTTCTGGCGTCCTGGCGGGCTCTGCCACATACGGCCCGACGGAGATGTCCGGTGCAAATACTGGCGCGAGGATACGCCGGTCTGCCGGTATCTGACGCTATACGTGCTACAGGGGCGCGGAGGAGTTTCTAAAAGGAGGAAAACGCATGAATAGACGACGGGGGAGAGCACACTTCCGGGACAAACTAACAATCCAACAACAGAGGGCTGCTGAAATGCTGGTCGATAACGAGTTCGGCCTTCTCACTCCCGACGGCAAAAAACTGACCGTCGAGCAGCTTGCTGAGAAGATCGGAATAGCAAAGAGCACGCTGTATGAATGGAAAAAGAACCCGGATTTCATACGCTACAAGGACTATCTCGCGGACGACCAATTCGCCACACAGCGCGAGAGGGTTTACAGATCGGTGCTCGATGCGATTGACCGCGGTTCCATCAAAGCGATGGACCTTTGGATGCGACGTTTTGGTCTACTCGTTGACCGGCAGATCGTCGAAAACGAAACGGACCCGACGAAAATCCCGGACCTTGACGAGTTGAAACGGATGGTCGCGGAAATGGACGGGGAGGAGTAACGATGGACCTCGCGCAAATGAAACGCGAGAAAGACGAGCAGATTCGCCTATGCGTCGATATGCACTCCGCGATGCTTGGTGGGACATTTGACATTTCGAAGTTTGCCGGACGGATTGCCGGGACAAAACGGGCGCTGAAGCGTTGGCGGGCGCACGAAGACGAGAGAGTCCGGTTGGCCGCGGTGAAGATGACGGAGATTCTTACGGAGTTCGAGCGGTTGGCCTGCTGCAAGCCGTACGACCGGAAATGGAAACGGATCATGGCGGGAATTTATCGTAAAAGCGATGTGGTCGACCGGCTATTAACGGAGGTGGGATTCGATGGCGATTGACCTGGTAGCGAGACTCCGGCTAATCGACAATATGACCGCCCCTCTCCGCAGAGCCACCGCGCAAATGACGCAAGCCGGACGGACAGGGAGCGAATCATTTAAGGGCGTCTCAAAAGCGTTGGGTGCGGTTGCCACCGGTCTTGGCATCGTAACGTCAGTAACCGCCGGAGTGGCCGCCGCGTTCTCGTCCGTGAATAAAGCGATGGACTTCGAGGCGCAACTGTCCAGCATTAAGGCGTTGACTGGCGCAAGCAGCGCGGAGATGGAGCAGATGTCGAAGCTGGCGCTGGACATGGGCGCACAAACGAAGTACAGCGCGCTCGAAGCCGCGCAAGGTATCGAGGAGCTGTTGAAGTCCGGCCTCACTCCGGCACAGGTGCAGGCGGGCGGTCTCGAAAGCGCGTTAAACCTCGCGACGGCGGGCGGTCTCGGGCTTGCGGACGCGGCCGAAATCATGTCTACCGCCCTTAACGCGTACAAACGCGACGCGTTGTCGGCGGAACAGGCGTCGAACATTCTCGCGGGAACAGCGAACGCCTCCGCGACGGGCGTGCAGGAGCTTCGCTACTCGCTCGCGATGGTGTCGGCGGTCGCGGCTGGCGTCGGCATGTCGTTCAAAGACACGAACACCGCGCTCGGTCTGTTCGCGAATAACGGGTTGAAAGGGTCGGACGCCGGTACGTCGTTGAAAACGATGCTGTCGAACTTGCAGCCAACGACGAAAGAGCAGATCGCCCTGTTTAAAAAGCTCGGACTGATGACGGAGTCAGGGGCGAACGCGTTTTTCGACGCGAATGGTAAGCTGAAAAGCCTCGAGGAAATCGCGGGCCTACTGCGGAAGTCGCTCGGGGGCCTCACGGATCAACAGCGTATGCTGGCGCTCGAGACCATGTTCGGTTCGGACGCGATTCGCGCTGCTACCATCTTGTTTAACGAGGGATCGGAAGGCGTACGGGACTTCCAAGCGGAGATGACGAAAGTATCCGCGATGGACGTCGCGAAAGAAAAGATGAACAACGCGGCGGGAGCGGTCGAGCAGTTTAAGGGCGCGCTTGAGACGTTACAGATTGCGGCGTTGACTCCGTTAATGCCGAAAATCCGGGACGTTGCGCTGGCCGCAGCGGATGCTACCGAACGGTTTACGAAGTGGCTTGGTACGCGTCAGGCGAAAGAGTGGGGAGATACCCTCAGTAATATACTCTCCACCGTCGGACCAATGATAGTGGGGGCAACGTCTGCTCTGGTCGCGATGAAAATGGCACAAATCGCATTAAACATCGCTATGATGGCGAATCCGCTTGGCCTCATAGTGGCTGGAATTGGTGCCCTGATTGGTGCAGGCTACCTCTTGTATAAAAACTGGGACACCATCAAGCAGGCGGCAAGCGACCTGTGGGTTACGCTGAAAAACGCGTTCGCCAAGGGCGTAAACTGGGTCATCGGGCACCTTAACAAGATGATTGACGCCATGAACAAGGTGCTCGGACATGTCGGAATCACCATCCCGCAAATTCCGGAAGTGGCGTTGGACTACTCGGTGCAACAGCGCAATATGGAGGAGTTCCGCCAAAAACGCAACCTGGACATCGACGGCTCCCATTACAACGGACTCGATTACGTACCGTACGACGGGTACGTGGCGCGTTTGCACAAAGGGGAGCGCGTGCTGACAGCGCAGGAGAACCGGGAGTATTCGGGTGGTAGCAGCTCTAACGGGAAACCGTTCGTCATAAACATCGCAAATATGAACGTGCGCGAAGAGGCTGATATTGATAGAATCGCGGCCAGCTTGGCGCGCGAGCTTAGGCGGTTAGCATACTAATAACGGAACCCCTCCGGCGTGAAAGCGCTAGAGGGGCAAAATCTTTGTTTATGGGAGATACTCGGAGCGCGAGTTCTGGCAGGATTTGCTTTATCTACGTCGAAAGAACTAGGCTGAGGGGAGGTGTACAGCATGGCATTATTAAAAAAAGAAGATGTACTTAAAAAACTGGAGAAAGTCGATTCTATCGAAAGCCTAAAAATTAAGATTGCTGAGATAATTTCTGAAAACAACGAGGCGGTATTAAAGGCCATCAAAGACCAAGCACCGGATGCTACTTTTAACGCTGTAGCAGCGGCATTAAAGAAAAAAGGAATACGATAAATTCTGAGGGAAACGTCCGAGCAATCGGGCGTTTTTAATTTTATAAATGGGGGTGTTGTGTCATGGCGGAAAATCCGCTCGATTAGAACGGGAGGCTAACGGTTAATGTCCCGGCTCACTAACCGTAAAAGTGTAGCGGTGGGCTAACGCTTGAATGTAGCGTACACTTGCCGTAAAATGAAGGGGCAGACAAGCGAATAAACGCCGATATGATGCGGTTTTATACCGTTGGACACCGCGAAAAGACACTGGCAGTGTAGAGGTCAGCGGTTCGAACCCGCTATGCTCCACCATACAACGAACGCCAGAACCCTTGAGAAATCAAGGGTTTTTGTTATTTCCGCGGGAGTTGGGGGATTGAGGATGTCAATAATTCGTATTAGATCGAGCAAAAGAAGCGAAACAGACAGTCCTCAAAGGAATGTCAAGCAGTTACGAAGCTGCAATGGACCAGGAAGCACCCCTTTGAAT
>Ga0207865_101613_pt1 | contig 16138 bp, 10 predicted proteins | sample HigsolmetaAR204D_FD_184836 | JGI IMG/M metagenome (GOLD analysis project Ga0207865, IMG submission 184836) | Ionic liquid and high solid enriched microbial communities from the Joint BioEnergy Institute, USA - AR20-4-D (SPAdes) (version 2) ...
TGCCCTGCGGCGAGACCAGGGCCGCCTTGCCCGTTCCTGCCGCAAACGGAACGCTCCAGCGTTTGTTGTCCTCCGGCAGGCCGTCATGTTCCGGCTCAATGGCGGCGAGGTAAAACGGCGATTCCGGCAGTGAGGAAAACGACAGGGCGACGGATTCTCCCGCCGCTGCAAAAAAACGGTCCGCGGCCAACAGATGGCCCGCCTGGTCGTAGAGGGCGACGCTGCCGCTGCTCGGCAGGCTCCCCTTGTTGTCGATGCGGACGAGCGCTTCTGCGCCCGCCGCTGCCGGCTGTACGGCAAATGCGGCAAGCGCAGTGTTTTCCCGCTCCGCTCCCATTTGCAGAAAGCGAAAGGAACCGGAAATGGGCGCCGGCTCCGCCGGATCAAGTCCTTCTGTCTGCCCGTCGCCCAACCAGATCACCTCGCTCCCCGGCCGCTCGGCGGAAATGGCCGCGGCCAGCGACAGCGCGGCTGCGGTATCGGAACGGCCTGCCTGCGGGACCAGGGCTTGCAGCTCGCGCAGAACGGCCTGGCGGTCGCCGCTTTGGGCAATCCGCACGCGCGGCTCCCTTCCCGCCTCGATAAGCGTAACCGTCTGGCCGCTGCCCAGTTCCTCCACCAGCTGCCTGGCCGTCTGAACGGCACGCGCAAACCGCGTCTCCTCTCCTTCCCGGGCCAGCATGCTGCCCGACTGTTCGATCACGAGGATGACGTGCGGGGCACTGACCCCCCCGGTCGGCACAGCCGGCCGCATCAGCGCCAGAACGAGAAGCAGCGCGGCCAGCAACTGCAACAGCAAAAGCAGGTTGCGCCGCAGTTTTTCCCAAGGCCGCACCGCTTCCCTGCCCTGCAGGTTGCGCTGCCACAGCAGGATGCTGGGCACCAGCTGATTCTCCACCTTTCGCTTGAAAAGGTAGAGAACGAGAATGGCCGGCAAAATCAGCGCAAACCCGAAGTTGGACAAGGCCAACCACTGCATCCCTGCTCTCTCCCTTCCCTAGCGAATTACGCCTGCTTGCCGAAGCACGGAAAACAGCGTCGTTTCCAGCGGCAATTCCGGCTGCGCAAAGACGCAGGAAACTCCCCTGCCGTACGCAAAGCCGGCCAGCTGACGCCGAAACGAGGTGACGCTGTTCCGGTACTCCTGCAGCAATTTCACTGTCACGGATACTTCCTTTGCCAGCCCCGTTTCCGAATCAATCAGCCGCAGTTCTCCCTGATAGGCCGGGGAAAGTTCCTCCTGTGAAAGAATCTGCACCAGCGTCACTTCCTGCCTCGCTGCCTGCAAACGGGCGATCGCCCGCTCGTAGCCGGAAGCAAACAAAAAATCGGACAGCACGATGGAAATGCCTGGCCTTCCCTGCAGCGCGCCCGGGCTGCGAAGCGCCTGATCCAGATCGCCCGCACCGCCCGGCGCAAGCCCGGCCAAAAACTGCATCAGCCGGTGCGCATTCCCCTTTCCCTGCATCCCCGCAAGCGAAGCGAGAATCTGCCGGTCAAAAGCGTATACAAAGAGGCGATCGAGGTGGCACAGGGAGATGTAGCCGAGCGCGGCGGCGAGCCGGACGGCCAGATCCATTTTGCGCGGCCGGCCGAAGCCCATGGAGCGGCTGCAGTCGATGTAGAGCGATACGTGCAGCTCTGTTTCATCCCAAAATTTCTTTAAAAACAGCTTTCCGGAACGGGCGTATGCGTTCCAATCCAGTTGGCGCAAATCGTCCCCCGGCACGTAGGGGCGGTATTCGGCGAACTCCATCGAGCTTCCCAGTTGCCGCGAGCGCCTTTTTCCCGCCTGGTTGCCGCCCGCAGCCTTCCTGGCTGCCACCTGCATCCGCTCCAGCCTGGCCAGCCAGGACGGGTCGAGCAAATGCGGCTGGCTCATGACTGCCTGTCCCTCACATTTTCCAAAATGTCGCGCACGATCTGGTCGGTGCGGATGCCGTTTGCTTCCGCTTCAAAGTTGAGAAAAATCCGGTGGCGAAGGGCGGGCAGCGCCACAGCTTCCACATCTTCAAACGCCAGGTTGTAACGCCCGGCGAGCAGCGCCCGCACTTTGGCCAGCGCCACCATCGCCTGCACGCCGCGCGGCCCCGCTCCGCTGCGGACGTACTGGTTCACGGCGGGAACCGCCTGCTCGCCCGGATGGGTGGCAATGAGAAGCTTCACCGCGTAGTCGAGCACGGCGTCGGCGACGAGAACCTCCCTGGCCGCCTGCTGCAAAGCCGCGATTTCCCGTCCCGATGCCACCTTCTCCACCTGGGCGGGTGCCCCTCCCGTTCGCCGCACGATCTCCTTCAGTTCCGCTTCGCTGGGAAACGGCACGTCGATTTTCAGCAAAAAGCGGTCCATCTGCGCTTCCGGCAGGGGATACGTCCCTTCCTGTTCCAGCGGGTTTTGCGTTGCCAGGACGAAGAACGGCTCGGGCAGCGGGCGTGTTGCGCCTCCCGCTGAAACCGTCCGTTCCTGCATCGCTTCCAGCAAGGCGCTCTGCGTCTTGGGCGTCGCCCGGTTGATCTCGTCGGCGAGGACGACATGGGCAAAAATCGGGCCGCGCTGGAACCGGAACGTTTGCCGGCCTGTTTCATCCACGTGCAGGATATTGGTACCGGTAATGTCCGTGGGCATCAAGTCGGGGGTAAACTGAATGCGCTGGAAGGACAGTTCAAAAACTTGTGCCAACGTGCGCACCAGCAGCGTCTTGCCAAGGCCGGGCACCCCTTCAAGCAAGGCGTGCCCTCCGGCAAACACCGCCCACAGCAGTTGCTCCACCACTTCCTTTTGGCCGACCAGCACCTTGGCAATCTCTTCCCTGACCCGTTCTGCCAACTGCTGAAAGTCGGCCCACGCTTGTTGGCTCATTTGCACTCCTCCGCCTTCATCCGATGTAGTGCTTCAATTCGGATCCAATCAATTTTTTATTATTAAAAATATTTAAATTATACTGAAATAAAGCAACTATGGCTCAATGCCCGCAAAATACTTCTTCACCGTTTCCTGGTAGTCGCTGGGGATCGTACCCTTGCCCAAGCTTTCGCGGGCGAACTGTTCGTACTCCGCGTACACTTCCTCGTAAGGGAGCGCAGCCCCGGAAGATACCTGGCTGTTTGCGCTTTGCCACGACTGGGATGGCCCAGCACCAAGCGGGCCGCTGACAGTGTCAACCGGGCCGCTTGCGTCTCCCATCCGCTGGGAGGGAACGGTGACCAATTCATGCCTGCCTGCGCCCAAGCCGGCACCAGAACCGGCGCCGCTGGCTGTGCCAACTCCTCCAGCCCCCGCCGAGCGGCCGCCGTTGCCGTTTCTCCCCGTGCCGCCGCCTGCGCCGTTTCCTTGGCTGGCTCCGCCGTTTGTGGAAGCAGAACCGCTGTTTTCCTCGCCCGCGCTGCCGATGGCGGAAGCAGAGCCGCTGTTTGCCCCGCCCTGCTGAATATTCCCGCCGCCCGCATTCGCCGCCGGATTGCCGGCTGGCTGCTGCCCCGGCGTACTGCCCGCCGTTGTTGCGGCGGAACCGGGGGCAGGCTGGCCGAACCCAGCGCTTCCCGCCGTTTGCGCAGAGCCTTCGCTCCCGGACGCTGCCGCGAGCGCCATCTGCGACTGCTGCAGGGAAGCGAAAGCTTGTGCCGCGGCAAGCAGTGCCTGTTGCTGCTGCACCGCCGTCTGCTGTGCCTGCAGCAGGCTTTGTTCCAGCAAGCCCATGGCTTGGGAAAGCTGCCCCAGTGCCATTTGTTCCGCTACCGTGGCAAGCAGTCCGGCGGTTCTCACCGCCTCTTGCGACTGCACCGCTTCCGCTTGGCTGCGCAACTGCTCCTCCACCTTTTTCAGTTCCTCGGCAAGCTGCTTCCGCTCCTCCTCCGTCAGCTCCTCCAGGGTGCGCGCCATCTGCTGCAGGGCGGCAGTCAAAGCTTCCCGCTCTCCCTGTTGCAGCGCTGTCGCAAGCCCCTGCATCCCGGGCAACTGCCCCAAATCCTGCTGCAAGCGGGCAAACGGCGCCAGTTTCGCCTGCTCCTCCTCCCGCCATTTTTCCAACTGGATTTGCGCAGCGCGGACGGCGTTCAGCCGCTCAAGCGGATCATCGGCTTCGGCCAAAGCCTTCTTGGCCTGCTCCAGCAACTCCTGCAGCTGTTTTTTCTGCTCCTCGGACAAGCGCGAATCTGCTACCACTTCTTGCCTTGTCTGCTCCAGTTCCTGCGCCGCTTCTTCCAGCGCCTGCCGCTCCTGCGCCAGCTTTGCCAGCCGGTCGTCCTGCGGATTGGGGATGAAGAATAGCACCGCAGCAGCCAGTGCCAAGCCGCCGGTTAGCAGCAACGGCCGCTTCACTTCTTCCCAAATGCGCACACTCTCCAAAATCTGCGGCAGTTTCCGGCGCAGGTGGCCCAGCGCGTCCTCCCGCTGCAGGAGCGCAACCGCTGCCGTGCTGTCGCGGTTTTCCCAGGCGGTAACGGTTCTCTCCTGCAAGCCTTGGCGATCCGCCGTTTGCGCCGACTCCAGCCAGTTCGGCTTCCGGCAAAGCAGCGCAGCGGCGAGCATCGCAATCAGCGGCAGGACAAGCGCAAGCCAACGGGAATAGGGAATGGGCAAAAGGCGGGCCAAGACGAGCAGCGCCAAGCTTGCCCCCGTGCCCCACAACGCTGCCGACACCAGTTGCCGCATCCGCTGTTTTCGCATAAGACGCCTGCGGATCGGCAGGAGCAGTTCCAGCAGTTCGTCTTTTTCCTTTTTCGCAAACACCGCTTATCGCTCCCCCGCGCCTCTTTTAAACAGGGACGGACGCACCGGCTGGATGAGGTAAACAGCCAGCAGCAGGCAGATCACCGTGACCAATCCGAAGCAGGCGTTGTACACCCAGTAGGGGTCAATTTGTGCCAGCCACGACTGGTTGGCCGCACCGGGGGAGACGCTTCGCACCGGGCCTTCCCCGAAAAGGTTCATGAGAGCGAAGAGCGGATTGATGTCGTTGAAAATATTCAGCCATTCGGCCCGCATGCGCGGCAGGTTGTTCACCCGCTGGTAGTAGTAGAGAAGTTCCCGGACGATCTCGCCGAGAATCGTGGTCCCTACGGTGTAGCAGAAAAAGACGGCGTAGCAGAGAACCGTGGCGATCCCGGTGCGTCTCAACAGCGTGGAGAACAGCACGCCGACGCTGCCAATGCCGAACATGGTCACCAGGTAAAAGCCAAATACCTTGACCACCTGCACCGGGGAAACGCCGCCGTACAGAAAGACGATTGCGTACAGGGGAATGGTGGAAACGATGAGAAACGTCATAAAGCTGAGCGATGCCAGCCATTTTCCCACGACCAGCCGGGTTGGGCCGATGTTGGTGGTCAACAGGATGTTCAGGGTTTGCCTCTCCCGCTCGCCGGAAATCACGCCCGCCGTCAGCCCCGGCACGACGAAGAAGATCATGCCCAGCTGCAGGATGGACAGGGTGATGAACATATCCCGAGTCTGGTAGGGGCTGTAGTAGCTCCCCCCGTCTGTCTCCAGGAAAATGTACAGCAGGGTGACTGCACCCAAAACCACCAGGTACGCGAAAAGAATCCAAGGCGTGCGCCCGTTTCTCATGCGCATTTTCCACTCGTTGAAGAGGACAGGGTTGTTCAGCCGTTTCAGCAGATTCATGAACCCGTTCATGAGCCCACCCCTTTTGTGATCTCCAGAAAGATTTCCTCCAGATCGCCCTTCTCCTCGCTAAAGGAGGCGACGGAAAAGCCGGCTGCCGCCAGATTGCGCAGCAGCTCCACCTGCTGCTCGTCATCGCCGCTGAAGCCGACGGCCACGCCGTTTCCTTCCCGGGAGACGCTGGAGACAGACGGCTGTTCCCGCAAGAAAGCTATCGTCTCCTCCAGGCGGTCCAGCAACCGAATGCGGATCACCCGTTTTTCCCGCATCTTGGTGTAAATCTCGTCCACCCGGCCAAAGGCAACCAGCTTCCCTTCCTCAATGACGCCGATCACGTCGCACATTTCCGCCAGCTCCGGCAGGATGTGCGAACTGATGAGAATCGTCTTGCCCATGTTCCGCAGTTCCTTGAGGATTTCCCTAAGCTCAATCCGCGCCCGCGGGTCCAAGCCGGATGCCGGTTCGTCGAGAATCAGCACTTCCGGGTCGTGCACCAGGCAGCGGGCCAGGCCGAGGCGCTGCTTCATCCCCCGCGAGAGGGAATCGACGTACGCATCACGCTTGTGGTTCAGGTTGACCAATTCCAGCAGCTGCGGGATGATTACCTTCCGCCGGGCGGCTGGGATATCGTAGTTGGCCGCGTAGAATTCTAGGTACTCCTCCGCGGTCAAATTGTCGTAGACGCCGAAAAAGTCGGGCATGTAGCCGATCAGCTTGCGCACCTCGCGCGGGTGCTTCGTCACTTCGTAGCCGCCCACATACGCCTTGCCGCTGGTGGGGGCGAGCAGGGTGGCCAGTATGGACATGGTGGTTGACTTGCCTGCCCCGTTTGGCCCGACGAAGCCAAAAACCGTGCCTTTTTCGAGCTCCAGGGTCAAGCCTTTGAGCGCCTCCATCCGGCCGTAGCGCTTTCGCAAATCCTGAATCTGTATCACGGATCGATCACCTTTCCTTCCACCAGGACGTACGGTTTGCCAATATGGTACTCACGCGCACGGGTATTGGCGAACTTGATGCGAAGGACCCCGTCCGGAGAGAGGTAGCTCGCCGCCTGCTCGCCTTTCATCACACCGTCGGCAAACACGTCATCGTACGGTTCATACGCCTGTTCCTGCCAGTTGTACACCTCTTTGCCAAAGCTGACGCCGTCGATCGACCAGGTGTACAGGTAGAGGTTCTGAATCTCCAGCCTTTTGCCGTCGAGGGTAAGGTCGATATCGAAAGTAATTTCCCCCCGCCCCATGAAATAGCCTTCGTCCGTAACTTCCACATCAGCATTGCGGTCGGACATGACAGTCTTGAAGGAGTTGGCCGGAAACAGCGAAAAGCCTTCCTGCGAAGGTTTTACCTCCAGGGAAGAGACGACCAGCGCAACCGCGTCGGCCTGAACCGTCTCCCCGTCGACGGATGTGCCAAAGAGCGGCTGATCGGTCCAGCCCGCAATCATCACGTTCCCCAGAGCGGTAGTCCCTGTCGTCTTCCCCTCCATCATCTCCGCAATCATCTCTTCCCGTGTTCGAGACCGCACCGTTTGACTCTGGACAGCTTGCGGGACAAGGCTGCCGACTATGTCGTAAAACTTGATGTTGGGAAACAGGAGGGACGGCTCAAAGGCGAGATCCACCTGGATGCTTTCGCCGGGCGCCATCCTGTCAAATTGCTGTACCTGGGTTCCGGAAACCACCCGGACATCGCGCAAAGGGAATTTGGTGTTGTTGGTCACCGTACCTGTCAACGTCCCGCTGTCATAGTTGAGATCAGCGGTAAATTCCCCAGCGTCGGGCAAAACCTGCCGGGTTGCTGCCTTGCGCATCGACCAGAACTCGACGTCGCGGAAGAGGATTTTCGCCTCGGCGTCCAGCCTGACCCAGGTTTGCGGTTCCGTTGAATCATTGCGAATTTCCTCATATGGCTTCGTCGCTCCGGAAGCCTGAATCGTCAGTTCGTAATCGCCACTTGCCGGAACGAACATCGCTGTAACCGCCCGTGCATCAGCCTGTCCATTGCCGCTCAGCTCGACGAACCCTGCCTGGTGAACGAGCACACTCGTCCCCCGCTGCATGGCGCCAAAACCGAATATGCCCATTCCCGCAATGACGGCCAGCGCTGGAACAAGCCCCCACATGTAGCTTTGTTTGCGCTTGAGTCTCAAGATGGAAAACAGGATGGGTCCGGCAACCAGCGCGTAAATCCCGAAGAGAACGGCAAACCAGCCCACTGACGGCATTTTTAGGGCAGGCATGCGTTCGGACGCGTTCGCCAGGCTCCACATCCGCTCCAGCGTTAAAAGGGAATCTGCCTCTTCCAGGTTGGCGCCAAACGCGCGGGGCAATGCCTCCTGCCAGAAATCGGCGTTTCCCGGCCAACTGGCCAGCGGCTCCGCTGCCAGGTCGTAGGCGACGTACAGCACTTTTCCTTTTCCCGCTTCGCCTGCGGCCATCAGCGGAACATTCCCCTCCCGGTACAAGAGGCGTCCTCCTGCCTTGACTTCGCCCACGCTAACGGTCAGGGGAGCGTTCAACGCCGGAGTCTTTCCTTCCGCGCGGATTTCCGTCAGGCGCTGTATCGTTGCCACGTCGCGTACGTCCACAGGCGAGAGATCCTGCAATTCCCCGACAGTTTTGGAGTACTGTGCCCCGCCAGCGATTACAAGATTCCCTCCCGCCTGCGTCCATTGGCGGATCGCTTCCCTCTGCCGGGCGTTCAGCGCATCCAGCGGGAAGTTGTTCAGCACCAGCAAATCAAACGTGCCAAGCTGAACCGCTGTCTCCGGCACTTGCTCCGCTGTCAACGGCAGCACCTTGACATCCCGGTAAAACGATTCGTGCACAGGTTTGGCAAAAGTGATTGCGGAGTGTTCACCAACCTTGACATCCCGGTAAAACGATTCATGCATAAGGCCGAGAAAATTGGCCGTGTCGGGATCGTTTGCCAATACCCCGATCATCAGGTAATCGTCAGGATAGCTTCTGCCGTTTACCGGAGCCTCTGCGAGAATTTTCCCCTCCCGCAAAAAGGCCGCTTTTGCGGACATGTTGGCCACCAGTTCCCCAGGCACGGCAACCGTAACCTCCTTGGCCGCCCCCTGCGCCACAGAGACGGGCTGGAAGTATACTGTCCCGCTTCCATCACGTCCGCCGTCGTCTGCCATGACGACTACCTCCCCTTCCGTGTCAGGGCCCTTGTTGATGATGGAAACGCGTACCGGGACGAATGCCGTCTCCTTGAAATCCCCGTTGAATCCCGCTTGCGCGTCCAGCGTAATGGCCGTTTCCGCGCTTGCTGAAAAGGTAAGCCCGGCTGGCGTTACAGCGGCCAGCATCAGGCATGCCCAAAGTTTGGCGAGCTTCTGCGCAAGTCGTGTTCCGTTCATTCTTCAATCCTCCATGGACGGCTTGCAGGCCACTGTTTCATTCATAACATAGAGACGTTTGAAAACGGCAAAGCGCTACAAGTTGTTGCAAGAATGACAATCTTTTGGAATCGGCTTCCGCTCCTGTATGCAAAAAGCCGTCCCGGAACACTCCGAGGACGGCTTTCTGCCGTTTGCTCGCAGACAACGCGCGGATGATTTGTCTCCGTAAAGTCCGCGGCTGTCATGCCGGCAGCTGCGGTTCGGCTTACTTCAGGATCTCTTCAATCCGAATCGCCCTTGTGTGTTTGGTATGGCTCCATTGCTGGTTGTTGCTGGTGAAGAATGCCCAGACCGTCACCGGAATCCACGTCAGCAAAAACAGCTGGTACGGAATGAAGTAACCGAGAAACGCCTTCAGCGGCTTTCTCTCAATCAGCAGCACAATCGGCGTCTGCAGCAGGAAAAAGAGGGTTACGCTGATCCAGAACCAGTTGGGCAGCACGGCCCGAATCCCCCATGCCTCAAAGGATGAGGTGAGAACCTGAAAGTAGATCATCGCGCTGTAGAGAATAAAGATCATGAAACGGAACGGCTGGAACAGGTAGAGCGCAGCGTCAAGCTGGGCAAAGTTTTTGTTTTTCAGGGATTGTTTGACCAGTCGGAAAAAATACCGCCGCGCACAGTAGAAATGCCCCTGCATCCAACGCAGGCGTTGGCGCATCGAGCTCACCAAATCGATCGGCTTCTCGTCGTACACGATCGCGTCATGGGCCCAGGTGGGGTAAATCCCCCGCTCCACGCATTTGGCGGTAAATTCCACATCTTCGGTCAGCGAGTTTGCTCCCCAGCCGATCTCCTTCAACAGCCCGGTGGTGATGCAGATTCCCGTCCCGCCCAGGACGTTGGGCAGGTTCAATTGGTAGCGGGCAAGCTGCCAAGCGCGGTTCATGTACCAGTACATCAGGGCGTAGGAAAGGCTGACCCAGGAGTCATACGGATTTTTCGTCTCCAGATAGCCCTGGATTACCTGCTTGCCCTCCATCAGCTTCTCGTTCATCTCCAGAAGGAAGTTGGGGCTGACGAGATTGTCCGCGTCAAGAATGATGACGGCATCGTACTGGCGTTTCTCCATCCAGAGTTGTTCCAACATCCATTCGATGGCATGCCCTTTCCCCTTCCGCGTCGAGTCAAACCGTTCCATGGCCCGAACCTGATGGGCTTTCGCAATTTCCGCCGTACGATCCGTACAGTTGTCGCAAATGACAAACGTATCGTAAAGCGACTTCGGATAGTCCAGCTTTTTCAGGTTCTCCAGCAAGGCCCCGACGACCGCCTCCTCGTTGTGTGCTGCGATCAGGATTGCGAATGACTTCTGGGGCGAATGTTTTTTTGTCTCTTTTCTTCGATAGTAGCCCATGAATCCCAGCACAACCTGATAAACTCCGATTCCCCCCACAATTAACTGCGCTGTGATGAAAAGAATGTCAAGCACTAGCTCCATACGTGGTATACCCACCTTTTTCTGTAATCGGCGTTTTGCACGCAATTAACAGTATACTCCCTTTTTTTATTTCGCAAGAGGGGATTTTTGTTTAACTTTGCGGGCATATGTTCCACTTTGTTCGACACTTGTTCCATTTCATGCCGAACAAACGCGGAAAAAAAAAGAAAAAACAGGCATGGACGGCGGCCATTGCCGCAATTTGTCCAACCTGCCTTTCGCGGCGGCTTTTCAGACAAACAAGCCATCCATTTCTGCCTGCTGCGGATGGTGCCTGCCCCCCAGCTTCTCTTCCAGCCGGGCGATCCGCTTTTCATAGGCGAGCGCTTCCGCTTTCGCCTTTTGCCGGAGCAACGTTGCGCGCTTTTTCCACTGCGCATACGCCATTTTCGTGTAATACAGCGCTTTTTCCTCGTCCTTCAGCTGATGCTCGCACAGTTTCGCCGCCTCGATGTATACCTCTTCCGGCACGAAGCGGTCCAACTGCATGCAGGATTCCCAAACCTCCAGCGCCTTTTGCCAGTTGCGCTGCCTTTTGTAAAGCTGGCCGAGACAGAACCTGGCCCGGATCTTCCAGGGGTGGCTGCTGTCCGCGACCAAACGGTAGGCCGTTATGGCCGCTTCCTGTTCGCCAAGGGCTTCGTACCACCGGGCGATGGCAAATTGCTCTTCCACGGTCGCCGCGTGATCATGCATAAGCAGCAGACTGGAGAGGTGAATGTACAGCGTGATGAGAGAGAGCACATCCCATTCGTTGTGACGAAGCACCCCCTCGATCACCTGCGGGTCCCGGGAGTGCAGGAAGTCAAAATAGCGGATGGGCGCGAGGTAGCCGGGAAGGTCGTCCTGCCGTTTCACCTTCAGCTTTTCCTGCTCGATCAGGGACAGGCGGCAGGATTCCAGTTCATCCTTCCACAAGCGGCGCGCTCCGTGCAGCAAATCCAAATGCCCAAACGAAGGCAACGCGTCCACCCGGTCCCGCAAAAGGGTGTGCCGCGTCTTCACCTGCGGCCAGTCAAACGCTTTGCCGTTGAAGGTGACCAGGCGGGAAGACTTCCGCGCCTGCTCCAGAAAGGAGCGGTACAGCACGAACTCCGCGTGCGGCGCGGGCAGAAAGTGCTGGCGGACGACAACACGATCCCCTTCCAGCCGGCTGTACCCAAGCAAAAACACGGTATTGCCCGTCCCTCCGGAAAGGCCGGTCGTCTCCGTGTCAAAAAAGAGCAGGTCTTCGGCGCGGAGTCCCGCCGCCGAAAGCGGATGCTGCCTTCCCGCCGCCTCCCAGCCGGCAATCGCCTCGCGCAGTTGAGAAAAGGCGTACGCGCCGTGGCGATGACCGGCCGGATACGCGACTTCGCGAATCATCACGTATTCGCCCTCCCACACATACGGCTCCGCCTGCAGCTCCCGCCACTTTTCGGCATGGGGAAGATCCGGTTCCGCGTGCATGCCTTCGTCTTCCCGCCGTTCTGGGGAATCTCCTTCCCGCCGTGCAGCAGGATCGTCTGCCCGGCGCTCGGCTGCATCGGGGGAGAATGCGGCGGAGGCAGAGGCGAGCGGAGCGGATGTGCCGAACCCGGCTGTCTGGGAGCCTGACGCCAACCGGTTGGATTCGCCAGCCTCCCGAACCAGATGCTCTTTCATTCGTTGCAGTTTTGCTTTAAGAGACATAAGATTCTCTCCCCAGAGTAACGCGCAACAGAGTCAAGGCAAGTTCCTTGCTGCCGTCTTCCGACGCCCCGACGCAAGAGGGGCAGCCCGATTCGCAGGGACAGGAAGCGATCAACTGCTCCGCCTGGCTGAGAATGGTTTCCATATCCTGGTACACCTGCTCGCTCAGCCCGATGCCTCCCGGGTAGCGGTCGTACAGAAAAATCGTCGGCAACCCGGAATGGACGGCCTTGCGCTGGGCAATCACGTGCAGGTCCATCGGGTCACACATGACAAACAGCGGCGCGACGTGCTGGAGCACGTGGGCGAGGCCGACCAGACCGCGCTCGGTGTCCTCCGCTCCCAGCGAATCCAGCATGGCTTCGGAAAAACTGATCCAGGCCGCAGTGGTGTGCAGTTCCTCCTCCGGCAGGTGAATCGGCCCGGAACCGATGTTTTCATGCGTTTCAAACTTGATTTTTTTGAAGATCGTCGCCATGGCGTGCACCGACACTTCTCCGCAGGCAAAGGCGCATTGGCCCTGCTCGCGCGACTGCTCCTCCTCCAGCACCTTCAACTGTACGGCGAGATTGGCATCGGTGTAGTAGTCCACTTGCACCTCGCGCACGTACGCTTTCTTTTCCGCGTAGTCCAGCTTTTCCACCTGGTACTGCCGGCCCTGGTGCAAATAGATCGCTTCCTCGTGCAAAAGCGTCAGCGAACTGAAGCGGTCCATCTCCCCGATCACCCGTTCGTTGCCCCGCTCGCTGATGTCGATGATGACGACGTTTTCCTGGGAGGCGGAACGCAGGCTGATGTTGTGGGCGGGGAAGGAGTCGTTCATCCAGTGCCACTTGCCCCTGGCGCAGTGCAAAATCTGCTCTTCCGTGAGAAATTCCAGAATTTCGGTGATTTCCGCCCGGCCGAAGCGGTCACCTTCCGCAAAGGGAAGTTCGTAAGCGGCGCATTTGAGATGGTCGACGAGGATAATCAGGTTGTCCGGGTTGATCCGCGCCGTCTCCGGGCTGCGCTCGAAAAAATACTCGGGGTGGGAGAGGATGTACTGGTCGAGCGGCGAAGAGCTGCCCACCATGATGACGACGGACTCTCCCTGCCGTCTGCCGGCCCGTCCCGCCTGCTGCCAGGTGCTGGCGACCGAACCAGGGTAACCGGCCATCACGCAAGCTTGCAGCTGCCCGATATCGACGCCCAGTTCCAGCGCGTTGGTGCTGACCACGCCGATGATCTCGCCGTTGCGCAGGCCCCGCTCGATCGCCCGGCGCTGGCTGGGAAGATAGCCGCCGCGATAGCCCTGAATCGTCTTCGGGCCGAGCTTTTTCTTGATCAGCTCCTGAAGGTAGGTAAGCAAAATCTCGACGCGGACTCGACTGCGCGCAAAGAGGATCGTCTGGATGCCGTTGGCCAGAAACAGCGCGCTGAGATCGCGCGCTTCCAGCGTGGCGCTGCGCCGGATGTTGAGCTGCCGGTTGACCACGGGCGGGTTGTAGAACAAAAAGTGCTTCGTCCCTGACGGCGCGCCGTTGTTGTCCACCAGCACCACGTCTTCTTCGGTCAGCCGTTCCGCCAGTTCCTGCGGATTGGCGATGGTGGCGGAGGTGCAGACAAATTGCGGCCGGCTGCCGTAAAAGGCGCAAATCCGCTTCAGCCTGCGGATGACATTGGCCACGTGACTGCCGAAAACGCCGCGGTATGTATGAAGTTCGTCCATGACGACGTATTTCAAATGTTCAAAAAAGGAGACCCACTTGGTGTGGTGCGGCAGGATCGCGGAATGAAGCATGTCCGGGTTGGTGATGACGATGTTGCCTGCCTTGCGCACGTTCTGCCGGATCTGCGCGGGCGTGTCCCCGTCGTACGTCTCCGATTTGATCGCAAGTCCCATCCCGTCGATCAGTTCGAGGAGTTCGCTTTTCTGGTCCTGCGCCAGCGCCTTGGTGGGAAACAGGTAGAGCGCGCGCGCCTGCGGATCCGCAGCAAGCGTCTGCAGCACGGGCAGGTGATAGCACATGCTTTTTCCGGAGGCGGTAGGGGTGACGACCACGATGTTTTTGCCTGCCATTACGTGGCGAAAAGCTGTCTCCTGATGGGTGTACAGCGAGCGGATGCCTTTTTTCTCCAAACCTTCCCGAATCCGCCTGTCCAGGCTTTCCGGAAAGGGAACGCTTTTCGCTTCCCGGCCGGGAATGGTTCTCCAGTGCGCGATGTTGGAGGCGAAACGCTCATCCGTTTTCAACTGTTCGAGAATTTCGCCGATCTGTTTTTTCCTGTCCATGTTGGATCACCCCCCTTCATTGTACGAATAGATGTTCGGCGTGTAAAGGAAAAGAGCGCCTCTCCCGAATCCCTCGCTAGCAAGAAGGACTGCCCTCCGCCCCCGGGGCAGAAAGCAGTCCCTTGGCCGGTCGGGCAGCTTTTGCCGAAAAAAAGGGAAGAATCAGTCTCCCAAAGCGGTGTCCTCAGGCCCGGTAGGCTTCCTGCAAAATCCGCAGGTAGTCGTCCGCCGTCACCGCGCGCACATTGCTTGGAGTAGAGCCGTTTTGCACGGAGAGCTCGACGATCCGCGGGAAGTCTTCCTCGCGAACGCCCGGCAATTCCCGCAGCTTCGGGATGTGCAGGCTGCGGGTCAAGCCTTCGATCCCTGCGATCAGCTTCTCACAGGCAAGTTCTTCCCCGTCGGCATCCCCCGCAAAGCCCATGATGCGGGCAAGTTTGGCGTGAAGCGGCCGATTCTCCTCGGCATTAAAGCGCAGCACATGCGGCAGGAACACGGAGTTGGCCACGCCGTGCGGAGTGTCGTACAAACCGCCCAGCGACTCGGCAAGGCAGTGAACGGCGCCCACGTCGGCCGAACCGAAGCACAGTCCGGCAAGCAGACTCCCCTCCAGCATTTCCCAGCGCGCCTGCTGGTTTCGTCCGTCCGCGTACGCCAGCGGCAGGGCTTTCACAATCATTTCCATCGCCCGCGCCCCGAACGCTTGCGAGATCGGGGTGGTCACCCTGCAGGTATAGCCCTCGATGGCGTGCACCAGCGCATCTACCCCCGTCGCCGCTGTTACCGCGGGCGGAAGGCTGAACGTCAGGGCGGGATCAAGAACTGCCAGCGTCGGGCGCAGGGAGGCGTGCTTCAAGGTTATTTTTCGATGCGTGTCCGCTTCGGTAATCACGGCGGAACGCGTCACTTCCGAACCCGTCCCCGCTGTGGTCGGCACGCAAACAATCGGCGCGGTGTTGGCGTACGGCAACAATCCGTTCGCGTATTCGCCGGGCGTGCCTCCGTTGGGGCCGATCAGGGCGATCGTTTTGCCCGTATCCATCGCGCTGCCTCCGCCAATCGCCACCACCATCCGGGCCGAAACCTCGCGAAAGAGTGCGGCTCCCGCCATGCATTCCGTATCGCGCGGATTTTGGCTCAACCCGTCGAACAGCGTGACGCGAAAGCCTGCTTTCTCCAGGGAAGCCTGAATCGGTGAAACCAGTCCGGCGCGGATAACGCCGGGGTCACTGACCAGCAGAATGGAAGTACCCGGCGAAAGGGATTGCAGGAACACCGGAAGATCCTGTGATTTGCCGGATCCCATCTCAATCCGCGTCGGGCACCAATAGCTGTATGCTTGCATGTCAATCCCCCTCTTTCGTCTTTTCCCCATCATACAAGCGTTCCGATGTCCGTTCCAGCACAATTGTCGAAATAACGGAACAAATCCTTTCACACAGCGGAGATTCTGTGCCCGAGCGATTGGGTGGAAGAGCCCCCTGCTCCCTGCGGCGGGATGTGCTGGCGTTGGCGGAATCCTGCGGCTCGTATGGGCATGAAGCTAGGGTTGCTCCCATCTGCTTTTCTTGATCACGTAAACGCCGATCCCGATGCAGAGGATCATCACCAGCAGCCAGAATCCGTAGTGGCGGGCGTTCACCGCAAAACGGAGCCATTCCTTCCCCAGCGCATGACCGAACAGGAGGTATGTCATGCTCCAGCAAAACGCCCCCGT
>Ga0207865_101622_pt1 | contig 16072 bp, 16 predicted proteins | sample HigsolmetaAR204D_FD_184836 | JGI IMG/M metagenome (GOLD analysis project Ga0207865, IMG submission 184836) | Ionic liquid and high solid enriched microbial communities from the Joint BioEnergy Institute, USA - AR20-4-D (SPAdes) (version 2) ...
TCCTCCAATACATGAGCCATCAGCGTTGCAAATTCTGCCTGAAGCAGGCGAAATAGGGTGGTTTCCAGTTCTTTAAAAGTCTGCGCATTCGTAGTATGATGAGACATAAGGGTTCTCTCCTTGGTATCTGTGGTAGTTGTGGTGACTTCACTTTACCAAGAAGAGGCCCTTTTTGCTATCCCTTTGCCCACAATAAGTTTACACTAACGCGGAAGCCTCCCCGATTGACCGGCGGGAAAGGGATTGATATTATGGGTTAGAGATTTTTTGATCGTCCGTGGTTTCGCAAAAACCGCTCACCGCTTCGGCTATCAACGATTTGATGCGCTGAGGTTCCTGGTCGGTGACGGTTCTCTGGTGAATCATCATCAAAGCAATCTCCGCATAATGCCTGAAATGATCCAGAATGCGCGCCGGAGGCCACTCATACAGCCGCGGGTTGCGTTCTTTCAATGTTTGTCCAATGAACTCCAGAATCCATAGGATATCTTCCCGGCAAAGTTCATGGGAAGGATGAAGAATCTGTTTTAATTTCTGCTGCGGATGCTCTTGTTTAACGGCTTGACGCATTGGACATACATCTCCCTTTAGAATGAGTTCAGAGACATCTTATGAAGACCGTTTGCGGAATATACTTGTTGTTTTATATACGAATGACAACGCATTAGGGATGAGGGAATCGGAATGAAAAGCGACAATATTATATTGATCGGATTTATGGGGGCGGGCAAATCGTCCGTAGGGAGAGCTTTGGCCGGGTATTTGCCGGGTTGGACCATGGTAGACAGCGACGACGTCATCTCGCAAAAAACAGGAATGACGATCCCTGAAATCTTTGCCAACCATGGAGAAACGTTTTTTCGGCAAGTGGAAAGCGAAGTGATTGGCGAACTGATGAAAAAGAAACGGCAGATTGTGGCTACCGGGGGCGGCGCTGTACTGGCCCGGGCGAATCGGGAGGCGATGCTCGCCGGCGGGATGGTGGTCGCCTTGAAGGCGGAGGCGGATGTCATCGTGAGCAGAGTCCGCCATGACACCAACCGCCCGTTGTTGCAAGGAAACATTGAGGAACGCGTCGCCAATATTATGAAAGAAAGAAAACATGCGTACGATTTTGCGGATCTGATCATTGATACGAGTCATTTGACGGTGGATCAAGTCGCGCGGTTGGTATTGGATGAACGCGAGCGAATCATCGCCGGCAATTAAGATAGGCGTTCAATCGGCATTCCAGGCCAGCATGCCTCCAACCATGTTTTTCAATCCGGTAAAACCGAGCATTTGCAAATATTCGCAAGCTTTTCCGCTGCGGTGGCCGCTGCGGCAAACCATAATAATTTCCTCTGTCTGCGGTATCTCATGATGACGGTACGGAAGTTCGCCAAGCGGAATATGTTTGGCTCCGGGGATCATTCCCTCGGCCACTTCTTCCGCCTCGCGGACATCGATCACGTTCAGGGACTCGCCGGACATGAGTCGCGATTTCACTTCTTCTGGTGTAATGGTCCCGTAAGACATTTCATGTGTTCCCCCTTCAATCCGGATAAGAAATAATATGGTCGAATTCTATTATACCTTATGTTACACTATCAGTAATCCACATAAAATTAAAATTCAGAGGGGATACATAGATTATGAAAGCAATTGTAAGGCCGACATCCAGATTATGCGGAGAGATGAACGCCCTTTCCTCCAAAAATTATACGACGCGCTATTTGCTGGTCGGCGCATTAGCCGAAGGGGAGAGCACGATTTACTACCCGGCGCAAAGCGAAGACAGCGAAGCGATGCGCCGCTGCCTTCGTGATCTCGGCGCGCTGATCAGGGAAGACGAGGAGAAAATCGTGATCACCGGTTTTGGCCGCCGTCCGAAGCCGGTAAAAGAGCTCAATGTGGGGAACGCGGGAGCTGTGCTCAGATTTTTAATGTCAGTTGCCGCGTTTTGTCCGGAAGTCACTTTCGTGAACGCATATCCCGATTCTCTGGGCAAACGCCCGAATGGCGATCTGATCCGTGCACTGGAACAAATGAATGTCCGCGTTGACCACCGGGACGGGAAACTGCCGATTACGATTTACGGGGGACATCCGGTGGGCGGCAAAATTACCGTTTCCGGCAAAGTCAGTTCGCAGTTTCTGAGTTCCCTGCTGTTCATGACGCCGCTTCTTGAGCAGGACAGCGAGATCGAAGTATTGCACGATCTGAAATCAAAAGTCGTCGTCGGCCAGACGCTGGAAGTGATCGGCCATGCAGGCGTGCGCATCGAAGCGAGCGATGATCTGATGAGGTACCGCATTCCCGGAAACCAGCGGTATGAACCGAAAACATATGTCGTTCAGGGCGATTATCCCGGTTCCGCCGCGATTCTGGCCGCAGCGGCGGTAACCGATTCGGACGTGCGCGTACTGCGCCTGGAAGAACATAGCCGGCAAGGGGAACGGGCTGTCGTTGACGTGCTGCGGGCGATGGGAGTACCGCTTGCGCATGAAGGAGGAGTCGTTCATGTGCGCGGGAATGGCAAGCTGAAAGCCGGCGAATTCGACGGTGACCGGTTCACCGACGGCGTGCTGGCAATGGCTGCCGCCGCCGTCTTTGCCGAAGGGACTTCCCGCTTCTATAATGTGGAAAATCTCCGTTACAAAGAATGCGACCGCATTACCGACTTCGTCCGCGAACTGAACAAAGCGGGCGCTTACGCCGAAGAACGCCGGAGTGAAATCATTATTCACGGAAAGCCGGAAGGCGTGGAAGGCGGTGTGGAGATCGACTCGCATTACGATCACCGCGTCATTATGGCGCTCACTGTCGTCGGTTTGCGTTCCCGGCAAGGGCTCATTATCAACGATGCGCACCATGTGGCCAAATCTTATCCGCATTATTTCCAGGATCTGCTCAGGTTGGGAGCGCGGATTGAACTCGTCGAAGAATAGATCGGACAACGGGATAACGGGAATTGGACTGATACTATGTCGGTGATTTGGAAAGGCTTAAAAATCGGGTTCTTGATGTTATTGACATTGGGGCTTGTGTTTACGAGCGGACTGTTCAGTTTGTTGTTGTACGGCAAATTGACCGGAAAACAGTGGGCGCAACCGGGACGAAACATCAGCGAAGCGGTCGTTTACGCCGAACCGGACGATAAGAGCGCCGCGGAAGCGAACGGCGATCAAGGGAAAATGGCGGAAGAGCCTCCAGCGGCGAAAAAACCTTCCGCCCGTTTGTCCGCGCCGGCGATCCATCAATTTCCTGAACTGCCTTCGGGTTGCGAAGTGACAAGTTTAACGATGCTGCTTCAATATTACGGAATTGACAAAAGCAAGACCGAACTCGCTGAGGAAATGCCGAAAGATCCGACGCCGATCCGTTTGAACAAGGACGGTTCCGTTGCCTATTGGGGGAATCCGAACACAGGGTTTGTGGGAGAGGTCACCGGCAAAGCGAAAGGGTTCGGCATTTATCATGCCGGGTTATTGCCGCTCCTGAAAAAATATGTGCCTACCGCTTTTGACCTGACCGGCCGGCCTTTTGAGGAAATCGAGCGGCAAATTTCCGAGGGGATTCCCGTCGTCGTATGGACGACGATCAATTTTGTCATTCCCCAGAAATGGGTCGTGTGGGATACGCCGCTCGGTCCCATTCGCACGACTTTTTCGGAACATGCCGTCCTGATGGTCGGTTATGACGAACAATATGTGTATGTGAACGATCCGTGGACGGGAAAAGCGGATGTGCGCGTGGATAAGGAGCGGTTTATCAAAACGTGGGAATTGATGGGCAAACAGGCCATTTCCTATCGTAAATGAGAATGCCCGGCAGAAAAGGAAGGGTTGGTGGTATACGCGATGACATTTCAAAATCCGCCGCCGGAAAAAATCAAACAACTGTTGGAAGAAGCGGAGACGATAGCGGTTGTGGGCTTGTCTCCCGATCCCCGTCGTCCTTCGCATATGGTAGCCAAAGCCATGCGGGACCGCGGGTACAGGATTTTCCCGGTAAATCCGAATGCGAAACAAATTTGGGGTCAAATTTGTTATCCTTCATTGCGGGATATTCCCGATCGGGTCGATATCGTCAACGTGTTCCGCCGGAGCGATCAGGTTTTGCCCATTGCCCTGGAGGCGGTGGAGATTCAGGCAAAAGTTTTTTGGCTGCAGCAGGGGATCGTTCATGAGGAAGCCGCCGAAATTGCCCGCAAGGGCGGCCTGGAAGTGGTGATGGATTTATGCATAAAAGTGGCCGATTCCGTTCTCAGGCCGCAAAAAGGAGGCATGTAGAAGCTGCCGATTCATTGAAGATCCGATGATCGTTGCTTCTTTACGGACACAGGGAGACTGTCGATTCATTGTGCAAAATGCGTAAAAAGTAAAATGATTGCCTTCCGACGAGTTTTGGCTTTCCATTCCTTACCTCCTAAATCCTTATTGGATCAAGGAATGGAAAACAAGATGTCTGAGGTGAGGAAGGCAACATTTCACGTAAAGCTGTATATTTTTGCACCATCAACAGTGAATCGACAGTCTCAAATAACCTCTGAAAAGAACAGGAAAGGCAGCCAGCAACTGACATCCTCCCCGATTATAAAAAATAGGCTCGGATCAAACAATATAAAAGGCTTCATGGGAAGCCGGGCTTACCGGCTTACCGCATGTTGACTTCATTTGCGAGGAGGATCAGAACAACGATGTACAACCAACAACAACAGCCCTATCATACGGACGCGTACGTCGGGAATAAACCTGGGCACGATACCTACTTGCGCTCGGATTCCCAACAACCTTCAACGTATTTCGCCGGGCAACAGGTAGCTTCCCAATACCGCGGCATGCAAAAGCAACAATTTCAGCCGGCGGGCTACGTTCAGTCCGTTTATAGGCAACACCAGGGTTTCCAGCAAAACCAGCGTTTCCAGCCAAACCAATTCGTTAACCAAAACCAGTACCAGAATCAAAACCAGTATCAAAATCAGTATCAAAACCAGTATCAAAGCCAATCTCCCCAGTCGTATCATACGGCAAATTATCGGGGAAATCAGCCGAATCATGATGCGTATCTGCGGTCGGATTCGCAAAATCCGAGCCACTTTCAATCCGCAGCCGCCCAGGGGACGGCCTCTTCTTCCGCTTACCGCCCGTCCTTCAACAGCCCGGTAACCAACCAAGCGGCTTCGTACCAAAGCCAGTTTCAGAATCAGTTCCAAAACCCGCAATCGTATCATACGGCGAATTATGTCGGAAACCAGGCGGGTCATGACCAATATTTGCGGTCCGATTCGAATTCCCCCGGCAACAACATGTTTGCGGCAAGCAACAGACAATTTGCATAATTGAAAATTCCGGCGGAATTGTGTTTTTACAAAGGCGGATCCTGATAAAAGGGTCTGCTTTTTCTTTTTGACAAATCTTGTGACAACCGATAACATTGACATAAGAAACACTTTTGGATAAGAAAAGGTGTCTAGAGGGTGACATAAACTGAACTGGATGGGTCTATTGCAACAGTTGGGCCGTTCGCTCATGCTGCCCATGATCGTATTGCCTGTCGCCGCCGTGTTCATCTGGTTGGCCGGGTTTCCCTGGAATCAACTGAATCTTGAAATGGCCGGTTCCTTTTTTCTGCAATCCGGAAACGCCATATTCGATTATTTGCCATATATTTTTGCTGTCGGCGTCGCCCTTGGTTTGACAAACAACGCGAGCATAGCCGGCATGACTTCGCTCATCGCTTATTTCATTTTTGAACGGATCACCCAGTATTATTTGGGAAATGATTTCCATTTCGGAGTGGCGGGCGGCATCTTGATTGGCGTCTTGTCGTCGGTCTGCTATCACCGCCTGAAAAATGTCCAACTCCCGGAGTCCATTCAATTTTTCGGCGGGCCGCGGATCGTCCCTTTAGTCATGTGCATTTTGGTGCTCATTGTATCGTATGTCATGTTGCAAATCGGCCCGTTGCTTTTGGCCGGTATGGACAAGTTTTACTCTTTCCTTGAATACCTTGGGGGATTTGGCGCGTTCGTCTATGGAGTATCGTACAGATTGCTGATACCTACGGGTCTCCACCATATTCTCAACAACTTTTTTTGGTTTCAGGCCGGATCGTATGAACGGCCGGACGGTCACATTGTTTTCGGGGATTTGCCCCGATTTTTTTCCGGAGATCCGACGGCCGGCACCTTTATGGCGGGCCTGTACCCGATTATGATGTTCGCCTTGCCGGCCATTGCTCTGGCCATTGTCCAGGAAGCGCGCGAAGACCTGAAACCCAAGGTTAAAGCCACTTTTTACACCGCCGCCCTGACTTCGTTTCTGACGGGTGTAACCGAACCGATTGAATTTGCTTTTTTGTTCGTTGCTCCCTACCTGTTCCTGATTCACGCTTTGTTGTCGGGGACGGCCATGTGGCTTACCTACGCGTTGGACATTCGTCACGGTTTCTCTTTTTCCGCGGGAGCAATCGACTTTATCATTAATGAACATTTGTCCTACCGTGGATGGATGCTGATACCGATCGGAATCGGATATGGCCTGCTGTATTATTTTTTGTTCCGCTGGGCAATCCGCAAATTCCACATTCCGACGCCGGGCAGAGAAGAGGGGTCCTTGCTGGAAGAATGGGCGGGCGATATCCCTTACCGTTCGCCGCTCATCTTGCAAGCGTTGGGAGGCAAAGAAAATATAAAGCAGATTGAAGCTTGTATCACGAGGTTGAGACTGACGCTGAACGATGACCGGCTGATCGACGTCCAGGCGTTGAAACATTTGGGGGCCGCCGGTGTGATCCGTTTGGGAGGAGGCAATGTCCAGGTCGTCTTCGGCACTTATTCCGAACTGATCAGGGAAGAAATGCTGAAGGTCATCCGAAAAGATGTCCCGCAAGTTTTGTTTTGCTCACCCGTTCAGGGCAGGATGATCCCGCTCGAGGAAGTCCCCGATAAAGTTTTCTCCCAAAAAATCGTAGGGAACGGCGTGGCCTTCATTCCTGAAAAAGGGGAACTGGTTTCCCCCGTCGCCGGGAAAGTCGTGCACATCTATCCTACTATGCACGCGGTCGGAATCGTTTCCCACGAAGGGTTGGAAGTGTTGCTGCATATCGGCATCGATACCGTAAATTTGCAAGGAAAATGGTTCACTTCTTTTGTCAAAGAGGGGGATGAAGTTTCTCCGGGCCAATTATTGATACGGTTCAACCTGCAGAAAGTAAAAAAGAACAGTAAATCATTGGCGACACCGATGGTGGTGACCAATCCGAACCGGGTCAAATCCTGGAGCTTTGCGCCCTACAAAGCGGTGAAAAAAGGCCAAAAATCGGTCATGTCAGTCGTGCTGAAGGACCAGTCTTCTACGGAGGGGGTTTCAAATGATTAAGGGGATAGGGGCCTCGTCGGGGATCGCGATCGGGAAGGCGTTTGTCATTCCGGCATGGGAATGGGATTTTCCGGAGAAAATGATCGACGTCTCCGATCTCGCTTACGAGTTTGAGAAGCTGTACGCCGGCATCCGAAGTTCGAAAAACGAGATAGAAAGTATGAAACAAGAAGTGTCGGATTTGATCGGCCAGAAAGAATCGTCCATTTTCGATGCGCATATCGCCATTTTGGACGATCCGGTGTTCATGAACGAAATCCAGGTGATCATGAAAAAGCAGTATAAAGCCGCCGAAGTGGCGGTCAAAGAAGTGATCGACAAATTTATCAACATGTTTGAGCTGCTGGATGACAATTATATGAAGGAGCGGGCATTGGACATTCGTGATGTCGGCAACCGCCTGCTGAAAAATTTGCTGCAGGATTTTGAAGAAACGTTGCCGCCCAAAGACCATCCGTATATTCTGGTGGCAAAAGAACTGACTCCGTCCCAACTGGTTCATCTCAACGTTTCGAATATATTGGGGATCGTCACGATGCTCGGAGGGGTGACATCCCATTCCGCCATTATGGCCAGGGCATTGGGCATACCGCTGGTCGTCGGTGTCGAAGGCAAACTGGCCAAACCGATTGAGACGGGAGACGAATTGATCATTGACGGGGAAAACGGCAACATCTTCGTCAATCCCGAGCCCGCAGTGATCGAGAAATATACCCGCATGAAGAAAGCGTTGATGGAACAGCGGGAAAAATTGCTGAATCTCGCGGGAGTCCCGGCAGTGACCCAAGACGGTCAGAAGGTGCTCCTTGAGGCCAATATCAGTTCCGTCAAAGATTTGGACTTGATCTTGCAGAACGGGGCGGACGGAGTCGGATTGTTCCGTACCGAGTTTTTATATATGGACCGCCATTCGTTGCCCGACGAGGATGAACAGTACGGGGTGTACCGCCAGCTTGCCGAAAACATGCGGGGCAAGCCTGTCGTCATCCGGACGTTGGACATCGGAGCCGACAAACAGCTTGACTATCTTCCGCTTCCCGAAGAAGACAACCCTTTTTTGGGGTACCGGGCCATCCGCATTTCACTGGACCGCAAAGATTTGTTCAAAACGCAATTGCGGGCCATTCTGCGGGCAAGCAACCACGGCCGCGTTAAAATCATGTATCCGATGGTCTCATCGCTTGATGAGTTGCGAATGGCCAATGAATTGTTGGAAGAAGCGAAACGGGAGCTTTCGGAAAGAGGGGAAGCGTACAACCGGAACATCGAGGTCGGCCTGCTGATTGAGGTGCCGGCAGCCGTGGCGATCGCTGACTTGTTGGCCAAAGAAGTTGATTTTTTCAGCATCGGAACCAACGATTTGATCCAATATGTGCTTGCCGTCGACCGGATGAACGAAAATATCGCCCATTACTACGATCCGTTTCACCCCGCGATTATCCGATACCTGAAAAACACCGTTGAAGCGGCCAAAAAAGAAGGGATTCCTGTCGGAGTTTGCGGCGAATTGGCCGGGGACGTCAAATTCCTGCCGATCTGGCTCGGGTTGGGAGTTGAAGAACTGAGCATGTCCGTCCAGTCGATCTTGCATGTGAAGAAAAGCTTGCTGGACAGCAATGTGGAAGAAGCGAAAAACATTCTCGAGCAAGCGTTGCAATGCGGTACCAGCCAACAGATTACGCAGTTGTTGAATGAGTACTACGAGAAGAAAGAAGGGGTACAGGGAGCGAAGTGATGAACGTGTTTTTCATCCGATGGGTTCCATCCATTGTTTGGATGGCCGTCATTTATTATTTGTCGGACCAGCCGGGGGAAAAGCTGGGATCGTTTCTCCCCCTGGTTCAGAAACTGTTCCCCGGGATACAAGACTTTGACTGGGGCCACTTCGCCGCCTATTTCATTTTGGCTTGCACCTATTACTGGGGGTTGCAGGCGTACGGCAACGGATTTTGGATCAAGGCGGCCGTTGTTGTTTTATGTGTGCTTTATGGAGTGAGCGATGAATTTCATCAGCAATTTGTTGACGGAAGGCACCCCGATTTGAAAGATTTGCGCAATGATACGATCGGAGCCATTCTCGCCATGCTGTTTGTTTCCATTCCCCCCGTTCGCCGCTTCATCGCAAAGTTGGCAAGCTAACCAATAAATACTATGGTTTCTTAAGCAGGATTTCCTTAGGACAGATAGAATATTGATACAAGTTTGCAGGTTGTCCGGACGTGACTGTTTTGCCAGCGCATCGAAGGAGTGTTGAAGTTGCAGAAGTCGTGCAAATGTGGGGGAAAGATGGGGATCCGCATCAGGACGGTAATTTTCAGGAACAGCGTGGAGATTGAAAACGTGCCCGTATATTCGTGCCAATCCTGTCATTATAGCGAAGTTTTGCCCGAAGTGAAAAAAGATTTGGCCGATTTGATCGAAAACCTGGGCCGGAATCCGCAAAAGAAAATTTTGCGTTTTGAAGAAATGAACGAGCTGGCCCATCTGTTAATCCAAGCTACATCGAAAGAGCGCCGGAAAGAATCCATCGAGCAAATTGTCGAAGAACGGATCAACGAGTTGTTGGATCTGCTGTTGCTGTCCCAGTCGTTGAACGACGGGAAATGGCGGGAAGAAATTCGCAAACGTCTGACCGAACTGTCCGGCTATGCTTTGACGAAGCTGGATTGTTAACGCATCCGGTTTGGTCGTTTTCCCGTGAAAAAATATGAAAACTGACAGGGCTTTTTCATTGCGAAAAAAGAAATAATAAAGTATCATAAAATTAAAGAATACTTTGATCAAACCATTTTCATTCGACATGGATCGAAAATAAAAATATATCAATGATGGAGCGATTGACATTGACAGTAACGATTTATGATGTAGCGAGAGAAGCAGGCGTATCGATGGCGACCGTATCGCGGGTTGTGAACAACAATCCGAACGTGAAACCGCAAACGCGCAAAAAAGTATTCGAGGCGATTGAACGGTTGGGTTACCGGCCGAATGCGGTCGCCAGAGGTTTGGCAAGCAAGAAAACGACAACGGTCGGAGTCGTGATTCCGGATATCTCCAATACCAATTTCGCCGAAGTGGCGAGGGGGATTGAAGATATCGCCAACATGTACCATTACAATATTATTTTGTGCAATGCCGACAAGAAAAAGGATAAGGAAATCCGCGTCATCAATACGCTTCTCGAGAAGCAAGTGGACGGGCTGTTGTTCATGGGCGGCGTTGTAACCGATGAACATATGCAGGCATTTAAAACGTCGACGGTTCCCATTGTCTTGTGCGGAACGGCCGAAGAGAACGGGACGATCCCGTCGGTCGATATCGATCATGAGGCGGCGGCCTATGATGCCGTAAACTTGCTGATCTCGGAAGGACACCGCCGCATTGGGATGATTTCCGGCACGTTGCAAGATCCGGCTACCGGGTATGCAAGGTATATGGGTTATAAGAAAGCTCTGGAAGCAGCCGGAATGTCGGTGAATGAACAATGGGTCCGGATAGGGAACTACCGGTATGAGTCAGGGCAAGAAGCGATGAAGTATTTTCTGGAATTGTCCGAACGGCCTACCGCCATTTTTGCCGCAACGGATGAAATGGCCATCGGCGCGATCCATACGATACAGGATAGCGGATTGAATGTGCCGGACGACATTTCCGTTATCAGTATCGATAACAGCCGCATCGCATCCATGGTCCGGCCTCAATTGACAACGGTTGCCCAACCGATGTACGATATCGGCGCCGTATCCATGAGGTTGTTGACGAAGCTGATGAATAAGGAAACGGTGGAAGCGACGAAGGTCGTCCTGCCGCACTACATTATTACGCGCAAATCAGTGGCTCATGCTTAAAGAGCCGCGCAGACTGTCGACATAGTCCTTGTTGAAGGGTGGGTATCCGGTCGGAAAGACTCGGCGGCCGACTTTGACATCGGAAAATGACCGTAAGTTCTTTTCTTGATTCCCGGTGTCAACGGAGGTGAAGACGGATACCCTGCCCTTTTTTTGTATCATATGTCAACTGTGAACCAAAGGAGGAGGGCGGCTTGACAAACAAGATCCGTGTCATCGGCCTGATCGGCGCCATGGAGGAAGAAGTGGCATCCGTTTTGCAACGGATGGAACAGCGCAGGAAAGTAACGAAGGCGGGAATGACGTTTACCTGCGGCACATGGTTGGGCAAAGAAATCGTTGCGGTGAAATCGGGAGTCGGCAAAGTGAATGCGGCGATGTGCGCGCAAATATTGATTGACGTTTTTTCGGTCGGCGCCGTCATTTTTACCGGTGTGGCAGGCGCGCTGGATCCCGCGCTGGAGATAGGAGATATCGTCATATCCAGGGACTGTGTGCATCATGATATGGATGTGTCTCCGCTCGGATTTCCGCGGGGCACCATCCCGTATGAACCGGTTTCCGCCTTTCTGTCCGACCCGAATCTGGTGCGGTTGGCGCTTGACTGCAGCCGGGAATTGTTCGCAGACCGCGCGTTTGTCGGCAGGGTTCTGACAGGGGACCAATTCATTGCCGACCGTTCCCGGGTCCAACGGTTGCACGAGGAACTGGCGGGAACGTGTACGGAAATGGAAGGCGCCGCGGTCGCGCAAGTGTGTTATATGAATGCGATTCCGCATGTCATCATCCGTTCCGTATCGGACCGGGCGGACGGAACGGCTCATGCGGATTTTCAGCAATTCACCGTGCAGGCGGCGGAAAATTCGTTTCGCCTCGTGGAGCGGATGTTGCAAAAACTGGGCGATTGAAGTCATTCGGATTGTGTCTGTCGGTTTCATTCCTGTCTATTGCAAATAAAGCAAAATCCTTTCTTTTGCGCTCTGATTGGCGGCCTCGATATGTTGGCGTCGGGGAACGGGGGGCCAGGTTTGCGTGGGATCCAGCCAGGTTTGCGGCAATTCCCGGGGACTGTGAGGTTGCCAACGCTCAATCCACGATTGCGGCAACGGGTGCAGCGGCTCCTTTTGGATGTTTTCGATAAGGGGATGTCCGTTCATTACGAGCCACAATAAACTCCACGCGCGCGGCACAACCCGCCAAATGTCATAGCCGCCTCCGCCAAGGGCAATCCAACGGCCTTGACACCACCGGTTTGCCAACTGTTGAATCCGCAGAGGGATCTCCAGATAAATTCGCATGCTGCATCGCATATGGGCCAACGGATCGAATGCGTGGGCATCGCAGCCATGCTGGGATACGATGACATCGGGTTTGAAGCGGGCGGCGACGGCCTCCACGGTTTCATGGAAACAGGACAACCAGGAATCGTCCTCGGTGTACGGTTCCAGAGGAAGATTGAAGCAAGTGCCGAACGCTTCGCCATCCCCCCGTTCGCGGATTCCGCCGGTTCCGGGGAACAAATATTTGCCGGTTTCATGAATGGAAAACGTACATACGTCGGGATCGCCGTAAAAACTCCATTGCACACCGTCTCCATGATGAACGTCGGTATCGATGTATAATACCCTGGCTTGATATTGGCGCTTGATATATGCGATGGCGATGGAAACATCGTTATATACGCAAAAACCCGAAGCTTTTCCCTGCAAGGCGTGATGCAAACCACCGCCCAGATGGAGCGCGTGTCTGCTCGTTCCGGACATGACCGACTCCGCGGCGACCAACGAACCTCCGGCCAGCGTCGCCGATATTTCATGGATGCCGGGAAAATAGGGAGTGTCTCCGCTGCCCAGGCCGTATTGCCCGGCTTTATTCACCCATGCCTGATCCGGGTGCAAGCGGCTTAGCGCCTGCACCGCCTCAACGTATGAAGGGCTGTGCGCCAACAGTAGTTCGTCCGTTTCCGCCCGGCGGGGAGGCACGATCTGCCCGTCATGAAGAGCCGCCGCTTCGCGTAATAAATCAATCGTCAATACCAGTCTCTGCTGATTAAACGGATGCGCATCGTGAAATTTGTATTTCAATTCCTCCTCGGAATAAATAAACACCGCTTGTTTCATCGCGTCCTCCCGGTGGGGATCCCGGTGTTGACCTCCTTATCCCTCGCTGTCAGTACATAATCCGTCTTTGGAAACGCAATCTGTCGAACTTTTCCTGCGAAGATATCGGCACATCCCGGCCGATGCGGACCATCAGGCAGTTTGCGGGGTGCGCGCAAATTTCCGGATCGTCGGTTGCCGACCAGACCATGTCCACGCTTTTCATCAAATTTTCCATCATTTTGCGGTATTGCCATACATTCATTTGACTTCCCTTCAAGTCCCAATGCCAGTAATATTCGGTTGTGAACACAATGACATTTTCCATTTGTCCGCCGGCGAAGGCAAGTTTGATGATTTCTTTTCCCAGTCCGAAGTTGCGGTAATCCCGTGCCACTTCAATCGCCCCAAGCTCGATCAAATCTTCCATCTTCCCTTCGGACCAGCGTTCCAATTCATCCGGATAATGAAATGAGGCATAGCCGACGATCAGATCGTCATCACGGGCGATGATAATTCGCCCTTCGGGCAATCCGGCGATTTCGGCCAACGCCCGATGCTGGTCTTCCGGTTGACGGAAAGCGTCCAGTCCGGGATGCATGCGCAATCGTTTCAATTCATCCGGAGGGACAGGCCCCTCTATCATGATCGTGCGGTCCCCGATCCGAACTTGCCGGGAATGATATATTTTGATATGCTCCATAGCCATTCTCCTTTGCAAACCGGGCAGCCCTGACGGCGTTCGCCAAAACCGATGGCCGATTCGTCTTCTATTATGTTATAATATGAACATGATGATTTCCAGAGCAAATTGAAACCGTTTAATTTGGAAAAGAACAGGAGGCTTTGGGACCGTGAGTCAAAATGAAGAAATTTTGAAAGCCGTTGCAACCGACCCGAACATGAAAAATTATGAGGAGGCGTATGCCCATTTTTCATGGGAAGAGGTGGAAAAGCATTTTTCCCGGTATGAAACGGGCAAAGTGAATCTGGCATACGAAGCGATAGACCGGCATGCCGAATCTGGCCGCAAAGATAAGATAGCGCTTTATTATAGTGACAGTCAAAGGGACGAGTCGTACACGTTTGAAGAAATGAAAGCAAAGTCCAACCAATTCGGCAACGTGCTTCGCAAACTCGGTGTGCGGAAAGGAGACCGCGTTTTTATTTTTATGCCCCGTACGCCCGAGTTGTATTTTGCTTTTCTGGGGACGATAAAAATCGGCGCCATCGTGGGTCCGCTCTTTGAAGCGTTTATGGAAACCGCTGTCAAGGACCGTCTGTACGACAGCGAGGCGGTTGCCCTCGTAACCACGCCGGCGTTATTGCCGCGTGTGCCGCTTGATGAATTGCCGGCGTTACGGCATGTCATTGTTGTCGGGGATGACGTTCCGTCCGGATATGTTGATTTTCACAAAGAAATGGCGCAGGCTTCCACGGAATTGGCTATCGAATGGGTTGAGCGGGAAGACGGTTTGATCATTCACTACACTTCGGGTTCCACCGGAAAGCCGAAAGGCGTGCTTCATGTGCACAATGCAATGATCCAGCATTATTATACCGGCAACATCGTATTGGATTTGAAAGATAGCGACATTTACTGGTGCACCGCCGATCCGGGATGGGTGACGGGAACTTCCTACGGCATTTTTGCTCCGTGGCTGAACGGCGCGACGAATGTGATTCGCGGCGGACGTTTCAGCCCGCAGGACTGGTATGCCACCATCGAGAAATATAAAGTGACGGTTTGGTACAGCGCCCCCACAGCGTTCAGAATGTTAATGGGAGCGGGCGAAGACGTGGCCAAGCAATACAACCTTTCCTCCCTGCGTCATGTATTGAGCGTTGGCGAACCGCTGAATCCGGAAGTGATCCGCTGGGGGATGAAAGTGTATCAACAGCGCATTCATGATACGTGGTGGATGACCGAGACCGGCGCTCAACTCATTTGCAATTATCCCTGCATGGATATAAAGCCGGGATCGATGGGCCGTCCGATTCCGGGAATCCGTGCCGCCATATTGTCTGACAGCGGGGAAGAGCTGCCGCCTTATCAGATGGGAAACCTGGCTATCCAAACTCCCTGGCCGTCCGTCATGCGGAAAATATGGAAGAATCCGGCGAAGTACGAAGAGTACTTCCGTATCAAGGGCTGGTATATTTCGGGCGACTCCGCTTACATGGATGAAGATGGGTACTTCTGGTTTCAAGGAAGAGTGGACGATGTCATCATGACATCGGGGGAACGGGTCGGTCCGTTTGAAGTGGAGAGCAAACTGGTGGAACATCCGGCAGTAGCGGAGGCCGGGGTCATCGGCAAACCGGATCCGGTTCGCGGTGAAGTGATCAAGGCGTTTATTTCTCTCCGTCAGGGATACAGTCCGTCAGAGGAACTGAAGGCGGAAATCGCGCAATTCGTCAAGCAAAATCTGGCGGCGCATGCCGCTCCGCGGGAAATCGAATTCAAGGACAAACTGCCCAAGACGCGCAGCGGAAAAATTATGAGACGGGTCCTGAAAGCGTGGGAATTAAATTTGCCTGCGGGAGATTTGTCGACGATGGAAGATTAATGCCGGAAGCTTCGTATTCAATCTGAAAATTCAATCCGAAAACGCCTGGTAACGACCGCATGCCGCACGGGATGATATGGAGAGTCTGTCCCAAAAGTCCATTTTGGATTTTTAAGCCCCCATTTTTGATGTGAAATCAAGCAACAATGAACCTCCAACCCCACTTTTACAGTGGTTTTGGAGGTTCATTT
>Ga0207865_101624_pt1 | contig 16048 bp, 15 predicted proteins | sample HigsolmetaAR204D_FD_184836 | JGI IMG/M metagenome (GOLD analysis project Ga0207865, IMG submission 184836) | Ionic liquid and high solid enriched microbial communities from the Joint BioEnergy Institute, USA - AR20-4-D (SPAdes) (version 2) ...
ATGGCAAGAAGATGCGGGATCGCTTCCTCTTTATTATCAATCAGTTGCTGCAGCTCTTTCCGAGGAAACTTCCCCTCATTATAGCGAATGGACTCGAGTAAAGCTTGCATATAAATCGTTCGTCCTTCCTATTGGTTATCGTACATGGCTTGCGATTAAATCCTTCCGATATATCCCTACCACGCACTCCACATGCCCCGTCTGCGGAAACATATCCACCGGCTGGGCCTCCAGCGTCCGGTAGCCGCCGTCCTCGAGAATGCGCAGGTCGCGGGCCAGTGTGGCCGGGTCGCAGGAGACGTAGACGACGCGCCGCGGGCGCATCGCGAGGATCGTCTCCAGCAGGGCGCGGTCACAGCCTTTGCGCGGCGGGTCGACGACGATGACGTCGGGGACGATCCCCTGTTCGCGCCAGGCCGGGATGACCTGCTCCGCCGCGCCGGTCGCGAACGTGACGTTGCGGATGCCGTTCAGCAGAGCGTTGCGTCGCGCGTCATCGATGGCCTCCGGCACGATCTCGACCCCGTACACATGTCCCGCGCGGCGGGCGAGAAACAGCGAGATCGTCCCGATGCCGCAGTAGGCGTCGATGACCGTCTCGTTGCCATTCAGAGCAGCATACTCCAGCGCCTTGGCGTACAACGCTTCGGTCTGCACCGGGTTGACCTGGAAGAACGAACGGGCCGAAATTGCGAAGCGGATGTCGCCGATCGTATCGTAGATGACATCGCGGCCCCACAGGACTTTGGTCTGCTCGCCGAAGACGAGACTCGTGCGGGACGTGTTGACGTTCTGGCAGATGCTGGCGATGCCGGGGACGTCTTGGCGGATCAGCGCCGTGAGCTCGTCTGCGCGGGCGATCGCATCGCCGTTCGTGATCAGCACGACCATCGTCTCGCCCGTGTTGAAGCCGTGCCGCACGACGACGTGACGCAATAGCCCCCGCCCCGTCTGCGGGTCGTACGGGCGGATGCCCAGCTCGCGGGCGATCTGCTTGACCGCGGCGACGGCGGCGTCGTTGCGCTCGTGCTGGATGAGGCAGGCGTCCGTGTCGACGATCCGGTGGCTGCTGCGGGCGTAGAAGCCGCCGACGAGGCCGCCCGCCCCGGACGCCCAGCCGATCGGTACATGCGCCTTGTTGCGGTACCGCCACGGGTCGGGCATGCCCAGCGTCGGGTGCACGACGACGCCGCGCTCTGAGCCTTCCCCATCCGCCGCGACGCGAAGCTTGCCGATCCGCTCCAGGGTGTCCGCGACGAGCTTCCGCTTGTACCTGAGCTGCGCCTCGTAGCTCAGGTGCTGGAGCTGGCAGCCGCCGCAGGCGGCGTAGATCGGGCACGGCGGCTGCTCCCGGTCAGGGCTCGGCTTAAGCACCTCGAGCAGTTCGGCCCGGCCGTACTGCTTCTTCACCTGCGCCGCCCGCACCCGGACGCGCTCGCCCGGCAGTGCTCCGGGAATGAACAGCGTGAACCCGTCAACGCGGCCGACGCCTTCCCCCTCGTGCCCGAGGCCGACGACCTCGGCGATGTACTCTCCGTTCGGCTTAACGGGAACGGACGGGCCGCCCCCGGCAGGCGCCGGCCGTTCTTCCGGCGGACGCTCGGCCCGACTGTTGCCGCCGGCTAGCCTGTCGCTGCCGGCCTGCCTCTCACTGCCAGCATGCCTTTCGCTACCGGCTTGCCTTTCGCTGCCAACCCGCCTTTCGCTGCCAGCATGCCTTGCGCTACCGGCTTGCCTTTCGCTGCCAACCCGCCTTTCACTGCCAGCATGCCTTACGCTGCCAACATGCCTTTCGCTGCCGGCCTGCCTCTCACTGCCAGCATGCCTGTCGCTGTCGGCCTGCCTTTCGCTGCCAGACGACCTTGCGCTGCCGGCCAGCCTCTCGCCGCCGGCCTGCCTATCCTTCAGCGAACGCCTGCCCCGGCCCCCGCGCCCGCCAGGCTGTCTCAATTCCGGCAAACGCTCTGCGTGGCCCGCTCTCCCGGATAAGCTCTCGCCAGGCATCCGTAGCGCACCGCCGCCGCCCTGCGCCGGTCGGCTTCCCGGCGGATGCTCGGGGCCGTTCCGCCGCCCCGCGCGCTTCCGGCTCGGGCTGGAGGCTGCGCCCGCCTTATTCCTTGTCCTGCTTATCCTGCTCATCTTCGTCATGACCGCCTTTGTGCTTCCACGGAAGCTTCAGATTCAACTGCTGCAGATTGGGCAAATTCGGCAGATGCGGCAGCGGCAGACCGGTCTGCTTATAGCTCGATTGGCCAGTCTCGTCGACGAAAATATGCAGATGCCGCGGCAGGTTCGTGAACACGCAGGGCAGCGTGCCTCCGAATTCGCCGTCCAGATTGATCTGCACATAATCCGGCGACGTCACCTGAACGAACTTCGTCTGCAAATAAATAATATTCGGGTCATCCAGATGCTCGCCGCGCAGCGCCAGCGTCACGACGCGGATAAATTCCGGCAGCGTGCACTTGCGCAGAATGAGCATATCGAACAAGCCGTCGCTCAGCGAAGCGTCCGGCGCGAGTCGCTCGAAGCCGCCGACCGAGTTGCTGTTGGAGATCAGGAACAGCATCACTTCCTCCTGCATCTCGCCCGCATCCGTCACAATATTCAGCTTGATCGGCCGCAGGCGCGGCAGCTTCTCAAGCCCTTTCATATAATAAGCCAGCTGGCCGATCATCGTCTTCAGCTTGCTCGGCACCTCATACGTCAGCTCCGTCAACGAGCCGCCGCCGGCGATGTTGATGAAATAGCGGTGATTGACCTTGCCGACGTCGATGGCGACCGTGTACTGCTGCAGAATGACATCGACCGCCGCGTCCCAGTGACGGGGAATGCCCAGCGCCCGGGCAAAATCGTTCGTCGTCCCCAGCGGAATTATGCCGAGCGGCGGCCGGTTCTCCTTCTCCGCCATGCCGTTAATGACCTCGTACAGCGTGCCGTCGCCGCCGGCGGCGATGATGATATCGAAGCCGCGCTCGACCGCTTCCGCCGCCGCCAGCGTCGCATCCCCTTCGCCGACCGTCGCGTGCGTGCTCGTCTCGAGGCCGCCGCGCTCCAGCCGCTGCAGCACGTCGGGAAGCCGCCGCTTCATCTCTTCTCTGCCGGAAGTCGGATTATAGATTAACCTTGCTCGTTTTGCCGCCATATCCTCTCACCTGTTCGTAGAACTGAATATCGTTCGGACTTGCCGCTCGATCCAGAGCGAGATATCCGGATGCGGCAGCAGCGCCCTGCCCGCGTAGCGGTGGACGCTGCCCTGCAGCCGTTCCGGAATGACCCGCTCCGTAAAATATCCCTCGCTCAGAAACAGCGGCGCCACAATCGCCTCCAGCTCGGGCCGCTCCCGCCGCCAGCGCGCAAGCAGCTCCGGCAGCTCGTTCGGCAAGAGCAGCGCCGTATCCGCCGCCGCGAAGCCACCGGCCTGCCGAACCCTCTCGGCCAGCCGTTCCAAGCCTAGACGCCATCTCTCGTAAAAGCCTTCCTCCGCGCTGCCGTGTCCGACCAGCACGAGGAGCTCGCGGGCCGGATCGCGGGACAGCCCTTTCAGCTTCTCCAGCACAATGCCGGCGATCAGCGGGTCGTCATCGATCGGACTCGCCAGATGCACCTTCGCCTGAACGCGGAAAGGCGCAAGGTCCGTCGGCAGCGACGGCGCCGCCTGCACGCCGAGCGCGTAGCGGATCTCATCGACATGCGTGCTGCCGGAGGAGACGAACAGCGGGACGACGATCAGGTCGGTCACCCCGTCCGCCTCCAGCATGTCGATGCCGTCCTGAATAAGGCGCCCTTCGACGATCTCCAGGAAGGAAGAGCAGATCGGCACATCCGCAGGCAGCTCCACCGCAGCGACCGCCTCGTCCACGAGCCGGACCCATTCCTCGCTGCGGGAGCCGTGACTTATGACTAATATGCCATATTTTGCCAATACCTATCCCTCCGTCTGTACGCACAGCTGCCTGAAAGCGCCCAAGATAACGCGAAAAATCCCGCCCGGCCGCATTGGGGAAGGATTTCGCCTGAGAAGCCCGCTCGCGCGCGAGCGGACGGATTCGGTTGTGGGCCGCGAGGTATCTTCAACGCCCGAGCCGTTCCAGCGTCATTTTGTATCCGTCGTTCCCGTAGTTCAGGCATCGCTTGACCCGGGAGATCGTAGCTGTGCTGGCGCCGGTCTCCGCTTCAATCTGATTGTATGTGTTGCCTTTGCGCAGCATGCGCGCAACCTCCAGCCGCTGCGACAGCGACTGAATCTCGTTCACCGTACACAGATCGTCGAAGAAAATGTAGCATTCCTCGACACTCTTCAGCGTCAAAATCGCCTCGAACAGCTGGTCTATCGCTTTATCGTTCAGTTTCTTCAACTGCATCCTCATTCAACCCCTTGGTGGTCCTGCTGCGGACAAGAAAAGTGAAGTGCCGTAAATCCATTATACTAAAAATAATTCGCTGCAAGGGAATGAATTCCTCCCTTTAATTTTGCAAAACGTTAATATTTTTATGCGGTAGCGAACGAAACCGTCCCTTGCCTCCTTTTTAGGCGATCCGGGGCATCCGTCCAATCCATTCATTCGCCCATCACATACAGTATACTAGGCATCGGTCAGGAAAGAAACAGGCCAGAGGCGTTGGCAAACTGTACAGCATATCAAGGAATGGAGTGTTCCAATGAGTTATCACAGGCAGGTTATCGGCAATCAGGGAGGCGCGGGAAGGCAGGTAATCGGCAACCGGGGAACGGCGAATCGGCCGCAGGCCGCGCAGCCGGCGAGGCAGGCAAGACCGGTGCATTACGCCAAGCCGGTGCAGGTGAGAAGCTTTGCGCAGGGGCAACCTTTTTTTGACGGAGGCATGGGCGGAGGGGGCTACCCGGGATTGGGAGAAACCCAGCTCGTGCAGGCGCCCGCAGCCAACCAGAGCAGCGGGCTGGGCGGCTTGAACGGGCTCGGCTCGCTGCTTGGCGGAGGAAGCGGCCCGGGCGGCGGCTCCGGCTTCAATGTGGCGCAGCTGAAGCAAATGATCGATCGGCTGGGCGGCATCGACGGCATCGTCGATACGGTCGGCAAAATGCAAAAGCTGATGCAAAGCCTCTCGCAAATGGCTCCGCTCATCAAGATGATCGTCGGCTCGTTCGGCAAAAACAAGTCGGCAGGCCAGGCGAATCAATCCGCCGGCTTCGTGCCGCGGCGCCGTCCGCGCCGCAAACGCCGCGCCGGCGGCCGGGTGCGCCACGGCAGAAGATAGCGCCCCTGGGCCTGCATCCGGCCCGCGGGCAAGCCGCCTGGCGCATTCGCCAAGCGCGAGGGGCGTGCAGCTATCCGCAGCCTGCGCAGGCGACGAGCGCCACAGCTTTCGCCAAGCGCGAAAGGGCCTTGCGGCCGCAGGCGGCGTCCCATCCGCGAAAACAAAGCAAGACCGAAGAACAGGCAGCTCTTCCCTAAAAAGCTGCCTTGTGCTTCGGTCTTGCGCTTTTTCCCGCGAATCCCCCGCATTAGGGCATTCCCCGCTTCACCCACCCGGCTGCCGTCACGACCCGCCTGGCCAGATGGCGGACCGCCGCCAGCGACTTCTTCGCTACCTTCTGATGGTCGTTCATGTTATCCAAACTGATCTTTTCTTATCGGATAAAAAGTGGTATCCTAACCCATAACTATAGAAAAAAAGATAGCCATTAATGTTTAGTAAGCTAGAAGCAGCCCCTGACAGCCGTTACCGGCCACTTGGCCCTTGGCATCATCAATCATACCAAAAAAAGGAGCGAGATCGACCATGCTGTTCACCCCGTACAAGATCAAAGACGTTACGCTGAAAAATCGCATCGTCATGTCCCCGATGTGCATGTATTCCTGCGACAATCAGGAAGGGAAAGTGACGGATTGGCATAAGGTGCACTATCCGGCGCGCGCCGTGGGCCAGGTCGGCCTGATCATCGTCGAAGCGACCGCCGTTACGCCGCAAGGACGCATCTCTCCGCTGGATCTTGGCATTTGGAGCGACGAGCATGTCGCCGGGCTCAAGGAGCTGACCTCGCTCGTACACGCGCACGGCTCGCGCATCGGCATTCAGCTTGCCCACGCCGGCCGCAAGGCGGAGCTCGACGGCCCGATCGTCGCTCCTTCGGCGATTCCGTACAGCGACAAGTCCAAGACGCCGGAAGCGATGACGTCAAAGCAGATCGCCGAGACGATCGAGGCGTTCGCCGAAGCAGCGCGCCGGGCCAGGGAAGCCGGCTTCGACGTCGTCGAAATACACGCCGCGCACGGCTACTTGATCAACGAATTTTTGTCGCCGCTTGCCAACCAACGCGACGACGCCTACGGCGGCGATCGCGACCGCCGCTACCGGTTCCTGCAGGAGACGATCGAGGCGGTGAAGCGGGTCTGGGACGGTCCGCTGTTCGTGCGCATTTCGGCAACCGACTACCATCCGGAAGGCTGCAAGCCGGAAGACTATATCGACTATGCCAAGCGGATGAAAGCGCAAGGTGTCGACCTGATCGACGTCAGCTCCGGGGCCGTCGTGCCGGTCAAGCCGGAAGCGTACCCCGGGTACCAGGTGCCGTTTGCCGAGACGATCCGCCGCGAAGCGGGCATCGCCACCGGAGCCGTCGGGCTTATTACCGAGCCCGAGCAGGCCGAGGAGATCGTCCGCAACGAGCGGGCCGACCTCGTCTTCCTCGGCCGCGAGCTGCTGCGCGATCCGTATTGGCCGCGCGCTGCCGCCAAGCGGCTCGGAGCCGACATCCAGCCGCCGCAGCAGTATCTCCGCAGCTGGTAAACGCCGAATTGCGGGCATTAGCGCCCGCAGCGCAAGGCAAGCAAGAAAGTCCGCCCGGGCTCCCGCAAGAGCCTGGGCGGACTTTCACTCTTTTCATGGCCGATTCGGCCGTTCCATTCGTTTCATTACCTTGATGCTGCTGCCGACTGCCCTTACAATCCCTTTGATCCGCCTTATCTCGCTTTCTCCTTGATCGGCTCCAGCGGCTTGTGGTTGCCGTATGTCGGGTATTCCCGTGTTGTCGGCGCGGCCCATTTCACCGCGTTGCGGATTACGCGGCGCACCTGCTCGTTATAATACGTCGGATACGTCTCATGGCCGGGACGGAAATAGAAGATTTTGCCCTGGCCGCGGGAGAACGTGCAGCCGCTGCGGAACACCTCGCCTCCCTCGAACCAGCTCACCATAATAAGCTCGTCGGGCGCCGGGATATCGAAGTGCTCTCCGTACATTTCTTCGGCTTCCAGCTCGATATATTGGCCGATGCCGTCCGCGATCGGGTGATTCGGAGCGACGACCCAGATCCGTTCCTTATCGTCCGCTTCCCGCCACTTCAGATCGCAGGAGGTGCCCATCAGCTTTTTGAATATTTTCGAGAAATGGCCCGAGTGCAGCACGATCAGCCCCATGCCCTGCAGCACCCGCTTGTGCACGCGCTCCACGATCGCATCCTCCACCGCGCCGTGCGCCTTATGCCCCCACCAGATGAGGACGTCGGTATTTTGCAGCTTCTCTTCCGTCAGCCCGTGCTCCGGTTCGTCCAGCGTCGCGTAAGACACGGCGAACTCGTCGCCCAGCCCTTCGCCGATCGCCTGATGAATGCCGTTTGGATACACCGAGCGAACCTTCTCGTTTTCCTTCTCATGGCGGAATTCATTCCATACGGTAACTCGCAGCTTTTGGCTCATCTTATGGCCCTCCTCGTCCACTGGCGGCAGACCGGCTGCGGCATTCCTGCAAGGAGCCGCCCCGCGCCTGGCGCTGTTCTTCACAACTTGAGTATAGTCCGCAGGCGGGGAAAAAGATATTCTCAATTGTGCCGGATCGTTATCCAAATCTGCCTTAAAACGAAATTTCGTGTTATACTGCTCTTGTTGATTACGATTGCATGCTATGCAAATGTGTCATATCCTGATTGTTCCATTTTATCCAGCGAGGTGAAGCGCCCTATGCCTTCCGCCGTCGAGCCGTCCCATGATGAAGTCCGCAACGAACAGGTGATTTACCAGAACCCGCTGCTTTTTTTGAAAATATGGGAGATTGCGGTCCCCGAAGTCAAGCCGCTCAGCTTGACAAAATGGCCGTGGCACTACCACAAGGAAGTCGAGTTTCTCGCCATCCTCGATGGCTCGCTCGGCATCCAGACGAAGCGCGATTATCGCGAGCTGAAGCCGGGCGACGTCTTCCTGCTCGGGGCTTCGCAGCTGCACCGCACCCGCCCCGTGGAGCCGGGACCGGTAAGATATGTCGTCTTTCAGGTCGATCTGTCCCAACACTTCGACCAGACGACGATGCCGTACCTGCACAGCTTCTCCGAACTGACGCAGCCGCTCGGCGAGCTCAATTACATATTTCAGGAGCATCCGGCGGCCCGCGGCGAAGCTTATGCGCTGATCATGGACATTTTCGAGGAATCCCGGCGCAAAAGCCGCGGGTACGAGCTGGCGGTGAGTGCGGCGGTCAGGCGGCTGCTGCTTCTGCTGCTGCGCAGCGACACGCGGGGCGTGCTGGATGGAGCCGGCGACGCCGAACTGATGCGGCTGCGCCCGGCGCTGGATTACATCGATGCCCATCTCGGCGAGAAAATATCCGTGGAGGACGCGTGCGCGCTGCTCAACCTGAGCTACCATTACTTCATCAAGTACTTCAAACGGGTGATGGGGCTCTCGTTTATCGATTACGTCAACTACAAGCGCGTCAAAAAAGCGGAGCGGCTGCTGCTGACCCGCAACCTCAGCGTCACCCAGGTCGGCTGCGAGGTCGGCATTCCGAACATGGCGCAGTTCTACAAGCTGTTCAAGCGCCATAACCAATGCTCGCCGAAAGAATTCAAGCAGCGCATGAAGGACGTCGTTGCCATGGACGATGCCGGGGCCTCAGGCCGTTAAGGGCCGCGCCGCGGCTTCCTTTTTGTAATTTATTAGCAATTCGCCAGGCTTGACCGCATATATATCAGACATGCCCTCCAAGGAGCTGATTCATATATGCTGTCACTGCACAAATTGTCCGCCATCCTGGCGGGGAGCTTGCTCATCGGCATCGGAGTCAATTTTTTTCTGATGCCCTTCGAGGTGCTGGACGGAGGCGTGATCGGCATTGCCCTCATTATCAACTACTTGTTCGGAGCCCGGGTCGGGCTCGTCGTCTTTTTGTGCAGTCTGCCGATTTTCGTCCTGGCGTGGATGTATTACCGCAACATCCTGTACAACAGCGTGCAGGGGATGCTCATTTCGTCGCTGCTGATCGATCTTCTCGAGCCTTACCGCTATTATTTCGACTATTACGCCAAGCTGTCCCCGTTCACCAGCGCCGTGCTGGGAGGCTGCATCGTCGGCACGGGCATCGGCATTATGCTGCGCTTCGAGACGAGCACCGGCGGGACGGATCTGTTGGCCCAATACTTGAGTAGGCTTGTGCACATCAATCCCGGCATTCTGATCTTCCTCATCGACGGCGTCGTCGTCTGCCTCGGCGGCCTGCTGCTTTCGCCCGAAACGCTGCTGCTTTCGCTCGCCACGATCACGGCCGGAGGCATCGCCACCAGCCTGCTGACGATGAATCGCCACGGCCCGCTCGCCCATTGAAGCAGGACGTTTGTCCGGGCGCAGGAAGCGTCGCCGGACGCCTGCGCGCATAAGGCTCCCGCAGCGGCATAGCGCCGACTCGGAAGCCTTGATTTTAGCCCGTCATATCGCTTGCCGCGCCGGCTCAAAAAATGCGCCGCTGCCAGCCGCGCAGCTTGGCCAGCGCCTCGACATAAAAGTAATCGCCGTAGATGAGCGAGACGTTCACGTTTTGCCCCGCCGGCTTGTGGCCTGTGCCCTGGGTAAGAATCGCCTCGTGCTCGGGGCGGTCCCAGGTGCCGTAGCGCTGCGTCAGCGAGAGCAGAATGCGCTCCGCCGCCCGGCGGTACAGGCTTCCCTCCAGCGCGGGCAGCGCATCCGCCAGCTCCAGCAGTCCGGAAGCGGCGCAGCTGGCCGCCGACGTGTCGCGCGGTTCGCCCTCCAGCGACTCGCTGGCGCGAAAATCCCAGTGCGCTACCGCGTCGTCCGGCAGGCAGGCGAGGAAATAATGCGCCACGCGCTGCGAAGCCCGCAAATATTTGACCTCGCCGGTATAGCGGTACGCGTTGGCCATGCCGTGCAGCGCCCACGCCTGGCCGCGGCTCCACGACGAATTCGGCCCGGCGCCCTGGCCGCCGAGCGCTTCGATCCATTCGCCCGTCGCCGGGTCGAAGCTGAGGATATGGCACACCGAGCCGTCCTCGCGGATGAAGCGGCTGACGACGGTATCGGCGTGCGCGCGGGCGATCTGCTCGAAGCGCGGGTCGCCGCTTGAGGCCGACGCCCAGAACAGCAGGGACAGGTTCATGGCCGAATCGATGATCGCCCAGCCGATCTTGTCCTGGTTCCAGGCGCGGATGAAGCGGCCGTTCAGATTGAAGCGGCCCGCCAGGAAATTGGCCGCCTGCAGGCCGCGGCGCAGCCCGTCCGGGTCGCCCGTCAGCTTATGCTTGATGACCGCCGTCGGCAAATATTGAAACCCTACGTCATGGTGAAAATTGCTGTCTGGCTCGATCGACCGGCGCTCGAACCTCTCGTCCCAGTCCCAGGCGGCCGATTGGTAATGCTCCTTGCCGGTCATATCGTGCATGATCCACAGGATGCCGGGCCAAAAGCCGGACGTCCACCAGTCCAGCCTCATATCGTCGTACTTGCCGTCTTCCTTGGCGACATGAGGCGACTTGCCCTTCAGCTGGCCGATCATCCGGTCGACCTTCTCCTGCAGCGCCTCCCACAGTGAGGGCAGCGCTTCGCTCAGCGAAGCCGCCTGCAAAAAAGCAGGTTTATCGATACCGCTCATCGCGCAAACCTCCTTGTTCAATCCTTTAGTGAAGTTAAACTTCTGTAACGTACAGAAACGCCGTCGGCAGCCCTTCGCAGGCGGCACTGACAACCGATACCGGCGGATACTTCCGCTCCCCCGCGCCGGACGCGAGCGAGGCGGCCGGCCCCCCGGCGGTGACGAAATTCGTCACCGCAATCGCGGCGCGCTTGCCGCCGTGCGGATCGACGTCGATGCGGGCCCGGCCGTTCTGCAGCTGGACGAGCGACGAGCCGCGCACCGTGCCGAGCCGGTCGATGAGCCGCCCGTCGCCGGTCAGGCCGAACCGCACGAAGCGGGCCGCGTCGGCGCACAGCACGCCGTTGGCATCGACCGCCAGCGCCTCGATTCGCACGAGGCCGTTATCCAGCCGCTCGGCGCTGAGCTTGAGCTCCGCCGGCTCGCCCCATGCCGCCGTCTGGTACTCGAACGACAGCTCATCCTCCACCGCAACTCCGTCCTGTACCGCCACGGCGCGCAAGCGGTTTGGCCCCGGCGCGAACGCCGTCTCCCAGCGCAGGCCGGCGGCCGGGAAATTTTGCGGGTCGCGCTGCCTGACGCCCAGGCTGCGGCCGTTCAGGAAAAGCTCGACCTCGGCGCAGTTCGAGTACACCTTGACCGTCTTCGTCTCGCCCTCCGCGCCCCAGCGCACCGGCATCGTATGGCCGTAGATGCGCAGCATTGGCTTCGTCGTCCAGTACGACTGGAAGACGTAGTACGCTTCCTTTTTCGTCAAATCGCGCTCTACAATGCCCTTCATGTTCAGATAGGGAATCGGCGAATCGGGCCTGACCGGCGTGGCAAAATCTTTGAACGCCCACTGCGCGGCCCCTGTCAGCCAATCCATCGTCTCCTGGCTTTTCAAGTACCAGTCGATCAGCTCGCAGAAATACGTCTCCGACCAATCGCCGTCCCGCGAGACGCGCGGCTCTCCGCCCGTGAGCAAATAGTCGCCGTCGCGCTCGTCGGTGCTGCCATCGCCGCGGGGAATGAGCTCGAAGCCGGTGTACGGCTTCTCCGCATGGCGCGTCGCGAGATTGTCCGCCCCCCATTCCATATGGAAAAAGGAGTCCACCTGCGCGAACCCCGCGCGCGAGCTCGCTTCGTAATCGGTATAGACGCCGCGGTACCAGCCCGCCCAAATAGACGGCGAATACACATCGACGATGTCCTTGCAGAAGTCGCAGCGGCGAATCGCCGTCCGCCGGCCCGGATCGAGCCGATGCGCCAGCTCATGCAGTTCCTTCATGAATGCGCGAATCGCTTCCCGATCGAACACCTCGAAGTCGCATTCCCAATCGTTCTCGTTGCCGAGCCCCCACAAAATGATGGACGGATGGTTGTAATGCTGCCGGATCATCGCCGTCAGCATATCGCGGCACTGCTGACGGTAGATCTCACCGCCGAGACCGCCGCGGCACCACGGAATCTCCTCCCAGACGAGGAGTCCCAGCTCGTCGCACTGCTCGAGCACGATCCGCGACTGCTGATAATGGCCGAGCCGAATGAAGTTGGCGCCCATCTCCTTGATCAGCCGCATCTCCTCGCGGATCAGCTCCTCGGTCATCGCCGGGCCGACCCCCGCGTGATCCTCGTGCCGGTGCGTGCCCCGCAGCAACAGGCGCTGTCCGTTCAGCCGAAAAGGCCCCTTCTTCGCGAACTCGAACCAGCGGACGCCGAACCGCTCCGTCATGAACGTCTCGCCATGCTCGCTGGCGAGCGTTACCGTGCACCCGTACAGGTACGGCTGTTCCGGCGACCACAGCACCGGCGAAGCCAGCTCCAGCTCAGCAAGCTCCCGCGTCCCTGCCCACGGCTGCGCTGCGACCTGCGTCTCGGCCACCGTCCGCCCATCGCGGTCGGTCAGCCGGATCGTCAGCTGCAGACGCCCACCGAGCCGCTGCGGATTGTATAAGGAGGCGCTCACCTTGACCCGGCAGCTGCTTCCCCCTTGCTGCAAAACCGACGTATCCGGCTCAATGTATGCATGTTCTAGTGAAATAGCAGGCACATACACCAGGTTTACATAGCGATAGATGCCCCCGTACAGGTTAAAATCGCTCGCGTCCGACGGAATCGTCTCCAGATCGCGGGAATTATCCGTCATCACCGCCACCGGAATCAGCCCGCCGTACCGCTCGATCTGCCGCGCCTCCTCCGCCGCCTCGGTAATATCGACCGTAAATTCGTCGTAGCCGCCGAGATGGGCGCCGACCTGCCGTGTATAGACGAACACCGCGCTGCGCTGGCCCGCCCCTTCAAAATGAAGCAGCGTCCGTCCGTTCGGATACGGATTGTCGACCTGCAGGCGGGTGCGGTACCAGCCTGGACCTTGATAATATTTGCCGTCCGGGTCCATCACGTCGAGCCCGTTATAAGAATGCGGCAACTGTACGGTATGCCACGGCACATTGTAATGATTGCTCAGCTTGTCTCCGCGCCATACTTCCCATACGCCGCCGAGACTTCCCGTATAATGCTCCCAACCGCCGCTTAGCCGCTGCTTGATCAATGCGTCTCACTCCTTGTTAGGCAATAAACGCGAATCCGTCTGGCCAGATCAGACTGCTTCTCCATCCCAAGGATAGCAAAAAAAACGCCGCGAAAGTTTGGCCCTCTTATGATAAAATGTTGTTGTATTACGGCCAAGAAAAGCGAGAGGATTCCCCAGGAAAAAGGAAGGTGCGGCACCGTGAAGCTCATGAACTATATGAACCTGAACCAGCATCCGGCCCGCTTCTCATTTTATAAAGACCGGTCCAGGGAGTTTGAGGAAATCTATCACGCCCATCAGGGAATGGAAATTTTGTGCGTGCATAAGGGGCAAGGAACGGTCGTTGTGGAGCAACAAATTTTTGACATACAGCCAGGCACCGTCTTCTATTTCAAGCCGTTTCAGCTGCACCGCATCCGCATCCAGGTCGCGCCAGGCCAGCCTTACGTCCGCTCGTTGTTCGTGTTCGAGCCGTCGGTGCTTGCCGAGAAGCTGGCGCCTTTTGCCGGGCTGAGTGCTTTTTTTCGGGCGATGTGGAAGGAGCACGGCGCGGTGCAGGTGTTTCGCGGATTGGACGGCAGCGGGGACTGGGATGCGTTCCTTCGCTCGGGGGAGGCGCTGCTGGACAGCGGCGCGCCAGACGATCGGCTCGAGGAGCAGATGCTCTTTCTCGTCTCGCTCGTGCACAGGCTGAAGCGGTCGGGCGGCGCTGCTTCTGCCGAGCGGCCTGCCCGCGGCAGGGCGGCCGAGCTTGCCGAGCAGGTCATGGAATGGCTCGAGGCGCATTATATGGAGCCGTTCGAGCTGGACAAGCTGGCCGGGGCGGTTCATCTGTCGCCGAATCACGTGTCGGCGGCGTTCCGGCAGTCCGTCGGCAGCAGCATTACCGAATATTTGACCGCCCGCCGCATTCGCCAGGCGTGCTGGCTGCTGAAGACGAGTCCCCTGTCGGTCCAGGAGATCGGCAGAGCCGTCGGTCTCGGCAATTTTTCGTATTTTTGCCAGCTGTTTAAGCGGCATGTCGGGATGACCCCGTATCAGTTCAAAAAGCTCCCCGCTCCCGGCAGCGAGCAGAGAGATTAGATATATACCGCATTCGCCGACTGCCGGAAACAAGGCACTCTCGCGCTTTAGACTGCAAAGGCTTTAACCTTTCTAAGCATACGAAAAAAGGAGCCGCTTCCGGCCCCTCCTTCGTCTGCTTCGTATAGCCGCAGCTTATTCCCGCTAGCTTCCCCGCGGCATCCGGCGAAGCAGCCGAACGATCGCAACAATCGCGGCGATCCAGAGGCCGAAGCTCAGCAGCGACAGCAGCGGAAGCCCCAGCGAAAAGCCGGCGAACGGGTTGAACAGCGAGCCGATAATGGTGCCGAGCGCCAGCCCTCCGAACAAGCCGCCGAAGAAGCCGCCGGTGCGGGGCGCTGGCGTCGTCCCGGGATTCGCAGGGCGGGCCGGATTCGCCGGCCTGGCTGGATTCGTCGCCCCGGGGTTGCGCACCCCGGGATTGTAGCTGCGCCGCGGCGAACGGTAGCCGCCCCGCCGCAAAGCAGCGACGGCGCCGGCCTCCGGCGCGGCCGTCACGGCCGCGCTGCGCAGCTCGAGCGGCTCGCCGGCTGCGGCGGGCTGCGCCGCGGGAGCCAGTAGCAGCGGGAGCAGCAAAATCAGCGCCAGCATCGTTTTCATGCGCGAGTTACACCTCCACCCGTAGCGTGCCCCAGCGGATGAAGAACATTCGTATGACGCATCCCTGATCTATTGCAAATCGCGGGTTTTTATTTTTTCCAACTCTTTCTTCCTTTTCTCGCGGACAACCTTTCTCCCGGTGCCCCATTCTCCAATCAGGAAAAGCAGCCCTAATAGTAAATAAAGAACAAAGCCAAGCGTACTTTCGATACGATGGGTCGCAAACATCCACGTTGAAAATACAATATAAGCTCCCGGTATCAACGCCCCCCAATAAACGCTGCCTCGGGTCGAGAAAAAATATTGAACGGCCAAGATCGCGACGATAAGCAAAAGCCTGTAAACATCATTCATGCTTTCCCGTTCCTCTCTTGTTTGTACTTTTCAATGATCAATTTGGCATCCTCCACGCTGATGCGATCGTCAATCGAAAGGCTTTTGATAAATTGAATGAACTCCTCGCGATCCGCCGCATCGTTTAATTTGATTTTCTCGATTAATCGATCCAGTTTCAGCCTTACGGTCGGGTACGATACTTCGTACAACTTGGCGATTTCCTTCAAAGAACCCGACTTAAGAACAAAGTTCTTAATGAACTCCAAATCTTCTTTTTCCAATGCCAGTATCCAGTTGGGTACATTATGACTGTCCATGTTTCCCTCCCCTTTTCGCTATTATCCTAACATACCTTTTTAATAATATCAAATATTATTTTAACTTTATTAAAAATATAATGAAAAATATTATTTATTTTTATTATATCCAAACAAAATAACCATTAACTATTCTTAAAAGGGGTTGAGACGATTTGGCCAATAACGGTCCGCTTCTGGAATAGAGGGGAAAGCGTTCATGAATAATTTCCGGAGAAGGAGCCATTCCTGTAATGAAGTAATTTGCCCTTTGAAAAGAAAAAGCGCCTCCTGTATGCTGGGTCTTGGAATGAGGACCATTCACTGCCCTAATTGAAGGAGGACGCTCAATATGAAGTATAAA
>Ga0207865_101626_pt1 | contig 16031 bp, 12 predicted proteins | sample HigsolmetaAR204D_FD_184836 | JGI IMG/M metagenome (GOLD analysis project Ga0207865, IMG submission 184836) | Ionic liquid and high solid enriched microbial communities from the Joint BioEnergy Institute, USA - AR20-4-D (SPAdes) (version 2) ...
AGATGGTACACCACGCAAACTGGTTGATGTATCTAAAATCAACGCATTAGGCTGGAAAGCAAGTATTTCGTTAGAGGAAGGATTACAAAAAGTGTATCAATGGTTTTTAGATAATGTTGCATTAAAAACAAATTAATAAGTAAGTTGGAGGAAATAATGAAACGAGCGTTAATTACAGGGATAACAGGACAAGATGGATCTTTCTTAGCTGAGTTTTTATTAGAAAAAGGATATGAGGTACATGGGATTATTCGTCGTAGTTCCTCGTATAACCAAGAACGCTTAGAAAAAATTTTGTTCTTGGACGAAATGGATGCTTTAAAAAATAATAAAAATTTCTATTTACATTATGGGGATATTACGGATACTTCCAATGTATTCCGTTTAATCAGTGAAATTCGTCCAGATGAAATTTATAATTTAGCAGCACAATCACATGTTCGTGTATCTTATGAAATGTCGGAATATACAGCAGATGTGGATGCGCTGGGAACATTACGAATTTTAGAAGCTGTACGTATTTTAGGACTGGAAAAGAAAACACGTATTTATCAAGCATCTACATCCGAATTGTTTGGAAAAGTTCAGGAAATTCCTCAAAAGGAAACAACTCCATTCTATCCTCGTTCACCGTATGGTGTGGCTAAACTGTATGGATATTGGATCACAAAAAACTACCGTGAATCCTACGGAATGTTTGCGGTCAATGGTATTTTATTTAATCATGAATCAGAGCGCCGCGGAGAAACATTCGTCACACGTAAGATCACATTAGCGGCAGCACGGATCGCTCAAGGGAAACAAGATAAATTATACTTAGGTAATCTAGATGCACTTCGTGACTGGGGATATGCAAAAGATTATGTTGAGTGTATGTGGCTAATGTTGCAACATGATACTCCTGAAGACTTTGTAATAGCTACAGGAGAGATGCATTCTGTACGGGAATTTGCCACTTTAGCATTTAAATATGCAGGCATTGAAATTGAGTGGCAAGGTGAAGGAATAAATGAAAAAGGTATTGATAAAGCTACTGGTCGTGTATTAATTGAAGTTGATCCAAAATATTTCCGTCCAGCTGAAGTTGATCAATTATTGGGAGATCCAACAAAGGCAAAAACATTATTGGGATGGAATCCAACAAAAACACCGTTTGAAGAGTTAGTTCGGATTATGGTGGAAGCGGATATGAGGAAGGTTGAAAAGGAAGATAAGTTGAAGAAGATGTTTGATTAAGAGTGTATAAATAATTACTTGAAAAGTGGTCATGTAACCCACCCTAGGTGTTGAAGTGCTTTTTCTATGTATTGGAAAATGCCGTCCATAAACCGCGTAATGGCTCGGTTAATATGTTTTTGATCTTTGTGAATCACATTGGTAATGATTGCATCCTTGAGCTATTACATAAATGTTCGATCGGGTTCAGCTATGGTGAATATGGAGACTGGAAAACGAAACAACCGATGCAAGAGTTCTTAAGAATCTTTTTGCGGAATATGGTCACTCCGTACTTATACGGACATTAATTCTTCTATACAATAGAACAGTTAAAAGCGGATTGTAATGTCTTGAAATTGAGAGATAAGCGGTGAGGTGGCTAGCATCACCTAACCGCTTATTGTTCAACTTTTGTATATGTGAGGGATTCTTGGTTTGTCATTTTAATGTCACTTCTTGTAGCTTGTTGTTTATGATGATTATTTTCAGCTAAAGGAATAAAATTAGGTGACCTTACGCTAGCGATAACGATTATGGTATCCCTGAACTATATGAAGTAAGACAGGATGATAAGTCATGAACGAAAAGAATTTTCAAGTGGAGTTTAACCCGTTTAATGATAGCATCTTCAACTTTACAGTAGAAGACTGACTCAGACCTACAGGTGAAAGGTAAGGTTAGATAGAGATACCCGTAGGGAGATAAGAGGGGCTGTACAACTAGATGTTTTTTGTAAGCTTGTAAGTGAATGACGAATCTTTGCCAGCTGTCAGTAAACCAGTCTAATCGCAGCATTAGTTTGTTGTGTGATCGATCTCCTTAAAATCTTCTCTTCGTATCCAATTTCTTCCAATAATTCTTGTATCTCTTTTGAAAGATAAGTTTTGAAGTAAGTTCAAGAAACAGTAGTTTCAAAGTGAGCACTTATTCTTGGGGTTGTTTGATTACACTTGCATTCTATAAAGAAAATGTTTTTATAAAATTTTCTATTTTTTTTACTATCAGTGCCTAATAGTAATGAATTCTTAGTTGGGAGCAGAGTTTGAATAGAAGAATGGTAAGTACAGTGTAATGGAAGAAGTTATTGATATATGTCTGTTATTTAAATACAAAAAACATTCATGAGCAAGTTTTGCTCTCTATCCAGTCATGAAAATCATCGCTCATGGACAAGTGATCTTCATAGAAAAGAAAGTGGTGTAGGGTGACCTCTTATCGTTAGATAAAGATCATTTGGAGGGTAGGTCTGATGGGATTAAAGACTATTACAAGAAAACTTTTAGGTATACCAAACTTTATATACAATTTTATTCTTTTAAAATATTACCAAGTGGAATATGGATCTAATTTTAAGGTTAACGGACGTCTGTTTTGCGTTTCTAATTCAAAAAGAGGAATTGTGATTGGAGATAATGTATCTATTAACTCATGTAGAGGAGCTAACCCAATAGGCGGCGATACAAAAACTGTTCTATTTGCAAAAGGCAATGCAAAGCTAAAAATTGGAGACAATGTGGGCATGAGTAATGTAACAATTTTCGCTTGTGAGTCCATTACAATTGGAAATAATGTTTTTCTTGGTGGCGGTGTAAAGATTTACGATACTGATTTTCATTGGTTGGATTATGATAGAAGAATTGCAGAGCCAGGTGGAATAACAAAACCAGTTACTATTAATGATGGAGCATTTATTGGGGCTCATACGATTATCCTTAAAGGAGTTACAATTGGAAAAAAATCTATTGTTGGTGCTGGCTCTGTTGTAACAAAGGATATCCCAGATGGCGAAATTTGGGCGGGGAATCCGGCTAGATTTATTAGAAAGATAGGATGAATTATAGATTAATATAAGGTGTGCAACGTATTAAAATATGGGGAGATAATAAACGATGAGAAAATGCTTCGGGGACGGGCCAACTACTACTATCACAAATAATACACAGGGTGCTTTTAAGAGAATAGTTGATAAAAATGAGATTCCTACTTGTAATATTCTTGGTGTAAATATTGCTGCCATTAATATGGAATGGCTCTTAAAATACTTGAAAGAAAATGTAAAGAATAAAAATGGTAACTTGTTGGCCGGTGATTATATATGTGTTTCCAATGTGCATACGACTGTCATCTCATATGAAGATGCGGAATATTGTGCGGTGCAGAATGGCGGATTGATGGCAATTCCTGATGGTGGTCCATTATCTACTGTTGGTAGAAGGCGCGGTTACAAAAACATGTCTAGAATCGCAGGCCCAAGCCTTATGGAGGAGTTGTTTAAAGTATCTGTTGAATGTGGTTATCGTCATTATTTTTATGGATCCACAGAGGAAACTCTAAAAAAGTTACATTTCAAGTTAAAAAAGAAATATAAAGGGATTCAAATTGTAGGGATGTATAGTCCTCCTTTTAGGCCTTTGACAGATGAGGAAGATATAGCCGTTATAAAGCGTATCAATGAGACTGAACCAGATTTTATCTGGGTAGGACTTGGTGCTCCGAAACAAGAAAAATGGATGGCTGCCCATCAAGGAAAAGTAAATGGTTTGATGATCGGTGTTGGTGCCGGATTTGATTATTTAGCAGGAAACATTAAAAGGGCACCAAAATGGATGCAGAAGAGTAATTTAGAGTGGTGTTACAGGCTTATTCAGGAACCGAGAAGACTGTTTCACCGATATCTGCATACCAATACGAAATTCATTTGGTTGGCGATGATAAGAGGTAAATAATTATGATAGAAAAGGTAATAAAACCAAAAGTTCTCATAGTCCATAACTATTATCAAATACCTGGTGGAGAAGATACAGTTGTGGCTAACGAAATGAAATTATTGAAAGATAATGGACATGAAGTTATCTTTTACAGTCGTAATAACTCTGAATTGAAAGAAATAAATAAATTCCAGAAAATTCTTTTGCCGTTTACCACTTTATTCTCAATTAGAACTTATAGAGAAGTGAAGAAAATTATTCGAGAGCAGCATATAGATGTGGTTCATGTTCATAATACATTCAATCTTATTTCTCCCTCTGTTTATTACTCCGCTTTTGTTTGCAAAGTTCCAGTGGTACAAACAATTCATAATTTCAGATTATTATGTCCATCCGGAGTGTTTTATCGGAACGGTAATATTTGTGAGGATTGTGTCAGAAAAGGACTGAGGAGTGCAGTTGCTCATAGTTGTTATCGTGGCAGCAAAATTCAGACATTTGCAATTGCGCTAACACTTAAGTTTCATCGTATCCTTGGTACTTATAAGAAAATAGACGGTTACATTTGTTTATCGGATTTTATGAGAGAAAAAATCGCTGTTTTAATTGATAAAACTAAGTTATTTGTAAAACCAAATTTTATGCCTCAAAAATCTAAAGCTATTGAGAGGGATATACCTAATAAAGAGGATTATTATCTGTATATTGGTCGGCTTGAGGAAAACAAGGGAATCCCGTTGCTATTAGCTGCATTCGAAAAATTACCGCATGAAAAGTTAATTATCATCGGAGATGGATTTTATAAAGAACAAATGCTTAGGAAGATTGCTGATAAAAGATTGACCAATATTTCATATCTTGGTTTTAAATCTGGTTTAGAGAAGACAGAGCTTTTAAGGAATGCAAAAGCTGTGATTGTCCCATCGCAATGGTATGAACCGTTTGGAATGGTTGTGCTTGAGGCGTATCAGTTATTAACTCCTGCAATTGTATCAGATCTTGGTACACTTCCGGATTTAGTTAAAGAGGGAGAAACGGGAATGATTTTTCAAAGTGGTTCTATTGATGATTTGGTAAAAACTATTAAGAAAATGAGTTCTTGTAAAAAAGAAGATTTCAAGATAAATATAAAAAACTTGTTTGAGGATAAGTATTCAGAAAAAGTCAATTATCTCATGCTTTTAGATATTTACAACAGAGTATGTTCATTTAGAAATGGAAAGAAGTATAATGAGGATTATAAAGGAAGTAAAGATATTAAAATGTAAATTGAATAAGAATAATTATAAATGTCGATAAGGAGGTCAATTGAGCTGATTTAGTTATAATAAACCTTAAATCACTATTCATAGAAGGATGATGTTGTAAAGTTAGAGTAAAAACTCAAAATTATGCATAAATATGCAACGTGATACATGGAGTAAATATCGATGAAACCCGTACCATCGCGGTTGCTCCACCCCGTTGCTCTTTCACTCATGAAATACCCGTTCAGTCCCGCAACGCAACCCAAGGAGCCATTGGCCAAACCTTGTTTTCAAAAAGACTGGAAGAACCCGGCCATAAGCATCCTTTCGCACCTCGCTATTGCAGCGGTTAATGGGAGAAATGAATAGGATTCCTGTTTGTTCAGCGGTCTGTCGAATCTTTTCGCTGTCATACGTAGCATCACCCAAGGCAAATTCGATCTCCCATTACTCCAAAGAAGTAAGCAATTCCGGGGCTATGGCTGCATCATTACGATTCGCTGGGGTGAATACATGAGACAAAATGATCCCCTGAGAAGTCGTGGAGAGGTGGAGCTTATAATCTTTAAACCAGAGTGATATCGGGAAGATACTCCCCACTTGGCTTGAGAGTCGTAAAGACTGCTTCGAAGAGCCGTGCTGTCGATGAGCACGATTGGTGGATATCGTACTTCTAGATCTTTAAGCAGCTGTGCATGAAAAACAGGAAATCCCTATTCCCGGAACCACTTCGCCGCGCAGAGAAAAGTGAGGGACTTCACTCAGTCCACATGCCCGTTGAAAATAGCGAAAACGCTGCAGAGTGCGTACCCCCCACTCACCGAATTTAATTTGTGCGAGCGCATCTGGAAGTGAATGAAGGAAAATGTGATTGTCGGCCGTTTCGCCGCGACCCAAGAAGAAATTCGGGAATCGGTTATTTCTTTTTGGAGTACATTGCTGATATACCAGAAAAAGTACTCCAACGGCTGACAGGGGCTCATATGTCGAAAGTTTAAGTTGGATTTATATATAAAAAGTACTGTGTAGAATAGTGTTACAGATGGGTGATGGGAATATGAAATTAGGGATACTTATTACAAGTATAGGGAATTTTGGGAAAAAGGGTTTTTATAATGCTCAGGAGATAGGATTAGCAAAGGAATTGGATAAATTATTCGATGAGGTCATCATCTATAAGTTGATCCCTAAAACTGAACAGTTTATATCTGAAAAGGTGGTCGGCTGTAATCATACAACCTTATATTGTATTCCCTCCAAGCATTTAGGTAACAATGGATTTGTGGACTTAAACAAGCTTGATACGAGTATTGATGTACTGGTCTATTTCTCTGACACACAACTTATGGTTCCCAAAGTATACAAGTGGTGTAAGAGGAATAATGTCAGATTGATTCCTTATATCGGTGTCGCTGAGAGTCATAGTGATAATAAAATCAAGAAATTTATTATCGATGTAATGTTTAAACGGAATATAGCAGTTTATAAGAAATGTACGTGTATGGTAAAGACTCCGCAGGTTGAGAAAGCGTTAAGGGAGTATGGGGTTACAGACTGCAAACTTGCTCCGGTTGGCTTGGATATTAGCATATTAAATAATGAGTATACTAGAACTTCGGTTGAAGACTTAAAGGCTAAGTGGGGGTTTGAAACTTCTGATAAGGTATTATTATTCATAGGTCGTCTGGTTCCAGAGAAGCGGCCGCTTAAACTTATTGAGATATTTGAACAGATATATAAGAAGGACCAAGCTTATAAACTTCTTATTGTTGGAAGTGGAGTTCTGCATGATAAAATTAAGAATATAGTACAAGAGAAGAATTTAAATGCTTCTGTGAAAATGATAAATAAAATTCCGAATAGTGATATTTGGGAATTATATAGAATTTCAGAGGCCTTTATTAACTTGAATCAACAAGAAATATTCGGAATGGCAATCCTTGAAGCGATGTACTATGAATGCAAGGTTGTAGCTTGGAAAGCACCTGGACCAAATTTTATCATAGATAATGGAAAGAACGGAATAATTTGTGATAATGATGGAGATGTAATTGAAGGGATTTTGTCACAAAATGAGGGGATTGGAAGAGTTGCTCATAATCAGGTTATAGACAAATTTACTTGGAAAGAGACTGCTAAAGTAATCGAAGGGATTGTAAATCAGTATGGATAACGATAAAAAAATAGTTAAAAAACTAAAAAGCGTATGTAAATTAATAAAGTTTAAGCTTGACTTATTGAATAAGAATGTGTTGTCTGAACAAGATGGAAATGATTTGATTTTTAAAATAGTTGAAACTGGTAACCCCTGTATGATTACTCGGCTAGGCTCTGTTGAAACACGTTGCTTGTATCCTTGGATGATTGGAATAGAACCAGAACAAAAGGTGCTAGATAACGGTATGTATTGCGCTGGAATTTTCCCCCCTAACAAGGAGGAAAATAGTAAGTTCGCGAAAATTTACTCCGAAGCTATTAGTAAAGCAGATGTGATGGCTCTTTGCGGTGTATATAAAGAGAAAATTGTCGTCAACAAATATTGTTCAAATGCAATTTTTATAAGAGCAAGATCAATCGAGCCTTATTATTTTACGAATCCATGGTCTAGAGCATTAGAAGGAAAACGTGTATTAATTGTTCATCCCTTTATACAAAGCATAAAAAAGCAATATGCAATAAGAGAAAAAATCTTTGACAATAAAGATGTACTTCCGAAATTTCGATCAATAGAGTTTGTTAAAGCGGTTCAATCTAATGCTGGAGCAAATAGTGGTTTCGAAAATTGGAGTAGTGCGTACTTTTATATGTGTAACGAAATAAGAAATAGGGAATTTGATATAGCTATTATTGGTGCTGGTGCGTATGGGTTACCTTTGGCAGCTTATGTTAAGAGTATAGGGAAAATAGCAATACAGATGTCTGGTGCCACTCAATTATTATTTGGTATAAAAGGTAAGAGATGGGATAATCATCCGATTATTTCGAAGCTCTATAATGAGTATTGGATTCGCCCATCTGCTGAAGAAACACCACCGAAAATTGAAAAGGTAGAGGGTGGTAGTTATTGGTGAATTATTAAGAGGAGAAGAAAAGGTGAAAAAAATTTTAGTAATATTAACATGTTTTAATAGAAGAGAAAAAACAATAAAATGTATAACTAGTCTTATTAATGGAAACCCTCAACTACAATTTTCTTTTGTTGTAGTGGATGATAATAGTAGTGATGGAACAGTTGAAGAATTAAATAAACTTGAGCAAGATATAACTATTTTATCTGGTAATGGGAATCTGTATTGGGCAGGCGGTATGAGAAAAGGGATTGAATACTGTCATCAAAATAATATTAAATGTGATTATGTCCTATATGTGAATGATGATGTGGATTTTTATAAAGGGGCAATTGAAAAACTAATTCGACAAGAAGGTGGCAATCAGACTGTAATTGTTGGAGCTACATGCAATGATGCTGGTGAGTTAACATACGGTGCGTTAAAACTTAAAGATAGAAGAAAGGCGCGATATTATCTTGTACAGCCTGGTTTTAAGGAGTGTTGTGACACATTTAATATGAACTGTGTTCTGATGCCTAAAATGATTTTTGATAAAATGGGAAATTTAGATAAAGTTTATCAACATGCGTTGGCTGATTTGGATTATGGTTTTAGAATTAGTAGAAATGGTTACAAGATTTATATATCTGAAGATTATGTGGGTATCTGTAATACTAATCCAGTTGAAGGTACATGGAAAGATACTTCTTTAGGAAGATTAGATAGACTGAAAAAAAAGGAATCTATTAAAGGAGCACCTTTTAAACCTTGGTTTTATTATCTTAGAAAAAATTTTGGTTTGATGATTGCAATCAAATATTCGCTATCCCCGTATGTGAGAATTATAATGGGGAAATAGTATGCTGAAGGGATATAAATACGATGAGGTTAATAATAAGGAAATCTACAATTTATCATTATTTGTTGATATATATATTGTTACTCTTCCAAGGAGGTGTTATCTTTAAACCTTTTTTGGATTATTTTATTGTGGGTACAATTATATTATCTGGATGGTTTATTTTTCAAACACGATTATATTTTGGGGTTGTTGATAGGACTATTATATTTATTATCATCCTTAGTATAATATTGTTATTAACAAGTGTTATTTCTTATGGATCCTTATCTATTCCTTCTATGTTAAATATTGTTAGTAGGTTCATGTTAGTGTATTTTGTTTATCACTACGATAGGAAAAATTTCTGTTATAGGTTAGTTAAGCTTGTTACATTTATTTCAGTGTGGAGTCTAATTGGATATTTCACTTCGCTTCTTAATTTGAACTTCATTAAAAACATATTAATTAAAGTAAATTATGACGTAAATACGTATTATTGGAGCCCGTTTTTTTGCATATCGGAGAGTGATCCTCAAAGAAATATTGGAATTTATGGAGAACCTGGGCTTCATCAGATTGTAGTTAATGTGGTTCTGTTTTTATTATTATTTTATGATAAAAGTGAATTAAATCTTAAGTCCAATGCTAGAATACGGTATATAGCTATTATATTACTTACACTTGTTACTATTCAGTCGACAACTGGATTTATTTCAGCAATAGTTTTGATAATTGGATATATGTTACACAAAAAGGATAGACAGAAGAAACGAATTAATAAAGTTCTTTTTGGGTCCATAATCCTATTGATGACAGTTATTTCATATCAAGGTAAAGACAGCTTTATTTATCATAATTTTATAAACAAAATTACAAATTCAGAGGGGAATTTTGATTTGAAAGTATCATCAGGTCGTTCAAGAACTATTTCTATGGTTGCTGATATTCAGGTTGCATTACATTACCCACTAGGAGCGGGTTATAAAGTTTATGGGAATGAGTGGGGGAATTATTTACCTGAGTTTATTCCGGATAGTTCTTCTCCTGTAGGACTTACAAAAGCTTTAGCTACGGTAGGGATACCAGTAACTCTAGTGATAATGTGGTTTTATATACGTTTTTCATGGAAGAATCGAAAGTCATTTATAGCTTATATAGTTTATTTATTTATGCTTATTAATACATCATTGTCTCAGCCTGTTCTTTGGTTCCCTGTATTAATGGTAATACCTTTGATTACTAATATTAAAGTTGTTGGATCACAATATGTAAATTATGAGGAGGATAAAGCATTAATTGGAGGTAGCTATAATTAATGAGGATTTTATGGATTACAAATCAAGCAACTCCGTTAATTGCAAGTAAAATTGGTATTAATATAGGACATGGTGGGGGATGGCTTGTTGAATTAAGTAGGCAGCTATCTGCGAATCATGATATTGAGTTGTGCATAGCATTCCCAATTTCAAAAAGTAAAAAGCTTTTAAAAGGTATTGTTGATAATATACATTATTATGCTGTTCCGTTTAAAAAAGATAAGACTAAATTCCATTCAAGTGATGTTGGGAAATTTGAAGCAATAATTAGAGAGTTTCAGCCAGATATAATTCATATATGGGGAACAGAATATATTCATTCTTATTGTGCAATGTTGGCGTGTAAAAATTTTAATTTATTAGAGAATACGGTTGTATCGATACAGGGTTTAGTCTCTATTTATGAAAAGCATTTTTATGGATTTATTGAGAAAAAGCATGTTAATAAATTCACAATAAAAGAATTAATTAAGAGAAATAATTTAGTAAAACAAAAAAAGGATTTTGTTAAGAGAGGAAAATATGAAATAGAAACTCTAAGGATGGCTAGACATGTAATTGGTCGCACAGATTGGGATAAGGCGTGTTCCACACAGATAAATCCACATGTTCGATACCATTTTTGTAATGAGACTCTTAGAAAACAATTTTATAATAAAAAGTGGGATTTAGAGAAATGTGAAAGACACTCAATATTTGTTAGCCAAAGTCAATACCCTATTAAAGGATTACATATTGTGTTAGAGGCATTGCCTACTATATTAGAACGATATCCGGATACGGTTGTATATACGACGGGAAAAAACAGATTAGATCGAAGTATAAAATCAATTTTAAAAGAAGGAACTTATGATAAATATTTAAAGTCCCTTATTAGGAAGTATTCATTAGAAAATCATATTGTTTTTTTAGGTGATCTTAATGAAAATGAAATGTGCGATAGATTCTGTAAATCCCATGTATTGGTTTCAGCGTCATCAATTGAAAATTCGCCAAATTCTGTTGGTGAAGCTATGCTGCTTGGAGTGCCTGTGGTTGCTTCAGATGTTGGTGGGGTAAAAAATATGCTTACTCATGGAGAAGAGGGATATGTGTATCAAGCAGATGCCCCATATATGTTAGCGTATTATGTGTGTCGAATCTTTGAAGATGATAAAATTGCATTGAAATTCTCTAGAAATGCTAGAAAACATGCACAAAAAACACATGATAGAAAAGAGAATTTAGCAAATTTATTAATGATATATAGAGAAATAGGCAAATTTGATAATTAAAAAAGGAGAGAATCGAAAAGTATATATGAATAATCAAACAGTAATTACAAGTTTAAAAGGTAAGTATCGTAAAATATCATTATTTGACCCCAGTATTTCAAGTGAAAATATAGGTGATCATATTATTAAAGATTATTGTATGAGTATATGTAAAGATATTTTTGGAGAATCTATGTTTGTTTCAATTCCTACGAGGTCAAAATTAGCAAGACAAAATTATGCGCATATTATGTCTTCTGATTTTTCTTTAGTTCTTGGCACAAATTTACTGGCGTCAAACATGAGAAAAAGGAAGCAGTGGAATATTGGCCTTCGAGATGCAAAAAGCATTAGAGACGTAGTTTTATTTGGAGTGGGATGGTGGCAGTATCAAGGTCCACCGGATTTATATACTAAGTTGTTGTTAAAAAGAATTTTAAGTAATAATTTATTGCATTCTGTGAGAGATTCCTATACTGAAAAGAAACTAAAGTCAATTGGTATAACAAACGTAGTGAATACAGCTTGTCCAACAATGTGGGGCCTATCTCCTGAATTTTGTAAGACCATTCCAATGACTAAATCAAAAAATGTTGTAACTACACTTACAAATTATAATAAAAAGCTCGATAGTGATAAGGCTTTTCTAAACGTTTTATTAAAAAATTATGATAGAGTTTATGTATGGTTGCAAGCAATTGAAGATTATGAGTACGCTAATTCAATAGTAAGCCACTCAAAAATTCATTTTGTAGCACCGACACTCTCAGCATATGACAAACTATTAGAAAATAATGATATTGAGTATGTAGGCACAAGATTGCACGGTGGTATTAGGGCATTAAATCATCGTAAAAGAAGCATTATATTAGCTGTTGATAATAGAGCCACTGAAATATCAAAAGATACAAATTTAATGGTATTACAACGAGATGAAGATCCCCAAAAATTAGAGCAGATAATTAATAGTGAGTTCGAAACTAATATAGTGTTGCCACAAGAGAACATTGATAAATGGAAAAGTCAATTTCTTATTGGTTAAAAATGTGTTATAGGAGATAGAAATGGAACAATCGTCGCGTACAATTAATTCAGTAAAAAATATAATTATGGTTTATATAAGTCAAGTAATAAGTCTCCTTTTACAATTCTTAAGTCGAACAGTTTTTATATATACTTTGGGTGTTAACTATCTGGGGTTTAATGCTTTATTCTCTGATATACTTAAGTTATTGTCACTTGCTGATTTAGGGTTTAGTTCAGTTATGGCATATACCTTTTACAAACCACTAGCAGAAAATGATAATGATAAATTAGCATCGTTAATTAGTTTTTATCAAAAAGTTTATAGAATAATTGCTTTGTCAGTTGCTACCTTAGGATTATGTATAATACCTTTTTTAGATATAATAGTTAATACTGAAAAAAAGGTTCCGAATTTGGTTTTTTATTATCTGTTATATCTAACAAACTCTGTTATGTCGTATTTGTTTGTATACAAGACAACACTACTAGTTGCTGATCAAAAAAATTATATTTTAGTTAAATTAAGAACAAAGATAAATTTTGTAGTAACAATCATACAGATGGTACTTCTTTTGCTTACAAGTAATTTTATTTTATATTTATTACTAATGAATATATCAACATTTTTGCAAAATATTATACCATCGAGGCAAGTAGAGAAACTATATCCTAAAATAAATAATGGTAGGCCATTATCTAAGCAAGAATTGAGAAGTATTTTAAGTAATTTAAAATCTGTTTTTATATATAAAATATCAAGTATTCTTATAAATAGTACTGATAATATTTTAATATCTATTCTAGTCGGTACAAGTTGGGTTGGTTATTATTCTAATTATCTTCTTATTATTAGTAGTGTAACTATGTTTGTAACAGGTATATTTACCTCTATGACTGCAACTGTAGGAAATCTGCTTGTAACAGAAAAGCCAGAAAAGAGACTTCAGGTTTTTAATAGCGAACAGGTACTAGCATTTATTGTTGCCGGGATCGTAGTTCCTTGTTTCTGTCTTCTTGCAAATGATTTTATCCATGTATGGTTAGGCAAAGATTTTGTCCTTGATAAACTAGTTGTATATGCTATAACTATTAATTTTTATTTAACATGTATTTTTCAACCACTTTGGTCTTTTAGGGAAGCAAGCGGATTATATAGAAAAACTAGGTATGTAATGACTGTGACTGCTGTTATTAATTTAGTCCTATCCATTATATTGGGTAAATCGATAGGATTACCAGGTATTTTAATTGCAACTGCGATTTCAAAAATATCCACTTATTTTTGGTATGAGCCTAATATCCTTTTTAAAGATTATTTCCAAAAAAGTTCAAAGTTTTTTTACAAAGAAGTTTTCAAAAATGTTGTATTTGTTGTGTTTATAATTTTCTTTGTTGGTAAAATAACAGATTATATTAGTGTAGACACTTGGTTCAATTGGCTGACTAAAGCTGTTGTGTGTGGTATGTTAAGCTTAATGTTATCCATTTTGTTTTATAGGAAGTCAGAAGGCTTTGATTTCATTGTCTCTAAAATGAAGTCTATACTTCATAAATCAAGTAGTTCAAGAAGCTAGAGAATTAGAGGATCGGAATATGAATTCTTGCATTTATTAGATATATATTATGTAGAGGTAGAGTGTATAGGAAGAATAGATGCTATTTCAAAAATTGATCCCGGAGGAATAAAAATGAAAATTGCCGTAGCTGGAACAGGATATGTTGGCTTAGTGACAGGAGTTTGTTTAGCAGAACATGGACATTCTGTTATTTGTGTAGATATTGATGAAAATAAAGTATCCTTAATGAAGGCAGGGGTTTCTCCAATTTATGAACCAGGTCTTGAAGAATTAATGGTTAAAAATATGGAACGATTAAATTTTACAACCAACTATACAGAGGCATATAAAGACGCAGATGTTATTTTCATAGCTGTCGGAACCCCAGAAAAACAGGATGGTTCAGCTAATCTGAGTTATGTTTATGAGGTAGCTGAACAAATTGCTAGAAGTATTGAGAAAGATTGTGTAGTAGTTGTAAAATCAACTGTACCTATAGGAACAAATGATAAAATAGAAGATTTAATTAAATCCAATTTAGAAAACAATGTAAATGTATATGTGGCGTCTAATCCGGAGTTTTTATCACAAGGTACTGCTGTAAGGGACACATTATATGCGTCAAGGATTGTTATTGGAGTAGAAGATGAAATTGCCCGTGAAGTATTAAAAGAGGTTTATAAGAATTTTGATTGTCCCCTTGTGGTGACAAATAGAAAAAGCGCCGAGATGATCAAATATGCCTCAAACGATTTTCTTGCTCTGAAAATTTCTTTCATAAATGAAATTGCTAATCTCTGTGAAATTGTCGGAGCTAATATAGAGGATGTTGTACTCGGAATGGGATATGATGAACGCATAGGAAATAGGTTTTTAAATGCTGGAATAGGATATGGAGGTTCTTGCTTTCCTAAAGACACAAAAGCATTACATTGGCTAGCGAATTTCCTTGATTATGAGCTAAAGACTGTGAAAGCAGCTATCGATGTAAATGAAAGTCAAAAATTAAAATTAATAAAAAAATCCCGCAAATATTTTGATAGCTTGAAAGGATTGAATGTTGCTGTTCTTGGTTTAACATTTAAACCGGGTACGGATGATTTGAGAGAAGCACCTTCTTTAGTGAATATTCCACTAATGCTAGAGGATGGAGCTAATGTAAAGGCATGGGACCCTGTAGGAATAGAAAACTTCAAAAAATTGTATCCAAATGAAATTACTTATTGCTGTTCGATTGAGGATGCTATTAGGGATACAGATATTTGTTTTATTTTTACGGAATGGGATGAAGTTAAAAATTTTGATATCTCTAAATATGGGGAGTTAATGAGACAACCAATTGTGCTTGACGGGAGAAACTGTTATGATCTCATGAGCGCAAAAAAGGCAAAGATTATATATGATTCAATTGGAAGAGAGACGATCAACAATTTAGAAATCTCATTTATATAGGATTAAGAATAATGTTAGGTAATTTGAGAGTTTCAGACTTTAAAAGTCTGATTTTTTTAATTAGTGGAGGGTTATGAATGAAACTAGTCCTTTTATCCGGAGGCTCAGGTAAACGTCTCTGGCCTTTGTCGAATGACACGCGGTCTAAGCAGTTTTTAAAAGTATTAGAAGGAAAAAATGGTGAGAAGCAGTCGATGGTGCAGCGGGTGTGGGGGCAGTTGGAAGCAGTTGGACTGACTGAGTCTGCAGTGATTGCGACTTCGAAAATACAGCGTGATATGATTCATCGACAATTGGGGACAGAGGTTCCGCTGATTATTGAGCCTGAGCGACGCGATACATTTCCGGCGATTGCGCTGGCGGC
>Ga0207865_101634_pt1 | contig 15990 bp, 12 predicted proteins | sample HigsolmetaAR204D_FD_184836 | JGI IMG/M metagenome (GOLD analysis project Ga0207865, IMG submission 184836) | Ionic liquid and high solid enriched microbial communities from the Joint BioEnergy Institute, USA - AR20-4-D (SPAdes) (version 2) ...
GCTACACGGTTCGATAAATTGACGTGTACCTTTGTCGCGTTTTTAAAGCTGGCTTCTTCCATGATTTGGTTAGCCTGAGGTTTGAAAACACGCCCTAGTGGGTCAAATTAATTCCGGCGTTGACAGTAATATTACTTTCATCTTCAGGGGGATAGAATGAGAAAATATTTGTTTGCATTATTTACAACACTGTACGTAATATTGCTTTGTTCAGGAAGATTTTTATTGGGTAATTCAACGGGAGTTAAAGTATCCGAAATACTGCTTTCCACTTTTTTAGATGTTGTTACATCGATAATTATATTGCTTTTTTGTTTGTTAGTAACAAAATTCTCAAAGATAATTTCTATAATATTTATCACAATAATTAGTTTATTCCACATAGCGAATATGGAATACATTTATGCTATGAATAACGTACTAAGCATTATGGATTTATCGTATGTTGGCGATAAAAACTTTTTGGCAGGGACATTATCACATCTTTCATTTCCAATTTATACTGTTATTATTATTTTGAACGGTGTAGCAATAGTACTATCAATTCAATTTATTCAAGTGAAGCGAATATTAGAAAAAAAAGCCTTAATACGCACGATCACATTCTTCGTAATAATGTGTGGCGGTTTAATTATATTTACCCCCAATAATTCTGATTGGAAACATTCGAATTTCTTATATTTATCTATTTCCAATAGTTTTAATAATTTCATAAAACAAGCGACAGGGGATCAAGATATTGATCCTGAGGAATCGGAGAAAATTAGAAAGCAAATCAAGGTTAATTCTTCAGTAACACAAGGTATACCTTTATTAGAACTTGGTTCGGTGACAGGAAAAAAAAGAAATGTATTAATGGTCGTACTAGAAGGTATTCCCGGGGTGTATCTTGAAAAAGTACAGGAATTTTCGGGTGTTCAATCTCAATACAATCTAAAAAGTTTAAACAAAATCGCTGAACATTCGATCGTTCTGCCAAATTACGTTAGTCATAATGTTCAGACAATAAGAGGCCTGTATTCACTACTTAGTAACGATTATCCAAAGTTGTCAACGACTACCCCTAAGGCTTATGAATATATGCAATTAGCGGATAATAAGCCTCTTTTGCTTCCACAGTTATTAGCAAATAAAGGGTATAATACTGCATTTATTCAAGCAGCACCTCTTGAGTTTATGTCTAAAGATCAATTTATGGAATCTGCTGGGTTTCAGAAAGTTTATGGGCAAGAAAGTTTTGAATATCACTATATCCCATTTGGGTGGGGGATTGATGATAAAGCGTTTTTCGAACAATCCCAGAAATTTATTAAAGAGCTGGATGAAAAAGATGAACCGTGGTTTATTCAAATGTTAACGGTAGGTACTCATCACCCTTATGCAATCTCTGAAGAAATAGGCAATCTGTACCCCGATAGAAAAGAGGCTTCTATTGTCGAGTTGGATAATGCTTTGACTTCTTTCCTACAATTTATTCAGGAATCAAATATAGACAAAGATACGCTAATTTTATTTGTATCGGACGAATCCCACGGTGTAGATAATCAACCTTACGGTGGGAACTGGGGATTTGCTTTAGCGTATTTACCAGAAATTCAGAACACAATTATTAATGATAGTGTATTTGGCCAAATCGACATACTTCCTTCGGTAATAGATTATATTGACCCTGAATCCAGTAACGAAGTAAACGGTCGTAGCATATTTAGACAATATACTACGGAAAGACCTATATTGTTTGCTAATCACTATAACGGAGACGTTTATTTTACGAATTCTAAAGGTAAAATATCGCAATTGAATAATAAGGGTAAATTATATAGTATAGAATCTACAAATGGTGAGATGTTCTCAAGTGAGTATAGAATAAATGAGTTAAAAGATGAAAAATTTAAAAAATTATTAAGAAAGTATCAAAGAGTGGCTGATAATTCTTTATTTAAAGAAGGGGGAGAAGAAGGCCAATATAGAATTATTGAACAAAAAACATTCCCACTTAAAAAAAACGAAGCGAATATAATTACAAATGGCCAGTTTTTAAATATTCCGCAAGATAGTATCGTTTCATTTGAATTTAATTATGATGTAAAGAATCCAGAACATATCAAAACTTTAAAATTTTTCTTAGAAAAAACAAATGATAATTCAATGATCACAAAAGTAACAAATGATTTTACAGGTAAATTGTACTATAGGTTTTATACGAAAGAGGAACTGCATAATTTTTCGTTCGCATTACGGGTCATTCCTTATTCCAGTGGAGACTTGTCTCCAGAAGTTAATATTACTAATCTTATAATATCTTACACCAAACCGATAGACCGGCAATATAATACTGATACTAATTTCAATGAATATAGTAGGGCTTCTGGAGAAAATAAATCACAACTACCGTTTGTTTTTCATAATAACACTAATATTTACCCATCAATTAATAACCATTTGAACATTTCTTCTAAAGATCATGGGATCTTAATATACGGTCCTTATGCAGAATATCAAAGCGGTGCCTATACTTTGAAATACCATTTCAAGCCTAATAAAAGCTATGAGCCTGATTCCCCACTATTTGTTTTGGAGGTAACATCGAAGACGGGGAGTAAAATGATAGCACAGAAGCCTTTCACCTTTAATGAGTTAATTCCTTCAGGGGAAGAGTACATTGCCGAACTTCCCTTTGAAATTATAGAACCAAAGGAAGAAGGAATAGAATTTAGGCTTAAAGCCCTAGGTGACGTTGAAGGTATAATTACAGATATCAGAACAGAAGCAACTACAAAAGCAACAGAAGTACAATAATTTTGTACGAATATTAACTGGCGAAGCATATAGATCACGTTTCCGTTTGCTTCGTCAGTTTTTCTATATTAGTATGTCATGTAATGGCTTATTACAGGAGATTTTATTATGAACCTAACGATGAGGGAATACCCTGATCTATCTATTATTATAGCAACTTATCAGCGGGTGGAAGCCTTAGTAGATTCTTTGTCTAGAATGAAAAATAGAAACGTATTTGCCGGCATATCAACTGAGCTTATTATTGTCTTTGATGGCAGTATCCCAGACGAGGAAAGCACAATAAAAGAAATCAATGAAAATACTCCATCAAACAAGACGACAGTTGTTAGTTCAGGAACGGATAGAAAGGGACAAAATTATGCAAGAAACTTGGGTGTAGACAAATCAAATGCTTCTGTACTTTTATTTATTGATGATGATGCTCATATTGAGGATGCAACTCAAATAAGCGAAGCACTTGATTTACTGAGAAGTAATGAGAACATAGGAGTTTTAGGTCTTGAATCTATCGTATATCAGACTGGCGAAGATCAATATTACGGGGCTTATCTGGGGGAAAAGGATTATTTTCCGGTAACTATTGCTTGCCTTGCCGGTTGTCTTGTGCATAAGGACAGAGTTCTAAAGGAACGACAAGGAAGGTTATTCTTCCCTGAAAGTATTGCATATGGTTCCGATGAATGGGCTCTCGCGTTGAAGTCTAGGCATTATGGATATCAAGTTTGTGCAACGAGAAAAGCACAAGTGATCCATAGGTTCGTAGACTCCGGACGAGATCCCGACTATAGAGGCAGACTTCAATATGGTCATAGTTTTATTTGGTCAATGTTCCCATTATCGATAGGGTTGCTTTTCCTTTTTGGAAGAATAATTAATATATGGATGAGGCGTCGGGATGGATTTCTAAAAGAAAAAATAAAATATATGTTTAAAGGTTTTTTTGAGGGAAGAAAAACGAAATGGGAACTTCAATTGGAAGGGTTTGGGCGTTCGGTTATTTCCAGACGAAAATCATATCAATTGCTATCGGAAGCTTTAGAAGCAGGCGGAAAAGATGTATCGGCTGCAATTGTAAAAGTATGCTCGTGGTTTCTACGATAGGCGATGGGATTTAGCGCTATGCTATTCCTTCGCCTGTCAAAGTAAAACTCCCTCCCCCTGCCCCTTCATCCGCTCGATTCAGCACTCACGCACTTCCGACTCTATCGGAGCGCCTTCGTTTTTTATATAACGAATCATAAAAAAATCCATCGGACGCAAAAATGCTGAGGACGAGCTGGTGCTGCAGCCGGTCATTCTTATAAAACCAGGTCTCGATCAACGAGTATGATCATTCATCTCGATGGTTTCACCGTTATTCGAAGCAACTCCTGTTTTAGTACATCATCAGTCTTTAAATTGTGGATAAAGACGCTTTAACTTGATGCGGGCATCAGAGGTAGTAAACTGCCAATCGACTCCCTTTTGACCATCGTTGCGAGCCTGCACCCAAGCAGACAATTCATGGGACAATTCCGCAATGGAAGGAATACGACGTCCTAAGCATTGGCGGGTCATGACGCTGAGTTCAATCTCGGCGATGTTGAGCCAGCTCCCATGCTTCGGGGTGTAATGAATCTCCAGTCGTTTCGCCAAACGTCGAGCCGTTTCCGGCTCAAACGCTTGATAGAGGGAAGCGATAGAATGGGTATTCAGGTTATCCATGACGAGTTTGATCTTCGGGGCATGGGGGTAATGAATCTCCAGCAACTCCTGAACCTGCTGCGCCCAGTCGATTCGCGTTCGTTGATTCCGTACCTCGACATGCCGCCAGCCCGTTAAGGGCTCCGTAAAGATGAAAATGCTGCAGGTCCCGTTTCGCTCGTATTCGCTGTCTTCCCGCAAAGGTTTGGCTGGTTTCATGGGAATCGGCTCCCGGACTTCATCGAGAAGTTGAAACGGTTTTTCGTCCATGCAGATGACGGGGCAATTTGCATCGTAGGGTTCATGATACACGTCCAACACGTCTTCCATTGCTGCTACGAATGCTGCGTGTTACTGACACCGTATTTTGACCAGAAAAAGACGATATAGATCGTCCAGAACCTGACGGTTAAGCTGTCCGAGAACCCATAAAAAGAAAGGGAGAGTCAACCGATGAAGACTCTCCCTTGGGAATTAGATATGAATCTGGTACGTATCCTTCTTTCGCAAATAGAACTTGGCTTCAGTCGTGATCACATACCAGTCCCGATCCAACTCCATGCGGCAAGCCATCCCCTTTTCTTCCCAGAGACGGATTTCCAAGCACTCTCCACAATAGATCGGGCATTGGCGTTCCTCCAGATGAACCATCCAGCAGTTCGCCTCCCGGTTATACGTCATCGGCAGCCATGGATCGGTCATATGAGTTCACCTTCGATGACACGTTTGACCATATGATCATCGATGATGCGTTTCTGGTTGACCGCACCGTAGATGAGGCAGTTTGTACAGACTTTGTTGATCAATCGGGCCGATCCGCTGGAGAATGTGTAGATCACGTCCAGCGCGTTGTCCGAGAAAATGGCCTGTTCACTTCCTGCATACGCCAAATGCCTGATGATATATTCACCCGTCTGAGAGCGGTCGTAATGCTGCAGTTTGCACTGCAGGTCGATCCGCTGGCGAATCGCCGCGTACGCCTGCATACGCAAGCGATCCCACAACTCGCTTTGGCCCACCAGAATGAGCGCCATCGGACTTTCTGAGTCCATGTGGACGTTAAGGAGAAAACGCACCTCCTCCAACATCTCGCGATCCAGTAAATGCGCCTCGTCCACAATGACGCAAGGCTTGAGTTGATGCAGGCCGCGCATCAGTTCAATCTCCCGGTGCAATTGGCGTTTGGCATCTCCGCGATAAAACTTCGCTTCACAGCCTAATTGCTCCAGCAAGCCTTTGTAGAAATGGCGCGGCGTCAACTTGGAATCGGACAGGTACATCATTTTGTACGTTTTAGCGCTTAACGCCTGCGTCAGCCGGCGGATCGTTGTCGTTTTGCCCGTGCCGCAATCGCCAGTGACCACCGCAAACCATTGGCGCTCGGCCGCATATTCGAGGCGTTCCAGCGCTTCCTCCAACATCACCGGCATGTAGAGTTCCTCAGTCGGCAGATCCCGGGTGAACGGGGCGCGGCGAAAGCCGTAGAAGACTTCAAACATCGCGCTCACCCTCCTTACGTATCGCCCGGAAGGAGATCGCCGGGAGTTGCTGCTCCCGGCGCTGGCCATGCCGCTTTTCGGCTCCGCGCAGCAACCGCGAGGCATCCGCCTCTTTCGGCTGCAAGGACTCCGGAAGAGCGGGACGCTTTCCGGCTCGTTCCCCGATCACCAGTTCACGCGCTTGCCAGGGCTCATGCCCCTCATATTCAATGGTAATTTCCGTGATGTCCGCCGGATCGTAGACGACTTCTACCGTACGGCCGATGAACAAAAGCCCCACTTCATATTTCCGGTTCATGAAACTAATGCAGCCCGACTTGTCCACTTTCCGGCTCTCGCAGTGGAGAAAAGCGTTTGCCAGCACCGATGGCTCGACAAAACGAAGGGGATGCGGGTCATTTCGAAACGCCTGCTCCGGACTTCGGCCTCCCAGCGCGGCGTGAGGCTTGTTCTGGTAACATTCACTAAGCCACACTTCAAACAGCCCATTCAATTGCTCCAGCGTTTGGGGTTTCTCCAGCTCCACTTCGCTTAGGAACGAGTCAATCACGCCATTCAGCCGCTCAATTTTGCCCTTGGATTCTGGCGAGTACGGGCGGGCAAAGAGCAAGCGAATGCCGAGTTTGGCACACGTCCTCTTCATCCATTGCGTCTTGTACTGTTTGCCTTGGTCAAAGTAGACCGCTTCCGGAAGGCCGTATTTCTGAATCGTCTTCCGAAAACCATCCTCGACGATTCGTTGATCGAATAAGGCGTAGAATTCCCCGTGCAACACGGACCTTGTCGCATCATCTTCAAAGAGCACGAGATAGACTTGCTTCTTTTGACCTCCGGGCCCAATCGGGAGATAGGGGCCGTATTTGATGTCCGACTGAACCAGCGCCATCCGGCGCCGCTTCTGGAACCGCCTGGCCGCCACACCTTTGCTCTCATACAGGCGCATCTGCCGAGAACTGTACCCGCGCTCCTCGAACTTCTCTTGCAAGGTGCTTCGCTTCACTTCTCCCGGCTTCACGAGCCCTTCCCATTCCAAAATCTGAATGATCTGCCGCACGCTCCGGCCGGGAACCTCGCGCCGAAGCAAGATGGCCTGTTCCAACACCGCCTCGCCAATGGCGGCCGCAGCCGGCTTTCTTCCCCTTGCCTTTGGTTTCAAGCCATCAAAGCCTGCTTCCCGATACCGGGCCAAATACCGGCGCAAGGTGCGCTCGCTGATTCCATGTTGCTCACAGAGTGCGGTTTTGATCTGGCTCTTCTTGGCCGGGTCCAATCCCTCCGCCAATAGCGGAGAGAGGAGCTGAACCCGCTGGGCGGCCATGTCTTCTGCCTTTCGTTTGTCCATGCTCATGCCTCCATTTCGCTAAGGTATGAGCATGAGTTTATCCCGAAAGGGCGCGGACAGAAAGGCAGAACGGGTCTGTAGCCCACAAGTGTGAATTGGCAAGCGAACGGACAACTCGTTTCAGCCATCCGGCCGCATCGCCAACTAACCGTCCTAATACGTGGAGTGCGGACTGTGTCTCAGCGGACGGACCGGTCACAGGAAGTCCCGTACGAATGCGAATCGCTTGCAGGCAACCTGCTGCATACACCACCCAGGCGAGAAACCAGCATTTCCAGCGGAGCAGCGTCGATTCATCGGCGGCCACATTAATTCGGGACGATGGGGAAAGCGCTCCTTCGATGCTTTCGGCATCGTACCGTTTGTAGGGCACAAGCAAATCCGGCAGTTCATGATGAATTTTGCTGCAAGCTTCACAATACAGGCGACGGATAACAGCTTCGCTTTTTCCCCGGAGCTTTTGTACCACACCCGTTTACGGCTTCCCACAATACATAAGGATCCCCCGCAACAAGGTGCGGCAATCTGCTCCGCACTCCTTACAAAAAACACCGCTTTCAGGCTCCTTTTCAAGGAGCGTATATTTTGATACAATGACCATGTATTCGTAGGTAGACGCCTCTTGTGATACTGTTGGAGCAGTATCCCGCTAAAGAGGCGTCTTTCTTTTCCCCCTCGGTATTCTTCTTGGTCATTATATCGGTCAATTCACGGACTGGCATTAACGTCAACTTTTGGGCTTTTCGGGGCAGCTAAAACACCATTACCTCGGAGTGAATATCGTAAATCTGAAACGTCATCATCAGGTGAGATGACTCAAAAAAGAAGGCTTTTGGCAGTCCGAATGAATCAGTACGGACAGGATCTCTTCATCTTTCTCGACGTAAGCTTGCTTCAACGCGAAAACGGTTTTTCGAATGGTCTGGTTCAAGATTTTGACTTATTGCTCCCCCAAAACATGCCGAAACCTTCCTATGAATGAGCTCGCCTAATTTACACCATTTACGTTTTATTTGGAATGGAATGGAAAAACTTCATTCAAGCCTGAGTCTTTTCCGAAGAACGAGCCTGCAAAATTACCAGTCGGTGGGCGAGGACACGGCGAACACATACAATTCCCCATTACCACACCTGTTCTAGTATAATGAATCCATACAACTTACGCTAAGCATGGAGGTGCGTCATGAAGGAAATTCCGGATCATTTGAGGCAAGGGTTGGATCTGCTGTTTGTCGGGTTCAATCCGAGCTTGCGGTCGGGGGAAACCGGGCATCATTACGCGAATCCGAACAACCGGTTTTGGAAAATCATTCATGAAGCGGGATTGACGAACCGCCGCTATCGGGCCGAAGAGGACGGAGAGCTGCTTGAACACGGAATCGGCTTCACTAACATCGTGCCCCGGCCGACGAAGACGGCGGCGGAAATTACGAAGGAAGAATACCGCCTTGGCGCGGAGGCGTTAAGAGACAAAATCGCCTGCTACCGTCCGAAGGTCGTCTGTTATGTCGGAAAAGGTGTGTACGAGCAGTTGAGCGGCCGCAAGGGGATGGATTGGGGAAAGCAGGATGAGCCGGTTGTGCCCGGCGTGATCGATTTTGTCGCGCCGTCATCCAGCGGTCTCGTTCGCATGCCGCTGGCGGAGATCGTCTCCATATATGCCCAGTTGAAAGCTTTGATCTAGGCCGCGTGAGGCTCAGTCTGTATTGGCAGCCTGAGCGATCCCGCAGGGGCTTTGACGGCTAGGGCATGCTCTTTTAGACGCGAAACCAAACGAACGAACTAAATCGTCGGTAGTGCCTGCAATAGAAAAAGGTTGCTCGGATGCGCCCCTTCGAATCTCCACGTCAGCGATATCGCTTTTGCCGCGGCATCCCCCTAGCTCGTCAAGCTAGTCTGCATAATTGGCCAAGTCCCCACATAGACATGTTATCAGGTAGCCTGAAAAATCGGTGGAGGGGATGAAATATGCGGCGGTGGTCTTGGGTTGTCGCTATCATGCTAGTGGTCAGCTTGGTGTTGGCCGGGTGCGGGAAGAAGGATGCGGCGGCCATCGTGAAGGAGTTGGACGGGAAGGTCAGCAGTTTGGACAGCTATCATGGAAAAGGGGTGATGACCCTGAAGACAGGGATGGAGCCCCAGGAATATTTGGTGGAAGTCTGCTATCAGACGCCCCATTATTACCGGATTTCCATGAAAAATGCGAAGAAGGACATTACCCAGATCGTGCTGCGCAACGATGACGGCGTGTTCGTGCTGACGCCGCATTTGAATAAAAGCTTCCGTTTCCAGAGCGACTGGCCGGAAAATCAAGGCCAGGTGTATTTGTACCAATCGCTGGTGCAGAGCATTGTGATGGATCAGGAGCGGCAGTTCGTCGAGGATGAGAATGCGTATGTCTTCGACGTCGTGGCCAATTACCAGAACGGTTCTCTTGCACGGCAAAAAATTTGGCTGGACAAGAAGACGTACGAGCCGCAGCATGTCGAGGTATCCGACAGCAATGCGAATGTGCTGATGGAGGTCAAGTTTGACGAATTCGAATTCGGCACGAAGTTCGAAAAAGATCAATTCGACATGCAGCGCAATATGACAAGCTGGCATATTCAATCGCTGCCGACAATGGGGCAGGAGACAGGAGGTCAGGCAGCGGGCGAGCATGGTCACAGCGGATTGGCGGCAGGAACCGGAGAGGCGACCGGCGAAACGGCGCAGGGAACTAGCGGCACAGCGGCTAAAGGAGCCGGCAGCGGAACAGCAGCCGATGCGGGAACTAGCGGCACGGCGGCTGAAAGCGTCGGTGCAGCGACTGCCGGCAATGGCGCCGGAGCAGGCAAAGAAGGTACCGGCGCTGCGTCCGGGACAGCTACAGAAGGAGCCGGCAGCGGAGCCGCAGCCGATGCGGGAGCTAGCGGAGGCAAGGAAGGTACCGGCACTGCGTCCGGAGCAGCAGCAGAAGGCGCCGGCACTACCTCCGGGATGGCTGCCGGCAGCGGTACAGCCTCCGACGCAGGCCAGAATGGCTCCGGCGACATAGCCGGCACGGCGAACGGCTCGGCGGGGGCGAGCTCCGATGCGACAAATGGCGCAAAGGGCGATAGCGCAGCCCAAGGCACTGCTGGCGCAAGCGGCCAGAACAACGCCGGCAACGCTGGCGCGACCGCCCAGAGCAATCCAGGCAGCTCCCCTTCCGCCAAACCGCAGTCGTTCGGCGTGATCGAGCCGCGGTATATTCCGAGCGGCGTGAAGAAGCAGGACGTCACCGACGTAAAGCTCGGCGAAGAGATGGGCGTCATGATCCGTTATTCCGGCGATTACAACTTTACGCTGGTGGAATCGCGCCCGACGACGCAGGCGGTGTCGGTGCTGCCGGCGGAGCCGGTGGATCTGGGCTTCACGTGGGGAGTGTTGGCCGGCGATGAGAAGAAGACGCTCATGTGGACGAACGACGGCGTCGAGTTCCGTCTCTCCACGGCGGATCTGGAGCTGACGGAGATGATCAAGATCGCCCAGTCGGTCGAAGGAGAGTCGGGCAAGTAAACAGCCGCTCGTTGAACCGTGTTATTAGCCCATAATCTCGTTGAACTGCACCTGGGGACCCATAATTAGGTAATGGCAATACAGGCGATTGTTAGCAAATGTTCATTGACAGCCAAGAGCGTACCCTTTAACATGAACTTATTGACTAACAATCGTGGCAATTCGAGGGAAGTGGCCGGAGCTTGCAGCAGCTCCTGGGTCGCTTCCCTTGATTTTGTCGGGCTCAGGAGAAGGTGGACATCGGGTGGAGGATTCGTTTTACCGTCCTACGCGTGTGGAGATTTCACTGGATGCGCTGCGTCACAACTTGGAGGCTTTTCGCCGTGTGCTGCCGTCAGAGGTCAGCTTGATGGCGGTCGTCAAAGCGGATGCTTACGGACACGGAGCGCTGGAAGTGTGCCGGGAGGCGCTGGACTGCGGCGTCCGTTATATTGCGGTCGCTTTTCTGGACGAGGCGCTGGAGCTGCGCAGACTGGGAGTGAAGGCGCCGATCCTCGTATTGGGCTATACCCCGCCGGAAGGGCTACTGCCGGCCTGGGAGCACGACGTGACGCTGAATATATACTCTCACGAGCTGCTGGATGCCTGGCATTCGATTGCGGCGAATATCGGCGATCGGGGGCGGGAGAAGCCTTTACGCATCCATATCAAGATCGACTCCGGCATGAATCGCCTTGGCGTAACGACGACGGAGGAAGCGATCGCACTGATCGATCGGGCGAGAGACATGCCCGCGCTGGAGGTCGAAGGCATATTCACGCATTATGCCTGCGCGGACGAAGCGGACAAAACGTATACGCTGGAGCAGCACCGCCGGTTCGCCGAGGTCGTCGGCCATTATGCCGAGCGGGGAATCCGCTTCCGCTGGGTGCATGCGGGCAACAGCGCGGCAGCGATCGATTCGCCGCAGCTGACGTTCAATATGGTGCGGCTCGGGATCAGCATGTACGGCTTGTATCCGTCAGAGGAAGTGAGTCGCGAGCGGATCGAGCTGGAGCCGGTGATGAGCATCAAGACCGGCGTTGTCATGGTGAAGCGGGTGCCGCCGGGAGCAGGAGTCAGCTACGGGGCCATCTACCGCGCCCAAGGCGAGGAGACGATCGCGACGCTGCCGATCGGGTATGCCGACGGTTACTCGCGCATGCTCACCGGGAAGGCGCAGGTGCTGGTTCGCGGCCGGCGAATGCCGGTTGTCGGCCGAATATGCATGGATCAATGCATGGCGAATGTGACCGGACTTGCAGACGTTTCGCTCGAAGAGGAAGTCGTCATTCTCGGCCGGCAAGGAACAGACCAGATTACGGCGGAGGAGCTGGCCCGCTGGCTTGGCACGGTCAATTACGAGATTACATGCATGATCTCGCACCGGGTGCCGAGGGTTTATATTCGGGAAGGCCGGGTTGTTTCCACGCTGAATCCCTTGGTCAGGCATTAACAAATAACGTTCAACCATCCGGCAGCCAACTTAAGGATAAGGCCCGGCCGGACTGCGGGAAACAGCGGTACACGCAACCTTTTCGGGTGAATGGGCCAAACTGTTCTTAAATTCCAATTATTTTTTATGGAATGGTGAGAGGATTTTCTTGGTTTGCCGCGAATATGTATACTTAACATAGCTGCGTGCGAGCAGGAAGAGCGAACGGAACATGCGGCGCCTGCGAAGGTTTTGCGCCTGGCGCTTTCGGTATAACATATTTGCTACACGACGGGCATATACTGCCTTTGTATAATTTAGTTGGCAGATTGCCATAATGGTAATACGGTTTTTTGTATGTTTTGCATGTTTTTGGGGGTGCATGTTACGGTGGCCAATGCGCATAACACGAAACGAATCATGATCAGCTTGCCGGATTACTTGCTGCAGGAAGTCGATTTGCTGGCGGAGAAGGAGAATTCCAACCGCAGTGAGTTGATTCGACAGGCGATGAAGCTCTATTTGGTAGAGCGGAAAAAACGCCATCTGCGGGAGTCGATGCAGCGCGGATATATGGAGATGGCGAAAATTAACCTGCACATGGCCTCTGAAGCATTCCTGGCGGAGGAAGAAGCGGACAGTACGCTGGACCGTTTAGTTAGCGGGGTGTAGCCATTGATTGTCAAACGCGGCGATGTTTTTTTCGCGGATCTTTCACCGGTCGTAGGATCGGAGCAGGGAGGAGTCAGGCCTGTTCTGGTCATTCAGAACGATATTGGCAACCGCTTCAGTCCTACCGTCATCGTGGCGGCGATTACGGCGCAGATTCAGAAGGCCAAGCTGCCGACGCATGTGGAGATCGAAGCGGAAGCGCACGGCTTTGACAGAGACTCCGTTATTCTTCTGGAGCAGATTCGGACGATCGACAAGCAGCGCCTGACCGATAAAATCACGCACCTGGACGAGGATACGATGCGCAAGGTAGATGAAGCTTTGCAAATCAGCGTGGGGCTCATTGAGTTTTAATGGTGACAATGGCGAGGGATCGTTGCCCTCGTCTTTTCTTTTTCTATAGCAAAAGAAAGCCGCAGTAATCGGAGGAGGAATCGGGGACAATGGCAAAGGAACAGGTGACGGAATCGATGCGGACAACGGAGGGGCAAGCACAGCCTTCCAGGCAGTCGGCAGGAGCAGACGAAGCGGGTCAGGGGTCGGCCGTCAAGGCGGATGCGGGCTCCGGCCATGTGCTGCTTGCGGCCGCGGGCGAGCTGACCGAAGAGATGAAGGCGGCGGTGCAGGAGCGGATCGTGAAGCGGGTCGCTTCCGAGCTGCAGCTTCCCGCCGGTAAGGTAAAGACGACCGTAGGTCTGCTGGACGAAGGCAACACGATCCCGTTCATTGCCCGGTACCGCAAAGAAATGACCGGCGAGCTTGATGAGAACCAGCTTCGCGAGATCGAGGAGCGGGTCCGGTATTTGCGCAGTCTGGAAGAGCGCAAGCGGGAGGTTGTCCGCCTGATTGGCGAGCAGGGCAAGCTGACGGGAGAGCTGCTGGCGGCGATCGAGCAGGCGGCGAAGCTGCAGGAGGTCGAAGACCTGTACCGGCCGTATCGCCAGAAGCGGAAGACGCGGGCCAGCGTGGCCAAGGAGAAAGGCCTTGAGCCGCTCGCGCAGTGGATTCTTGCTCAGCCGAGGCAGGGCGATCTGCTCGCCGAAGCGGCCAAGTATGTCAGCGAGGACAAAGGCGTCGCTGCGCCGGAGGATGCGGTGCAGGGGGCGATGGACATCATCGCCGAGCAACTCGCTGACGACGCGAAGCTGAGGGCCTGGCTGCGGCGGTATACGCAGGAGCACGGCATCGTGCGGACGGAGGCGAAGGATGCGGAGCAGGAGTCGGTGTACGAGATGTACTACGCCTACCAGGAACCGGTCCGCAAGCTGCCGCCGCACCGCATTCTTGCCATCAACCGGGGAGAGCGTGAAGATGTGCTGAAGGTGACGCTGGAGGTGCCGACGGAGCGCATTCACGACTATATGGCGAAGCAGATCGTGAAGGGGCCGTCTGCCGTTCGCGAGACGCTGACCGCCGTTATCGAGGATGCCTACAAGCGGCTCCTGGCCCCGTCCATCGAACGCGAGGTGCGTGGCGAGATGACAGAGAAGGCTGAGGAGCAGGCGATCCAGATTTTTGCGGAAAACCTGCGCAATCTGCTGCTCCAACCGCCGGTGAAAGGCAAGGTTGTGCTCGGCGTCGATCCGGCTTACCGGACTGGCTGTAAGCTGGCGGTCGTAGACGAGACCGGAAAAATGCTGGAAATCGCCGTGACGTACCCGACGCCCCCGAACAACAAAATCGCCGAAGCGAAGGCTACGTTCCGCAGATTGATCGACAAATATGGCGTGGAGCTGATCGTCATCGGCAACGGCACCGCCTCCCGCGAGACGGAGCAGTTCGTGGCCGAGCTGATCGGCGAGATGAAGGGGCGCGGGCTGCAGTATTTGATCGTCAGCGAGGCAGGGGCCAGCGTCTATTCCGCATCGAAGCTGGCGCAGGAGGAATTCCCCGACCTCGATGTCGCCGAACGGAGCGCCATCTCCATCGCGCGCCGCCTTCAGGACCCGCTGGCCGAGCTGGTCAAAATCGAGCCGAAGGCAATCGGCGTCGGGCAATACCAGCACGATGTGACGCAGAAACGGCTGGAGGAGAGTCTCAAGTTCGTCGTCGAATCGGCGGTGAACCATGTCGGCGTCGACGTCAACACCGCTTCGCCGTCGCTGCTGTCCTATGTATCCGGCATTAACGCGACGCTGGCCAAAAACATCGTGAAATACCGCGAGGAGAACGGCAAGTTCGCGAACCGGGCCCAACTGCAGAAGGTGCCGCGGCTCGGGGCCAAGGCGTACGAGCAGTGCGCCGGCTTCCTGCGCATCGGCGACGGCAGCAATCCGCTCGACAATACGCCGATCCACCCGGAATCGTACGATGTGGTGGACCGCTTGTTCCGCGAGCTGAAGCTGGAGCTGAGCGAGCTCGGCACGCCCCGGCTGAAGGAAGAGCTTCAGCGGCTGAATACCGAGGAGATGGCGGAGAAGCTGGGCGTTGGCGTGCCGACGCTGCGCGACATCGTGGACAGTCTGATGCGCCCAGGCCGCGACCCGCGGGAGGAACTGCCCGCGCCGATCTTCCGCACCGACGTGCTGCAGATCGAGGACCTGAAGCCAGGCATGGAACTGCAGGGGACGGTGCGCAACGTCATCGACTTTGGCGCCTTTGTCGATATCGGCATCAAGAACGACGGCCTGGTGCACATCTCGCAGCTCAGCCACTCTTACGTGAAGCACCCGATGGACGTCGTATCCGTCGGCGACATCGTAACCGTATGGGTGCTGAATGTCGACGTCAAGAAGGGCCGCGTCGGCCTGACGATGAAAAAACCGGATTAACGAATATCGCTGCGGCATCCGCAAGCATAAATAAATAGAGCATAAACCGGCAGCAAGGAGCGTTCCTTGTACCCGGCTTATGCTCTATCTTGATAAATTCGACGAAGTCCTTCGGCGAATTTATCAACACCGCAGGTGACGACCGATGACGAAGTCTTGGCTTGTCATAGGCGTCTATCTTGAAAATTTGGCGGTAGTCCGCCGACCAAAATTTCAACACCGCAGGTGACGACCGATGACGAAGTCTTGGCTTGTCATAGGCGTCTA
>Ga0207865_101638_pt1 | contig 15941 bp, 15 predicted proteins | sample HigsolmetaAR204D_FD_184836 | JGI IMG/M metagenome (GOLD analysis project Ga0207865, IMG submission 184836) | Ionic liquid and high solid enriched microbial communities from the Joint BioEnergy Institute, USA - AR20-4-D (SPAdes) (version 2) ...
CACCTCGCACAACAACCAGAATAAAGGAAAACGGATCACCTATTCGTGGAATAAGTTTACAAAAAAATTTCCGCCGTGTACAGCAGAGATTTGTTGTTTGACATTTGAATAGTACCTGAATAGTTACAAAAAATGTTCATAGACTATTAGTGCCATAGAAGAAAACAATAGTGCGAGAATAGCCAAATAAGTGATGACCAATCTCATAACAAACCCCCAACTGTTTAGTCCGTTTTTCTACATACTACCACAATTTACTACGATATAGGATAGCTTCGAGTTCCGGATAAAGGACCGCCAGCCTCGTTCACGATGCCATGGATCGAGTTTTTAATAATTGATGAATGTATGCTCATGTGATAATATAAATTCACATTGGCTAGGAGGAAACGAGATGTACGAAGTCATCATCGTCGGCGGGGGACAAGCGGGACTCGCGGCGGCTTATTATTTGAAGCGGCATGGGATCAATTTCTTGATTTTGGACAGCAGCGCGAACGTCGGCGATCCCTGGAGAAACCGCTACGATTCGCTGCAGCTGTTCACCCCGAGAATGTACGATCAGCTGCCGGGCTTCCGGCTTGAAGGAGACCCGCACGGGCTTCCGCACAAGGATGAGATCGCCGATTATTTGCAGCAGTATGCCATGCATTATGAATTTCCTATCGCCCATAATACGCGGGTGCTTTCTTTACAGCGGCGGGAAGGGCCATTCAAGCTGTCGACAACGAACGGAGAATATATGGCGAATAAAGTCATTGTCGCTACCGGGCCGTTTCAAACGCCCTTCGTGCCCCCGATCCAGGAAGCGGTGGGAAAGAACGTGAAGCAGCTTCATTCCTCCGAATACCGCAACGAGCGTCAGTTGAACGAAGGCGCGGTGCTGGTCGTCGGCGCCGGCAATTCGGGAGCGCAAATCGCCTGCGAGCTGGCCGAACGGCGGGAGGTCCATTTGTCGGCAAGCGGGGCGATTCATTACAAGCCCTTGCATCTGCTGGGAAAAAGCATCTTCTGGTATTACAACGCCGCCGGGCTGCTGACCGCCCCCCGGACTTCGGCGAGAGGAAGATGGTTATTCCGTCAGCCGGAACAAATCTATGGAAATACGTTAAAACCCCTTATTGGGCAAGGCCGAATCAAGCTGCACGGAAGAACGGTCGACATCGAAGGCGACCAGGCTTATTTTGCCGGCGAAGACTCGCCTGTGCGCATCGGCAATATCGTATGGTCGACCGGCTTTTGCCGGGACGATGCGTGGATTGACATTAAAGAGGCTTTTCGCGCGGACGGCGCTTTGGCTCATGAGGAAGGAGCGTCCGCCGTACCGGGGCTCTATTTCGTCGGGCTGCCGTGGCAAACCTCCCGAGGGTCAGCGCTGCTTGGCTGGGTTAAGTACGATGCCGAGCGGATTGTCCGCCATGCGCTCGGGCAATAGCTGCCCTGACTTTACGCGCCGCCCTCGCCGTCTTCAAGCTGCTCTGGGCCCAGCCCTGGTCGGGAGAAGCCGCGAGCCCCGCCTTCCGGCTCGGTCTTCAAGAAGATGCCGGGCGAAAGCCGTCCTCCAGCATCACCCAAAAGGCGCGCAGCGCCGGGCTGATCCACTTGTTGCGGTGACGAACGGCATAGATGGACCGCTCCGGAGTCCAGCGCGGAATCGGAGAGGCCTGCAGCTTGCCCTCCGCCAGCTCGCTTCGGATGGACGCTTCGGCGATCATGCCGAAGCCGATGCCGTGCCGTACTGCGGCCTTGAGCGCTTCCGAGCCGGATACCTCCATCGTGACGCTCAGCGCGATGCCGCTTGCCTCTGCCCAGCGGTCGATCAGGCTGCGGCTGATCGAGCCTTCCTCATGAGAGACAAAGGGATACCGGGCCAGCATCTCGGGCGTAAGCTCGCCGTCTACACTTGCAAGAGGATGCTCGGGCGCAAAAATGAGCACAAGATCGTCCCGTACGAGCGGATGAACGATCCATTCGGGATCGTCGATGGCTGTCTGCGAGATAATGCCTATATCCAGCTCGTACCTTTTGAGTTTCTCCAAAATGACGGCCGCAGGCCGCACATCCAAAAAGATCGTGAGCCGGGGAATCTCCTTCTTGAGACGGCTCAATAGCGGAGGCAGCATGTACGTAGCCGGCGTATGGGTGCTGCCGATCGCTAGCCTCCCGCCCGCTGTGCCCCGGTGCGCCTCCATCAGCGTCTCGGCCTCCGCGGACAAATCGCTGATCTGCGAGGCATAGTGATAGAACGCTTTGCCCGCCTCCGTCAGCCTGATGACATGATAGGAGCGGGTATGGAAGAGCGCCACCCCGAGCTCTTCCTGCAGCTTGTTCAAGTGAAAGGTGACCGTAGGCTGCGTTACCTGCAGCTTCTCTGCGACCAAATACAGCTTTTGCAGCTCGACCGTCAGCACGAACGCTTTTAACTGCTGCAAATTCATCCGCCAAACCCTCCCGAATCGATTCAACTTATGTGCCCATCATAGACTCCATTAATCTTATCATAGAAAACATAAACTTTATTTTAAGATTATTTTACGCCCGCTTGATATTGGGAAGAAGTTGTCCGTGTACCCTTAAAGCTGTAGTTCAAACTATACAGCGAACGAAAACGGAGGGTACCATGACCATCGCAAAAGGAAAGAAAAGCGCAAGGCTTACGATTGTATCGGCTATCGTTCTGTTGCTCGCCGCCTGCGGCAGCCAGGCGGAGCCGCCGACCCGCGGAGGGGGAGCGCAGCCGCAGGCTTCCGGAGCTTCGCATGCAGGCGGGACGGGCGGAGCACAGCAGCCGCAGACGGACGCCGGGGCTTCGTCGGAAGCGGGCGGAACGCAGAGCGCAGGACAAGAGGCCAAGGATACCGGAGCAACCATTTATTTGTACGGCAACGACTTCGTCGATTTCATCGCGCCCAAATTCATGGAAGCGACCGGCTTCAAGATGGAGGCGGTCCATTACGGCGGGGGCGAGGCGCTGGCCAAGATCGAGGCGGAGCAGGGCAACCCGCAGTGGGACGTCCTGAAGATGGACGGGCACGGCTCCGTGCGGAACTTGGCCGACCGCGATTTTTTGCTGACGGGCTGGAAGCCGGACAATCTCGCCAAGCTGTCGGAGCAGGGCAAAGGCTACGTACCGGCGGATCTGTCCTATTTTCCTATAGGCATTCATGCCGCCGCCCTGATCGCCTACAACACGGACAAAGTACCGGCAGACAAGGCCCCCCGGACTTGGGAGCAATTTTTCGCCTATGACGGCCCGGTCGGACACGCCGATCCTGCTGTCGCCGCCCCGGCGTATCCGCTCGTCTCCGCTTTCTTTGAGCGGTGGGGCGAGCCTATGGCGCAGAAGCTGTACACGCAGCGCTTCAAGGACGGACTGCGCGTATACCCGAAGAACGGCCCGGTCGGCAAAGCGCTCCTCAGCGGAGAAATTCATGTCGCCGCGCTGCAGGAGCACAACGCCTACGAGCTGAAGCTGGCCGGCGAGCCCGTCGAGGTGGTCTGGCCGGAGGAAGGGGCCCCCGGAAGCCTTCGCGTCGTCGCCATCAGCAAGCAGGCCAAAAATCCGGCCGCGGCCAAAGCGTTCGTCGAATTTATGCTGAAGCCGGAGACGCAGCAGATGTTAACGGCGCTGGATTCGACAGACAGCTTCTTTACCCCGCTGGCCGAAGGGGTTAGCGCCAGAAGCGAGCGCGAACCGAACGGCACATTTCTGCTGCCGACGGCGGAGTGGGCGGCGGAGCACGAAGCGGACATCAAAACCTGGTTCGCCGACCAGAACATTCAGTAGGAGACAAAAGCGATGAAAGCTTCGGAAGCCCGATGGGGGGGCGGCGTCTCGCTCCTCCTGTTTGTCTTTATCTTCCTGCCGCTGCTTGCCGTACTGCTGAACGTTATCCTGCCGGGGCTGTTCTTCGGACAAGTTCAATACGGCGGCTTCGGCCTCGTCGGCGAAATATTCCATCGTCCGCTGTGGAGGCAGTCCTTCATCAACTCGCTGACGCTGGCCGCAGGGGCGGCAACGCTGGGCACCGTCATTGCCGGCATACTGGCTGCGGTCCGGGCGCGCTGGGATTTCGCCGCCGCCAAGCTGCTGGATCTTGCCGCCTGGGTGCTGCTTATCGCCCCGTCGTTCATGATGGCTCAGGGGTGGATGCTGTTCGCCAGCAAGGACGGGCTGGTTAGCGAATGGCTCGGCTGGACGTGGGTCAGCTCGTTTGTTTTTCAGCCGGCCGGGCTCGTCTTCGTCATGGCGCTCAGCAAATTTCCGCTCGCGTATTTGGCTATTCTGGCCGCGACTGAGTGGAATGTCCGGCAGTACGGGCATGCCGCCCGGATGAACGGAGCGGGGCCCTTCACGGTATGGCGGACCGTCGAGCTGCCGCTGGCCCGACCGTCCTACGCGGCCGGCTGGACGCTGGTGTTCATGGATACGATCGGCGATTTCGGCCTGCCTGCCGCCTTGGCGACGGTCTACAAATTTCCGACGCTGACGTATTCGATCTATTCGGCGATCTATCAATCGCCGGTTCGCTTTGATATGGCCGGCGTGCTCGCCTTCTATCTCGTGCTGGTGCTCGCTGCCGCGATGGGGCTGCTCGTGCTTTCGCTTCGCCGCTCGCGGTTCGACTTTCTGAACGCGAAGGCCGTCCGGACGGTCAAGAACCGGCCGCGGCATGCCTGGCTGTACAATGCGGCCGTCGGCGGGTTTCTGCTGATCTGCCTCGGCATCCCGCTCGGAACGAGCGCTGTCGTCTCTCTGCTGAGCAAGACGGGGGCGGGGCTGACGAGAGACAATCTGACGTTGGACCATTACCGGGCCTTGCTTGCCGGATCGGCGAGCGACCATCGGCTGCTCGATTATGCGGAAGGGATGCTCCATTCCTTGTCCGTTGCGGCTTTTGCCGCTGTCTTCAGCATGCTGATCGGCTTCGTTTCCGCCTATGTGCTGAGCTTCACGGAGTCGCGCTTCAAATCGGCCATTCAGCTGTTTTCCATCGTTTCGCTGGCGGTCCCGGGGGTCGTGCTCGGCATCGGGTACATTTTTATCTGGAACCAACAATGGCTCGAGCCCATCGGCCTGCATTTGTACGGCACGCCGTCTTTGCTCGTCATCGCCGGGATCGCGGGGGCCATACCCTATGCGGTCAGAGTGCAGCTCGGCGCGTTCGGCAACGTATCGGGCACGATGCTGAAGGCGGCCGCGATGCAGGGGGCCGGCACGCTCGGGCGCATGCGGGACATCGTCCTGCCTCTGGTCAGGCAGTCGCTGCTGCTGGCCACGCTGGCTTCGTTCGGCACGAGCATCTTCGATCTGGCTCTGGCATCCATGCTGAAGCCGGCCAACTATTCGTTGATGCCGCTCGTGATCGACCGGGCCTTCGAATTTTCGCAGTACGGCTACGCCACGGCCGCGAGCGTCGTCAGCTGCGCCGTCGTCGTGCTGCTGATCGTCGTCCTGCAGCTTGTCGGACGCGGGCTTTTTCTATACATGGATCGCATAAGGATCAAGGGGGGCCGCCAATGAGCGCTTTGCTAAAATTACGGGGGATCGCCAAATCGTTCGGGGCCCAGCAGGTACTTCGGCCGATCTCGCTCGAGGTCGGGGAAGGGGAACGCATTTGCATTCTCGGCCCGTCCGGCTGCGGCAAATCGACGCTGCTGCAGATCGTTGCAGGCCTGCTGCCGCCGGACGGGGGAGAGATCGAGCTGGCCGGGATATCGGTAGAAGGGCGCGGGCGGCATGTGCCTCCAGAGAAGCGGCCTGTCAACATGGTGTTTCAGGATTATGCGCTGTGGCCGCACATGACGGCGAGGCAAAATATCGAGTACGGGATGAAAAGGCGCCGAACGCCGCGCGGCCAAATGGAGGAGAGGCTGCGGAGGCTTGCGGCTTTGCTCAAGCTGGAAGGGCTGCTCGACCGGCTGCCGGCGCAGCTGTCGGGAGGCCAGCAGCAGCGGGTCGGCATTGCGCGGGCGTTGGCTACCGAGCCGAAGCTGCTGCTGATGGATGAACCGCTCTCCAACCTCGATGTGAAGCTGCGGACGGATATGCGCGGGGAACTGGCTCGTCTGCTCGGGGAGCTGTCCATCGCCACGCTGTATGTTACGCACGACCGAATGGAGGCGTTCGCGATCGCGGACCGGATCCTCGTGCTGCGGGGCGGCGGGATCGACCAGCTGGGCCGCCCGGAGGAGCTGTTCGAGCGGCCGGCCAGCCCTTGGGTCGCCCAACTGATGGGCTACCACAACCGGCTGAACGTCGCCTTCGATGAAAGGACCCGGTCCGTGGCGGTCGTCGCCGGCCAGCGCGTCAGCGGGCAGCGCATGTCGCCGGGCGAGGGAGCGGGAGAAGCTGCGGCAGGGGTGATGCTGCTGCATCCCGACGATCTTGCCGTCTGCGCTTCGGACGACTTGACGGCAGACGGGGTGAATCGGCTGCGCGTCACCGTGACGCAAGCGATCTATGAAGGCACGCAGTGGCGGCTCATTGTACGGCTGCGGGACGGGCAAACGCTTCACCTGTTTCATGGAGGGAGGGTGGAGCCGGGCAGCGAGCTGGCGGTATATGCGCCGCCCGAGCGCGCCATGCTGTACGACGCGGTTCCGGCCTTCTGATGGGCAGATTGTTCGCGGTGTCGGATATTCACGGCTACGGCCGTTTGCTTGAGTGGCTGCTTGAATGGGCGGATTATCGTCCGCGGCAAGACCGGCTGTATCTGCTGGGCGATTATGTCAACAAAGGTCCCGATTCGGCCGGGACGTTGGACATCGTCGCGCGGCTGTGCGCCGCCGGCGCGGTAGCGCTTCAGGGCAACAACGAGCGCAAATGGCTGCACCAGGTGCCCGGCGCAGCGGTTGCGGATGAGGCTGCGGCGGCGCGTTATCGGCGCTTCATCGCCGGCCTGCCCTTGTGGGCGGAATACGGCCCGTACCTGTTCGTCCATGCCGGCCTGCGGCCGGGCGTTCCGCTCTCCGCGCAGACGCCGGAGGATTTGACGGAAATCCGTGAGCCGTTCCACGGGTCGCCCGGCCTGCACGGAAGAATCGTCGTCTTCGGGCACACGTCTACCTTCCGCTTCGGGCTCCCGCCCGACGCGCTCTGGCAGAGCGACGGCAAGCTCGGCATCGATACCGGTGCGGGGCACGGCCATTACCTCAGCCTGGTCGAGCTGAGCGAAGGCTGGCAGTGGTTGGTTCCGGTCGCCGGGCCTGCCGATGAGGCGGGAACTGCCGGTGGAGGCGGATCCGCCTGTGGAGCCGGAACTGCCGCTGGAACTGGCCCCGTCGCGGTCAGACGGATCCGGTTGCGGCTCCGGGATGTCATCCGGCCGGTGCAGAGGTCTCCGGGGCAGTAGCCTAGGGTACAGGCGGTGGCACTGAGCGGGGGCAGGGGCGGTTTCGGATCGGCCTTGTTTGGGCCGTAGTCTGAAAAGGCCTCGGCAGCGGTGTGTCTGAACCGCGTTGGACTGGGCCGGTTCCTGAATAGGCTTGGTTTGTGATCGATCTGAACCGCGCCCTGTCTGGGCCAGGTCCTGAATTGCCCCGTCCGCGGTGAGGCCGAACCGCGTTTGTCTGGGCCGGTCCCTGAATAGGCTTGGTCTGTGATGGATCTGAACCGCGCCCTGTCTGAGCCAGGTCCTGAATTGCCCTGTCCGTGGTGAGGCCGAACCGCCCCCCGCTTGGGCCGGATCCTGAATTGGCTTGGTCTGTGATGGATCTGAACCATCGCCCTGTCTGAGCCAGGTCCTGAATTGCCCTGTCCGTGGTGAGGCCGAACCGCCCCCCGCTTGGGCCGGATGCCGAATAGGCTTCGTCTATGGCAGCCCTGAACCGTCTCTGCCTGAATCGACCCCAAACCTTGGCCTATCAGTATTGCTGTCGGACTGAGCCCGAACCCATCCGATTTGTCTCCGCCTGCCTGGTGCCACTTGAATCGTTCAGCCCTTGGACACCGATTGGGAAATTAGACCTTTTCAAGGTCTTAACCAGTCGAACTGGCTGGTTTTTCGAGAAATAGCGCCTTTGCGAGGCGTTATTTCGCGTCCGGCTCGGCTGAACCAGCCGGAATCGGGTCTCACCGAGGAAATAAGACCGTCGGAAGGTCTTAAGCTGCTGAATCGACCAGCTTTTCGAAGAAATAGCGCCTTCGCGGGGCGTTATTTCACGTCCGGCCCGGCTGAACCAGCCAGAATCGGGTCTCACCGAGGAAATAAGACCGTCGGAAGGTCTTAAGCTGCTGAATCGACCAGCTTTTCGAGAAATAGCGCCTTTACAAGGCGTTATTTCGCGTCTGGCCCGGCTGAACCAGCCAGAATTGGGTCTTGCCAAGGAAATAAGACCGTCGGAAGGTCTTAAGTTGCTGAATCGACCAGCTTTTCGAAGAAATAGCGCCTTCGCGGGGCGTTATTTCATTTAGGTCATCGTGTGGCATGATTTTGGTTGTAAGGCACGATGCTGCAGCCATTTATTTTTAAATGGACAGTCATGAAGTATATATGACATGATTAGTGAGAAAGTGGGAAGAAATGGCGCAATTTATGCTGCAGACGGCTGGACTGTCCCAGCAGAACGGTCTATGTTGCCAAGAACGGAATCCGGAAGCGGCCGATCGCATTGGCGGAAGGCAAGCGATGGAGGAATCCGAATGGGCGATCCCCCATGGCGGCAGACAGCCGAGGATGGCATCCGAAATCGGCCTGTCGCCCCCATGGCAGCAGGTCGCCAGGGACGGTATCCGGCTGCAGCCGGATCATGGGCCACGAAGCGCCATCTGTCCGCACAAAGCACGGAATGACAGGATGGCCGGCAGTCCGTCTGCTATGCTATGAACAAGGAGTGGGGCCGATGGGATGGATCGAATCTTTGCAGAAAGCAATCGATTACATTGAAAATCATCTGACAGAAGAGGTGGATATTGAACAGGCGGCGAGAGCGGCAAATACGTCGGTGTTTCATTTTCAGCGGATCTTTACTGTCTTGACTGACATCCCGGTCGGGGAGTACATCCGCCGGCGCCGATTGACGCTCGCCGCGCATGAGCTGCTGAGCAGCAATGTCAAAGTCATCGATCTTGCCTGCAAGTATGGCTACGACACTCCGGAAGCTTTTACGAAAGCGTTCCGCAGGCAGCACGGAATCGCCCCGAGCGAGGCGAGAACGTCCGGCGGAACGCTCGTCACTTACAATCGCCTGACGATTCAGGTGAATTTGAAAGGAGCCGAACCGATGAAAGTAAAAATCGTGGAGCAAGGCGCATTTCAAGCCGTCGGGATCAAGCGGGAGCTGTCGATGGACGAGAGCGGGATTTTAGGGGGCGTAAGCGAGCTCTGGGATGAGGTGAACAGCGACGGCACGTGCGACCGGATCGCTGCGCTGATCAACGGTCCGGTCCGGGGAATCTTGGGTATCTGCGCATCCGACCCGACCAAAGAACCCGGCAGGATGGAGTACTGGGTTGCCGCCGCCCATGACGGTCCGGTACCGGAAGGCTTGCTGAGCCTCAAGGTGCCGGCCTCCCGTTGGGCCGTGTTCGAGGTGCTCGGTCCGATGCCGGACGCCATGCGCCAGAAGTGGAAGCAAATTTACAGCGAATGGTTTCCGTCCAGCGGTTATACGCAGGCAGGGGCCATCGAGCTGGAGGTGTACCCCGAAGGGGATGTATCGAAGCCGGATTATTATTCCGAAATTTGGATTCCGGTAAAATAAGGTCCGCGAAGGCGGCGGTTTCGCGCCTCGCTTCCTTCATGCACATCCTTCCGCGATTTTCGCGGATTTTTTTCATTTCTTTCGTTCGTCGGAGAACCGTGTCCGCCAAAATCGGGAACAGGCAGCGGTGCTGCTCTTGCGTGAAATTTTCGACTGGATTGCCGCACATGCTTCTTTGCACCAAGACAGACAGCACATGTCCCTCGTTATCCGGCTTTTGAACGGTAAAACACGCTGAAGATCAAAGATATCGCCGACGTTCGGCTGCAGCCGAAGCTTGTGGGTTAACGCTTACTTGCCCGAGTTCAGCTCATAGAACGGTGTACCTTGCTTCGCACCGTGCGCAGCTCCCAACGTGCGAGTTTCGCTGTATGACGGAGGGCCGGTCGATTCGGTACATTATCGCACTCCGGGAAAACATTTCCCGGATCGCTGTTTCGGTTTAAAGATGCGTGACTGCCGCCAATGTTGCACTTTGTACAAGAAAAACCGGGCTTTTGATCGTTTAACGGAGGGAATGTTGCACAATGTACAAAATTTCGGACGAATTTCATCGGTTTTTACGCCGAGCGGGCTAAATTGTTGTACGAAATACAATATTCTGGGTTAATACACTTATAAAAGTAAAAAATATTGTATTTTATGCAGGATTCTAACCTTTTTCAGTTGACTGGTACCGGCCGGGACAGAGAGACCTGAACCGGAACCCGGGCCGGACACAGAATCGGACCCTGGACCGAGACCCGGACCGGAACAAGACAGGTTTCATACTAATCAGATGGCCAGGGTGCAAAACGAACGCAATTCCTTCCGATTTCCAGCGTCGAGCACATTGAACAGGCAGGCCAGGCCTATTTTTCCAATATTGAGTTCGCTGCTTAATGCAAACGAAACGTTGCTCCCGACGACCAACAGCGGAACAGGTAATTCGGATGCAAAAAAATGTTGCGCAAAGTAGGTTGCAAAAATAAACAAAGTATAATAAAATAACTTCAAGATAAATTCATAGTAAATGCATAGGAATTATACAATTAAATTTGGCAGACAGAAGACGGAGGCTGCAAAATGACACAACCGATGCTGGCGGTGGAGGTCGACAATATTTCCAAAAGCTACGGCGCGAGAGGGGGCAGCGAGGAGATTTTGCGCAATATTTCGCTCAAGGTCGCGCAAGGGGAGCTCGTCTCTCTGCTCGGACCGAGCGGCTGCGGCAAAAGCACTTTGCTGTCCGTCATCGGAGGGTTCGTCAGCCCGGACCGGGGGCAAGTCCGCTTGAACGGGCGGGCCAAAACCAGCCCCGACCGGGAATGCGTGATGCTGTTCCAGCATTACGGGCTGCTGCCGTGGCGCTCAGTGAAGAAGAACGTCGAGCTTGGTTTGGAGCGGCTTCCCGCCAAGGAGCGCGAGGAGACGGCGATGGCGTACATCAGGCTCGTCGGCTTGGAGGAGCGGGCCGGGCACTTTCCGCACCAACTGTCCGGCGGGATGCAGCAGCGGGCGGCGCTGGCCAGAGCGCTGGCGATTCGGCCGAAGGTGATTTTAATGGATGAGCCGTTCGCAGCGCTGGACACGTTCACCCGGTACTATCTGCAGAACGAGCTGCTGCGCATTCACGCCCAGGAGAAGCCGACGATCCTGTTCGTCACGCACGATATCGACGAAGCGGTGTATTTGTCCGACCGGGTGCTTATCATGAACGCCTCTCCGGGACAAATTCGCAGGGAGATCGCCATTCAAACGTCCCGGCCGAGAGATCGGGGAAGTGCCGATTTTCAGCATTACCGCAAGCTTATTCTGGAGCAGTTCGAACTGACGGGAACGCAGCCGAGCGAAGAGTTCAGCATTTAATTGAAGGAGAGGTATTTTTCGATGAAACCGACACGCATGTATTCATTCCTGTTCTTGTTCCTGCTTGCGCTCGCCCTTGCAGCCTGCGGCAGTTCCAAGGAAGAACCCGGCGCTTCCGCGCCTGAGGCATCCTCTTCCGGAGGGGACCTGCGAACGATAAAGATCGGTTATTTGCCGATCACGCATGCCGCTCCTTTATATGTTGAGGATGAGCTGGGAAAGGGGAAGTTCAGCCATTTCAAGCTGGAGCTCGTCAAGTTCGGCTCTTGGCCGGACCTGATGGACGCGCTGAACAGCGGCCGAATCGACGGCGCGTCCGTGCTCATCCAGCTGGCGATGGCGGCGAAGGAACAGGGTCACGACCTGAAGACGGTCGCTCTCGGCCACAAGGAAGGCAACGTGATCGTGACCGCCAACGACATTCAGCAGCCGGCCGATCTCAAAGGAAAAACCTTTGCCATCCCGCACAAGTTCTCCACGCATAACTTGCTGCTGTACCTGATGCTGAAGCAGGCGGGGATGAGCTATACCGACGTCAACGTCGTGCAGCTGGCGCCTGCGGAGATGCCGGCCGCCCTGGCGGAAGGACGGATTGCCGGCTACGTCGTCGCCGAGCCGTTCGGCGCGAAGTCCGTCGCCATTCAGAAGGGCAAGGTGCTGTTCCAATCGGCTGACCTGTGGAAGGATTCGATCGACTGCGCGCTCGTCCTGCGAGGCGAGCTGATCCGAAGCGACAGGGAAGCGGTTCAGGAATTCGTAACCGAGTACGTCAAGGCCGGCCAAATAGCGGAGCAGAAGGATGCGGAAGGGCGTGCCATTTTGTCCAAATATATGAACGTCGACGAGAAGGTATTGGACCTGTCGCTGGAATGGATCCAATACGACGACCTGCGCGTGAGCGAGGCTTCCTACGAGGAGCTGAGGAAGCTGGCGGTAGAGATGGGCCTGTCGCAAAATCCGCCTGCGTATCAAGATTTTGTCGACCACAGCTTTATCGATCAAGTGAAGTGATATGACGACGATGAAAAGTGTTCAACGTCCGCTCCAAATCGTTATCGGCGTCGGCCTGCTGCTGGCCCTGTGGCAGGCGGTCGTCAGCGCCGGATTATATGAGGAATCGCTCCTTCCTTCCCCAGGGACTGTATGGCAGGCCATTGTCTCCATGATTCGAGACGGAACGCTGGCTGAGCATCTCGGGGTAAGCCTGTACCGCTTTGCCGCAGGCTATATCTTGGCATCCGCGACGGCCATCGTGCTTGGGCTCATTCTGGGCAGGCTGCCTGCACTTTGGGGGATTATCGACCCAATCGTTCAGGTCGTGCGGCCCGTCTCGCCGATCGCCTGGTCTCCTTTTATCGTGTTATGGTTCGGCATCGGCGACGTGCCGGCTATCGTCATCATTTTTTTGGCGGCGTTCTTTCCGGTCCTGCTGTCCACGGTCGGCGCCGTCCGCAAGGTCGACGCCACTTACCTGAAAGTAGCGCAAAACTTCGAAATCGGCGGCTGGCGGCTGTTCGCCAAAATATTGTTTCCCGCCGTCTTTCCATACATCGCCAACGGGCTGCATATCGCCATAGGCACCTCGTGGATTTTCCTCGTGTCGGGCGAGATGGTGGGCGCGCAGTCGGGGCTCGGGTTTCTGATCGTCGATGCGCGCAATCAACTGAGGCTCGATCTGGTGTTGGCCGGCATTGTGTTCATCGGTTTATTCGGGCTGCTGCTGGACCGATTGGTTCGCGTCGCCGAGCATTGGATTCAGCGGCAGTGGGGAGGAGGGCAATAAATATGGCTACGCCTCGATCACCTTGAGGTCGTCAACGTTCGTCTGACAGTGAGGACAATGATACGAAATATCCACCTCGTGACCGCAGGAAGCGTGAATCAGTTTTTTGTAGCATTTCGGCAAATGATGACGGCCCCAGTAAATGAGCGAGTTGAATACCGTCTCCAGCGCCTCTCCGCTTTCCGTCAGCTTGTAGCGGTAACGCGGCGGATGCTCGGAATAGAGCGCGGAGACGATGAGGCCGGCTTCTTCCAAATATTTCAGCCGGTCGGACAGCAGCTTGGAAGAAAGGCCTGTGAGCGATTTTTTAATCTCGTTGAAGGTCGTCCGGCCGATCATCATTTCGTGAATAATCAGAAGCGTCCAGCGGTCGCCGATGATGTTCAAGGTTTGGGCAATATTGCACGGAAGATCGTAACGGTCTTTACTCATGGCTTGGTCTCCATTTCATGTTCGTTAAGTACTACTGCCATCATATCACATTTTGCTTATAAAGTATCATTTTAATACTTAGTTGTTTTATCACACTCAATTTAAAAAATTAAAGGAGCGAATTTCCCATGGCACTTTATCTCGTCGAATCGGTACAAAACGGAAGTATTAAAGACAAGGACAGCTTCGAGCGGCAGCTGGCCTCTGTGCGCAAGGAACTGGGCGAGCGGGGTATTGACGTCGTCGAGGTGCAGGTTTCCCGCGATTTTTCCAGAGCGTTCTATATTTTCGAAGGGGCGGAGCGTTCCGCGATCAATGAAGCGCTGCGTCAGCTCGGCATTCCCGTTACGCTGATCAAGCCGGTCCGCCTCGTCGGCAAGGAGCTGGAGGAGGTTAAGGCTCAATCCGATTCCGTCAATTACTTGGTGGAATGGAATTTGCCGGAGGGCATCACGATGGAGCAATATTTGGAGCGCAAAAAGAACAACTCGGTGCACTATGCCGAGGTGCCGGAGGTCGCTTTTACGAGGACGTACGTGTGCGAGGATATGACGAAATGCTTGTGCTTCTACGACGCGCCGGACGAAGCGGCGGTCAAGAAGGCGCGCGAAGCAGTGAAGGCGCCGATCGATACGATCACGGAAATTTTGCCGGGCAACTGAGCGATGGGCGGAGGAAAGGGGGCAAGGGGGAATGGAGGAGGATACGCGTCCGATCGTCGAGCGGTGCATCCGCGAAGAGTTGAAGCCGTACGTCAAAAAAATCGACACCGAGGCCTATTATCCCCGGGACTATTTGACGGCGCTCGGGCGCAGCGGCCTTATCCGGTCGGATGAACAGCCGCTTGCGGGCGTGCTGCTTCGGGAGACGGCTTTGGTCGAGGAGACGTCTTCCGTCTGCATGACGACGGGGTTTAACCTGTGGTGCCATTTGGCGGCGGTCACGTATTTGCGCTTCAGCGACAACGCCTATTTGCGGCAGACGATTCTCCCGCAGCTGGAGAACGGCTTTCTGCTCGGGGGAACGGGGCTGTCGAACCCGATGAAATTTTATGCGGGGCTGGAGCGGCTTCACTTGAAGGCGACGCGCTGCGAGCAAGGCTACCGGATTGCAGGAACGCTGCCGATGGTATCCAACCTCGGGCCGGAGCATTGGTTCGGCTTCGTGGCCGACGTCGCGGAGGAAGACCGGCGGATTATGGGCGTGCTGCCGTGCGGCGCGGAGGGGCTGCAACTGCGCGAAAAGCTGGGCTACCTCGCCTTGAACGGCAGCGCGACTTACAGCTGCGAGTTTGACGAGACGATTGTGCCGGACCGCTGGATCGTCTCGGAGCAGGCGGACGCCTTCGTTCCCCGCATTCGGCCGGTGTTCGTGCTGTATCAAATCCCACTGGGTCTTGGCATCACGGACAGCGCGATCCGCTCGATAGAGCGCGCGGAAGGCAAGCAAAACGGCTGCAACCGCTATTTGGGCATTCAGGTGAGCGAGCTGATCGAGGAGCTTGCCGCTTTGCGGGAAAGTACGTACGCGTTATGCCGCAGCGTCGTTGAACCCGGGGAGGTGGAGCTGAAGCCGTTCCTCGCGGCGAGGCTGGCTGCCGTCAAGCTGGCGCTCAAGGCGGTCCAGGCCGACATGCTTCATAACGGAGGAGCGGCGTACCTGCAGAGCAGCGGGCCTTCGCGGCGGCTTCGGGAAGCCTATTTTCTGGCCAATCTGACGCCGACAGTGAAGCATCTGGAAAAAATGCTGAGCCTATAAAATAACCCCGGAAGGCCGATAATGCCCAGCCCCCCGGCGCAGGTCTGTTCGAGGGCGATCCGGGCAGCTTATCCGCTCGATACGCTCTATGGACTCATATATTTGTTCGAACAGACCGGGGCGGAGAGCGTTAACTCGAGAGTAGGGCGGGTAACCGAGGGGGAGGCGTTGACTAGTAAGGGGCGAGTAACCGTGAGGGAGGCGTTGATTAGTGGAGGGAGCGATAACGCCTTTTCGAGGCTTTATTCGCGAAATTTCGCTGAATTTGTGCGGAATAGCGCCTTCCCGGGGGCTTATTAGCGGGGAATCCACTAGCTTTGCAAAGAAGCTGACATCATATGGTTAAAGCCAGGGTAATTACTTTTTAGTCCAGAGGAGCATCAATTTTCCAGTCACGATTTCCGGCAAAGAGGCT
>Ga0207865_101641_pt1 | contig 15879 bp, 12 predicted proteins | sample HigsolmetaAR204D_FD_184836 | JGI IMG/M metagenome (GOLD analysis project Ga0207865, IMG submission 184836) | Ionic liquid and high solid enriched microbial communities from the Joint BioEnergy Institute, USA - AR20-4-D (SPAdes) (version 2) ...
CTCGTTTAACTTGTAGATCAGGGAAGGCCTCCACCAATTTGAGATAGATGTTTGTATCCCTCATTTGTGGACAAATTTTCAAATGTTCCAGTATGTACTGACGATAGTTATCCATGTGGTACCTTTCATTTTCAGCTTCCCTTACATAATCTTCTTCGCTCATATTCCAGTATTTGCTGACAGAAGAATAGGTTATCCCCAGTGCTTTTGCGGTTCTTGTCTGAGCAAGTCCAAGTGCTTTGTACTCCTGAATTTTTCGGTATTGTTCAATGCCGATCATTTTGATTTCCTCCTTTGGTTGTTATTAAAGCCAGAATATTTTTATCAGTACAAGCATAGGCATCACCTCCTTGTCCGGATTGATAAATCAAATTTACCATATATAAAAAACACCCGTATGGGGTGTTCTTTAAAGAGGACATATTATTAATTATGCACAATCGCGCATACCAAAGAAATACAATTTATTTGAAAACCGTTTTATCGTTTGGTAAACTAATTGACTGACTTGCAAAATGATACACTTGCCGTTATAAAAAATAAAAGACTATATAGTAATAATAAATAGTAGTGTGTTATAAATAGCTTCTCATTTTCTTAATAGAATGAATTAAATCAGGATAATTTGGCCTACCGTTGTCTTTTTGATGGTGTATTTGATTTCTAATGTATGTATGAATACTTACTTGGTTATCAACTCCTTTCCAAGGGCAATTTGGGGGTTCTCCTTTTAACTTGACAAAAAACGCATTGTCAAATTCTTTGATTTTTTGTCCTTCTCCATACCTATATAATAATTCCTCGTAAAGTTCATTATGATATTCCTCACTTGCGAGGTTAAATGCCAAGTAGTTTGTCTCATTTGAAGAAATATAGCTTAGTTTTCTTTCCTCCATTGGCAATAATCCATCTTTTGACAAAATCCTCACACTAACTCTATCATTAAATGATAATTGCTTAACCAACAATGGAGAATGGGTAGATAAAAACACTTGAACTTCCTTTGAGATCTCTAAGAGAAATTGAATAAATTTTTCTTGCAACACCGGGTGTAGATGTAATTCAGGTTCATCGATTAATAAAATCAGTTGCTTACCGCTTTGCTGAGATAAATAAAAAGAATATAGTAAAGCAAATATCATTTCATAACCAGACCCAAGATTACTAATGTGAATTTGTTGTATGTTATCTTTTTCTGCAACGAAACAAGCATTGTTAAAAGGTCTATAATTGTCAATAAAATCCAAACTAATTTTAATTCCACTAAACTCTTTGAATTTATTAATCGATTTTTCTAAAAAAGAATTTTGGATTTTATTTTGTTTAATTTCTTTATTCAAATAATCATTTAAGTTCTTAATCGGATTGGTATTCTTTAAGTATTGATAATTAAAATCTTCCATCAAACGGTCGAATCTTGTAGTATTGAAATTTCCAGATCTCGTTTGATATAGTCTATTTTTATCTAATAAAAGCACATCATTTTCATTAAAACGGTTTCCTGAAAATGGATTATAAACTCTTACTCTAAGATCTGGACTATTTTCTTTCGGTTTATCAGGATCCGTACTAATAAATAACTGATCTGTCACTATAAGTGATGACAAATATGCTTTACTACTTCTTGCTCTACAACGTGCTTTAAAAACAAACCCTTTCGCCATAAAATCTGATTTAGGCATTGTCCCTAATACTTTAAAAGGCTTATCTGAATAAATGCTAATTTCTACATCTTTGCTTGGATCATTCATATCGTCTACAGAAAAACTATCAACTTTATATTCAAGCATAGGTAACGCCAAAGCCTCAAGCAATGATGTTTTACCACAACCATTTTCTCCAACAAAAACATTAAGGCCTGATCCTTCCTCGGTTCCGTTCGGGACATTAAAATTATCAATTGTAAATAACCTATCGGGAGTAAACAATCTATAATTTCTTATTGCAATTTGCGAAATAAACATAATGATCGTTCCCCCAATCAATATATCAAAATAAATATAAGATATAAAAATTTGTTTTGTAACCGTTTCCGCAGAATTATGCCCTTTGTTTGTTATACATCAATATCAATTCAACACAGTTAGAGCCCGCACCATAAGCTTTACTCTTGCACTTTCATTACAAATAATTAAATTAAAAGTTAAAATAAATCGAGTATCTTCTGATTCTCTTCAAGCCACTTACGCTGCTTTTCAAAATCAGGCATAATCGTGCGCACTCTTATCCAAAAATCTTTTGAGTGATCAGCAAATTCTATATGCGACAGTTCATGTGCAACAACATAATCTATCACGCTTAAAGGAGCCATTACCAATCTCCAAGTGAAATTCAATGTACCTTTTGGGCCACACGAACCCCATCGTCTTTTTGCATCTGTAATTCTTAATGAATTATATTTGAGCCCGGTTAATTGAGAATAGTATTCGACCCGTTCCTGAATAACTTTTTTAGCTTCGTGTTTGTACCACTGTATGATCTTTTCTCCTGCAATACTCAATTCTGTTTCAGGTAATATTAATTTTCCATTCTTTAAGACTACTTGCTGTTCCTCTTTTGAAATCTCCAACTTATAATTGTTACCAAGGAACATAAAACCCTCGCCGTTTGTAAATTGTTTTTCTTTATGAACCTCATTGCGGCGTGCAATTGCCTGTTTTTTTTCTGTTATCCATTTCCCCTTTTTTTCTACCAAGTCTTTTATATAATCAGTTGATGTGTTATAAGGGGCCCTAACAATCAGTTTTGCATCAGCAGTCACTACAAGAGCAATGGTCCTTCTATTAGAACGGATAATTTCATCAATTTCAATACTCATATCTTTGTCCTCCCGTAAATATGATAAGAGAGTTCTAAGAGCTTTTGGGAAAGTTCTTTTCTTTTCGGCATTGCCTTTTGTCTAAAAACAGTAAGTAAATGAGATGCGATAAATGTTCTCAGTTGCTTTTGCTTGGTGTGGTTATTCCAAAAATCAACAATTTTTGTGTCTGTTTTTATCCTTTCTATTATATCTCTTGTTACGTTTATTAGATTATCTATATCTTCATTATCAATTTCAAAAATATCCTTCACACCAAAGATTTCTTTTTTCAATAACGCCATAAATGGAAACTCGGTTTTTGAATCAAATCCAAAGGTTTCCTCTCCCTCACGACCTCTACGAATTTCCTCCAGCAGCTTTTCCAGTTCCTCAGCGAGAACGTCCCAATTATTCTTATATTCATCGAGCAGTTTCTGTAACTTTTCTGCCAATCTCTCATATAGTTCCGGATCTTCCTCCGCATGGTTATTGATATACTCTCTAATACCATGAGTCAGTTCCTCCGCTTTCGCTCTGGGTGATTTCTTGCTTTTAATTTGTTCTTTAAATTCTTCTGATAAAATTGGCAAAGGCGGAATTTTGGGATCAACGCCATTCGTAATTAGGTGTTCTTCAATGATTGTACGCACTTTCTTGCTAACGTCTTTCAAGCTGAGGTTTGAATCGCGGTAGCGGTTGGCAGCTGTCTGGCTGATAAAACCCATTGTCTTCAGATCTTTTAAATACTTAAGGGCTTCTGTTTTCGGCAGCACCCTATCGATCACCTTCGTCAACTTTTTAAAAAGGGCTATAAAATCATTGCGGGTCTCTTCATCCGCCAGCTCATCAACAATTTCATCAATATAGTCAAGACTTTTTATTTCTAGCTTTTTTAAAAATTCCCTTATTTCAAGCAGGGTGTATTTTAATTCATCTATATCTTTCCCATCATCTTTCACAACTTCAAGAATTTCAGCAATATCCTTATCCTCATAGGCAGATAAAGCTTCTCTGAGATGTTTGGCAACGCCAACATAGTCTATAACAAAACCACAATTCTTATTTTTGGCTTTGCGATTAACACGGGCAATGGCCTGAAGGAGATTGTGGTTTTTTATAACGGTATCAAGATACATTACCTGCTCGATGGGGGCATCAAAGCCTGTTAAAAGCATGCTCTGGACTACAATGATACCGGCATCTCCGGTTATCCCATTTTCATCTACAGCATCAAAGGGCAATTTGAAGCTTTTAATAATTTTCTCGTGCTCGGTTTCATCGGTATATTGTTTCAGATGAGGGGGATCATTTTCACCACCAGACATAATCGCCTCAACTCTCATCTTTTCAAGAGTTACAATATCTACTTCCTGAGTGTTTTTTTGCTTCAATTCAGAAATCTTTTCCTGTAGCAACTTATCGAAAGCGACCTTGTAGCGGTGGGCTGCTTCTCTGGATACGGCTACTACCTGAGCTTTGAATCCGTTAGGGAATATATGTTTTATATAGTGTTCCAGCATATCTTTTGCTTTATCCCAAATGGTTTCCTCCGCTTCTAGGTATCCCTTCCATGTATATTTCCCGAGAATCATCCTGCGCTGCTCTTCATCAGCATCGGCAAAGACATCCTCAAATTTCTGGTTCATTCCTTCGGCATCGGCAATAGCACTGTTATGGGTTCTACCCTCATATACAATTTCTACTGTAACCCCATCCATAACTCCTTGCTTTATGGAGTAAACATCTATGTATCTGCCAAAAGTTTTTTCTGTCTTGTCGATGGGCGTACCTGTAAAAGCTATTTTAACCGCATTAGGCATAGCTTTGATAAGATTAGCTCCAAGCAGTTTGTATTGTGTCCGGTGAGCCTCGTCAATCATCACCAAAATTTTACTGGATTCGTTTAAGAGCGGAAATTCGTGTGCAAATTCTCTTTCCTGAAATTTGTGAATCATACCCATCACAAGTTCAGGAGTGTCAGTCCTAAGCAGAGCCTTTAGCGCCTCGATTTTTCTGGCAATTTTGATGGTATATCCTACACTTCTGGCAGTCTCAGAAAGCTGCTTTTCCAGGTCCGTCCGGTCTGTTATGAATACAACCTTGTAGCTGGCAAGCTCCGGATCCCTGTACATTTTACGAACAACAAACATCATCGTCAGGGATTTCCCGCTACCCTGGGTGTGCCATACGGTGCCGCCTTTAAGGAATGAAGTCTCTCCCGACTTTAAGCCATCAATTATTTTCCTTACCGCTCTGAATTGTTGATATCTCGGAACTACCTTGACGAGTTTACCTTTATCGTCTTCACGGAAAATTGTGAAAGATTGGATAATATCCAGGAGGTTTTGCGGCTGCAGCATCCCTTGGACAAGTACATGCTGGCTGGTCACCGATTCCCCTGCGGTTTCAATCTCAGAGAGGGCAAAGGGATAAGGATCTTTCCATTCGATAAAGTGTTCAAACTCACCGGTAATGGTTGAGTATGTAGCCATTTGACGATTGGTAGCAACCATGAACTGGTTATAATAAAAAAGCTTGGGGTTTCCTTCCGCTGTTTCTCCTCTTCTGTTTTGATACCTTAATAACTGAATTATAGCCTCTCCCATAGAATCGGCAATAGATGGAGATTTACACTCGATAACTACCACCGGTATGCCATTGATAAAAAGAACAATGTCAGGAATAATATGCTTTTCTGTACCGGGAATTTTAACCTTAAACTGCGAGATGGCAAGATACCGGTTCTTACGCCTATGCTTATCTTTTTCTTTTATATCGGAGAAATCAATAAATCGGACAGTATCGCTCTTTTGTCCTGTTTTTCTGTTATCAGCAGAACTGTTTTCCAACAACCGTGCGAGTATCTCCTGATTGGCTTCCAATAGGGAATTGGCAGATGGGGTGGTGATTTCGCGCACCAGTTCGGGCAATTGGTCTTCTTCAAGCCAAGGGTTTATAGAAAGCAGAGCTGCCTTTAACTCCTTTTCTAATACCACATCACTAAAGGATTCCCGCAGAGTTATTTCCGGGTCGTATTTTCCAGTTTCTCCGGCGCGAATAACAGTCCAGCCCAATACTTCAAGCTGGCGCAGTAAAGGCTCTTCCACATATTCTTTTTCATTAAGGATGACACTCATCTGATTTGCCCCCTTTATCCAATAAATGCGTTACTCTTACTTTTCCGCTTAGTAGGTCTTGCATTAAACCTTGTTTTATTGCAATTTGCTTGTTGAGCTCTTTAAAATAACTTCTTATACTCAGATCTACTGTTTCTAATACTTTCACGATTCTTTCTTGCTCATCATATTTAAAATATGGCACCTTTATCGTCCTAATATGACTAAAATTAAGCCCTTCTCTGTTTCCTCCCGCAATTAACTTTTCTATCTGGCACTGGCCATAGTATGAGGCCAAATATGCATTTAAAAAATCAGAATTGTATTCATTTTTATCTTTTACCCTAATTATACAAACATGCTGATTTACATTAGCTTCATTTAGTTCTTTATAAACACAAACTCGTCCCAAAGAAGCACCTGTTATATTTAATAAGACATCACCATTTTTAACAATACTTCTTTTCATTCTTTTATGTGTTTCATCATCGATATAAGCCACGTCATCTAATAACAAGCCATCAAAAGAAACATTTTGGCTTCTTATAAACAATATGCCTTCTTTCAAATAAACGCTTTGCCCACCTCTTGGTGTGGATCCACTGCCAACATGTATAGCTATATCATTTACGTTTACTACCTCCCACTCCACGGGTATCCGGCCAAGTGGCGAATCCTTGAACTTATGCGTAGCCTCACTCCGAATGTTGCCGTTTTCGTCAATCCCTTTGGTCAGCAAATCCTGTAATAAACCTTGTTTTATGTGCCTGTATTTTGCAATAATTTTCTCGGTTTGCTCTATTGTATTATCAATGGTTGTAAGGATTTCGGCAATTTTGGATTGTTCTATTTTCTCTTCAGGAAAAAAACAATCTATGGTTTCAATATCTTTTTTATTTACAGCTGTAAAAGTACTTCCTCGTTCCTTTACTTTCAGTTGTCTTTTCTCTTTATTAATCAAATACCATCCAAATTTTTTATCTATTTGAAATTCAATAGAAGATAATCCGCGCCCAATACAATATTCTCGATCTGCAATATTAGTTTCTCCAACAGGAGCCCTAACGCTTAATAAAATATCCTCTGTTTTTGAAACTCTAGTAGGTTTTATTACCCAATATTTATTTTTAGGATATAACGAAGAAAACTCTGCATTCCCTTGTAGGAATGGTACTCCTATACCAACTTCATTAACATATAAAGATTCAGGTGATTGTCCCATTTTAATTATTGCAATTTCCTTAAGTTTTTTAGTCACCCACTCACCCATTATACATACCCCAGCTTCTTTAAGAAGTCATTCAACACTCCGGTTGTTCTTTCCCGTTCAGCTAAAAGTTCTTTCGCAGACACGACATACTTGTCCCACAGCTTTTCAAGGATGCCGATAACCTTATTTAGTTCAGCCTTCCAGTATTTATCCAACTCTTCAACCAATATATCATAGAGCTTTTCTAAAATAAGGGGTTTTGCTTCCTCTTCGGTGAATTTAGTACGCTTCTGCTCTATTTTTTCAGCCAACTCGTTCTCTTTTAATTTATAATTTTTTTTCATCTGTTTGATTTTCTTTTCACTGTCAGTAATTCCTTTTAGCATTTTATCCCATTCGGCTGCCTGGTTAAGGGCACTTTCGGTTCCTGTATCCTTTAGGTCTTTTATCAATTGTTTTATAGCTGCTTTTACAGTCTTGGCTGTTTTCTCCTTTTCTTCTCCTTCCTCTTCTATCAACTCTATCTCAATACCGTCAATATATTCTGAAAGCTCATTTTCAAGTTCGGTTACGCATTCTTCAATTCTTTCCAGCTCCTCAACTTCGGCTGAAAAATACTTGTTCTTTATGTATTCGTCAGGGATCAACGAAGAAGTCCACCCCTGGGCAACAATCGTTTTCAAGGCATTCTTGGTCTGAATTGTCTCCCGCACCGTAATGGTTTTGTCGTTAGCATCGTCATAATCCTTATACTCACGGACAAGATAGCTGTGTTCCCACCAGTTCACAAAAACTCCGGCGCTTTGAAATATATCCAGAATCCCAAAAGAAGAAAGCTTTTCCCTCAAGATGGCAATATAACTCCTTCTGAATTCAGCAATGTCTTTTTCTGAATTAAGTTCACTGATTTTGGAAGAAGCCGCTTCCCAAAACTTCTCAAGTTCCATTTGGATAAGCTGGTGGGCTTCTTTCACCCCCTGATGGTTATTGACAGTCTCTTTTATCTTTTCCTTTGTGCTTAATTCCGGCCTGAAATCATAGTAGTCGGAGTCCCGGTCACAAAAAATATCTGATTCCTGAATCAAATATTTTTCAAGCACTGGTTTATAAAGAGCTACTTCTCTTTTAGGTATACCACCAATCAAATGCGCCTTGACATCTTCAATTTCCGGTTCAGGAGTATTGTCAACATAACGCCTGATGTTAAGGTTATAATCTTCTTTTCGAATTTCATCCAAAGTTACTATTCGCGAATACTTGGGCTGTTCGATCTTATTGTGGAAAACGTAGGTTATCTTCTCGATATCCTCCGGCCTTAGGTAATTCTGATTACGGCCTTCACCGTATTCCGCATCGGCATTGATAAATAGAATCCTTTCCTTCATGAATTTCGGCTTGCTTTTATTCACTACCATCACACAGGCAGGAATTCCTGTACCGTAGAAAAGATTCGGCGGTAAGCCAATAATCGCTTCAATGATATCATCCTCCACAATACCTTTGCGTATTTCTTTCTCCTGTCCGCCCCTAAAGAGCACGCCATGGGGCATGATTGTCGCCATCATCCCATCCTTTTTCAAGCTGGCTATCATGTGCTGCACAAACATCAAATCCGCCTTTTTGCCTGTTTCCGGACAGAAACCATATTTAAAACGGTTGGGAAACTCCATTTTCTTGCGGCTGTAATTTTGAGAGAAGGGTGGATTAGCAATAACCCGGTCAAACTGCATTATAAACCCGTCTTTTCTGAAAACAGGATTTTCCAGCGTATCATCATTTTCAATATGGGCATCAGGAATATTATGCAAAATCATGTTCATTTTGCATATCGACCACACAGTGCCATTGTTGTCCTGACCATAAAGGGCCAGGTTTGAGTCATCTTGTCCCTGCTCCGCAACATACTGCTTCGACTGGATAAGCATGCCACCGCTTCCGCACGTAGGGTCATAGACCGTATTCCCTTCTTGAGGCCTGACAATATTTACGAGTAAACGAACTACCTGCGAAGGCGTATAGAATTCGCCGCCCTTTTTGCCAGCGCTGTCTGCGAAGTCCTTAATCATATATTCATAAGCTGCACCCAACAAATCCGGAAAAACAAAATCATCATTTGTTAGCCTATATTTATTGAAATGTGCTATCAGGTCAATCAGCTTGTTATCCGGAGTTTTACGCGAATTACCCTTTTTAGCATTGAAATCAATATCCTTAAGCACACCACCGAGCTCGGAGTTATACTCTTCTAGCTTGCTCATGGCAATGTTCAGCTTATTACCCACATCTTCTTTCAGATTCAGAATCCCGCCGTTCGGATCATCCTTTAATCTCCAGCGAGCTTCTTTGGGTACAAAAAAACTGCCGCCATATTGACCGGGATCTTCAACAAGTTCTTCAATTTCTTCTTTCGAAAACCCTTCTTTTTCCCACTTCTCTCGTACTTTTTGCTGTTCTACCTCAAATTGGTCAGAAAGACGCTTTAAAAAAAGCATACCAAAAATATATTCCTTAAACTCGGAGGCATCCATTTTACCCCGCAGTATATCAGCTGCCTTGAGTAAATGATTTTCAAGTTGAGAAAGAGTAAGTTTAGCCATTTTTTCACCCTCTATAATCTATTTTTCTTTCTTCATTCGCATATCTTCTGGTTTTGGTGAATTTTTAGGTATTGCCCATATATTACCAAGCCGCATTGCTCCTTGAATCCGTCCCTGCGCACATAAAACCTGCACTCGGCGGACGGTAATATTCCATTTTTGGGCAGCTTCTTTTGCGGTCATATACTCCATTATTTCACACCTCTAAAGTGTATAATTACCCAAAAATATTATATTCGTAAATGCGAATAATTTCAAGGAGAGTTACTATTCTGCATCATAATCTTTACATCTATCCTGTCTCCTCAACCATATGAAAAATGCCCGTTATCTATTCTGTCAACTCAACCCTACCAATTTTTGAGTTCAAATTTTACCTCAAAAATAATCGTCGATTTGTTTCCATGTACGTATTTCGCCTCTTTAGGTTGAGTAGACAACTTGGATGTACTTCCGGAAACCTAGTAAAATAAAGGCTTACAGCCGCGACATCAATACCACGCACTCAACATGGCTCGAGCCGCTTGGATTGATGTCTTGGACAGTTTTTTGAATCATACGTTTACGGGAACATATCAATGGGTTTTTGGCTGTTTTTCCAGAAACCGACGTTCGCGGAAACATATCAAAAATCCTATAGCATTACAAAACTACTCCTGTCTCCATCTAATGCATGTTACTATGAAAAACAAATAGATCACCATAAGGCAGGTTGACTTTCTAAAAGCAGAAAGCTCCAATAAGCCATGAGCAATATTGTTTCTTAGATTATAACCTAGCTGATCAACCATTATAAATTCAATCATAAATAGAAGATCGGGTTCAATTAAGTCCTTTACAAATGGTTGATGCAGGAAATCATTAAAAGTTTGTTCCTGTTGTGTTGTACCTGTCCTTATTGAAGTAGTTGCATATCCTCCCCACTCGAAAAGTGTCCTGAAATAATTTTCGAACTGTGGCACTAAAATATGGAGCGCTGATATATAATCATCGTTAAAGAAACGGTCAATAGCTGTTTTAATCAATTCCTTATTATCTTCCTCCATGTATTCTGTGCTGCAAATTCTCTCAGTTACCATCTCTGAAGTAAGTCCCATGTTTATCATTCTTTCCCATATGTTGCTCATCAAAGTTGTAAATAATATTTCCAATGTAATATTGTATCGTTCACAAAGCATTTTTCTTTTTATATCCTCGGAACTTTTTGCATCAAAGACTTTTCTGTTCCCATATATATTACTTAAGCCAATTATCATATAAATAGGATTATTCGCATCTTTCTCTGCTTCTATTTCAATATCTGCTTTATGCGGAATAAAGTCGCTTGCATGACTTAATTTATGCAGGGACTCACTGGCTGTAGCACCAATGAAGGGAGCAATGTACTTTTCGAGATCTTCTTTTGTTATCGATTGAGTAGTAGAGATAGTCTTATATTCTCCATTTTCTTTGGCAAGTTTATATGATTCTTTAATTTTTACTTTTAAATTATGTACCAATTCATTCTTTCCAATATTAATAAAATGTTGAACCGCATTTTCATATAAATGAGCTTTAGTTAAGAACGATATCCCCTCGCCTTCTGCTTGTCGTTCAAATGATATACCATATTTAATTAATGCCTTAGCTTCATCATCATCTTTATCAAGAAACCTGTACCAATCTATTTGATTTATGCAAAAATATCTAAACTGTGAATAATCATGAATATCATCGTAATAGTATGAACTTAGCTGTTCTATTTTAGCTACAACCTTACTAATTGTATTTTCACTAATCAAATCATTATTCTTCTTCACATTATTAATAATGATCCGTGAAATAGATAATAACCATAAATCATCTTCGTGTTCATATTGCTTATCAAATATATCAAAAGTTATACTATCGAGCTCCTTTATACTTTCTTTTATTTTAAAGGACAATGATACCTCAAATAATCTTGATAAATTGACTATACATGAATGAATATTATTTCGTGACCTTATTGATAAAACTAAATGTTTGCATAACTCCTTAGCATGTAAATAGCGATTTTCTTTTTTATCATATTCAAAAAGATAGTTAAGATATCTAATTTTCACATTTATATTATTAATTTTATTCAATCTATGCTCATAAAAATCAATCCGTTCAGGTTCAAAGTTTTCTATATCAGGAATTTTAGTTCCATTAGCAAAAACTAGCATTGGGAAAAGGTGTCCTTGATTTTTTTCGCGGTGTTCAATTGGAATTTCACAACATTGAAATAGTTCAAAATCCCATTTAAGATATTTCGTTATTTCAACCTCGTCTTTTGGGAAAGATAACGATTTAATTTCATTTTCTAGCTGGTCAATACTTTTATCAGGTGTAATAATACCGCATTTATCAATAAAATCATCATATTTAATATATTTCATTTTAACCTTCCTACTTTCATCAATATTTTAATTATCAATACTGATCCAATGAAGCATAGTTCAGAAATAAAATCTCGAATTCTTGCTTTCTTCCTTTTACCCTCTTAATAATTTAGTAGGAATGAATCGATAACTCTTGGAGTTACTGTTATTCCATATTGGTTTTTCACATATTCTTGGAATGTAAAAAGTCTAATAACAAGTTCTATGTATTCTCTATCCCCGAATGGAGCAAGTGAATCTCTAAGCTGTTTATCCGGCATAACATAGCTTTTTGCTGCTTGAATTGCTCTACTATCAAAAATGTAAAACATATTCGGCACATGAAAATGTAAATACTTTGACGCTAGCGAACGGTTGCTATGACCAGAAATATCTGCAAAAACATTGGTAAGAAATATATGCGTGTCTACTATTTCTTTTAAATTATCTATAGTGATTGCATCGTATTTCTTAAGCCCATTGATGCGCTTGTCTAATTCTTCACCAACTTCCAACATCTTAGGTGCAACTACGTTAAAATAGAAATCATCTCCAGAATCAGCTTTATTCACATTTTTTCGTCTCTCAATAGCCGCCGCGTAAGATCTTCCAATAAGCCATACTTTACCTACAATAACAGCAGCTTTATTGTGATCAGGGTTTTTACGGCACATTTCATATAATATTTCATTGCCAAAACTCCACCCATTTCCGTCAATACATTTTTGAATATCTTGAATTGTGATTGCTTTCTTTATTAGCAATTTTCCACCCTCTAATCATTACTAAATTTATCTATCAAAGCAAAGATATAAGCAGTATTTCGTGATTTTCTACTGACCTCATGTCTAACACCCGTTTCTCCATTAACCCAGCGATCATAATATGAATAAACTAATAAGAAATCCTTCTTTGATATGGTCCTTTGCTTAGAAAGATTGCAGGACGGAGTATGTTCAGTAGCACTGTTGACATACAGCCTTTCTCCCTTAGCAAATGCCCTAAACCAAAGTCCAGTCGTAGTTTGCAGTTCTTCTTCTGTAAAAGATAGTTCAGAAATAACTTTATTCCATAATGCTTCACCGTTCATTACTTATCACCATCCTTTAGTTTTATATAATTGCCAGGCAATGCTTCAAACATATCCGGGTAATGCCCACACCTTGCTCTTATTTGGGTATATTCCGCTTTACTGCCATCTTTTTTTAAATACAACCTTCGCTTATATATCTCATCGGCAAGTTCAGATACATGCATCGTCTTGTTTTCTGCCTCTGATAAGACAATTTTCATTGCTTCATGAAGTGTATAGTTAGGCATTTCTTGCATGACAATTCCTGCATCAGTTAAATGGTTTTCATCATATTTTAAGACTATATAAGCCGGCTTATTATCTTTAAGCAGAACAACTTTTCCGTTTTTATCAACGACAAAGAATACATGTTCTATATTGGTTTTTAATGAATCAAAAGGAATTAAGCTATCAATTTTAATATCCATGATTAACCACCTCATAATATGCTCTGCATACCCATACTTTATTTGGATAACCTGCTTTTTGCTTGGATTTTTAATTTTTCTTTGTCAGAAGGTAAGTTTAAAATATGCATTTTCCTATGACAATTTGGACATAGCGCAACAGTGTTTTCAATGGTATCGCTTCCGCCCTCTGAAAGCCACTCTATATGATGACACTCCAAATAAGGATTGCCCTCTTTATTATAGAAGGGAGCCTTTTGCCCACATAGTTGACATACACCATTGGCTCTTCGTTTAGCATATTCCGCTACAAATGCATCTCTAATAAAAACATTGCTTGTAACCTTACGACTACTTACTTTATCACTTTCATTTTGCTCTGCACGTTCTTTTAACTCATTCAGTGTTAATTTTTCAGCTGCCTTTTCCTTTTCCTTAATATATTTATTAAATGATGTTTCAGGAATAGCCTGTGAACCAGTTTGCAACTTCAAAGGGAACATCCATACTTTTCTTGGAACCCCATCATCACCTTTTTGTATTTCCTGGTAAGGTTTACCTGCCAGAGATACAAGACCACGATATATGTATTCTGTAGGTACCAGCACTTCGAACAGATGAACTTCTACACCATTTCTATCAGATTCTGCTAGTGTTTTATTCTGCATAAAATTCAGGTCTTGGTCCCCATTTTTACCCATACCTGTATAATGTAAAACATCTCCAAACCATTTGTCTTCGTACAAACCTTTTGTATGATCAGATATTATAACTAGGGAATTGGTTGCTTTTGACCGGCGCATCCCCCCCATATTTCCGCACTTAAATTCGGCTATAATATCTGAATGGGTTACAGTTTGTCCAATTTTAAATCTGCAAAAACTACTCATGATAATCCTCCATTACCTTTTTAGCTATCGGAATATCTGCTGGTAAAAGGTCAAATTTTAGTAAATCAACTATTTTAACCCATTTATACTTATCATGAACGGATATCTGAATTGTCCCGTCAATTATTGTACAATAATAGGCAATTAAATTAATGTTCATATTACCGTAATCGTGAGTTACCTCAGCACAAAATTTACCAATAGAAACATCTATATTAAGCTCCTCTTTGAGTTCTCTAGCAAGACAATCTTCAGGGGTTTCGTTAACTTCAATTTTCCCACCTGGAAACTCCCATCCCCCAGCGAGATTTTCTTCTGGTGCACGTCTAGTGATTAAAACTTTGTCATTATCCGTAATAACTCCTGCAGCAACTTTAATTCTATTCACAATTTACACCTCTTTACTACTTCAAGAATTATGATATATTAAGAACTATATCATTCCAAAATATTGAAACGCCTTCTTTGTATCTAAATTCACATATACATATTCTTGTATCTCTTTAAAGTCGCCATATTTACCCTCTCTTTCAATTTAATGTGGTATCCCTGCCAAACATGTCGGGTAGCACTCACACCTTGCTCTTATCTGGATATATATTGTGACTTATTGCCATAATTAACCACCTCGCTACAATTATACAATACAAAAATTTATTTGTCTATATATTTGTTTATACATTTGTATAATATAAAAATGCCGCCAATTAAGAAGATTTTCCTTCTCAACTGGCGGCCATCTTATTACAAAACTATAGGTTTATTTCTATATCTAACCCTGACTTAAACTCTACCACTAGCCTGTCATCATATACAATTGCTTTTTCAACTAATTTTCTAACCAGTTTATAATCAAATTCCGTAATATCACCGGTTTGAGCGTTAAGAAAGTCTGTCATCTCAGCAATCCGATCCCGCTTATCTTGACGGAGAGCATTTCTTGAAAGGGTTTCTTGCCTTAAGTCCCGTAGTCGGTAAATCTCATTGACAATATTGTCGTATGCTTCCTTTGAATTTGCCTTTTGGATCAACTCAGTTTGGAGCTCCTCCAGTCTTTTATCAATATCTGCCGTACTCTCATCCAAATCCTCGCTTAATACGGTTTCAATATTCTTTTTCAGTATGGCCAGAAAAGAGTTTTTTCCGCTGACGGCTATATTGATGGCTTCTACAATCTTATCTTTAAGTGTATCTTCGAGTATAGTGGAAGCGGTACAAAACAAACCGGTGTTTTCTAATCGGCTGACGCATCTCCAAACGATGGATTTCTTCCCTCGGTTATTCCAATGAACTCTGCGAAATATTTCATGACACCGTTTGAAACTGCGATTTTTCGCGCGTGACCCCCCGCCCGTTTCCGGGATGAAAAGCGGTAGAGATTTAGACCCCCCTACCCTATAAAC
>Ga0207865_101652_pt1 | contig 15808 bp, 15 predicted proteins | sample HigsolmetaAR204D_FD_184836 | JGI IMG/M metagenome (GOLD analysis project Ga0207865, IMG submission 184836) | Ionic liquid and high solid enriched microbial communities from the Joint BioEnergy Institute, USA - AR20-4-D (SPAdes) (version 2) ...
GCGGGAAGCCGCTCAGAGAGCCGGGACAGGTGCGAGCCGGCCGGCAGCAAGCGGGGGAAGATGGTCCGGGAGGATACGGGGGCGAGCGGCCTTGGCCGGGATAAGGACAAGCGTAAGCCTTCGTCGCGGTCTCCGGCGATATCGGAGCGTCGACAGACACTGAGCCCCGCCTGCCGCGCCGGCAAAGCTTTTTCAGGCGTTTCACAACGGGGGAAGTTGGGTGGTACCACGTGAGCGAGAGCTCTCGTCCCAAGCGGACGGGGGCTTTTTTTGTTACGGAAAGTTTAACTTTGCTAATGGCTTAAAGCGAAGTGCGACTTTCTGTACCAAGAAAAACGACCGCTAGACCGCGGCCCGCTCATCCTTGAATAGACGTCGATAGACGTTTTTCTTAATTTTCGCATCTGCGAAGGAGGAAACAGGCAATGACTGACAAAAAGACGTTTTATTTGACGACGCCGATCTATTACCCGAGCGACAAGCTGCACATCGGCCATGCCTATTCGACGGTGGCGGGAGATGCGATGGCCCGGTACAAGCGGCTTCGCGGCTTTGATGTCATGTACTTGACGGGGACGGACGAGCACGGGCAAAAGATCGAGCGCAAAGCTCAGGAGGCCGGCAAAACGCCGCAGCAGTTCGTCGACGACATCGTCGCCGGCATCAAGGAGCTGTGGAAGAAGCTTGACATCTCCTACGACGATTTCATCCGTACGACGGACGAGCGCCACAAGAAGGCGGTCGAGAAAATTTTCACTCGACTGATGGAGCAGGACGACATTTATTTAGGACACTACGAAGGCTGGTATTGTACGCCCTGCGAATCGTTCTTCCTCGAGAACAAGCTGGAAAACGGCAATTGTCCCGATTGCGGACGGCCGGTGGAATGGGTGAAGGAGGAGAGCTATTTCTTCCGCCTGCAAAAATATGCCGACCGCCTCATTCGCCATTACGAGGAGCATCCGGAGTTCATCCAGCCAGAGTCGCGCCGCAACGAGATGATCAACAACTTTATCAAGCCAGGGCTGGAGGACCTTGCCGTCTCGCGCACGACGTTCGATTGGGGCATCAAGGTGCCGGGCAATCCGAAGCACGTCATCTACGTGTGGATCGACGCTCTGACCAACTACATCACGGCGCTCGGGTACGAGAGCGGCGACGACGCCAAGTTCCGCGCCTATTGGCCGGCCGACGTGCATCTGATGAGCAAGGAGATTGTCCGCTTCCATACGATCATTTGGCCGTGCCTCTTGATGGCGCTGGATCTGCCGCTGCCGAAGCGGGTATTCGCCCACGGCTGGCTGCTCATGAAGGACGGCAAAATGTCCAAGTCCAAGGGCAACGTCGTCGATCCGGTCGTGCTGACCGACCGCTACGGCCTTGATGCGCTGCGCTATTATTTGCTGCGCGAGGTGCCGTTCGGCTCGGACGGCACGTTTACGCCGGAGAGCTTCGTGGAGCGCATCAACTACGATCTGTGCAACGATCTCGGCAACCTGCTCAGCCGCACGGTCGTCATGATCGACAAGTATTTCGGCGGGACGGTTCCGGAATACGTGCCGGGCGCTACCGATTTTGACGCCTCGCTGCTGGCAACGGCTAAGGATACGGTAGCCAAGGTGGAGGAAGCGATGGAAAACATGGAGTTTTCCGTGGCGCTCTCGGCGATTTGGAACCTGATCGGCCGGACGAACAAATATATCGACGAGACTCAGCCGTGGCTGCTGGCGAAAGACGAGACGAAGCGGCCGGCGCTCGGCTCCGTGCTCTACTGCCTAGCGGAGAATCTGCGGATCGCTTCGGTGCTGCTGCAGCCGTTCCTGACGCAGACGCCTGCGAAAATATGGGAGCAGCTCGGCGTGAGCGGCCGGACGGAGCTCACCTCCTGGGAGTCTGTGCTCAGCTTTGGCGCGCTGCCGGCAGGCACCCGGGTCAGCCGCGGCGAGCTGCTGTTCCCGCGTCTGGACGCGGAGGCGGAGGCTGCCTACATCGCCCAGACGATGAGCGGAGGAGCGAATGCCGCCGCTCAGTCCGAGCCTGCGGCTGAGGCTGCCGGGACGCCTGCCGCCCAGGAAAGCGCCAAGTCCGCGCAGCCGGAGGAGGCCGGGGAGACGGCGCCGGAGATCAACATCGACGACTTCATGAAAGTGGAGCTGCGGGTCGCCCAGGTCATCGCCGCCGAGCCGGTGAAGAAGGCCGACAAGCTGCTGAAGCTGCAGCTCGATCTCGGTTACGAGCAGCGTCAGGTCGTCTCGGGCATCGCCAAATATTACACACCGGAGCAAATGATCGGCCGCAAAGTCATCTGCGTCACGAACCTGAAGCCGGTCAAGCTGCGTGGAGAATGGTCGCAAGGCATGATTTTGGCTGCGTCCAAAGGCGATCAGCTGACGCTGGCGACAGTTTCTGATGAAATCCCGAACGGTTCTGTGGTAAAATAAGTATTGTTCACGTGAACAATGAAACCAGACCTAAGTTTGGGAGGTTATTCCACAATGTCCAAAGACGGTATGAACTATGCTCCGCAAGGCAAGCCGAATCCTGTAGTAAAGCCCGGCGAATTCGCATTTGCGGCGACCGGGCTCGATCACGGGCATATTTACGGCATGTGCAACGGGTTGATTGAAGCCGGCGCCGATCTAATTGCCGTCTACGATCCGGACCCGCAGAAGGTGGAAGCCTTCGTCAAGCGGTTCCCTCAAGCGAAGGCTGTCTCCTCGGAGGCGGAAATTTTGCAGGACCCGCGCATCAAGCTGGTGGCCGGCGCGGCCGTCCCTTCCGAGCGGTGCGCGCTCGGGCTGCGGGTCATGGATGCGGGCAAGGACTACTTCACCGACAAGACGCCGTTCACGACGCTTGCGCAGCTGGAAGAGGCCCGCGCCAAGGTGAAGGAAACCGGCCGCAAGTACATGGTCTATTACAGCGAGCGGCTGCATGTGGAAAGCGCGATATTTGCCGGCGAGCTGATCGAGCAGGGCGCGATCGGCCGCGTCGTGCAGGTGATGGGCTGGGGACCGCACCGCCTGAATGCGCCGTCCCGTCCGCAATGGTTCTTCGAGCGCGAGAAGTACGGCGGCATTCTGTGCGACATCGGCAGCCATCAGATCGAGCAGTTCCTGTTCTATAGCGGCGCCAGGGACGCCCAGGTGACGAGCAGCCGCGTCGCCAACTACAACAACAAGGAATACCCCGAGCTGGAAGATTTCGGCGACGCGACGCTCGTCGGCGACAACGGCGCGACATTCTACTTCCGCGTCGACTGGCTGACGCCGGAGGGGCTCGGCACATGGGGCGACGGCCGGACGATCATTCTCGGCACAGACGGCTACATCGAGCTGCGCAAATATATCGACATCGCCCGCGATCCGCAGGGCGACCACCTGTATCTCGTCAACGGCGAGGGAACGAAGCATTACGAGCTGAAAGGCAAGGTCGGGTATCCGTTCTTCGGCAAGCTGATCCTCGACTGCATCCATCGCACGGAGAACGCCATGACGCAGGAGCATGCCTTCAAAGCGGCCGAGCTGTGCCTGAAGGCTCAGCAGCAGGCTGTACGTGTGGAATAATCGCTTTTCATTGGAATGGGACGGCCCTCCGGAGCGCGTGCGCTTCGGGGGGCTTTCCTGTTATTGACGTTTCCGAAGGTCGAACATGCTTGAAAAACGTAAAAATTACTTTTACCCGTTGACACTGTCCCGATCCGCCCGTATAATCTTCCTTGTCTATTAAAAAATATTACGATTAATATCGCTACATAAGGGGAGAAATCATGATGTATGGAAGATTCAGTCAATCGTTAAAGCGGCAGCCTAAGGCTGACAGCGGGAAGGAACGGGAAGCGGGGAGGCTGCTTGCCATGTTCCGCCTCAAGGCTCAAGGCGGCGCTGCGCCGAGAGGCAGGCGGGGCAGCGGGAAATTGGCTGCGGCGCTGGCGCTGGCGCTGATCGGCTCGCTGCTGCTGTCGGCATGCGGCCGGCCGCAGCAGACGCTGGCGGAAGACAAGATCAATGTCGTCGCCAGCTTTTATCCGCTGTACGATTTTGCAACCAAGATCGGCGGCGAGCATGTCAACGTGATCAATCTGGTGCCGACCGGCGTCGAGCCGCACGATTGGTCGCCGAAGAGCCGCGATATGCAAAATATAACGCAGTCCGACCTGTTCTTCTATCTTGGCGCCGGCTTCGAGGGCTGGGTTGACGATACGCTGAAAAGCATCAAGAAGGACGCCAAAGTGACGGTTGTCGAAGCGGGCCAAGGCGTGGAGCTGATCGCCGCCGCGGGCGACGGTCACGACCACGGTCACGGCAGCGAGGCGGAGCACGGGCATGAGGGCGAGGGCGCGGTCGGCAATAGCGCTGAGCATGGGCATGAGGGCGAGGCCGCGGTCGGCAATAGCACTGAGCATGGGCATGAGGGCGAGGCTGCGGTCGGCAATAGCGCTGAGCATGGGCATGAGGGCGAGGCTGCGGTCGGCAATAGCGCTGAGCATGGGCATGAGGGCGAGGCTGCGGTCGGCAATAGCGCCGAGCATGGGCATGAGGATGAGGTAGCGGTCGGCAATAGCGCTGAGCACGATCATGAAGAAGAGTCGGGCCACAGTCATGACGGCGAAGCCGGACACTCGCATGCTGGCTCCTCCGATCCGCATATTTGGCTCAGCCCGCTGAACGCCAAGACGATCGCCGCCAATATCAAGGATGCGCTGATCCAGGTCGACGGCGGGCATAAAGCGGACTACGAAGCGAACTATGCTCGCTTCGCCGCGCAGCTCGATCAGCTGCATGAGGAATACAAGCGGGAGCTCGCTGCGACGAGCCGCAAGGAAATCGTCGTCACGCACCAGTCGTTCGGTTATTTGGCCAAGGAATACGGCCTGATCCAGATGTCGATTATGGGACTGTCTCCGGACGCCGAACCGACGGCAGGCACGATGAAGGAAATTCTTGATTTCATCAAAGAGCATCAGGTCAAATATATTTTCTTCGAGGAGCTGGTCTCCGACAAGCTGGCCAAATCGCTGGCCCGGGACGCCGGCGTCGAGACGCTCGTGCTCAACCCGATCGAAGGATTGACCGATGAACAGGCCGCCAGCGGCGCGGATTATCTCTCGATCATGAAAGATAATTTGAATAATTTATTAAAAGCGTTAAAATAGAAAGGGAGACTTTCCGAATAGTTAGGAGCGTTAGTCATGCTAACGAATGCTCAGCCGGGATGTCATCAGAAGATCGTTGCGATCGATGACGTCTCTTTTTCTTATGAAAACAAACAAATTATTAGCGGCCTAACCTTTTCCGTGCTGGAGCGCGACTTCGTCGGCCTGATCGGATCGAACGGGGCGGGGAAGACGACCTTGCTCAAGATGATCGTCGGCCTGCTGAAGCCTGCGAGCGGGGAAATTCGCCTGTTTGGCGAGCCGATCGGCCAGTTCGAAGGCTGGGAGCGGATCGGCTATGTGCCGCAGAAGAACGCCTTCAACCCGCTGTTCCCGGCGACGGTGCGCGAGGTCGTGTTGTCGGGGCTGTACGGCAAGAAAAAAATGTTCCGCCGCCTGACCAGAGCCGAGCAGCAGAAGGCCGACGACGCCATGTATGCGATGCGCATCGAGGATTTGGCCAGCCGCCGCATCGGACAGCTGTCAGGGGGGCAGCAGCAGCGGGTGTTTTTGGCCCGGGCGCTCGTGAACAATCCCGAGCTGCTGATTTTGGACGAGCCGACCGTCGGCATTGACGCGGAGACGCAGGCTGACTTTTTCCGGATGATCCGCCATATGCATGAGCATCACCGGATCACGTTCATCATGGTCTCGCACGACATGGATATGATGAAGGCTTACCTCGGCTCCGAGCCTTTGCAAAAGAGCGGAGGGCTTTCGTTTTATGTAAGGCATACTCACGAGCCGCAGGACTGCAAGGAGACGAACTGGACCCATTCGATCGGCCAGCTAAGGGAGAGCGCCGGAGTATAATCGGCTATGGCCTCATGGTCAGGCCGCAAGACGCCGGTTGCATTCGCATCGCATCGGGGGCCGTGCCTGCCCGGCCGTACACGCGTGGCCCGGCACGTCGTTTCATGAAGAGGAGAGGGAAGACGTTTGGATATTTTTGCGGAATATTTTTTTCAGCGGGCGCTGATCGGCGGGGCCTTGATCGGTCTGGCTGCTCCGCTGATGGGCGTATTTCTGGTGCTGCGCCGGCTGTCCATGATCGGAGATACGCTGGCGCATGTGTCCATCGCGGGTATCGCGCTCGGCTTCTTGCTGGGCATATACCCGCTGGGCGTCGGGCTGGTGTTCGCGTTGCTCGCCTCCTACGGGATCGAGAGGCTGCGCCGGGCCTACAGGACGTACGCCGAGCTGTCCATCGCCATCATCATGTCCGGCGGCGTGGCGCTGGCGACGATGCTGTTTACGCTCGGCCGAGGCTTCAATATGAACGTCATGAGCTATTTTTTCGGGAGCATATACACGCTTGATTATACGGACCTGGCCGTGGTAGGGGCCGTCACGGTGCTCATCGTTGTCATGGTGGCCGTCAATTACAAGGAGATGTTCCTGATGTTTTTCGACGAGGATGCGGCAGGGGTAAGCGGCCTTCCCGTTCGCGCCTACAACATTATGATCACGATGCTGACGGCGCTCGTCATCAGCGTCTCGATCAAGATTGTCGGAGCGCTGCTCGTCTCCTCACTGCTGACGATCCCGGTGGCCTGCAGTCTGCTCGTCGCCCGTTCGTTCCGGCATTCGGTGCTGTGGTCGGTGCTGTTCGCCGAGGCGGCGGTGCTGCTCGGTCTGGTTGCCGCAGGGATCTGGGACCTGGCTCCCGGGGCGACGGTCGTTCTTGTCCTGATTGCGATACTGATCGGCATATTGTTTATTAAGAGAGGGTTCAAGCTTTGACGCTGGAGCGCTCGAAACGAAAGCAAGGAGTGGTATAACGGATGGAACTGAATGTATGGATTGCGCTTTGGGCCGGCTTCGCTTCCTTTATCTCGCCGTGCTGCTTGCCGCTGTACCCGTCCTATTTGTCGTATATCACCGGCATTTCCGTAAGCCAGTTGAAAAATCCGGGGGCGGACGCCAACATTCGCATCCGGACCGTCACCCATACGCTGTTTTTCATCCTCGGTTTCTCCGTTATTTTCTACAGCCTGGGCTTAAGCGCCGGTCTGATCTCCAATTTGTTCGTCGATTACCGGGAGCTGCTCAGGCAAATTGCGGCGATTCTTATATTGGTAATGGGCTTGTTCCTGCTTGGCATTTTTCAACCGCAATTTCTCATGAAGGAGCGCAAGCTGCAGCTGAAGTGGAAGCCGGCCGGTTATCTCGGCTCGCTGCTGATCGGCATGGGCTTTGCCGCAGGCTGGTCACCCTGCATCGGCCCGATCTTGACCGCCATGCTGGCGCTGGCGACGACCGAGCCGGGCTCGTGGACGAAGCTGATTACGGCGTACTCGCTCGGCTTCGCCATTCCGTTCTTCGCGCTCGCTTTCTTCATCGGCTCGACCAAATGGATTCTTCGCTATTCCGGCAAAATCATGAAGGTCGGCGGTGCGCTGATGGTCGTCGTCGCCGTGCTGCTGTATACGGATCAGATGACGCGAATCACCATGTGGCTGCTCAGCATTACCCCGGAATGGATGAAGGTGTAGCCGCGGCGGATGTCGCGGCGGATGTTATGTGAAATAGTCGATGGTGGCTTCGGGAAAGTTTTCGAAAATGCGCTCGGTAATGAATTCTCTTAAGGCATCGGCTTGTTCATCCGGGTATACATATTTTCCCTGGCCCCACCGGCCCCATTTGTATTTCCGCTTCGTCTCGTCCATTTCCAGCTTCGTTCTCGGATACCTTCGCAAAATGACGTTTTTGGACGTTTTCGTGAAACGATGTTGGATCAGCTCAAACGTCAGTCCCGAAGCCGCTTCCTCCGGAAGGGCTTCTTTTAATTGCATGAGCAGCTTCGCGTACCCTTCCTCCCAGCCTTCGTGCCAAATGATCGGAGCGATGATGAAGCCGAGCGGATAACCGGCGCGCGCTACTTTGCCCGCGGCTGCAAGCCGGTCGCTCAGCCCGGAGGTAGCGGGCTCGAAATGCTTGATGACGTATTCCGCGTTGACGCTGAAGCGGATTCGGGTATGTCCGTTGTGCTTAGCGTCCAATAGCGGCTCCACATGATGAAATTTGGTCACGAAGCGGAGGCGTCCAAGCGGCTGCTGCCCCATAAATTCAATGCATTCCTTGAGCGATCCCGAGATGTGCTCCAGGCCGACCGGGTCGGAAGTGCAGGCGGCCTCGAAGCGGGTCATTTCCGGCGCGCGCTCGTCGATATACTTCTTCGCCTGCGCCAATATTTCGTCTGTGTTGACGTATACCCTAAGATAAGGCTTCGCTCCGAGCGTTGTCTGCAAATAGCAGTAGTGACAGTGAGCCATGCAGCCGGTCGCGATCGGGATGGCATATTCGGCAGAGGGCTTGGACGTATCGAACTTAAGTGTTTTGCGGATGCCGACGACGAGCGTGCGCTTGGCGATCCGGTACTTCTCCAGCTCGCTCTCGCCGGGCAAATCCGTGATCCGGTTATGGGACGTCGTCATCCGGACGGGGAGTCCTTCCCGCTCGGCCCATGCCATAATCGCTTGGCCCTTCGGGTACTCCAGCGCGTTCGGCTCGAAATAGACGAGCTCCGGGATGAATACCCCCGGACTGCGCGTTGCAGGAATGAGCAATTGTTCGGCCAAGACGGTTCAGCCTCCTGGTGAATTGTGTTAGATTTGTAATGGGATGGGCGGATATAACTTGCCCGGGACGAACCGCTGTGGTATAGTATAAAGCGCTCAAACCTGATGAATTAGCGTGATATGCCGATCCTTATCACCATTTACCTCAGGCGGCGAACGATGCGGGAAAGATGGATTCGTTATGTCGCCCATCTCGAACGTTAATATCATGATGCTGCGGCTTCCGTTTTAGTCATGGCAAATTCCATGCACGGGCGCCGGCGGACTTGCTTTGGGCGCAGAAAGAAGTGTATCATAGATGTATTGTACGGTTACGGGAGGAACGCGGATGGCAACGCCGAGCATGGAAGATTATTTGGAAAGAATCTATAAATTAATCGACGAGAAGGGCTACGCGCGCGTCTCCGATATAGCGGAAGGCCTGGAGGTGCACCCGTCTTCCGTGACGAAGATGATCCAGAAGCTGGATAAGGACAATTACTTGGTGTACGAGAAGTACCGCGGGCTTGTGCTGACGTCCAAAGGGCAGAAGATGGGCAAACGGCTTGTCGACAGGCACGAGCTGCTGGAGGAGTTTCTGAAGCTGATCGGCGTATCGGAAGATACGATTTACAAGGATGTGGAAGGAATCGAGCATCACTTGAGCTGGGATTCCATCACATGCATAGAGACGCTGCTGGAATATTTCCGCAGAGATCCTTCGCGGATCGAAGAGCTGATGAAGCTGAAGAAGGAGCTTGAGGAATCGTAAGGCGAGTCGCCGTAAGGCAAAAAGGAAGAGCAAGATACGTAAAGGGAAGGCACCTGTTCCGGAAGGGACGGGTGTTTTTTAGGTATATGGACATTCCGTCCTCTCATACATAGGGAGTGGGAGCAAGCAGAAGGCAGAGGGGGGACGGGTCATGGATATTAATGCCGTATTTGAAGGCGGAGGGGTCAAAGGAATCGCTTTGGCTGGGGCGGTACAGGCTGCGGAGCAGAGGGGCATCCGGTTTAGCCGGGTTGCGGGAACGTCGTCCGGGGCGATCGTCGCCGCATTGGTGGCCGCTGGATATACGGCCGCCGAAATGAAGCAGCTGATCGAGGCGATGCCCTTCCGCAGCTTCCTGCAGCGCGCGCCCTTGTTTAACACGAAGTGGATCGGGCCGGTGACCCGGCTTTTTATCAAAAAAGGGCTTTATTCGGGCGAAGCGCTGGAGGAATGGGTTCGCGACCTGCTGCAGGCCAAAGGCATCCGCACGTTCGGCGATTTGCGTCCGGAGCAGCTGCGCATTATCGCTTCCGACATTTCGGGCCGCAAGCTGCTCGTGCTGCCGGATGACATCGCCCAATACGGCCTGAACCCGAAGCAGCTGTCTGTCGCCAAGGCCGTTCGCATGAGCGCCAGCATACCGTACTTCTTCGATCCGGTCGTTATCCGCAAGAAAGCGTCCTGCCGCCTGCCTGGCGAAACGTTCGCCGATCAGTTCGTCTATATTGTCGATGGCGGGCTGCTCAGCAACTTTCCGCTCTGGTTGTTCGATCAGGCGAACGATTCGCCGCAGGGGGCGCTCGTCCCGACGATCGGCTTCCGGCTGGTCGGCCGGAGCCAGCTTGCGCCGAGTACGATCAGGGGGCCACTGTCCATGCTGAAGGCGCTTGTCCGCACGATGCTTGACGCTCACGACGAGCGGTACATCGAAGAGGAGAACCGGTTTCGGACCGTAAAAATCCCGACGCACGGCATCAGCATCACCGACTTCGATATAAGCGCGGAGGACAGCAAGCAGCTGTACGAGTCAGGCTACTACTCGACCAGCGCCTTCTTCAACAGATGGAAAATGTCGGATTACAAGCACAACTATATCGCTTATGTGCAGCGCCGCAAATCCAAGCTGGCCGATTCCAAGGTGACAAGCCTGCCGTCGTAATATTAATGATACTTGGGAGGCTCGTCGGAGGAATCTTTGCTGCCGGGGATGACCCGGAATTTGGCGTTGCGGGTTTTGCCCCGCGGCTTCCGCCCGCCGCCGCTCCACTTGAAGCGTCTCCAGCGGTCCGGCGGGAACTTGTACAGCAGGAAAATAACGGCGAATACGGCAATCGGAATAATCAGGTTGCTGATGCTGACGAGCAGCCCGATCGCCAAGAGGCCAAAGACGACGTACATTCCTATATTGCGGTTACGCAACTTCGATCCCTCCATTCGATGGCACAATCATCCGCTTTAAGTCCGGGCGGCCTGCCGGTCCAGTTCGCGCATCCGGTTAAAGGAAGCGATGGACACTTCCACCTGATCGTCCGTCGGCTCCTTGGTCGTAAGCAGCTGCAGCCACAGCCCCGGATAACCGAGATACCTCAGCACCGGCACATCGCGAAGACTGTTCGTAAAGCGAAGCACCTCGTAGGATACGCCGATGACGAGCGGCAGCAGCACGAGCCGCTGAATAATTCGTTCCAGGAATGATTCGTATGGGAACAAAGAATAAATAACGACCCCGACAATCACCGTGAACACGATAAAGCTGCTGCCGCAGCGGTAGTGGAGCGTGCTGAACTGCTGCACGTTTTTGACCGTGAGCTCGACGCCGGCCTCGTAGGCGCTGATCACTTTATGCTCGGCTCCGTGGTATTGAAACAGACGTTTGATCATCGGCGTCAGCGAAATGAAATAAATGTAGCCAACCAGCAACATGATTTTGATCAGGCCTTCGATCAGGTTATGGCCGATCTGGTTCGTGAAGAGGCCTGCGAACAGAAACTGTTCGATCGCTGTAGGCACCAGCGTGAAGACGAACTTCCCGAATATAAAGGACAGCACGCCGACGAACGCGACGCCGAGAATCATCGTGAGCCGGCCGGAGAGCGATTCTTTCGCCTGCTCCTTGGACTCTCCTTCCTCCTCGGCGAACGCCTCGGCCGAGAAGTTCAGATGCTGCGCTCCTTTGGCGCTCGTCTCGATAATGCCGACGAGGCCGCGGAGAATCGGAATTTTTTTCAGCGTTTGGACCCAACCGATCTCCTTCTTCGGAACCTCCAAAAAATCGATGCTATGGTCTTTGCGGCGGACGGCCGTCACATGGACATGCCGGCCGGCGAACATAACTCCTTCAATTACGGCTTGTCCGCCGTATATTGCGCGCTGTTCGTTCTGCGACAATCCGACTTCACCTTCTTTAGTAGTATGATCGCACTTGCTTCTTCCCATTTTACCGAATCCGGCCTCATATTGCTACCGTGACGCCGTTTACGAAGCAAATAAATGCGCATACTAAGTTTATCCGCATTTCCCTGAAGGAGGACGGCAGCTGTGAAAGTGCAAGAAGAAACGGTTCGGCGGACGAACAAGCGGATTTTCGCGTTATACGTCGGTTTTTTTGCCGGTGTGCTGTGGGGTGGCCTGAAAATCGTCGAGCAATATTTTCATCTTACTTCGCTGTCGCCGGGCTTTTTGATCGAGCCTTTCTATAAGCATTCGTTTCTGTCGGCATGGCCGGGCTATTTGCTTGGCTGGGGCAGCTTTATTTTATTTTCGATCCTCGCTTCCCTGATCTACGCGATCGCACTGGCCAAAGCGAAGGGGCCATGGCCCGGCATCTGCTATGGCTTGCTGTGGTGGGGCCTCATTTTTTTGCTGATCGGCCCGCTCTCCGGCATGACCGAATGGATCGCGTATATGGACTGGAATACGATTTCGACCGATGCCTGCCTGTTCGTGCTGTGGGGCTTGTTCATCGGCTATTCGATTTCGTTCGAATTTACGGAGGAGCGGACGCGGGAGCCGTTTTCGCCGAAAAGGAAGGGCCCGCAGCCCGAATAACCCGCAGCCTGGCCAAAAAAAGATTCTCAAACCGAAGAAAGTTATGGTAAAATGGCTGAGTGTGTGTTAACCGACGGAAGGGGGCATCACCGGATGAAGCGGATCTTGCTGCTGAACGGTCCCAATCTGAATCTGCTCGGCATTCGGGAGCCGGGCGTCTACGGGCAGACGACGCTGCAAGCCATTGAGGAACGGGTTAGCCGGCTGGCGGCCGAGCTCGGGGTTCAGGTCGAATGCTTCCAATCGAATCACGAAGGGGCCTTGATCGACCGCATCCATGCCGCATACGGCAGCTTCGACGGCATTATGATCAATCCGGGGGCGCTGACCCATTACAGCTACGCGCTCCGCGATGCGTTCAGCTCCGTTGGCATTCCGGCCGTGGAGGTCCATATTTCCAACATCCATAAGAGAGAAGCCTTCCGGCATACGTCGGTGATCGCCCCGGCGATCGTAGGGCAGATCAGCGGCTTCGGCGCGGACAGCTACGAGCTCGGGCTTCGGGCATTGGTCCTACATCTCTCGCGAATGGAGGAATAAGGATGCAGCAGGAACGACTGGCGCGCTTGCGCACGCTGATGGAGGAGCGGGGCTTGCCGGCGCTGCTCGTTACGAATGCGACAAACCGACGGTATATGACCGGGTTCACCGGGTCGGCCGGATATGTGCTGATTACCGGGGACCGGGCGATGCTGCTGACGGATTTTCGTTATATGACGCAGGCGCCGCAGCAGGCGGCCGGCTACGAAGTGATCGAGCATGCGCCGAAGGCGGCCGAGACGATCAAGGATGTTCTGGACAAGCTGAAGATCGGCAAGCTCGGCTTCGAGCAGAACGATCTCACCTTCGGGACTTACCGGTCGTATGCGGAGACGCTAACCGGCATTGAGCTGGTGCCGACCGACTCGCTCGTCGAGACGATCCGCATGATCAAGGACGCATCCGAGATCGCCGTGATGAAGGAAGCGGCTCAGCTTGCCGACCGCACTTTTTCGCATATTCTCGGGCTGCTAAAGCCTGGGGTCAAGGAATCGGACATCGCGCTGGAGATCGAGATGTTCGTGCGCCGCGAAGGCGCTTCTTCCACGTCGTTCGAGACGATCGTCGCCTCGGGCGAGCGTTCCGCGTTGCCTCACGGCGTAGCCAGCGATCGGGTGCTTAAGCCGAACGAGTTCGTCAAGATGGATTTCGGGGCGCATTACAAGGGCTATTGCTCCGATATTACGCGCACGGTCGTGCTTGGCACGCCGACGGCGAAGCATAAGGAGATTTACGAGATTGTGCTGGAAGCGCAACTCGCCGCGCTGGCCGGCATTCGCCCGGGCATGACGGGCAAGGAAGCCGACGCGATCGCCCGCGACATCATCCGGCGGCACGGGTACGGCGATTGCTTCGGCCACGGGCTCGGTCACGGCCTCGGACTTGACATACACGAGGCGCCGCGACTGTCCGTCTCCGGCGATATCGTGCTGCAGCCGGGAATGACGGTGACCGTCGAGCCGGGAATTTATGTGCCGGGCTTCGGCGGCGTCCGGATTGAGGACGATATCGTCATCACCGAAAGCGGCAACGAACGGCTGACGAGCTCGACCAAAGAGCTGATTGCGATCGCGTGAGGTTTGGCGCGGGAGGGCTCGCGGCTTGGCTTCTCGGCCTTCTTTGCTTCGGCGTCGCGGGCTTCTCCGGCTTCTCAGCATCTCGGGCTTGACTGTCCGGGCTTGATGATCCGGTCTTGAAGCCGCTCCGATTTTGTGGAATCGGCACACCAGCTCGCGCGGCCTTGTGTTTTAACCCTTGAATGAAGCCCCGGCATCCGATAAGATAGATCGTTGGGGCCGTTCATCATGAAGGCGTAACCCGGCAGCCGGTCGTCGCCGCTGGAGGCAGGCAATGGTTGGCTGATTCGATTGCAATCGCAACACCGACCCTTATCGCTCCCGTCAGTGCTTCGCCGTCTGCTTAATATATTAGGGAGGTATTTTTGCAGTGATTTCCGTTAACGATTTTAAGACAGGCCTGACCATTGAAGTAGACGGCGATCTGTTCACCGTCCTCGAATTCCAGCACGTCAAGCCGGGCAAGGGCGCCGCATTCGTCCGCTCCAAGCTGAAGAACCTGCGCAACGGCAATATCAACGAGCGCACGTTCCGCGCGGGGGAGAACGTCAACCGTGCGCATATCGAGAACCGCCAAATGCAATATTTGTACGCTTCCGGCCAGGAGCATACGTTCATGGATACGGAGACGTTCGACCAGATTACGCTGGAAGCCAAGCAAATCAAGTGGGAGCTGAATTTCCTGCGCGAGAACATGAACATCAACATCATGAGCTACCAAGGCGAAATTCTCGGCATTAGCCTGCCGAACAGCGTCGAGCTGAAGGTCGTCGAGACGGAGCCGGGCATCAAGGGCAATACCGCTACCGGCGCTACGAAGAACGCCAAGCTCGAAACCGGCCTGAACGTGCAGGTGCCGCTCTTCATTAACGAAGGGGACGTGCTCTTGATCGATACCCGTGAAGGAACCTATATTTCGCGCGCTTAAGACCCGCGCTATGCATGGCGAACCTGCTCCGAACAAGGGGCGGGTTCGCTGCATTTACGGGCTCGCTGCGTTTACGCCTGTGCCCGGCCCTCGCGCCATCTCCCGATCAGCTACCGCCTTGCCCGAATCTGTGGTTCCGAGGGCGCTGTGCGGCTGGCCGGGCCAGCTCCAGCCCTGGCTCAGCTCTAGCCCCGGCTCAGCTCCAGCCTAGCTTCAGCCCTAGCTCAGCTCTAGCCCCGGCTCAACTCCAGCCTAGCTTCAGCCCTGGCTCAGCTCCAGTTCTAGCTTCACCCAGTCATATCGGCTGGCTTTCTCTCAGCCAGACATTCGCTCCAATAGAGCGAAAACCGATCCCTTACTCATCCACAGCCAAAAGCGCAAAGGATCGAAAACGAATCGGGCATTTTGAAAATGCCACATTCGCCAAAGCATGAAAGCAAAGTGCGACTTTCCGTACGAAAACTATGAGTTCTGCTCGAGGTCTTTGTTCGTGCGAACCGATAATTTGCAGCGACAGGCTGCGACGGGGGATACTGAACCGGCGGCCCTGAACTCTGCGTTAGCGGTCGAACTTCGTAGTAGCGCTGAAACTTTGTATTAGCGAGCGAATTCCGTAGTAGCGCTGAAACTTTGTATTAGCGAGCGAATTCCGTAGTAGCGCTGAAACTTTGTATTAGCGAGCGAATTCCGTAGTAGCGCTGAAACTTTGTATTAGCGAGCGAACTCCGT
>Ga0207865_101653_pt1 | contig 15797 bp, 10 predicted proteins | sample HigsolmetaAR204D_FD_184836 | JGI IMG/M metagenome (GOLD analysis project Ga0207865, IMG submission 184836) | Ionic liquid and high solid enriched microbial communities from the Joint BioEnergy Institute, USA - AR20-4-D (SPAdes) (version 2) ...
AAGCGCATCCTTGCCGATCATTTGAAGCGGAAGACAACCGCAGAGTGGCTGGCAAAGCTGGAGCCGGCCGATTACTGGTGCGCCGAGGTGCTCGACATGCAGCAGCTTATGGAGCACGACGGCTTCAAGGCGCTCGACTTCGTTCAGGAGGTGCGTCGCTCTAACGGCGCCGCGCTGCGGACGACGCGCTGTCCGATCCGGATCGACGGGGAGAAGCTGTACGCGGAACGGGCTGCGCCGGTGCTCGGCGAGCACAATGCGGCGCTCGATGCGGAACTTGCGAAAGGCGTAAGGCTTGGCAGGTGATAGGTCCGATATAGCGGAAGCAAAAGGCATAGGCATGCCGCTTATGCAGGAAGGATTCGTCGAAAAGCTGGAGCGGGGCTGTTTTATCGAAAAACGAAGGAGAGAAGAAAGGACGCGGGGCGAAAATGAAAGCGATTTATTTTGAAGACTACGAGATTGGGGCGGAACGCACATCAACCGGGCGCACGATTACAGAGACGGATATCGTGATGCATGCCGGGCATACCGGCGACTTTTACCCGCACCATATGGACGCGGAATGGTGCCGGACGCAGCCGTTCGGGCAGCGGATCGCGCACGGCACGCTCATCTTCAGCGTCGGCATCGGCATGACGGCTGGAGAGATCAATCCGGAGGCCGTCTCGTATGGCTATGACCGGTTGCGTTTTATTAAGCCGGTGTTCATCGGGGATACGATCCGGGCCAAGGTGACGCTGAAGGAGAAGCGCGACCATCCAAAAAAACCGGACTGCGGCATCGTCGTGGAGCTGGTCGAGGTGTTCAATCAGCGCGGCGAGACGGTGCTGGCCTGCGAGCATCTGCTGCTCGTTAACCGGAGCAAGCGGGCTTAGCGCATATGGCAAACGGCAGGTGATTTCGGGATGGTTAGCAAACCGCTGCAAGGCATGATCGTGATCGATTTCAGCCAGTTTTTGTCCGGCCCGTATGCGGGGCTGCGGCTCGCTGACCTGGGCGCGCGGGTCATCAAGATCGAGCGTCCGGACGGCGGCGACCTGTGCCGGCGACTGTATATTTCCAATCTGCAGCTGGACGGGGACAGCACGCTGTTTCATGCGATCAACCGCAACAAGGAGAGCTTCGCAGCCGACCTGAAAAACGCGCAGGACCGGCGCGATGTGCTGAGGCTGCTGGAGAAGGCCGACATGATGATTCAAAATTTCCGTCCCGGCATTATCGAGCGGCTCGGCTTCGGCTACGACGAGGTGAAGGCGATCAATCCCCGCATCCTGTACGGCTCGATCAGCGGGTACGGTGAGACGGGGCCGTTCGCCGGCAAGCCGGGCCAGGATTTGCTCGTGCAGTCGCTGTCCGGGATCGCCTGGATGAGCGGCGGCGACGCGGCCGGGCCGGTCCCGTTCGGGCTGGCGATCGCCGACATGATGGCCGGCGCCCATCTCGTGCAGGGGCTGCTGGCGGCGGCCGTGCGCCGCTCCGTCACCGGCCTCGGGGCCAAAGTGGAGGTCAACCTGCTCGAATCGACGCTCGATACGATGCAGGAGGTGTGGGCTGACCTGCTGCAGCGGCCGGACGCCGGGCAGCGTCGCAACGGCGCGGCCTATCTCCGCCTGCAGCGTCCGGCTCCGTATGGCATCTATGCGACGGCCGACGGGTACATGGCGCTGGGGGCCTGCTCCGTGCCTGCCGTTGGCCGCGCCGTGGGCCTGCCCGCGCTTGAGCGTTACGACGACCCCGGCGCGTGGACTTCGTGCCGGGATGAGATCCGGCGGCAGCTGCAAGCGCATTTGGCGCGGCGGCCGACCGCCGCATGGCTCGCGCGGCTCGAGCCGGAGGGCATCCCCTGCGCGGAAACGCTCGATTGGCGCAGGCTGCTGCAGCACGACGCATTTCGCGCGCTGCGGATGACGCAGCAGGTGCGCCGCCCGTCCGGAGCCGGGCTGCAGGCGCTATGCTGTCCGATCCGGATCGACGGGCAGCGCTTCGCCTCGCCCGTCGGCTCGCCGCGGATCGGGGAGCACAGCGAAGCGATACGAGAGGAGCTCGCGGCCGGCGGTCTGTTTCCCGTTCCCGGATCAAGGGCTGACGAAGACAAAGGAGGATGACGATGATCCGCTTGAAAGGCATGACCTGGAAGCATGAGCGCGGCATCGCGCCGCTCTTGGCCGCCACCGCGGCATTCGGCGAGCAGCGGCCGGGCGTAACGATCGAGTGGGAAGCGCGCTCGCTGCATGATTTCGAGCAATATCCGCTGGAGCTGCTGGCCGGCGCTTACGATCTGATCATGATCGACCACCCGCATCTCGGCGAAGCGGCGGACCGCGGGCTGCTCGTGCCGCTGGACGGCCTGCTGCCGGAAGCGTATTTGCGGGAGCAGGAGCGCGGCAGCGTCGGCTTAAGCTATGCCAGCTATGCGTGGGCGGGGCGGCAATGGGCGCTGGCGGCCGACGCCGCCGCGCAGGTCGGCGCATACCGCGAAGACCTGCTGAGCGAAGCGGGGCTGCAGCCGCCGAAGACGTGGGCCGACGTGACGCGGTTGGCCGCGGAGCTGCCCGAAGGGCGGCGGATCGCCATGCCGCTCGTGCCGGTGCATGCTTTCGCGAGCTTTTATACGCTGTGCTCGCAGCTCGGCGGCGGGGCGTTCTGGCAGGACGGCGCCGCGCTTCCGTTAGAGACGGGGGAAGGCGCGCTGGCGCTGCTGCAGGAGCTGATGCCGCTATTGCATCCCGACTCTGCCGGCAGCGACCCGATCGCGATGTCGGAGCGGATGGCGCGCACGGACGACATCGCTTATGTGCCGCTGATTTACGGCTACGTCAACTATGCGCGCGACGGCTTCGCCCCGCATCCGATCCGCTTCGCCGACATTCCGGCGAGCGGGGACGCGCCGAGCGGCAGCATGATCGGCGGCGTCGGCCTGGCGATCTCTTCGCGCTGCCGTTACCCGGAGCTCGCGGCGGCATTCGCGGAGATGACCGTCTCCCCCGAGTTTCAGCGCACGACCTATTTTCACAGCGGCGGGCAGCCGGGACACCGCTCCGCCTGGCTCGATGCGGAGGTCAACCGGCAGTCGCGCGGCTTTTTCGTAAATACGCTGCGCACGCTGGACCACGGCGCGATGCGGCCGCGGTTCAACGGCTTTGTGGCGTTTCAGGAGCGGGCCGGGGTGCTGATCCGCGAATTTCTGCTTCGCGGTAGCGGGAGCCGCAAGGAGCTTGTCGAGCGCCTGAACGCCATGGCCCTGGCCAGCTACAGGGCTCGCGGCTGAGATTGGCGGCGGCTGCTGCCGGGCCGCCCCGTCGTATGTCATACGCAAGCGTGGCTTGTTCATCGCGAAGATCGATACCGATGGCGGGCGATTTCTTTCGCCATCGGTCGTCACCTGCGGTGTTGAAATTTCAAGTTAAATCAGCATTGTAGCAGGCGTTAGCTAAGTAAAAAGCCAATCGAAGGCGAATCATGACGCTTTTGCTCTAAATGCATCACGGATAGAAGGGAGCCGCCTCAGCATGAAGGACTTCAAAGTGCCGGCTTTGGCCAAAGGACTGGATATCTTGGAGGCGCTGTCCGCCAGCAGTAAGCCGATGTCGCTGACGGAGCTGAGCCGCGCCTTGGACCGCAGCACAAGCGAGCTGTACCGGATGATCGGTTTTTTGGAGACGCGGGGCTATATTGTCAAGGAGCCGCATTCGGGCAACTATCGTCTTTCTCTGAAATTGTACGAGCTGGCGCACACGCACTCGCCCGTCGATCAACTGATTCGTGCCGCCACCATTCCGATGCGCGAGCTGTCGGCGGAGGTGAAGGAGTCGTGCCATCTGAGCGTGCTGCGCAGCACCGACCTGCTTGTGCTGCGGCAGGAGGAGAGCCCGCTGCAGTACCGCCTCTCCGTCGAGGTGGGCGGACGGTTCGACGCTGTGCGCACAGCGTCCGGACGCTTGCTGCTCGCTTATTTGCCGGAGGCGGAGCGGGAATGGTTTCTGCGGAAGCATCCGGGGTACCAAGAAGCTGACGAAGCAGGGCGGAAAGCGCTGCTGGACAAGCTGGAAGAGATTCGCAAACAGGGCTACAGCCACGCGGAGAGCGAATATCATATCGGCGTCACCGATTACGCCGTCCTCGTCGGCAATCCGCGGATCGGCCTGACCGCTGCGCTGGCCGTGCCGTGCCTGCGGACCGCCGGGCACAAGGGCTCCGACGAAGCGCTGCTCGCCCGCCTGAAGGCGTGCGCGGCGGAGATTACCGGCGCGCTCGGCATCACGCCGCCGTGAACAAGGGCGCCCGACCCGGTCGGGCCGGGCTTGCTTGGTTAATGCGGCGGCAGTTTGCCGCCATCATGGCCATCATGGTTCACCCTGCGCCACCTCCGGGCCTGCCTGCACCGCAGCAGAAACGCCTCGCCGCATCCGCACCGCAACCGTCACGATCCCGCAGCAACTGACTTCCCGCGCCTCCTTCCCCTCTGCTGCACTACCGTAAAACTCCGGTACGATGTACAAAAATTGATACATAATGGTTGAATATTTACCATATTCATCGCCCCTTTATCCGCTTACAATGAAAGCGTAACCAAAAAGTAAGAAGGCTCGATCACTGCCGGATATTGCCCGAAAGCAGAAACTGTCGGAACAGTGCGCAGGAGCAGAAACTGCCGGAACAGCTCCCGAAAGCAGAATCTGCCGGACAATGTCCGGAAGCAGAATCGGTAAAGGAAGGGGTAGCGGAACAATGACACGATTAGGAAAAATCATCGGCCTCGCCGCCGCGTTCGCGGCCGCGCTGACGGCCGCAGGCTGCGGGGGAGGGGAGCAGGCGGCAGAAGCCGATCCGTCCAAGCCATACGCTGGCGAGAAGCTGATGGTATTCGCTCTCAACCACCAATGGGCGGATACGATCAAGGGGCGGCTGCCTGAGTTCGAGCAGAAGTCAGGCATCAAGGTGGACCTGCAGACGTTTGCCGAGGAGCAGCTGCAGCAGAAGCTGGCCGTGCAGCTGACGTCGAACTCGGAGACGCCGGATTTGTTCATGTACCGTCCTTACATGGACAAAATTTTATACGCCAAAAACGGCTGGACCGAACCGCTGGACGAGTATGCGAAGCAGAACGCCGACTACGACTTTGCCGATTTCGCGGCATCCTCCATTGAGGCCAGCAGCATCGACGGCAAGCTGATGTCCATCCCGCTGTTCACCGACCAGTTCGTGCTTTATTACCGGAAGGATGTGCTTCAGAAGCATCAGCTCGCCGTCCCGAAGACGCTGGAGGAGATGCAGGCGGCGGTCAAAACCGTGCACGATCCGGCGAACGAGCTGTACGGCTTCGTAGCCAGAGGCCAGCGCAACGCGCTCGTCACGGCGCTGTCCTCTTTCATTTTCTCGGAGGGCGGCGATTTCATGAAGGGCGACCGGGCGACGCTCAATACGCCGGAGACGATAAGCGGCATCCGCATCTATGCAGAGCTGCTGAAAAATTACGGACCGCCGGGCACGCTCAATATGAGCTGGCCGCAGGCGGCCGGCCTGTTCGCGCAGGGCAAGGCGGCGTTCTATGTGGAGACGGCGTCCATCTATAAAAACACGACCGATCCGGACAAATCGCTCGTCAAGGACCATGTCGGCTTTGCGACGTTTCCGGCCGGCTCCGCGGGATCGAAGCCGGCAAGCATTACCGCTTGGTCGCTCGCGATGAATCCGAAAGCCAAAAATAAAGATGCGGCCTGGGCCTTCGTCGCATGGGCCAGCAGCAAAGAGAACGTGCTGAAGATTCAGCAAAGCGGCGTTCCCGGCCCGCGTAGCTCCGCCTGGGCGACGAAGGAAGGGACGGCCAATTTCCCTGCCGATTTGGCGGCGACGATTCAGGAGACTATGAAGATCGGCGTCGGCTATAACGTGCCGCAGGTCATCAGCGTCGGGGAAGCGCGGGACGCAGTTGGCAGCATTGCCGTGAAGGCGATGCTGGGCGAAGACATTCAGGCGGCCGCCGAGCAGGCCAATGCCGAGCTTCAGGACATCATCGACAAGGATAAGATGAAGTAGTCGGAAGGCGCACGGATCGAAGAACATGAAACGCAAGGAGTGGATGATATGGTCAACTGGCTGGACCGCCAGCTGAAATGGGTATTTACACTGCCTGCCGTCCTGTTCGTGCTGCTCATGATCGCCTTTCCGATTGCCTATACGGGACGCATCAGTCTATACGAATGGAGCATGTCGGCGATATCGCCTCCAAAATGGGTGGGGCTTGGCAACTATATCGAGCTGCTTCGGGGCGAGCGCTTCTGGAACTCGCTGCGGCTGACGTTCTACCATTCCTCTGTCAGCATCGTGCTGGAGACGGTGCTCGGCGTGGCGGCCGCGCTGCTGTTCTCCCGTTCGTTCGCCGGCAAAAAGCTCGTCAAGGCGGTCATGATGCTGCCGATGGTAGCGACGCCGGTATCGATCGGCCTCGTCTGGCTGCTGATTTACGAGCCGTCCATCGGCCTGGCCAACCAGCTGCTCAGGCGCATCGGCTTGCCGCCGCAGGAGTGGCTCGGCTCAGTGCACCAGGTGATGCCGTCGCTGATTTTGATCGACGTCTGGGAATGGACGCCGATGATCGCGCTCGTCGTCATCGCCGGTATCGCCGGCCTGCCTGCGGAGCCGTACGAGTCCGCCGCCGTGGACGGCGCCACTCCCTTTCAGCGGCTTACGCGCATTACGCTGCCGCTACTGATGCCGACGATCGTGACGGCTGTCACGCTGCGCGTCATCGATCTGCTCAAAACGTTCGATACGATTTACGCAACGACTCAAGGCGGACCGAACTTCGCCTCGCAGACGCTCAATCTGATGATTTTCGATCTGGCGTTCCAGAACTTTAAGCTCGGCGCTGCGTCGGCGCTGCTGCTCGTGTTCTTTGCCGTCATCCTACTGCTCATCGTGCTGTTGACGGCGATCCGCAACAAGCTGGGAGGTCGTTTCGAATGAAGCCGAAGGCCGCGTCGCGCGCGGGATATACGCTGGTGAATATGGCCATGCTGCTGTTTTTTCTGTTTCCGTTTCTATGGATGCTATCCGCCTCGTTCAAAACGCAGGTGCAGGTGCTGTCCTCGCAGCATTTGTTCTTTTTTACGCCGACCTTCAAAAATTACGTGACCGTATTCCGGGAATACGATTATCTCAAGTTCATCGCCAACAGCTTCGCGATTGCCGCCGCCTCTACAGCCGGCGCGCTGCTCCTCGGCCTGCCTGCCGCCTATGCCATCGCCCGGTACCGGATGCCGTACTTCGGCCTGACGATCCTGATTGCCAAAATCATCCCGGGCATCACCTATCTGGTGCCATGGTATATTTTATTTAACAAGCTCGGACTGATCGATACGTATACGGGGATGATCGCCAGCCACATGGTTATCGGCCTGCCGTTCATCATCTGGGTGATGATCCCGTTCTTCGAGACGTTTCCGAAGGAGGTCGAGGAATCGTCCTGGATCGACGGCAGCTCGCGAATGCGCGCATTTGTTCAGATGGTGCTGCCGGTTTCCATCCCCGGCATCGTCACCTCCGCGCTGCTGGCGTTCATTTTTTCGTGGAACAACTTCATGTTCTCGCTTATTTTGGCAGGCGAGAAGACGAAGCCGCTGCCGATCGCTGTATTCAATTTTATCTCCGGCACGGCGATCAACTGGGGCGCGCTGATGGCTGCCGCCTGCATCATCACGATCCCGGTCGTCGTCATCGCGCTGTTCTCGCAAAAATACATCGTCAGCGGCCTTTCGGCCGGCGCGGTCAAAGGGTGATGATGACAACAAAAGCACGGGAGGAGCGCAACATATGCGGATGCTGCGAAGCTTGCGGAGCCTGTTCGGAGAATGGAACATTTTCAAAAAAATCGTGCTGCTTATTCTTTGTCTGCTGGTGCCGGTTGTACTATTGTACAGCTATACGAATGAGGTATCGGTGGACGTCATTGAGAAGGAGCTGCGCGATTCCAACCTGAAACGGCTGTCTTTCGTCACAACCCAGATGGACAATATCGTCGATCAGCTGTCGATTCTGTCCCTGATCGTCAGCAAGGATGCGAGCGTCAAGGCGTTCGGGCAAAAGGAGACGCACCGCGACGCCTACGAGCAGCTGCGGCTGCAGGAGGATGTCGTCGGCAAGTTGATTTTGCTCAGCGCAGCGAGCAGCTGGAGCAACCGGCTGACCGTCTATTTCCCAAATGTTCGGCAAGCGCTCGCAAGCGACGGCTACGGCATTTACGACGAAGCGGAGGCAAGCGGCCCGCTGTCGATGCAGTGGAGCTATCGGCCGGACGCAGGCGGCGGTTATTTCGTCAAGCGCATCTGGGAGCCGCTGCTCGTTGAGAAGCGGCCGGGCACGCTGGAGTCGATTGTCGAAGCCCGCTTTCCGGCGGCCAATCTGACCGCGATGCTAGCTGATTTCAGGGGAGACGGTAATGCCAATCCGTTCTTTTATTCGCCGGGTATGGAGCCGATTGCAGGTCCCCAGCGTCCGGAAATGACAAGCGAGCTGGTCGCGGAGCTAAGTGCCCGGCAGCTCGGCCCGTCCGGCCATCAGGTGATTCGACTGGGCGGGGAGCCTTATCTGGTCAGCTATGTGCAGTCCAAAAGCCTTGGCTGGTACGCTGTCGATTACGTTCCGATCAAGCAGGTGCTCTCGCCGATTATCCGCAGCCGCAACGGGTTCTACGCCTCTATTGCCCTGCTGCTGGCGATGGGAGTGACGGTCGCCGTCGTCCTGTACCGGCAGGTGCAGCTGCCCATCCGACTGCTGCTGCGCGGCGTCGGGAAACTGCAGTCCGGTGCTTTCTCGCATCGGCTGCATTACCGGCCGAACAATGAATTCGATTATTTGTTTGCGAAATTCAACGAGATGGCCGCTGAAATTCAGCGTCTGCTGGAGAAGGTATACCTGGAAAAAATCCGCTTTCGCGAGGCGAAGCTGAAGCAGCTGCAATCGCAGATCAATCCGCATTTTTTGTCCAACAGCATGTTTTTTATCAAAAATATGATCGAAATAGGCGACACGCAGGCGGCGACGACGATGATTCTCAATCTGGCTGAATATTACCGCTACATGACGAATCTCGAGCATACGATGACGACGCTTGCGGAAGAGCTCAAGCTGATCGAAAATTATTTGACGATCCAAAATCTGCGCATGGAACGGTTCCATTACGAGCTCGATATTCCTCCGTCCATGCTCAAGCTGCGCATTCCCCGCCTGATGATCCAGCCGATCGTCGAGAATGCGATCGTCCACGCCGTCGAGAAAACCGGTCGTTACGGCATCATCCGCATATCCGGATTGGTTGGTCCGGACGGCTTCCGCATTACGGTGGACGATAACGGGAACGGGATGAGCGAGCAGGAGCTTGCCGCGCTGCGCCGCACGATGACGCTGCCCCTCGGGCAGGAGACGGGCTGCGGCTTATGGAACGTGCATCAACGGCTAAACTTCCAGTTTGACGAGCGCTCAGGGCTGTCGTTCTCGCCATCGCCGCTCGGCGGTCTGCGAGTGGCGATCCGTTGGAGCGGAAAGGCGCAGGACGAGCGAAGCGGGGAGGCGAAATCGGATGTGGAAGGGAGGGGCGCGGATGCTGCAACTGCTAATGGTTGACGACGAGATGAGCGTCGTGGAGACGCTGTGTGCCACCATCGCCTGGGAGAGCATCGGCATCGGCACGGTGCACAAGGCGTTTTCGGCCAAGGAGGCGCTCGACGTCCTGAACATGCACGATATCGATATCGTCATTACCGACGTGCGCATGCCGGATATGAGCGGGCTCGAGCTGGCCGCGCACATTCGCCTGCATTGGAAGCAGACCCAATGTCTGCTGCTTACGGCGCATGCCGATTTTGAATACGCCCAGTCAGCGATTCAGAGCGACATCTGCGATTATGTGCTGAAGCCGGTCGCAAGCGGCGAGCTGCTTGAAAGGGTAAGCGCTGTCGTCCGGAAGATTCGCGCCGAGAAAGAAAATAACGAGGCTTACCTGCGGGCCATCAGGACGATGCGCGATCATTTGCCGAAGTTGAAGGGAGAACTGCTCTACGAGCTGATTCAGGGCAGGCGGATGTCGCCGGAGCGTCTGGCCGACAAGCTTCAGTCGCTCGAGGTGCCGGCCCGCCTTGGCGGAGAAATTGCCGTTGCGCTCGTGCGCTTCAAGGAAAGCTTCTCGGCCGATTACGACCCGTTTGAGATGTCGCTGATGGAATACGCGATCGCGAATATGGCGGAGGAGACGTTCGAGGAAACGTTCCATGTGTGGAGCTGCAAGGAGCATCACGACTACCTGGTGCTCGTGCTGATTCCGAAGCAGGAGCCGGAAGGCGGCGGGGAGCGCGCATACGGCTCCCATGTGCGGCGCATGGGCAATCAGTTGCAGATCAACGTTCAGCATTATCTGAAGCTGCAGGTTTCCGTGCTGATCGGCGCCTGGGGGCGCTTCCCGGGCGATGTGACCCGGCTCTATGACAACCTGCTGCTCATCTTCAGCAGGCGCTTCGGCAGCGGCAAAGAGCTGCCGGTCTACATCGCCGAAGCGTCGGAGATGTCGAGCATCGGCACGCTGCAGCGTCTGTACGAGCCGCCGCTGCTGATTCATCTGATGGAGGCGGGGGATTGGGAGGCAGCCAGGGACAAGCTGGAGGCGATTATGCAGGAGCTGGAGGACGAATGGGCGGAGTCGGCGGAGCATGTGACGGAAGCGTTCTTCAATATTTTCGCCGCTTTCTCTCATATCGCCCACAAGAACGGCCGGCAGCTGTCGGAGATGATCGACGCCGATTATGCGCGGGGCAAGGAGCTGATTCCCGCCAAATCCGCCGCCCATCTCGGCGTCTGGGTGCGCAGCGTATTCGGGAAATTCCGCTCCACGGCGCTTCAGGAGACGCGCAGCGCCCGCGCCGTTGCCGTCAAGGAGGCGCAAAAATATATTTTGTCCAACCTGTCCGGCGAACTGTCTGTTCAGTCGATCTCGGACAGCCTGCGAATGCATCCGGCGTATTTGTCCCGGCTGTACAAGCTGGAGACCGGCGAAAATATAAGCGACTACATCACCCGGCAGAAGCTGGAGAAGGCGCTGCAGTTGCTGAAATTCAGCCCGCTGAAAATTTACGAAATCGCCATCGAAATCGGCTACCAGAACCCGAATTATTTCATTAAGGTGTTCAAAAAGCACTTCGGCCTCACGCCGCAGGAATACCGCAACGCCAACGCTTGATTGCGAGCATAAAAAGGCCCCTTTCCGCCAGATGAGATCGGAAGGAGGCCTTTTTGTCGGATAATGGGGGGTTGTTCAGTAGGATGCTGCTGCTTCATTGTATGCCGACGCCGTTTGAAACGTGTCTAGCTTGCGGACAGCGGCCATGCTGCATCGCTGCTCGCCGGAACCGGGCGAATCGCCAACAGGCGAATATCGTGTTATTCGGGCTAATATTGTTTTATGGCGCGGAGTCTTTCCATCTTTTATCATAGAGTTGATGCACCTTTTACATACATAGCGAGGAGCGGTAGGAGATGCTTGATTTCGTGCAAAAATATTGGGAGGATCCCGGCATACTGCAGGTGAATCGGGAAGCGGCGAGGTCGTACTACATCCCGTACGGGGATATCGGCGGCGCCAGCTCGAACAAGCGGGGGCGGTCGCCGTTTTACCGGACGCTGAACGGAAGCTGGAAATTTCGGTACTGCCGCAGCGTCAAGGAAGTGCAGGACGGATTTTACACGGACGAGGCCGACGTGAGCGGCTGGGACGAGCTGATCGTGCCTTCCTGCTGGCAAACGAGCGGCTACGATCAGCTGCATTATACGAACGTCAATTATCCGTTCCCCTGCGATCCGCCTTACGTGCCGAACGACAATCCGGCCGGTCTCTATGTCCGGGAGTTTCAGGTGCCTGCGCAGTGGGACGGCAAGCGGATTTACACCGTTTTCGAAGGGGTGAATTCGTGCTGCTATGTTTGGGTGAACGGGCAATTCGTCGGGTACAGCCAGGGAAGCCGGGTGCCTGCAGAGTTTGACGTAACCCCTTACATTCGCGAGGGGCGGAACCGGATGGCCGTCATGGTGCTGAAATGGTGCGACGGCTCTTACTTGGAGGACCAGGATGTATGGCGGTTTTCCGGCATTTTCCGCGACGTTTATCTGCTGGCCCGCGACCGGGTTCATGTGCGCGACGTTTTCAACCGCCAGGAGCTGGCTGCGGACTTCGGCGAGGCGCTGCTTCGCTGCGAGCTGGAAACGACAGGGCGCCTTGAGGTGCAGGCCGAGCTGAAGGATGCGGACGGCCGCACTGCTGCAAGCGGACAGGCGGAGATCGACGGGAAGGGCGCGATCGAGCTGCGGGTTGAGCGGCCGGTATTGTGGAATGCGGAGCAGCCGTACCTGTATCAGCTGTACGTCCAGGCCGGCGAAGAGACGCTCCGCTTTCCCGTCGGGTTCCGGAAGGTGGAGATCGTCTCCGGCGTCTTCAAGATCAACGGCCAGGCAGTCAAGCTCAAGGGGGTCAACCGCCACGATTCCCATCCGTCGCTCGGTCAGACGATACCGCTGCGCCATATGCACAAGGACCTTATGCTTATGAAGCGGCATAATGTCAACACGATCCGGACGTCACATTATCCGAACGATCCGCGGTTTTTGGAGCTGTGCGACGAATACGGCTTCTATGTCATCGACGAGGCCGATCTGGAATGCCACGGCGTGCAACCGGCCGGCGATTTCCATATGCTGACGAACGATCCGGCTTGGCAGGCCGCTTTCATCGACCGGGCCGTGCGGATGGTGGAGCGGGACAAAAACTTCCCTTCCATCATCATCTGGTCGATGGGCAACGAATCGGGCTACGGGGCGAACCATATCGCCATGGCCGCGTGGACGAAATCGCGCGATGCCTCCCGCCCCGTTCATTACGAGGGCGCAGCCCCGCATTACAAGGGCAGCGAGGAGACGGAATGCCTCGATATGGAGAGCCGGATGTACGCTTCCGTCGAATATATCGAAAACTACGCCAAGGACGAGCGCAACGTCAAGCCGCTCTTCCTGTGCGAGTACAGCCATGCGATGGGGAACGGCCCGGGCGATCTGCACGACTACTGGGAGGTCATCTACAAGTACCCGAAGCTGATGGGCGGCTGCGTCTGGGAATGGACCGACCACGGCATCGCCGCCGAAACGGCCGACGGGACGCCGTTCTTCGCTTACGGCGGCGATTTCGGCGACAAGCCGAACGACGGCAACTTCTGCATCGACGGGCTCGTTGCTCCGGACCGCAAGCCGCATACGGGGCTGCTCGAGCTGAAGCAGGTCATTGCGCCGGTTCGGGCCGAGGCGGCCGATCTGAAGGGCGGAACGATCCGCGTCATGAATTTGTACGATTTTCGCGATTTGTCGCACGTCGGCATGGTGTGGAAGCTGGAGAAGGACGGAGAGACGATCCAGCAAGGATATGTGGCGGAGCTGCCTGCGGGTCCGCACGAGACAGCTGAGGTAACGCTGCCTTATACGCTGCCGGAGACGGCGGCAGGCCGCTATTATTTGACTTTGTCGTTTCGCGAGAAGCGGGAGACGCGCTGGGCCGACGCCGGATACGAGATCGCCTTCGAGCAGTTTGAGCTGCCTGCCGCGGCCAAGGCGGCGCCCGCTTCGGCGATTCCGGCGGCCGGGAAGCTGCCGCCGCTGCGCGCCGAGCGGCAAGGACATCTGCTCGTGCTGGAAGGCTTCGATTTCCGTCACGAGTTCGATCTTTACGGCGGGGCGTTCGTTCGCATCTCAAGGCACGGGGTGAACATGCTGGCGGCGCCGACGCGCTTTAAGGTGTGGAGAGCGCCGACGGACAACGACCGCAACGTCAAGCATGAGTGGATGGCCGAAGGCTACGAGCGGGCAAAGACGCATATCTACCGCACAGACTGGCGGCAGCTGCCGGACGGCTCGGTCGAGATCGACGCCGCATTTTCGCTCGGCGGCTATATCAAGCGACCGATCCTGCGCGGCGACGCTTGCTGGCGGGTGGACGGTTCGGGAACGGTCGCGCTGCGCGTGAAGGTCAAGGTGCGCGAAGGCATCGCATTCCTCCCGCGCTTCGGATTGCAGCTGACGATGCCGCCGGGGACGGAGGAAGTGGAATATTTCGGCTTCGGTCCGCACGAGAGCTATATCGACAAGCGCCGCAGCGTCAGAAAAGGCAAATATGTGCTGACAGTCGACGAGATGCACGAAAGCTATATCAAGCCCCAGGAGAACGGCTCCCGGTTCGGTACGGAATGGGCGATCGTCTCCAGTGAGCTGGGCATGGGCCTCAAGTTCTCGGGAGCTGAGCCGTTCTCGTTCCAGGCGTCCCACTATACGCCGGAAGACTTGACCGAGGCGACGCACGCCCACCTGCTGCGGAAGCGGAAGGAGACGATCGTTCACATCGATTACAAGATGAGCGGCGTCGGCTCCAACTCGTGCGGTCCGGAGCTGCTGCCGCAGTACCGGCTGGATGAGCGGGAATTCGAATTCGCTGTCGATGTGGTTCCGATTTTCAAGGAAGACGAATAATCCCGCAGCGAGGGAGACCTATTTGCGGCTTTAGGAGATGGAACCTATAGCCGCTCCGCAAGCGTGCCAACCGCTAAATCATTCGAAGGGAGCTATCGAACAATGAGCCAATTCCAGCACATTACGTCATTGCTTCATCGTTTTGTCGACAAGGGACCGGCAGGATGCGCTTGCTCGGTCGCCTTGGACGGCGAAACGGTATATGAGGAATATGTCGGCCTGGCGGATATCGAGCGGAACAAGCCGATCGCTCCGGATACGATTTTCCGGATTTATTCCATGACGAAGGTGATCACCTGCACGGCGGCGCTGATGCTTTATGAGCGCGGCCATTTTCTGCTGAACGATCCGCTGGACGAGTATCTCCCGGAATTCAGGCACCCGCAGGTGTACCGCCGCAATCCATACGGCGCCGTGTCGGTGGAGCCTGCGGCCGGCCCGATTCGGGTCAAGGATCTGTTCATGATGACCTCCGGGCTTACTTATGCGGGGAGCCGGATGGAGACGGAGCGGGAGACGAAGAAGGTGCTGGACGAGCTCAAACAGAAGGAGAAAGCAGGCGAACCCTACGACGTACGCGCGCTTTCGAAGGCGATCGCCAGCGTTCCGCTCGCCTTCGATCCCGGAACGCACTGGCGATACGGAATCAGCCACGACATCCTGGGAGCGCTGATCGAGGTCGTCTCAGGCAAAACGTTCGGACAATTTCTGCAGGACGAAATTTTCGAGCCGCTCGGCATGGAGGATACGTTCTTTCGCATTCCGGAGCATAAAAAGGACCGGCTGTGCCATCTCTACAACCGCGCCGAGGACGGCACGCTGACGAAAAATACGAGCATGGACGACTATTACCAGCCAGGCGCAGTCTACGAAGGCGGGGGCGGCGGCCTGCTGTCCACGCTGGGCGATTACAGTCGGTTCGCCAGCATGCTGGCCCGCGGCGGCGAGCTGGACGGGGTTCGCATTCTCGGCTCGCGGACGATCGGGCTGATGGCGACGAATCATCTCGGCCCGCAGCAGCTGGCCGATTTCGATTGGCCTCATCTGGCCGGGTATGGATACGGCTTGGGCGTCCGGGTCATGATCGACCCTGCGGCCGGCGGCAGCAACAGCTCCATCGGAGAATTCGGTTGGCTCGGCATGGCCGGAACGTGGGTGCTGATCGACCCGAAGGAGCGGCTGTCCGCCGTCTATATGCAGCAGATGCTGCCGAATTTCGAAGCATATCATCAGCCTCGTCTCAG
>Ga0207865_101670_pt1 | contig 15599 bp, 12 predicted proteins | sample HigsolmetaAR204D_FD_184836 | JGI IMG/M metagenome (GOLD analysis project Ga0207865, IMG submission 184836) | Ionic liquid and high solid enriched microbial communities from the Joint BioEnergy Institute, USA - AR20-4-D (SPAdes) (version 2) ...
ACCCGCCGCAGTATGGACTGCTCCAGCCCTACAGGCGTGATCGATTGATGGCCCGCGTTGATTCGCGGCACCCGCAGCGCGTTCGTCTGCCGCGTCGCCATCCCCGGGAAGATGGTGAAAGCGTAGCGGATGCCGGCTTCTTTCACATATTCGCGGGACAGCTCGTCGTTGATGCCGAACGGATAGGCGTACGTATCGACGGGCCTTGGCGACAGCTCGGACAGCTTGGCCGTGCAGGCCTGCGTATCCGCGATGATCCGCCGCTTGTACTCCTCCTCGCCCTCCCGCCGGCCGTCCTCCATGACGAACCGGCCGGTCAAGGCGGCGCTGCCGTCCTCAAGCTTGTAATGCAGTTGATGCGTATGGCACTGCGCATCGATGAAATCGGCCTCGCGGGTCATCGCCGCAATCTGCTCCCGCGACATGACCGGAATCAAGGCTTGCTGCGTCTCCATATCGTGCGTAATGACGAAGTTGACGGCGGGAATGCGCAGTTCTGCCAAAATCGGATACGCGTTCGTATAAAAGCTCTCGTATCCGTCGTCGAACGTCACCAGCACGGCATTCGGCGGCACGGTGGCTCCCCCCATGAAATCCTTGAACTGCTGCAGCGTGATAAACCGGTATCCCTTGTTCTTCAAATAAGCGAGCTGTTCGCGAAATAACGCGGTTGTGATCGTACCCGAGCTCTGGGCGATATCGTCGACGTGATGATACATGAGCACCGCGACCTGCTCGTTATACCGTATTTCGCTATGGGAGGCGCCGAGCGACGGCAGGAGGAGCAGGAGCGCCGCGGCGCCCAGCGCGAGCGCTCTGCTGATGTAAGTTCGCATCGTGAGAAAGTCTCCTTGATTCATAATCGCTATCTCCGCATGAACGGCTTGCCTTTAGTATTCGCGGAACGGATGTCAATTTCCTGCCTGCGAAATACGGCCCGCTGTGGAGAGCGCCGCCGCACGCCCGGGAAGGCAATTCAGTATTCAGGTCCTTGTCCGGATGTGATAAGATAGAAGGAGGTAGCTGAACTCAAGTTGCGCTGATTACGGTTTTTAGGCGAAAGGAGATTATGGTCATGCAGCATTTTCAAGAGAGCATTTATAAACTGATCGTCGAGACATCAACGAACTTGCCGGCGGACGTCCGCCGCGCGATCCAAGCGGCCCGGGCCAAGGAAGACCAAGGCACCCGATCCGCTTTGTCTTTGTCTACGATCGCCGACAATATTACGATGGCCGAATGCAACGTTTCGCCGATCTGCCAGGATACCGGCATGCCGACGTTCATCGTGCACTGTCCGGTCGGGGCGAACCAGATCGTCATGAAGCGGCAAATCCGCGAGGCGGTCGCCCAGGCGACGAAGGATAGCAAGCTGCGCACGAACTCCGTCGATTCCTTGACGGGCGCCAATACCGGCGACAACCTCGGGCCCGGCACGCCGGTCATCCACTTCGAGCAGTGGGAGCGCGACGACATCGAAGTGAAGCTGATTCTCAAGGGCGGCGGCTGCGAGAACAAGAACATCCAGTACAGCCTGCCCTGTGAGCTGGAAGGCCTGGGCAAAGCGGGCCGCGATCTGGACGGCATCCGCAAATGCGTGCTGCACGCGGTGTATCAGGCGCAAGGCCAAGGCTGCAGCGCCGGCTTCATTGGCGTCGGCATCGGCGGCGACCGCACGAGCGGCTACGAGCTGGCGAAAGAGCAGCTGTTCCGCAGCCTCGACGACGTGAACCCGAACGAGGAACTGCGCAAGCTGGAGGAATATATCATGGAGACCGCGAACCAGCTCGGCATCGGCACGATGGGCTTCGGCGGCCAAGTGACGCTGCTCGGTTGCAAAGTCGGCGTCGCGAACCGCCTGCCGGCCAGCTTCTTCGTCTCCGTCGCTTATAACTGCTGGGCGTTCCGCAGACAAGGCGTCGTTCTCGACGCATCGACCGGCGAAATCCGGGATTGGGTCTACGAGCGGGGCGAGGCGGTTCCGATGCAGACCGAGGCGGACGGCCAGGCGGCAGCGTCAGCGGCGACCCAGGGCGAGCGGCGGGAAGTCGTGCTGACGACGCCGATCTCCGAGGAGGACATCCGCAAGCTGCGCGTCGGCGACATCGTCATCATCAACGGCTTGATGCATACCGGCCGCGATGCGCTGCACAAATATTTGATGGATCATGATTCTCCGGTCGATCTAAACGGCGCCGCGATCTATCACTGCGGCCCGGTCATGGCCAAGGACGAGGACGGCGGCTGGGTAGTCAAGGCGGCCGGGCCGACGACGTCGATCCGCGAGGAGCCGTACCAAGGCGACATTATCAAAAAATTCGGCATCCGCGCGGTCATCGGCAAGGGCGGCATGGGCGCGAAGACGCTCAAGGCGCTGCAGGAGCACGGCGCGGTCTATCTGAATGCGATCGGCGGCGCGGCGCAGTATTACGCCAAGTGCTTCAAGAAGGTCGAGGGCGTCGACTTCATGGAATTCGGTATTCCCGAAGCGATGTGGCACCTGCAGACCGAAGGCTTTGCCGCCATCGTCACGATGGACTCGCACGGCAACAGCCTGCACGCCGACGTGGATAAAGAGTCCAGGGAGAAGCTGGAGAAGTTCCGCGATCCGGTGTTCGTCTAATTCGTCGAGGCCGATCGGCGGAGAACTCATCTCTTCCGGCTGATTGATCGTATACGCGCACATTTCCCGGCATCGCTTGCGATGCCGGGATTATTTTTGGCCGGATGGCGGATGAGATTTGGAACGACCGGGAAGTATCGTTTTGCCGTGAAACGGAGGGGAGGGGGGCGGCAGCTTTACAAAAAAATAACTGGCGTCCCGGATGCCCAAAAGGTACGATAATGATTACAACGTTTGTGTGGTGGGAGGAACAGATGAACCAGTTTCGCGCCCGATTGACGATTATTTTCATTGTGCTGATCGGTTCCTCCGTATTGACGGCAGGCCTCTTCATGGCCAAAATGCTAAAGGACTCGCATATCGATGCGCTGAAGACGAATATGCTCCGCGAGCTGCGCATCATTCAGGTGACGTTCGATTGGAACCGCGGCGGCACCGAGGCGGAACAGATTCAATATTACACGGACCTCGCCATCAAGCTGAAAAAGTCGGCCGACGCCCGCGTCACCTACATTCGCGCCGACGGCAAAGTGCTCGGCGACTCCGATTATGCGGCATCCGGCATGGACAACCATCTGAACCGCCAGGAGGTCATCGACGCCGAACGGTCCGGGGTCGGCTACGTCCAGCGGTACAGCGAGACGATCAAGCGCAACATGCTGTACGTCGTCGTTCCGCTGAAGGATGGCGGCGAAACGAAAGGATATTTGCGGCTGGCCATGAGTCTGGCCGAGGTGGAGAAGTCGATCCGCAATGTATGGTTCGTGCTGCTTGCCGGACTGCTGGCGGTGTTCGCCATCGCGGGCCTGATCAGCTACCGCGTCGCTTACGGCATCACCCGGCCGATCGAGCAGGTGACGCGCGTTGCCCAGCAGATCACGAATCTGAACTACAAATCGCGCGTGCATATCCGCAAGCGGGACGAGATCGGACAGCTCGGCCAAGCCATTAACCGGATGGCGGACAGCCTGCAGCTGCAGATGAACCGCATTCTGGAGAACGAGAGCAGGCTGAAGAGCGTGCTGGAAAATATGGTCAGCGGCGTCATCATGATCGACAGGGACGGCCATATCGCGCTGCTCAACCGGTCGGCGGAGGAAATTCTAGGCTTTTCGTCGCAGGAGCTGCTTGGCAAAAAATACGACGAAGCGAAGCAGCAGTACGAATTCACCCAGCTCATCCAGGAATGCTTCGAAATCCGGGAGCATATTAGAGAAGAGATGATTTTCTATTATCCGTCCGAGCGGATTCTGGAAATTCATCTGATCCCCCTCAGCCCGGCGGAAGAGGAATGGGCAGGCCTGCTGATCGTGCTGCACGACATTACCGCCGTACGGCGGCTGGAGCGCATGCGCAGCGAGTTCGTTGCCAATGTCTCGCACGAGCTGAAGACGCCGATCGCCGCGGTCAAAGGGTTTGCCGAGACGCTGCTGGCCGGCGCGCTGAACGACAAGGAGACGGCGCGGTCGTTCCTGCAAATTATTTTCGACGAAAGTGAACGGTTGAACCGGCTGATCGGAGATATTCTCGAGCTGTCGAAGATCGAGTCGAAGAGGATTCCGCTGCAGTTTTCTCCGGTCCATCTGCACACCTTCGTTAGCCATTGTCTGAACGTGATGAACACCGAGGCGGTCAAAAAATCGATCGAGCTCGACATGCAGGTGCCCGAAGACATCTATATGGAAGCGGACGAGGACCGGCTGCGCCAAATTTTGATCAACCTGCTGTCCAACGGAATCAACTATACGCCGGAAGGGGGCAAGGTTCGCGTCAAAGCCGAGCAGATCGTAAGCGGCGGCGAAGGAACGGAGCCCGATTATGTGCGGCTGACGATTGCCGATACCGGCATCGGCATTCCCAAGAAAGACCTGCCCCGCATCTTTGAACGGTTCTACCGGGTGGATAAGGCGCGTTCGCGCGGCTCCGGCGGCACAGGGCTCGGGCTGTCCATCGTCAAGCACCTGGTGGAGCTGCACAAGGGGACGATTCGCGTCGAAAGCGAGGTCGGCATGGGCAGCCAATTCATCATCGATCTGCCGATTGTGCATTGACCAAGACCGCTCTCCGAAAGGGGAGCGCCTCCCGGCACCGTCGCGCGACCGTTCGAGCACGAAGGCGGGCCGGCGAGCCAGCGGGCGAATAGGCTTGTTTCGCTAATTTTTACAATACGTTAACAATTCGCCGGGCAATTCATGCTATGATAGTCTTGACGATGAAAGTATGAATTCCGGGGGTTTCCCATATGTCACAGAAAATATTGGTTATCGAAGACGAGCCGACGTTGGCCAGATTGCTATCCTACAACTTGACCCAGGAAGGCTACGAGACCCAGGTCGTCGATCACGGAAGCGACGGGCTGCAGGCGGCGATGCAACAGCAGTTCGATCTGATCGTGCTGGATATCATGCTTCCCGGGATGAACGGATTTGAAATTTTGTCCAAGCTGAGGCAAAAAGGCAACAAAACGCCGGTCATCATTTTGACGGCGCGCAATGCGGAGGACGAGGTCGTGCAAGGGCTGAAATTCGGCGCCGACGACTACATCACCAAGCCGTTCGGCGTCGCCGAGCTGCTGGCCCGCGTATCCGCCGTGCTGCGCCGCACGATGTCGGAGGAACAGCTGCAGGAGAAGGGCGGGTCCGGCGAGAAGGTCATCACCGTAGGGGAACTAAGCATTTACCCTGAGAAATACGAGGTCGTGCTGCACGGGGAATCGATCCCGCTGCGGCCCAAGGAATTCGAGGTGCTGCTGTATCTCGTGCAGCGTCCGGGCGTCGTCGTCACAAGGGACGATCTGATGAACATCGTGTGGGGGTTCGACTATATCGGCGGCCAGCGCACCGTGGACGTGCATGTCAGCTCCTTGCGCAAGAAGCTGGAGATGAACCAGCAGTCGGTGCAGATCGAATCGATTCGCGGCGTCGGCTACAAGCTGGTCACGCATCAATTGAAAAAGTCTTGATTCGCGCGCGAGATGACAACGGGAGCTTGCTTCATGGCGGAGACTCCCGTTTTTTTGTTTTCGGCGATGCATTGGTTAACCTATATCTCCATTTCCCGGGAAATTTGTCGAGAGGATGATGAGCGGATGGGCGGTAAGTTGCGTTGGGGGGTGCTCGGGACTGGACGGATTTTGTCCAAAGCTGGGCCGGGCCTGCAGCAGAGCGGCAATGGCGTATGGCACGGAGTGGCCGGACGGACGCCGGAGAACGGCAGGCAGGCTGCCGGGATGTACGGCGTTCCGCGAGCATATGAATCTTATGAGGCGCTGATCGAAGACCCGGCGATCGACGCGGTTTACATCGCGCTGCTGAACCATCTGCACGCGGAGTGGGCCGTCAAGGCGTGCGAGGCGGGCAAGCATGTGCTCGTGGAGAAGCCGTTCGCGCTGAATGCCCGGGAAGCGGAACAGATCGCCGCAGCGGCGCGGCGCAGCGGCGTCCTGGTCCAGGAGGCGTTCGTCTGGAGGCACCATCCCGCCTACGCGGCGATCAAGCGGCTGGCGGACGCCGGGGCGGTCGGGGAATGGCTGCACTTCCGCGGCCACTTTTCCTTTGTAGCGGGAGCCGACAGCACGCGCTGGAACAAGGCATGGGGCGGCGGGGCGCTCTATGACGTCGGCTGTTATCCGGTCTCGTGGGCCAGATTTTTCGCCGGTGGGGAGCCGGTCGCCGCGGACGGTTACGCGGTGATCGACCCGGATCGCGGCGTCGACCGGCGATTTGTCGGCGCGCTGTATTTTGCCGGCGGGCGTTCAGCGCATATCGAGGCGGCGATGGATATGCCGCACGGCAGCTTTTTCGAGCTGCTCGGGACGAAGGGGCGGTTAAGCGCCGCTTTCACGGTCACGGCTCAGGAGCTGACCATCCGCTGCCGGATCGGCAGCGAGGAGCAGGCGTGGACGACGGACCGGATTACTCCGTTCCGGGTGCAGGCGGAACGTTTCGCTGAGGCGGTTTTCGGACAATCGCAGCAGCATCCCGGGGCGGATGACGCGGTGAGCCAAAGCTTGGCGATGGACGCCCTGTTTGCAGCGGCGCGGACAGGCCGAAGATGCCCCGTCGGCCAGGGCGAAGTCATGCGGTTCGCCGGAGGGCAAAATCGGATATAAGAAGCGCCATTTTTGAAATATCTTTTTGGGCGATCTTTGTCTATACTAATGTCGGGTTATCATCAACGGTAGGAGGGAATTCGCCATGTCCAAAACGTTCAAAATCGGAATAATCGGCTGCGGCGGCATCGCTCACGGCAAGCATATGCCTGCACTCAAAAATCAGCCGAATGCGGAAATGGTCGCTTTCTGCGATATCGTAGAGGAGCGGGCGAGAGAAGCGGCCGATAAATTCGGCGTTCCCGGCGCCAGAGTATACACCGATTACAGGGAGCTGCTGAAGGAAGAGTCGATCGAGGTCGTTCACGTCTGCACGCCGAACGACTCTCATGCGGATATTTCGATCGCTGCGATGGAGGCCGGGAAGCATGTGATGTGCGAAAAGCCGATGGCCAAAACCGCCGCCGACGCCCGCCGGATGCGGGATGCGGCGAAGCGCACGGGACGCAAGCTGTCGATCGGTTACCAGAACCGTTTTCGCGCCGACAGCCAGTATTTGAAGAAAATTTGCTCCGAAGGAGAGCTCGGCGAGATTTACTATGCGAAAGCGCATGCGATTCGCCGCCGCGCCGTACCGACCTGGGGCGTCTTTCTGGATGAGGAGAAGCAGGGCGGCGGCCCGCTGATCGATATCGGAACCCATGCGCTCGATCTGACGCTGTGGATGATGGACAACTACGAGCCGAAGGTCGTGCTCGGCACGGCGTTCCATAAGCTGTCCCAGCGGCAAAATGCGGCCAATGCGTGGGGACCGTGGGATCCGGCCAAGTTTACGGTCGAGGATTCGGCGTTCGGCATGATCGTCATGAAGAACGGCGCGACCATCATGCTCGAGTCGAGCTGGGCGCTCAACACGCTGAGCACCGGCGAAGCGAGGACGACGCTGTGCGGAACGGAAGGCGGAGCCGATATGCAGGACGGCCTGAGGATCAATGGCGAGAAGCACAGTCGTCTGTTTATGAACCAGATTCAGCTGGACGCCAAAGGGGTCGATTTCTACGACGGCCGCAAGGAAAGTCCGGCTGATCTGGAAGCGCGCGAATGGCTTCGGGCGATCGAGCAGGACACGGACCCGGTCGTTACTCCGGAGCAGGCCTGCGTCGTGTCGGAAATTCTCGAAGCGATTTACGAATCCGCGAAGACCGGCAAGGCCGTCTATTTCGATTGATTGCTGCGGGCTGCCCGCAAGCAGGCAGAGCCCGGCTTTCCGCCAAGGGAAAGCCGGGCTCTGCCGTTTCCAATAAAGCGCCGGGCACGCTCGCTTAGATGCCTCCGCCGTTTTCGTTGATTTCCCGTTTTTCCTTTTGAATCGTATCGTAGAGACTTTTCACGCCCACTGCAGCAATGAGCAGCGAGACGAGTGCCGCCAAGGTGTAAGGGGAAGGACTGATCGCCAGATGCACCAAGGTGAATGATACGACGAGCGACAGCACCGGGGAAACGATCCACACTTTGGCGATTTTTGAGATGATGCCCTTTTGCCACAGCCGGAAGCCGTGTTCGGCCGTTCCCATCCCGACAATGGCCGTCGTTGTGATTTGCGTCAGCGGCACCGGGATGCCGAATAGCGAGGCGATTATAACGAGCAGACCTCCGGTTCCGGAAATGAAAATGCCCTGCAGCAGCGACATGCTCGTTATTTTTTTGCCGTTCGTCTCCAGCACCTTGCCTCCAAGCAGAATCGCTCCGAGGGCAACGAACAATCCGCCCCACAGCACCCCTGATTTCGTGCTCATCAGACCGGCTCCGACGAGCGGGCCGACCGCGTTCGCCACATTGTTCATGCCGGCGGAGAACGCTTCGGTGAAGCCGGCCAAGACGACGAGCAGCGTGAGAACTGTCCGCCATCGGCCGGCGCCGACGCCCTTCCAGCGTTCGTCGCGGCGCTCCAGGTAACGGATCAGGTACCCCGCCCCCCACGCCAGCACAAATGCGATCAAAGGCACGATCAGCCAAAACGACACGATGACGAGAATGTTGTTGACGTACAGCGATTGATACGCGACGCCGACGCCAACCACAGCGCCGACGGTCACCTCGCTGGTCGACAAGGGAATGCCCATCAGGTTGGCTCCGAACAAGGTCAAGGTGGCCGACAGCAAAATCACGATCACCAATTGAACCGTTAGCAATTCGGAAGGAATAATGCCGGAGCCCAGCGTCTTCACCACTTCCCCTCCGCCCAGGTAAGCGCCTAGGAAGACGCCGACGGCGACCAGGAGAAGGGCGACGATTTTACGTTTGACCGCACCGCTGCCATAAGCTACGCCCATGGCTGCGGCTGCTCCGCTCGCCCCGATATTCATGGCGAAGAATAAAGCAATAACGATGGCTGCCAAAGTGTAATACAAGCTGACGCCCCCAATATAACCAAGTATACCGCTTTGAATTGTACAGTTATTGTAACTTGGATGAAATTCATATGTCAATCTTTATATGCGAATGAATTTTGTCCTATACGACTAAAATGTGCGTCCTGTGCCTGCGTCTTTACGAATTTTTATCGCCCATTTAATACAGCGTTTACATGCACGTAACCATTTTAATCGTCCGGGGATTTATAATGATCCATGAAATGAACGCTAAGGAAAAAAATAGGGGTTCGTCCCCGCGAAGCTTGGAGGTCTGTGGTGATGAAATTAGTAGTGTTGGGCGATTTTCATTATTCCCGGATGGAGGATGGAACGGAAGAAATGCAGAGTGCGCGGGATAGCGCGTTCAGCTTCATGTTGGAGCGGTTTCTGGAGCTGGACGCCGATCACCACATCTCGTTGGGAGACTTGACGCATGAAGGCGATCCCGAAGAGCTGAACTTCGTGTATTCCGTTATTGGCGGAAGCGAACGCCGGTTCCTCCATGCGATCGGCAATCACGATGCGTATACGCTGCCAAAGGAGCAGATTGAGGTGCTGACCGGTCAGCCGCGGTATTTGGCCATCGAGCGGGAAGAAGCGACGATCCTCGTGCTGGATACATCGAAGGAGATGAACCGCAGCGATTGGGGCGGGGAGCTGGACGAAACGCAGCTCGCCTGGCTGGAGGCCGAGCTCGAGCGCTCGGGAGAGAAGCCGGTTCTCGTCTTTGCTCATCACCCCGTGTACGGGACAACCGCCCGCTCGACGCTGGAGAAGCTGTCGGTCGACCCCCGGCTTGAGATCGAGGCGGTGTTGAAGCGGAAAGAAGGTCCCGGTTTTTACTTCTGCGGACACAATCATATCCATTCCATTGTCAGGCGGGACAACTGGCATTTCATTCAGACGGCGGCATGCCTCGACGTTCCAGGGTTCCGCATCGTCGAGCTGAAGGACGGCCGGCTGGACGTGCGGATGCATCGCCTTGAGGAGGCGGAGCTTGCCGAGCATATCGCGCGCTTTCACAGGAATATGCCGGGCTTCAGCCCCATTGCCGAGGCGAATGGAGAAGCGTCCGACTGGGAGCTGACAGTCGAACTTCCGGAAATTGCCGGACAGCGGGCTTAAGCAGTCGGCCGGAGCATAAAACCGAAGCGGAGGTGCGGACAGTGGCGCAAATTACGTTGAACGGCATCGAGAAAAGCTACGGTCAGGAAAAAGTCGTCCACGACCTCAATTTGACGATTAAGGACGGATCATTCACGGTGCTGGTCGGGCCGTCGGGCTGCGGAAAATCGACGACGCTGCGCATGATTGCCGGACTTGAGAAGCAGACGGCAGGCGACATCTGGATCGGCGACCGCTGCGTCAATGAGGTCGAGCCGGGGAAGCGCCGGGTGGCCATGGTGTTCCAGAACTATGCGCTGTATCCGATGATGACAGTGAAGGAAAACATCGAGTTCGGGCTCAAAAACCGCAAGGTGCCGAAGCCGGAGCGGGAGCGCCTCATTCGCGACATTGCGGAAATCGTCGGCTTGAGCGACTATCTTCATAAAAAGCCGCAGTCGCTCTCTGGCGGACAGCGGCAGCGGGTCGCGCTCGCCCGGGCGATGGTCAAGAGTCCGGACGTTTTCCTGATGGACGAGCCGCTGTCCAACCTGGACGCCAAGCTGAGAAACCAGATGCGAAGCGAGCTGATCGGGCTGCACCAGCGGCTCGGCGCGACTTTCGTCTATGTGACGCACGATCAGGTCGAGGCGATGTCGATGGGCGACCAGATCGTCATTATGGACGGAGGACGGGTGCAGCAGGCCGACAGCCCGATGAACGTCTATCACGATCCGGCCAATCTGTTCGCTGCCCAATTTATCGGCACGCCGCCCATGAACGTGCTGAAGTGCGGCGAAGTGGAAGGAATGGACCGGCTGCGGGCGGACGGAGAGCCGTATTACGTCGGTTTTCGCCCGGAGCAGGCGGCGATTGTCCACGAGAAAAATCCGGGATGCCTGCACTTTCCCGCCGTCATTACGACGCGCGAGACGTTGGGAGCGGAGATCGTCTACCAGCTAAGGTCCGGAGCCGGCCCGCTGTACGTCAAAAGCTTTCTGAAGCCGCTGGAGCAGGCGGCGGACGTCTACGTGTCCGTGCCGCATTCCGCCCTCTATTTTTTTGACCGGAACGGAGAGAGAAACCGCAGGGCGAAGCTTCCGGAGGCCGGGCCGATGGCGATGGCGGCGGCGGGAGGAGCCTTCCGATGAATGTGTGGCGCCTTGTCCGCCCGTACGCGATGGTCGCCCCGTCGATCGTCACCTTTGGCGTGTTCTTTATTTATCCGATCTTTTACATGATCTATTTGAGCGTGCATTCGTGGGACTTCGTCAGCCCGGAGAAGCCGTTCGTGGGCCTGGACAACTTTGCGGAGCTGGCGGGCAGCAGGGAGTTTATCGAGGTGCTGGGCAACTCGTTCAACTATACGCTGATGACGGTGTCGCTCACGATCGTCGTTTCGTTATTTCTCGCCTTGTGGCTGAACCGCAAGGGGGTGCTGTACGGCATCGTGCAGGGGGCGATCTTCAGCCCGCACATCATTTCCCTCGTGTCCGTATCGCTGGTCTGGATGTGGCTGATGGATCCCCAGTTCGGCCTGCTTAACTGGCTGCTGGCTTCAATCGGCCTGCCCAGACTGGAGTGGCTGAGCCATCCGGACAGCTCGCTGCTGTCGCTCGTGCTCGTCGCCGTATGGAAAGGCGTCGGGTTCAACACGCTCGTATTCATTGCCGGGCTGCAGAGCATTCCGAGCGAGCTGTACGAGGCGGCGGAGCTCGACGAGTCGAGCCGGCTGACCACCTGGTGCCGGATCACGCTGCCGATGCTGTCCCCGACCTTGTTCTTCCTGGTCATTATCAATCTGATCGGGTCGTTTCAAGTATTTGAGACGATCGCGATCATGACGCAGGGCGGGCCGGTCAATTCGACCAACACGCTCGTGTATTACATTTATCAGTACGGCTTCCGGTTCTTCAAGATCGGTTACGCTTCCGCCGCGGGCGTCGTGCTGCTGGCCGTGATCGGCCTGCTGACGCTCCTCTATTTCAAGCTGCTGTCCAAAAAAGTTCATTATCGGTAGGTGAGACCTCAAGGATGCCTGTAGCCAGACTCGCTTTCAAAGCGGCAAACTTCGCCGGCATGCTGCTGCTCGTGGCCGTCTTTGTCGTTCCGTTCGTCTGGATGGTCTCGACCTCGCTCAAAACGTACAGCGAGACCGTGCTGTTCCCGCCGAAGTGGATTCCGGCGGAGCTGCGCTGGGACAATTTCGCCAGAGCCTGGAATTCGGGGCCGTTCCTGAAATACTTCCTGAACAGTGTCATCGTGTCGGTAAGCATTTTGCTGCTGCAGCTCGTATCGATCGTCTTCGCGGCGTACGCTTTTGCCAGATACCAGTTCAGGGGCCAAAAGCTGCTGTTCGGGCTGACGATGATCACCTTGATGATTCCCGGGCAGCTGATTTTCCTGCCCGTCTATTTGCTGATGAGCCGGTGGGGCATTCTCGATTCGCTGCTTGCGCTGATCCTGCCCTTTTCCTCAAGTGCGTTCGGTATTTTTCTGCTGAGGCAGACATTCAAGCAGGTGCAGGAGGAGCTGCTGGAGGCCGCGAGGCTGGACGACGCGTCGGAGTGGAAGATCGTCTTCCGCATCATGGTGCCGATGGCCAGGCCCGCCCTGGTGACGTTCGCTTTGTTCAGCTTCATCGCCCATTGGAACGATTATTTTTGGCCGCTCGTCATGACGACGACCGACGCGGCTCGAACGCTGCCGATCGGCATCTCCAAGATCAGGGAGGTCGACGGCGGTACCGCCTGGCATATTCTGATGGCCGGCAACATGATTTTGGTCGTCCCGATTCTGCTCGTGTTTTTCGTCGCTCAGCGGCACATCATTCAAGCCTTCGTCTATTCGGGAGTCAAGTAATCGCAGTGTTCAATTCCATCCGTTCATGGAGGTATGATCATGAGAAAAATCGCGATTTGCGGTATGTCCGCCGCTTTGGCTATGTCGATGACCGCCTGCGGGACCGGCTCCGAGACCGGTTCCGGGACAGGGCCCTCCAGCGGCGCTTCGTCCTCGGGAGCTGACGCATCCGGAGGCCAGAAGCCCAAGATCGAGATTAATTATTGGTACTCCTGGGGAGACAAGATCGGCGAGAATAACGAGAATCTGGTCAAAATGTTCAACGAATCGCAGGACGAAATCGTCGTCAAGGCGCATTACCAGGGCAACTACGACGAGCAGCACGCCAAGGCGCAGGCCGCTTTTGCGGCGGGCAACGCGCCGGAGGTATGGCAGAACGAGATCGCGTCGGTCGGGGTCTTTGCCAAGGCCGGCATGACAGAGGATTTGACGCCGTTCGTGCAGCGGGACGGTCTCGACATGAGCGATTTCAACCCTGGTCTCATGGGCAACTCCTATGTCGACGGCAAGCTGTACGCGCTTCCCTATTTGCGCAGCACGCCGCTGCTTTACTTGAACAAGACGCTGCTCGAGGAAGCGGGGCTTGATCCGAACGGGCCGAAAAACTGGCAGGAGTTCGAGGAATACGCCCGCAAAACGACCGTGCCCGGCCAGCGCGTCGGCATGACGATGGAAGCGGGCATTTGGTACTATGAGGCGTTCATCGCCCAAAGCGGCGGCACGATGATCAGCGAGGACGGCAAAAAAGCGGCGTTCAATTCGCCGGCCGGCATAGAGGTGCTGAAATATTGGCTGAAGCTGAAAAACGAAGGCATTATCCGCATTCCGACGACGGACGATGCGGGCACGCAGGCCAAGACGGATTTCCAGAACCAGCGCTCGGCCATGCTGTTCACGTCAACGGCGGATTTGACCAAGCTGATGCAGGTGGCGAACGATTCCGGCTTTGAGCTCGGCGCGAGCTTCATGCCGGCCAACCTCAGCTACGGCGTCCCGACCGGCGGGTGCAATCTGGTCATGTCGGCCAAGCTGCCCAAGGAAAAGCAGGAGGCGGCCTGGAAATTCATCAAATGGATGACGTCCAAGGAGCAGACCATTTACGCGAGCACGTACACCGGCTATTTGCCGAGCCGCCTGTCGGCCGTAGACAGCGAAGAAATGAAGAAGCTGTATGCCGAGAAGCCGCTGTTCAAGGTGGCGGTCGATCAGCTCGAGCATGCCAGACCCCGTCCGATGCTGAAGGAGTATCCCGAGATCTCCAAGATTTTGAAGGACCAAATCTCCCGCGCGGTCGTCGATCCGTCGCTGACCGCAGAGCAGGCGATTGCGGAAGCGGGGGAAAAGGCGGAGAAGCTGCTGAACAAATAAAGCAAGCGAAGCCTGGTGTACGGCCCTCCCGGCGAAGGGGAGGGCTTGTTTTTTTACCGATGAGCATGTTTAAACCCTTTACAGAATCAAAGCTCAAGAGATACTTGTTTCATTCCTCGCTTTCGTCTTGAATTTCATTCTAAACGTCCGCCGCAAGTTTCCGAACTATTCGATCCGTTACATTTTGGACAAAGGGGATACGCTCGATCAATTGATGACGGCTGGCGTGGCGATGTCCGTCTTCCTGTCCAGCTATAGCGTGCGAACGAAGGATATGGGCGACGTGAACTGGGACATGGTGTCGCTGCCGACCTTGAAGGAAGCACCCGGAGTCGGCTCGCAGGCTTATCCGACGTATTTTTTCGTAACGCAGATGAGCGAGCATAAGGATGAGGCGATGGAAGTTATCAAATACTTGATCTCTGACGAGTATCAAATGGAAATTTCGCGCAAGGGCATGATGCCCATTCTGAAAAACGAGGAGATCAAGCAGGCGTTCGGCTCCGCCGCCCCGGTCGAGGGCAAAAATTACTATTCGGTGTTTAAAAATGAGTTCGCGGCGACGCCGCATAAGACCAGGCTCGACACGCAGGCGGAAGGTCTCTTGTATGAGGAAATCCGTGAGTTCGTCAAAGGAAATACGGACATTAACAGCACCCTGCGAAAGGCCGAAGAGGAGATCGACAAGCTGCTGGCCTCGGAAATGGCGAAATAAGCCGATGACGCAAGCGGGAGAAGCTCCAGACCGCCGCAAGAGGAAGCGGACTGGAGCTTCTTTGCCGCTGCAGCCGATGGCCGATGCCGACCGCTTACTTGACGGCGCGGATCAGGCGGAACAGCTGCTCTGCCGTCCTGCGCAGGTTGTCGCGGGCGTTCGCCGGGTCCATCGCCTGCTCCAAAGAAGACGGGGCGCCCACGATGGAGAAATAGGACGTGACGCCAACCTCGTTCAGCGCAGACGCTTCCTTCGTGACGCCCCCGGCCAGAGCGATGACGGGAATGCCGTGCTGCTTCGCCAGCGAGGCGACACCCAGCGGGGCTTTGCCCATCGAGGTCTGGCCGTCCAGCTTGCCCTCGCCGGTGATGACGATATCGGCGCCGCGCAGCTTCTCTTCCATGCCGACGACATCGAGCACAAGCCCGATGCCGGATTCGAGCCGGCCCTGGAGAAATCCGG
>Ga0207865_101673_pt1 | contig 15588 bp, 13 predicted proteins | sample HigsolmetaAR204D_FD_184836 | JGI IMG/M metagenome (GOLD analysis project Ga0207865, IMG submission 184836) | Ionic liquid and high solid enriched microbial communities from the Joint BioEnergy Institute, USA - AR20-4-D (SPAdes) (version 2) ...
CGTCGCCTGGGCCCAGACCCGCCAGACCAACGGCTTCCTCGAAGCGCTCAACGGCCTGTTTCAGTCCGCCAAGCGCCGCGCTCGCGGCTTCACCCGCTTCACCACTATCAGAACCGTCATCTTCCTGGTCGCCGGCAAGCTCGACTTCGCAGTGATCAACCCTCATGCCCGGCAACCCACTTGAAATTCAACAGAGCCCAAAACTGAGGATAATGCCATGGTTGATCTGACGTTGGAAGAAATTGAACAGGTTTCTGGCGGCGTAGCTCCATTGATTCCCGTTGCAATCGCGTTCGGCAAGGGTTTTGTGGCGGGAGTTGGTGTCGCTGCTGCCGTTCATGTCGCGGTCGAGGCTTTTGAGCTTCTGACAAGCTGAGCGGCGCCAATGGTGACGGGTTTTTTGGCCCGTCACCATTCACCTGGTAGGTGGGACAAAAATGAGAATCGCACCTGGTTTTGATAAGCGAAACAGAAAATTTTATCGCTGGGCTCTGATGGGGATGTGGTTGACAGCGGGGTTGATGTTGTTCGCAGGGTTTTTGGGCAGGTTTCAAGCCTCCAGCCCTGGGGGGGTGTACGCGTTGCTTTTTCCGGGGGTTGCGTTTGTCACAGCGATCGTTTGCTATGCGATTATTGACCGAGTAGAGAGGTCTTCGTTTCCTCTTCTGATATCTGTGCTTGCATATGCATTAGGGATGTATGGGTTCGGAATGCCTATAAAGCTAGTTGTTTTAGTGGGGGCGGCTGCGCTCGTGGGTATCATTGTTATTCTGGTTTTCGGCGACAAAGCCGATCTGCAAGTTGAAGACGACAATGGCGGAATTTGAGGCGCATTTCGGCGATAGAAATGGAGTTCGCTTCGGATGAAATGCCAAGCACGGCCCGTTATTCAATCCGAAGCCGCCGAATGCGGCCTCGCCTGTCTGGCGATGGTGGCCGAAGCGCACGAGCTGCGGATCGGGCTGCCGGAGCTGAGGCAGCGCTTCCCGCTGTCGCTCAAGGGCGCCAAGCTGAGCCACCTGATCCACATCGCCCGGCAGCTGGGGTTCGCCACCCGCCCGCTGCGGCTGGAGATGGAGGACCTGGGCAAGCTCAAGCTGCCGTGCATCCTGCATTGGGATCTGAACCACTTCGTGGTGCTCGCCAAGGTCGGCCGGTCGAAGGTCACGATCCTCGATCCGGCGGTGGGCGAGCGGAAGCTGTCCTTCGCTGAAGTCTCGGCGCACTTCACCGGTGTGGCGCTGGAGTTGACGCCGGGGCTGGAATTCAAGCCGCAGCGCGCGATGCCTGCGGTGTCGTTGCGGCAGCTGACCGGCAAGGTGTCCGGTTGGTGGCGCTCGCTGGCGCTGATCGGGTTGCTGTCGGTTGCGCTGCAGGTGTTCGTGCTGCTGGGGCCGTTCTACCTGCAGTGGGTGGTGGACCAGGTGCTGGTGTCGGCCGACCGCGATCTGCTGGTGGTACTGGGGCTTGGGTTCGGGTTGGCGTTGCTGCTGCAGGTGGGGACCGGGCTGCTGCGCGGATGGTCGGTGGTCTATCTGTCCTCGCAGCTGGGGTTGCAGTGGATGGGCAACGTGTTCGCCCATCTGCTCAGGCTGCCGCTCGATTTCTTCGAGAAACGGCACCTGGGCGACATCACCTCGCGCATGCAATCGGTGCAGGCGATCCAGAAGACGCTGACCACCAGCTTCGTCGAGGCCATCATCGACGGGCTGATGGCGGTGGTGACCCTGGGGATGATGCTGCTGTACAGCTGGAAGCTGGCGTTGGTGACGCTGCTGGCGGTGGGGCTGTATCTGGGGCTGCGGGCCATCGCCTATCGGCCGGTGCGCGACCGCACCGAACAGCAGTTGGTGGCGGCGGCGAAGCAGCAGACGCATCTGCTGGAAACCCTGCGCGGCATGCAGAGCCTGAAACTCGCGGGCAGCGAGCCGACCCGGCAGGCGACCTACGCCAATCTGATGACCGAGACGGTGAATCAGGAGGTGCGGCTGGCGCGGATGGGACTCGGGTTCAACACCGCCAGCCAACTGGTGTTCGGCATCGAGCGGATCGCGGTGATCTGGATCGGCGCGACGCTGGCGCTGTCGAACGTGTTTTCCGCCGGCATGCTGATCGCCTATCTCGCCTACAAGGACCAGTTCGCGCAGCGCGTTTCCGGGCTGATCGACAAGTGGATCGAGTTCCGCATGCTGCGCCTGCACGGCGAGCGGCTGGCGGACATCGTGCTGACGCCGCCCGAAGAAAGTCTCGCCCTGCCCGACCTGCCGCCGCCGGCGGACACCCGCATCGAAGTCAGCGGGCTGTCGTTCCGCTATGCCGAGGGCGAGCCGTGGGTGCTGAAGGATTGCAGCTTCACGGTCGAGCCGGGCGAATCGGTTGCCATCATCGGGGCATCCGGCTGCGGCAAGACCACGCTGGTCAAGCTGATGCTGGGTCTGCTGAAGCCCAGCGAGGGCACCATCAAGGTCGGAGGCCAAGACCTCCATCGCATCGGCCCGCAGAACGTGCGCAAGATCGTCGGCGCGGTGATGCAGGACGATCAACTGTTCGCGGGCAGCATCGCCGAGAACATCGCCTTCTTCGACCCGGAGATCGACTTCGAGCGGGTCGAGAAGGCGGCGCGGCTGGCGGCGGTGCATGAGGACATCGCGGCCATGCCGATGGGCTATCACGGCCTGATCGGCGACATGGGCAGCGCGTTGTCGGGCGGGCAGAAGCAACGCATCATCCTGGCGCGCGCGCTGTACCGCGATCCGCGGATCCTGTTCCTCGACGAGGCCACGAGCCATCTGGACGTGATGCGCGAGCGGCTGGTCAACGAGGCGGTGCGCAACCTGAAGCTGACCAAGGTGATCGTGGCGCATCGGCCGGAGACCATCGCCAGCGCCGACCGCGTGCTGGTGCTGGAAGGGGGCAAGGTCGCGCATGAGTTCCGGCCCCAGCAGGCGCAGGCCCCGGCGCGGGCCGAAGCCGTCGCCTGACCGAGCGCAGGCAGCTTCTGCCGCGTGGACGCCGGGTTCGGTGAGGCCGCGCGGATTCACCCGTCTTTGCCGCCGGCGGGCGTAGAACGGCTCGACCGTAGGAGGGCCGGCGATGACGCGGTTCAAGACGATCGGCAGCCTGCAACTGCACGAGGACCTGGCGCACGAGCGGCGCGAGTGGAAGCTGCAGCGCGTGGGCTGGGCGCTGATGGCGCTCGCCCTGCTGGCCGCGGTGCTGGGGCTGTTCGGTCACGGTCCGCTGAGCGAGACCGCGAGCGCCAGCGCCGACGGCGCGCTCACCGTGCGCCATCAGCGTTTCGAGCGCTACCAGGCGCCCAGCGAATACGACATCGGCGCGATGCCGGCGCTCGCTGCCGGCGGCGTGCTCGTCCTGCGCGTGGAACCGGCGCTGCTTGCGCGCATCGAGATCGAGCGCTTCGAGCCTGCGCCGCAGCAGGTGCGTGCCGACGGCGAGGCGCTGCTGTTCGCGTTCGCCACGGTGCCCGGCAAACCGGCGCGGGTGCGGATGTTCTTCCGGCCGAAGCGGTTCGGGCCGCTCGTGGCGAGCGTCGCGGTCGGGCCGCAGCGGCTCGACTTCCGTCAGTTCGTCTATCCCTGATGTGCCGCGATGGATTCGGTGCTGCGCGCGCTGGTGGTGTACGCGTTCCTGCTGATCGTGTTCCGCATCGCCGGCAAGCGCACGCTGGCGCAGGCGACCAACTTCGAGCTGGTGCTGCTGCTGATCATCTCCGAGACGGTGCAGGAAGCGCTGGTCGATCAGGACCATTCGGTCACCAACGCGTTCCTGCTGGTGGTGACGCTGGTCGGCACCAGCCTGCTGCTGTCGGTGATGAAGAACCGCTGGCCGGCGGTGTCGAAATGGCTCGACGGACTGCCGGTGGCGGTGGTGCGCAGCGGGCAGCCCGACCGCGAGCTGATGCGCGAGCTGCGGGTGGACGACGACGACGTGCTGTCCTCGGCGCGGCGTCAGGAGGGCGTGGAGCGGCTCGACCAGATCGAGCATGCGGTGGTCGAGGAGAACGGCGAGATCTCGGTCGTCGTGCGGCGCAAGAAGGGCGGCGGCTGAGGCCGGCGCGTCGGCCGCGCGCGGCCGCGATCCGGCGACCGGATCGCGGCGCGGCCGGGATCTATTCGCTGCCGCCCAGGTGCGCCGATTCCTCCAGCGCGGTCGCAAGCCAGCCGCGCACCGTCGCTTCGTGCCGGTTCTCGGCCGCAAGCGCGGCGGCGAAACGCTCGGCCAGCTCGTCCTGGCCGAAGCCCTCGATGAGCTGGATCAGCAGCTCCCACGAGGCCACGTCGATCAGCTCCGCCGACAGCAGCGTCTGCAGCGCCTGCGCCACCGTGGTGCGCGGATCGGACATCACCTGGAACAGGCCCATGCTCTGCACGCCGGTGGCGTCGGCCCACGGCGTCTGCGTGGTGGGATCGCCGCCGAGCTTCTCGATCGCATCGCTCAGCATGGCGAAATGCGCGGCCTCCTCGTCGCGGATCTCCTGCAGCGCCGCCAGCGTCATCCCCTTCGGCAGCGCGGTTTCCGAGGACAGTCCAGATGCAGCTTCACCTGCGGGGAGACGAAGCCGGCCAGGGTGCGGTCGACCAGGGCCCGGGCGATGGGCCGGGCGAAGAACGGCATCGGCGCGTTGCGCAGCCGCCGCAGCACCAGGGTCAGGAACATCGGCGGCATCGCCGAGCCCTCGGCGTAATGCAGCCAGTAGCGGTACCGCAGCCGTTCTCCGGCGGTGACCGGTTCCGGCGGCGGCGACAGCAAATGGCCGGTGTCGTAGCGCTCGACCAGGTACTCGATGATCGCCCCGGACTCGGCCAGCACCTGGTCCCCGTCCACCAGCACCGGGGCCTTGCCCAGGGGATGCACGGCGCGCAGCGCCGGCGGCGCCAGCAGGGTCTCCGGATCGCGCGCGTGGCGCACCACGTGGTACGGCAGCCCGAGCTCCTCCAGCAACCACAGCACGCGCTGGGAGCGGGAATTCTCCAGGTGGTGGACGGTCAGCATCGGCGGCTCCTGTTTTCCGGGCAATCCTCGTACGGGCGCGTTTGCCGGCCCTTGCGGTCCCTGAACGGGCCCGGCGGTGCAGGGGCCTGCGCATGCCCGTCCGGCCGGATGGGCCGGATCCGGGGGCCCTGTGACGTGGCGCTCGAGCGCGGGCACCGGATGCGCCGGCCGGGTCGCCGCGTATGCGGCTCCTGCAGCGGGCGTATCGATGGCGACGCGACGGATCCCAACCCGTCGTGGCGGGTGCGCCTGCACCGTTGCGGCATGAACGCGCGCCCCGAAAACGCGCGCCCCGAAACGGAAAACGCCGGAGGCTTGCGCCCCCGGCGTTCCTGGTCTGCGATCCCGGCGCGAACCGGGAACGGCAGTCGGTTACAGCGCCTGGACCTGGTCGGCCTGCAGGCCCTTCTGGCCCTGCACGACGACGAAGGAGACCTTCTGGCCTTCCTGCAGCGACTTGAAGCCGGTGCCCTGGATCGAGCGGAAATGCACGAACAGGTCGGCGCCGCTCTCCGGGGTGATGAAGCCGAAGCCCTTGGCGTCGTTGAACCACTTGACGGTACCGGTCTGACGATCGGACATGTTTGCTAACTCCTCAACGGATATATGGAAAAACCTGCCGCGGGACATCCACGACGGGTACTGGTTGCAGGTGTTAGGCAAAGCGGAACGATGTAGCGCGATCGTCAGATCGACTGCATCAGGCCACGATTCACGGTGACCCATGCAAACACAGTGGACGCACGATACCCGTATTCGCGGGCAATAGCGAGCCGAACATGAACGGAACCGCCCGACCCGTTCAGGCTCGGCGTTCCAGGCCCCACACCTCGGCCAGGATCCGGTAGGACTCCAGGCGGGCCTGGTGGTCGTACAGGTTGGCCACCACGATCAGCTCGTCGGGGCGGTACCGGTCCACGAACTCCTGCAGCCCGCGCGCCACTGTCTCCGGGGCGCCGACCACGCTGCAGGCCAGCGCCCGCTCCACGCCGGCCTTCTCCTGCGGCGTCCAGTAGGCCTCGATGTCGTCCACCGGCGGCGGGATCAGCCCCGGGCGGCCGCGGCGCAGGTTGACGAAGGCCTGCTGCGGCGTGGTGAACAGGCGCCTGGCCTCGGCGTCGGTGGCCGCGGCCACCACGTTCACGGCCAGCATCACGTACGGCTGGCGCTGCCGGCGCGAGGGGCGGAAATCGCGGTGGTACAGCCACAGCGCCTGCTCCAGCGCGTCGGGCGCGAAGTGCGAGGCGAAGGCGTACGGCAGGCCCAGCGCCGCGGCCAGCTGCGCGCCGAACAGGCTGGAGCCGAGGATCCACACCGGCACCTCGATCCCCGCCCCCGGTACGGCCTGCACCGCCTGCCCCGGCTGCGCCGGTTCGAAGTAGTGCAACAGCTCCTGCACGTCCTGCGGGAAGCGGTCGGCGGCCTCGGCATAGCGGCGCAGCGCCCGGAGGGTGGCCGCGTCCGTGCCCGGCGCCCGGCCCACGCCCAGGTCGATGCGGTCCGGGTGCAGTGCAGCCAGGGTGCCGAACTGCTCGGCCACCTGCAGCGGCGAATGGTTCGGCAGCATGATCCCGCCGGCGCCGACGCGGATGCTGGACGTGCCGGCGGCCACGTGCGCCATCAGCACGGCGGTGGCGGCCGAGGCGATGCCGGGCATGTTGTGGTGCTCGGCCAGCCAGTAGCGCCGGTAGCCCCAGGCCTCGACGTGCCGCGCCAGGTCCAGGCTGTTGGCCAGGGCCGTGGACACGTCGCTGCCCTCGCATACCGGCGCCAGGTCCAGCACCGACAGGGGTACGCGCGCCATGCGGGGACTCCTAGTGGCGCGGCGCCCCGGGCGCCGCCTCGGGGATCTCCGCGTCCGCCGGCACCAGCGTGGCCACGCCGTGGCCGCGCTCGGCCAGGTACTCCAGCCACTTGCCCAGGAAGGTGTTCATGCGCAGGCGGTGGCCGATCAGCTCGGCCGGCGGCGGGTACAGCCCGATCACGTCCTGCCAGCGGCGGCCCACGTAGCAGTGGGTGGTCTCCACCTGGCGGGCGTCGTTGTACAGGCGCAGGAAGGCCGACGGGTCCGGCTCGCCGGTGACCGGGTCGCGCAGGTCGTAGGTCAGGCGCAGCTCCAGCGTGTAGCGGTGGCGCTCCAGCACATCCAGACGCAGGTCCAGGCCGTCGCCCACCGAGGACACGTACGAGCCGGTGCCCAGCCGCGCCGGCGCGAACAGCCGGGTCAGGCGGGCGTGGTTCTCCGCATACAGGGCCATGAGCCAGCCGAAGCGGCTCAGGCGCGGGATACGGGTCAGGAGCGGTGCGGCCTGCTGCATGGCCCCGATGCTACACGCTGCGGCCGGCCGGCGGCAGGATTGACCGCCGCCGCCGATGCGCCCACCCTTGGGGAGTGCCCGCGCGCGCCCGGGGCGTCTGCTTCAGAACATCTCGCGCTGCAGGCCGAAGGTGGACAGCACCTTGCTCGAGATCTCCTCAATCGAGGTGTGCGTGGTGCTCAGCACCGGGATGCGCTCGTTGCGGAACATCGCCTCGGCCGCCGCCACCTCGCGCCGGCAGGTGTCCAGCCGCGCGTAACCCGAGTCCGGCCGCCGTTCGGCGCGGATCTGGTGCAGGCGCTCGGGGTCGATGGTCAGGCCGAACAGCTTGCGCCGGTACGGGCGCAGCCGCGCCGGCAGGCGTTCGCTTTCCAGGTCGGCGTCGGTCAGCGGATAGTTGGCCGCCTTGATGCCGTAGTGCAGCGCCAGGTACACGCAGGTGGGCGTCTTGCCCGCGCGCGACACGCCCACCAGCACCACGTCGGCCTCGTCGTAGTTCGGCGCCACGCCGTCGTCGTGGGCCAGCGCGTAGTTCATCGCCTCGATGCGGCGGTGGTAGGCCTCGAAATCCACCATGCCGTGCGCCTGGCCGACGCGCGCCTGGCGCGGACGGTTCAGCTCGCGTTCGAGCGGCTCGATAAAGGGCGCGAACAGGTCCAGCAGCAGCGCCCCGCTCTCGGCCAGGATCGCGGTCTGCGCCGGGTCCACGCAGGAGTTGATGACGATTGGCCGGACCCCATATTTCTCGCCCGCCGCGCGGATGCGGGCGGCCGCGTCGCGGGCCTTTTCCAGGTCGTCCACGAACGCGATGCGGTCGGTGACGAAACGGAAACCGGTGAACTGGGTCAGCAGGCTGTGGCCGATGGTTTCGGCCGTGATACCGGTACCATCGGAAACGTAGAACACCGGCCGGATCGGGGGGGAGGTTTCGTTGCCTGCCGGTCCGGCGCTTGCGCTGTCCATGGAAACCGTTTCCAGCTTGATATGCGGTAGACGCGCCGAGCATCATAACGCTTCCACTTTTCGGGGGCACGTCCGCCGTCCGCCCCGCGCGGCGACGGGTCCATGGAGCATCTCTCTTGAACCAGAACATCCTGTGGTTGCATGAACTGTGCTTGTCCGATCTGGCTCGCGTCGGCGGCAAGAATTCCTCGCTGGGCGAGATGATCGGCAACCTTGCCGGGCTCGGCGTCTCCGTGCCCGGCGGCTTCGCCACCACGGCCGAGGCCTTCAAGGACTTCATCGCGCACAACGACCTGCACCAGCGCATCTACGACCGCCTGGCCGCACTGGACGTCGAGGATGTCCCTGCCCTGACCGCCGCGGGCCGCGAGATCCGCGGCTGGGTGATCGACGCGCCGCTGCAGCCGTCGCTCGACAAGGACATCCGCGAGGCCTACGCGAAGCTGTGCGCCGACAACGGCGGCGGCGAGGTCGCGGTGGCGGTGCGTTCCTCTGCCACCGCCGAGGACCTGCCGGACGCCTCGTTCGCCGGCCAGCAGGAAACCTTCCTCAATGTCACCGGCGCCGACGACGTGGTGCGCAAGGTCAAGGAAGTCTTCGCCTCGCTCTACAACGACCGCGCCATCGCCTACCGCGTGCACCACGGCTTCAAGCACGAGGACGTGTTCCTGTCCGCCGGCGTGCAGCTGATGGTGCGCTCGGACGTCGGCGCCTCGGGCGTGATGTTCACGCTCGATACCGAGTCCGGCTTCCGCGACGTGGTGTTCATCACCTCCAGCTACGGCCTTGGCGAGATGGTCGTGCAGGGCGCGGTGAACCCGGACGAGTTCTACGTCTACAAGCCCACCCTGCGCGACGGCAAGGAGGCGATCCTGCGCCGCACGCTCGGCGCCAAGGCCATCCGCATGGTGCATTCCGACGTGCCGGGCGAGCGCGTGCGGATCGAGGACACCCCGGCCGAACTGCGCCGCGCGTTCTCGATCTCCGACGAGGACGTGCACGAGCTGGCCCGCCAGGCGCTCATCATCGAGGAGCACTACGGCCGGCCGATGGACATCGAGTGGGCGAAGGACGGCGTCAGCGGCAAGCTGTTCATCGTCCAGGCGCGCCCGGAGACGGTGAAGTCGCGTGCCAAGGCCACCCGGATCGAGCGCTACACGCTGGAGAAGCGCGGCAAGGTGCTCGCCGAGGGCCGTGCCATCGGCCAGAAGATCGGCACCGGCGTGGCCCGCGTGGTGCGCAGCCTCGACGACATGCACCGCGTGCAGCCCGGCGACGTGCTGGTCGCGGACATGACCGACCCCGACTGGGAGCCGGTGATGAAGCGCTCGGCGGCGATCGTCACCAACCGCGGCGGCCGCACCTGCCACGCCGCGATCATCGCCCGCGAGCTGGGCGTGCCGGCCGTGGTCGGCACCGGCAACGCGCTCGACGCCATCCAGGACGGCCAGCCGGTCACGGTCAGCTGCGCCGAGGGCGACACCGGTTACATCTACGAGGGCACCCTGCCCTTCGAGTGCACCACCACCGACCTGACGGCGATGCCCGAGGCCCCGCTCAAGATCATGATGAACGTGGCCAACCCGGAGCGCGCCTTCGACTTCGGCCAGCTGCCCAACGCCGGCATCGGCCTGGCGCGCCTGGAGATGATCATCGCCAGCCACATCGGCGTGCATCCCAAGGCCCTGCTCGAGTACGACCGCCAGGATGCCGCCACGAAGAAGCTGATCGACGAAAAGATGGCCGGCTACGCCTCGCCGGTGGACTTCTACGTCGAGCGCCTGAAGGAAGGCATCGCCACCATCACCGCCTCGGTCGCCCCGAACCCGGTGATCGTGCGCCTGTCGGACTTCAAGTCCAACGAGTACGCCAACCTCATCGGCGGCCGCAACTACGAGCCGCACGAGGAGAACCCGATGATCGGCTTCCGCGGCGCCAGCCGCTACGTCGATCCCTCGTTCGCCGACGCCTTCGCGCTCGAGTGCAAGGCCGTGCTTCGCGTGCGCAACGACATGGGCCTGACCAACCTGTGGGTCATGATCCCGTTCGTGCGCACCCTCGAGGAAGGCCGCAAGGTCATCGAGGTGCTGGCCAGGAACGGCCTGCGCCAGGGCGAGAACGGCCTGAAGATCATCATGATGTGCGAGGTGCCCTCGAACGCGCTGCTGGCCGAGGAGTTCCTCGAGATCTTCGACGGCTTCTCGATCGGCTCCAACGACCTCACCCAGCTCACCCTGGGCCTGGACCGCGACTCGTCCATCGTCGCCGGCCTGTTCGACGAGCGGAACCCGGCGGTCAAGAAGATGCTGTCCATGGCGATCAAGGCCGCGCGCGCCAAGGGCAAGTACGTCGGCATCTGCGGCCAGGGCCCGTCCGACCACCCGGACCTGGCCCAGTGGCTGATGGAACAGGGCATCGAGTCGGTCTCGCTCAACCCCGACACCGTGGTCGACACCTGGCTCAAGCTGGCCAAGGCCAAGAAGGCCAACGCCTGACCCGCAAGCGGACCCGGAGCGATCCGGGTCCGCTCCGTCTGGGGGCCGGCATCCCCCAAACCAGGTCATCCTCCTGTAGGAGCGGCTTCAGCCGCGACCGGCGACCACGATGCATGCCATGGCAACGGGTCGCGGCTGAAGCCGCTCCTACAGGGGACACCCGGGGGGCGGTCAGCCCTCCAGCTCCCGTCGCAGCCACGCCCGCGCCATGCGCCAGTCCCGCTGCACGGTGCGCTCGGAGACCCCGAGCAGCGCGGCGGTCGCCCGTTCGCCCAGGCCGGCGAACACGCGCAGCACCACCACCTGCGCCTGCCGCGGCGCGATCGCCTCCAGTTCCGCCAGCGCCGCCGATACCGTGCCCGGCGCGGCAATGGCGTCCTCCGCCACGGCAGCCTCGTCCAGCGGCACGCACAGCTCGGCGGGCACGCGCTTGCCGGCATTGCGTCGGCGCGCCGCGTCCACCAGCACCTGGCGCATCGCCCGGACCGCCACGCCCAGCAGGTGGCGGCGATCCGCCAGCTCGGGGAGCCGGCCGGCGCCGAACAGCCGCAGGAAGCCTTCGTTCACCAGCTCCGTCGGCCCCAGCGTGCGCTCGCCGTACTCGGCGGCCAGCTGCTCCCGGGCCAGCCGATGCAGCGCGTCGTACATGGCGGACATGACCCGCGCCAGCGCCTCCGGATCCCCGGCGTGCACCGCCGGGAGCAGGCCGGTCACGTCCACCGCATCACTGGCGCCCGGTTCCTGTCGGGCCACGGCCCTGGCTGCCCTGGCATTCATCCGCATTGCGTCCCTCCCTCCACCCTGCCGGTCCTGCACAAGCCGTCGGCGCTGGCCCGGCGCAGGCCGGACGCCGCGACGTCCGCATGCCGCGCCGCCGTGTCCAGCGCCGCGCGGAAACGGTCGGCCGCTTCCGCGTCCGCCCCCCGCGCCAGGGCGATGTCGCCGAGCACGTTGAGCGCCCGGATGCGCCCGTTCACTGCCCAGGCCGCACCGGTCCCGGCGCGCGCCTCCATCCTCTCAAGCCACGGCTGCAGCAACCGCTCCGCCTCCTCCGCACGGCCGAGCCGCTGGTATTGCGCGGCCAGCAGCGACAGTACGTTGAGATGGAAGTCCGGCGCGACGTCCGCGAACCCCCTGGCGATCTCCTCGCCGCGCACGAGCATTCCCAGCGCCTCCTCGCCCTGCCCCATCTGCGCCAGCGCCCTGCCCGCATAGGTGTACAGGGCCCCCAGCCCGGGCGTGGGCCGGTCGTTCATGCGCTCGTAGTCCGCGATCTGTTCGCGATACGCCCTGACCGCGCCCGCGGGATCGCTGCGGATCCGCGCCAGGCTGTCGGTGAAGCGGTAATAGATCAGCGCCGGATCCTCGGGGCCGTACATGTCCTTCGCGATCGCCAGCGCGCGCCCGGCGTGGCGCGCGGCAACCGCGTCCTCGCCGGCGGCCACCTCGACCATCGACAGCACCGCCAGGGCCTGGATCAGCAGCTCGCGGTCGCTGCCCGGCGCGGCCTCCAGCCCGGCCACGATGCCCACCAGTTCATCGCGCAGCGTGGGCAGCGGCGTGTCGCCGACCGTCAGGTGGTCGTAGAGGAGATTGATCCGCACGCGGAGGATCTCCGTGTCGGCGGCCCCGGCCCGTCGCAGCAGTTCGATCGCTTCGCGGCCGGCAGCGATCGCCGACGCGGTGTCCAACGCCATCGAATACGCGCGCCGCAAGGCCGCCTTGGTCCTGCCGCGTTCGAGCATCGGCGCGCCCGCCTGCGCCAGCAGCGCGTCGGCCTCGCGCAGCAGCGGCACCGCATGGTGCCCCATGTCCAGCGCCGTGTAACCGCGGCCGATGGACAGCAGCAGCGCGGCGTGGGTCGCCGGCGCCAGCGCCGGGCCCGAACGCAGCCGCTCCACCCCCAGGTCCAGCGCTTCGGCCACCGTGATCCGGTTGCCGCGGGTGCGGCTGGGGTCGGCGTCTTCGAACAGCCCCTGCATGAACTCCACCATGGCCTGGGCCCGGTCGCGTTCGCGCTGCGCGGCCCGCAGCTGTTCCTCGCGTGCGGCGGCGAATCCCGCCAGCAGCGCCACGAACGCCACGCCCACGGCCACGCCGGCCCTGTGCCGGCCCACAAAGCGCCGCAGCCGGTACCACCAGCGCCCGCGCCGCGCATGCACCGGGCGCGAGGCGAGGAACCTGCGCAGGTCCGCCGCCAGTTCCGCCACGGACGCATAACGGTCGCCCGGCGCGCTGCGCATCGCCTTCATCACGATCGCGTCCACGTCCACCGGCACCGCCCTCTTCCGACCGGGGGCGCGACCCGGCGGCGCGGGCTCGCCCGACAGGATCGCGTGGCCCACCGCCAGCGGCGCGGCCGAGGCGGGGAACGGCCGGACGCCGCTGACCAGCTCGTACAGCACCACGCCCAGCTGCCAGACGTCGCTGGCCGTGCTCAGCGGCTCGTTGCGGATCTGCTCGGGACTGGCGTAGGACAGGGTCAGGGCGTGGTGCGCGGTGCCGGTGGGCGCATCGGCAGCGCCGTCCAGCAGGCGGGCGATGCCGAAATCCAGGAGCCTCGGCTCGCCGCCGGCATCGACCAGGATGTTGGAAGGCTTCAGGTCGCGGTGGATCACCAGGTGCCGGTGTGCGTACTCCACCGCGTCGCATACCTTCAGGAACAGGCGCAACCGCTCCGCCAGCGGCAACGCACGGGCATCGCACCAGCGGTCGATGCGCTCGCCCTCCACGTATTCCATCGCAAGGAACGGGCGTCCGTCCTGCAGCCGGCCGGCATCCAGCAGGCGGGCGATGTGCCGGTGCGACAGCCGCGCCAGGATGCGGGCCTCGGACGCCAGCCGGCGCGCCGCGTCCGCCTCCGGCCAGGCGCCCGGGTCGAGCAGCTTCAGGGCCACCTGCTGGCTGCCACCGGCGAAACGGCGCTCGGCCAGGTACACCGCGCCCATGCCGCCACGGCCCAGCAGGTGCAGCAGCCGGTAGTCGCTGCCGGCGGCGGCCCCGATGACGGCGCCGCTCAGGTCCTGCGGCGGCGGGGGCGCCGGATCCTCCTCCTGCATGGCCCGCAGCAGCCACTCGACCTCGGCGCGCAGCGCGTCGTCACCGGCGCACTCGCGCGCGACCAGGGCCTCGCGCGCGGCCTCGTCCAGCCCGTCCGTCGCCTCCACGATGGCGACGGCCCGCCGGTAACGCGTCCGTCCGTCCACCACCCAGGTTCGTCCTCCCCCTGTGCAATCGCGGCCAAGTATAGGCAAGGTGCCCGGCCCCGGATGGCGGGTTTCGGCGCCGTCCTGCGCATTGAGTCAGAGGTCACGGGGACATGCGCCCCGATCCCGATCCCCGTTTGCAGGACTTGCCATGAACCGCATCTATCGTCTCGTCTTCAACCGCACCCTGGGCCTGATCCAGGTGGCCCCGGAAACCGCCCGCGCGCGTGCAGGTACAGCAGCGCAGGCCGGCCGCATCGGCCGCAGAAGCGCGGTCGGCATCGCCCCGCTGTCGCTGCTGGCGCTGGGCCTGATGATGGCGGCGTCGACCGTGCGGGCGGACGATTGCGATTGGCACGGGCGGGATAGTGACTGGTTCAACCCGATCAATTGGTATTGTGTCGAAAGCGGCTACAGTGTTCCCACGTCCGATGACGACGTATATATCTATCATCCTGATAGCGACGTCGCCATCGACGGCGACGCTGCCGAAAGCAGAATTTTTCGCCTTAACAGAGGGCAATTGACGATCCGCAATGGCGGCACCCTGCAGAGCGACATCTTCGACTATCACAATATCGGCTGGAGCATCGATCCGGCCACGCTCACCGTCACCGGCAGCGGCTCGGCCTGGAATGTCACAGGCGGCGACATCCTCGTTGGACGCGATTCCAGCGGCACGCTGGTCCTGCGCGAGGGCGGTGCGCTCAACGCCGGCAACAGCACGCTCGTGCTGGGAGCAAGCGTGGGAAATAGCGCGACGCCCGGTCTGGGCACCCTGGTGATCGGCGCCGCGGCCGGCGAGCAGGCCGTGGCGCCCGGCACGATCGAGGTCGCCGCCATCGAGATGGGCCGCCAGAACGGCACCGCCGAGGCGGCCGGCCGGATCGTGTTCAACCACACCGACACCAGCGGCGCCTACACGTTCGCCACCAATATCACAGGCACCGGCGCCATCGAGCACTATGCCGGCACCACCGTCCTGAGCGGCACCAACACCTACACCGGCGGCACCCGTCTGCTGGGCGGCACGCTGTCGGTGTCGTCCGACTCCGCGCTGGGCGCGCCCTCCAGTGCGCTGCATTTCGACGGCGGCACGCTGCAGGTGACCGGCAGGGATTTCGACGCCACCACGCGCGCCATCACCCTGGGCGATGGCGGCGGCGGCTTCGACATCGCCGATGCCGGCCACCGCTTCACGCTGGCGCAGGACATCACCGGAGACGGCGCCCTGGTCAAGCACGGTGCCGGCACGCTGGTGCTCGAAGGCGACAACGCCTACACCGGCGGCACCCACCTGCTCGGCGGCACGCTGTCGGTGTCGTCCGACTCCGCGCTGGGCGCGCCCTCCAGTGCGCTGCATTTCGACGGCGGCACGCTGCAGGTGACCGGCAGGGATTTCGGCGCCACCACGCGCGCGATCACCCTGGGCGAAGGCGGCGGCGGCTTCGACATCGCCGATGCCAGCCACCGCTTCACGCTGGCGCAGGACATCACCGGAGACGGCGCCCTGGTCAAGCACGGCGCCGGCACGCTGGTGCTCACCGGCAGCAACGACCACGCGGGCGGCACGCGCATCGAGGGCGGGAGGCT
>Ga0207865_101674_pt1 | contig 15586 bp, 10 predicted proteins | sample HigsolmetaAR204D_FD_184836 | JGI IMG/M metagenome (GOLD analysis project Ga0207865, IMG submission 184836) | Ionic liquid and high solid enriched microbial communities from the Joint BioEnergy Institute, USA - AR20-4-D (SPAdes) (version 2) ...
CTTTGGCAATTTGACGAAGACTCTTCCCATCCGCTTTCATTTCGTGTAATCTCAAGACAGTCCCGCCTTTCAGCACTTGATATTCTCCTCTCTCAGGTTCCTTGGTCGGAAATCTCTGAGAGAGAGATTCGCTGAAGGTGGGTCATTTTCATTCCGGCGCCGGTGGGTCAATTATAACCCGGCTGTGACAATACCTCCAAAATATCAAGATGTGATGCGTGATCTGTTGCAGAAATTTAAGGGCACAGGCAAACGAATTGAACTGATTACGGAGAAGGGAGCCTATACGATGCAGGCCAACAAGAGCAGCGATAGCTTTGTAATTGAGATCGTAGACGATAGTGAAGTCATTGAAGTTGATGATATAGGCTCAACAGTTGAATTGAGAGTGACAGTTCAGGACGCAGTACGTGAAACGATGAATAGCGTGACAGGCAGAACGTAACCAGAGGGAGGAATAGAGAGATGTTGAACCTAAGTCCCGAAGCATTAGAAGCACGTCGGGAATACAGAAGACAGTATGAGCGAGAATATCGGCGCAAATGGCGGCAGAAGCCGGAGAACCGATTAAAGGAAAAAGAATACGAGCGCAGATACTGGGAACGTAAAGCGAAGCAGTCTAAGGAATAACACATGCAGCCAGGTGCTCTTAGGCTGAGCACCGATTCAAACGTACAACCAAGGACAATTGACCACGAATTGACCCGAATCGAAATCGTTTACAAGGCAGAATATAGAATATCGTTAGCAGAAATGCTACACCATCCACCCGAGCAGAACAAGCAATACTTTGCAGCGGTGATGACGGACTGGGACAGCCTTCCAAAGAATCGGGCGGAACAGGCACGTATGCTAATGAAGAAGCGGAGGCGGCGGCAAGGCTGCTAAGAAAGTCGGCTCTGAAGCAGCAGAAGAAGCAGCAGAAAGAACTGTAAAGGAAGTGACAGAGGAAGCAACAGAAAAAGTCGTAAAAGAAACAGCAGAAGAAGTGACTGAAAAGGCCGCGAAAGAATCGGCGGAAAAAGCGACAAAAGAAAAAACCGAAGAAGCGGCTAACGACGCTACGAAAGATTCGTTGGGGAATAAGGGGACGGGTAATTCTGTACAGATACCTCGAACAGGAGCAGAATGGAATGATTACTATAAAAGCAAATATGGAGACGGTAATGTTACATGGGTAACAGAGTTAAAATCTTATGATGATATTCTAAATAATCCCAGAGCTCTATGGGGTAAATCAGCAGATGAAGTTGGAAGAGCTCTTGGAGATGGATGGACGAAAGGTACTTATGGCTCAGCAGGTACTGGATGGAAATTCACGAACGGTGATAAGTCTGTGTTTTAAGCTTGTCAACAGTGCATTGTCTCTGCGTGTCGTGAAGTAGAGATGCAAGGCTCGGAACAAGCAATCGATGATTGCACTGTGTAACAAGCTCATCCGCGTCTTATTCGAGCTTGGTCGAAAACAAAAGCACTATGATTCACGCAAAGTCCTTGGCCCCCATCGGGAGGCTCAAATGCAAATCGCAGCTTAATTGATTCACAGGGTAGCAATTCAACGTTCTGCTTGCTTTATCTACATGTTGATCTTTGACAAACGAAGCACGGATAGGCCGGGAGGAATTATCACCATAAGGGCATCGGCCCCGCAAAGGAGCTTACCTGGCCTCCACCCATATTTTCACTCCTCATCGGCTTTTTCTTCTGCTCTTCTTGTTTAATGCGCCGCATCATACTAAGATGAATCTTTGAATTTCCAACTCGCAGATCCTTCATTCCTACAATTGCAGACGCGGAGTGCGAACATCAACACGGAGTTCGAGGGCCGCCGGCTGAGTATCCTTCTGTAGCACTTCACCGCCGCGGGCCAGAGGGCTCGCGGCGCCCCATCCGCGCAGCTGCTATACCGGCCCAAGCGAGGCGCCTCGGCAGATAGCGTCCTCCGTCCTGCGCCGCCACTTGCCCGCCGCGGACCAGAGCGGCTCGCTGCCGCCCGTTCCAGCGTCCCTGCGCCGCTGCCTGGCCGCAATCTTGCAGCGGAGCGCGTGCCGCTCCAACGTTTCTGCGCTTCCGCGGCCCCCGCGGCTTACAGCCCCGGGATCGTCCGCTCGAACGCTTGCTGCAGCGCGCGGGTGACCGGCCCTGGCCGGCCGGAAGCGACGGGCTGGCCGTCGACGGAGATGACCGGCGTCACCTCGACCGTCGTGCCGGTGATGAAGACTTCGTCCGCATCGCGCAGCTCATCAACTGTAAAGGCCGTTTCGCGGACGGGGATGTCCGCTTCCCGGGCGAGACGCAGCACGACCTTCCGCGTGACGCCGTGCAGGATGAGATGATTGGCCGGATGCGTGCGGATGACGCCGTCCTTGACCATCATGACGTTGGAGGCGCTGCATTCGGTTACGGTGCCGCTGCGGTGGAGAATGACGTCGCTGACGCCGCGGTCGAGCGCGTACTGCTTGGCCATCGTATTCGGCAGCAGGTTGAGCGTCTTCAGATCGCAGCGCAGCCAGCGGATGTCGTCCATCGTCACCGCCGCGATGCCGTCGCGCATCATGCCGGCCGGCCGCTCCAAGACCGTGCAGTAGGCCATAAGAACCGGCTCGGCATGGGCCGGGAACGCATGGGACCGGGGGGCCGGTCCGCGTGTAATCTGCATATAGACGGTCCCCTCCTTCAGCCCGTTCGCCGCGATCAGCTCCTCAAGCCGCGCCGCGAGCTCGGCCGAAGGGCAAGGAAGGGGGAGGCGCACCTCGCGCGCCGTTCGTTCCAGCCTTTCCAAATGAGCCTCCGGCTCGTACAATACCCCGGCGTATACCCGGAACACCTCGTAAATTCCGTCGCCAAAATAATACCCTCTGTCATCAGGCGAAACGGCAACCTGCGATTTGGGCACAAGGCGGTTTTGAAACAAATACATCGTCACATCGTCTCCTTTTAGCCGATAAAATGTGTCGTTTTTTACAGAACGTATGTTTGGTTTCCTCCGATGTATGCTATAATAAGCAGCATAAGCGCCTGTAACGAGCGATTCCTTCCGCCATCGGTCGTCACCTTCGGTGTTGAAATTTTGGTCGGCGGACTGCCGCCAAATTTTCAAGATAAACCGCAATCTTCTCGAAGCAGTCAATCTATGTTACAATGGCTTTTGCTTGCCATTAACTAGGTTATCAAACAGGCCGGCCGGAAGTCAAAAAGGAGCTACCCGCTCTGACCGTTCCTAGCCCGACGAGATGATGCGCTTGGAACGACGGGAGCGCCCGTCGGGTTGCCGGGAGGCGCAGAAATTCTGCTGCATTGCGCGATCATGACGGCGAGCAGCCGACCGCATGCGCTCCTTTCGGAAACGACATCTCTCTTTCGACATCAGCGGCGCGATGGATGGTGTCGAATAATATGAAGTTATGATGAACGAAATAAAGAGAGAGAATGAGAAAAATGCAGCATGTGGCATGCCGCCGCTCGTTTTCTTGGCAAATTCCGCCGCTCGCTTATTAGAAACACTATATATTGTATTGTATAATGATTTACGCATACCAGATATTGTGATTGACAAGTTTGACGATAAAACTCGGGAGGGTGTCGTTTTGAAGACCATGCAGCCTACGAAACTGGAAGGACTCAGCGAAAAAATATTCCTTGACCGCTACGCGATGAAAAATGCCGATACGAGCCTTACGAAAGTCGGCGACACCGTGCTTGTGCTAACGAAGGACGATCCGAAATTTCCTGCCAAAGAAGTCGGCGAGGTGATCGAGCGGCAAGGACGACAGGTGAAGGTGAAGCTTCGGAGCGGCGAAATTGTGGAATCCGCGGTAGAGAAGCTGACGCTTACCCTGGAGAATACGCCCGAACAAATGTGGGACCGTTTGGCTGCGGCCATGGCGTCCGTCGAAACGACCCCTGAGAAGCGCCAGGAATGGACTGAGAAATTCAGATATATTTTGGACGACTGGAAGCTCGTGCCCGGCGGGCGCATCGCGGCCGGCGCCGACGCCAGCGACGAGTTGACGCTGTTCAACTGCTATGTCATTCCGTCTCCACACGACAGCCGCGGCGGCATCATGGCCACGCTGTCCGAAATGACCGAAATTATGGCCCGCGGCGGCGGCGTCGGCATCAATCTGTCGTCGCTGCGTCCGCGCCGCGCTATCGTGCGCGGGGTGAACGGTTCCTCCAGCGGCGCGGTCTCCTGGGGCGGCCTGTTCAGTTACACGACCGGGCTGATCGAGCAGGGAGGCAGCCGCCGCGGCGCGCTTATGCTCATGATCAACGACTGGCATCCCGATCTGCTCGATTTTATCACCGTCAAGCAGACGATGGGCCAGATCACCAACGCCAACCTGTCGGTGTGCGTAAGCAACAGCTTTATGAAGGCCGTCAAGGAGGATCTCGAGTGGGAGCTCGTGTACCCCGATACGGCCGATCCGGAATACGACGACATTTGGGACGGCGACCTTGCCAAGTGGAAGCAGCTCGGCAAAAACGTCATTACGTACCGCACTTTGCGGGCGCGCGATATTTGGCATACGATCATCGAGTCGGCCTGGAAATCCGCCGAGCCGGGCGTCGTCTTCATGGAATATTACAACGAGATGTCCAACAGCTGGTATTTTAACCCGATCATCTGTACGAATCCTTGCGGCGAACAAGGGCTTCCGGCTTGGGGCGTGTGCAATCTGTCCGCCGTCAATCTGTCCAAGTTTTACGATGAGAAGAACGACGACGTCGATTGGGAAGAGCTCGGCAAGGTGGTTCGTTACTCCGTGCGCTTCCTCGACAACGTCATCGACAAGACGCCGTATCACTTCGAGGAGAACCGGAAAAACCAGCAGGGCGAGCGCCGCATTGGCATGGGCACGATGGGGCTGGCCGAGCTGATGATCAAGCTGAAAATCCGCTACGGCAGCCCGGAATCGCTCGAGTTCCTCGACAAGCTGTACGGTTTTATGGCGCGCGAGGCTTATCTCGCTTCCGCCGATATCGCCGAAGAGAAAGGCTCCTTCGAGCAGTTCGTGGCCGACAAGTTCCTGCAGAGCGGCTTTATGAAAAATATGACGAGCGTCTATCCGGAAGTGGGCGCCGCCATTCAAAGCAAAGGAATGCGCAACGTCACCGTCATCACCCAGGCGCCGACCGGCAGCACCGGCACGATGGTCGGCACGTCGACAGGCATCGAGCCTTACTTCGCTTTCGAATATTACCGTCAAAGCCGTCTCGGCTTCGACAAGCAGCTCGTCCCGATTGCGCAGGCGTGGAAAGACGAGCATCCGAACGAGGAGCTTCCGGACTATTTCGTGACGGCGATGGACTTGTCCGCCGAGGATCATATTCGCGTGCAGGCGGCGATTCAGCGCTGGGTGGACAGCTCCATCTCCAAGACGGCCAACTGCCCGTCCGACTTCACGGTCGAGGAGACGAAGCAGCTGTATGAGCTGGCCTTCGATCTCGGCTGCAAAGGCGTGACGATTTACCGCGACGGCAGCCGCGACGTGCAGGTGCTCAGCACGGAGAAGAAGGAAGACGGCAAGGATGCCGCTTCCGGCCAGTCCGCCGCGGCTGCTCCGGCCGCGGCTGCGAAGGCGGCCAAGGAATCGCCGGCGCAGCCGCTTGACTCCTTCAACAAGGCGCTGTCCATCAGTGCCGGCGATTCGCCGGAGCGTCCGTTCGACCGCCAGTACAAGCGCCGTCCGCAAGTGCTGCGCGGCGCGACCTACAAGTTCAATACGCCGCTCGGCATGGCATATATTACGATCAACGATATCGAAGGCAGCCCGATCGAGATTTTCCTGAACGTCGGCAAAGCCGGCTCCGACGTCTTCGCGATGTCCGAAGCGCTCGGCCGCGTCTGCTCGCTGTTCCTCCGCTACGGCGACCACGGCGACAAGGCGCAGCTACTGATCAAGCACCTCAAGGGCATCGGCGGCTCTGGCGCCATCGGCTTCGGTCCGAACCGCGTCGAGTCGATCGCCGACGCCGTCGCCAAAGCGCTGGAGATGCATGTGGATTACGCCGACAACGCCGATCCTTACGTCACGGCAACGCAGGAGGTCGTCATGGAGACGACCGCTCAGTACGCGGTCTCCAAGGACGCCGCCACATCGCTCGATCTGTGCCCCGGCTGCGGCTCCGCCTCGCTGGTCAACAGCGAAGGCTGCAAAAACTGCACCAACTGCGGCTACTCCCGCTGCTCGTAATACTGTCGCTTAAAGAGGCCTTCGGGCCTCTTTTTTTGCCGTCTCAGCAAGCTTGGCTGCGGTAAAGCATTTCGCTCGGGTCCAGAACCGGGGCCGCGTTCGTATCGCGCTCTTTCACCGATCTTGGAATATGGCATTCTATGGAAAAATCGCCGATTCCTCGATCAATCCCCAGGGATTATTAACAAGTTTTTCCAAATTGTAAAACAAAATGAACCGAGTCCGACCTGGGCATGGTTTTGTTCATTAATGGGGGGCACACTACAGCTATGAAACGAGTTTTTCAGCTGATCACCGAACCGTTTCGGCGCAGCATCCGCAACAAGCTTCTTCTTGCTATGATTGTCCTTGCTGCGCTGCCGGTTATCGTCGTCACTGGACTTGCTGCAGAAAACAGCCGGCAATCGATGGAGAATGAGATTCTCGACACGAATCTATCCAGTATCAAATGGACCGGTATTTATCTCGGAGAGCAGTTCAGCCGACTCAACAGCTTGATTTATTCCATTCTGCTGAACGAGCATCTGAATGATTATATTGCGGGAATCGAGGACGACAAACTGTCGAGCCAGCTGGCTACCCAGCGTAATATCACCGATCTGCTAAGATCCGCCTTATACTCGACCAATGCCAACGTGATTAGCGCGGAAATTTATGTGAAGGATAGCGGCAAGCTTTTCCGGGTCAGCTCCGAAGGCAGCGAAATCCGTTCTCCTGCAGGAAATCCTTCGCCGTACAAGGAATTATTTGACGGGAAGAAGTATCTCATGATTCGCACAGACCCAGGGAAGCCGGACCAATTCGAGCTTACCCGAAGCATCAACCGGTTCGAGGACCGTCAGGTTGTAGGCGGTGTGACGCTCGGAGTTCGCTGGGCATACCTGGATCAGACGCTGGCGCTGCTAAATCGCGGCCCGGATGAGACGGTACTGCTTGCCGACGTGAATGGCAGTATAACGTATCAGCAAGGAGACGGGCCGTTTCTATTGCATGCGGCGGAGCTTAGCAAGCTGCCGCACGACCAGCCCGGTTATATGTTTACAGGGGACGCTTACGTCTTCTACAGCCCGATCGAACCGTCCGGGCTCATGCTGGTGAAGATCGTTCCCGCAAATACGATTAATCAGAGCGCGCGTTCGACGATGAGCTACGGCTTAATTGTAGGCGGCATCTCCAGCGCGGTTGCTATTCTGATCGCTTGCTATATCGCATATCGCATGTCGCAGCCGATCGTCAGGTTGGCCCGCTACATGCAGGGACTTGGGCCGATTAACAGCAATATCGAACCATCGGACATACCGGTCAGCGGCCGAATCGACGAGATCGGCTGGCTCGAGACCCGTTTTGTGAATATGAGCGGTCGAATCAAGGATCACATTAAGACGGAGTACACGATGACGTTGGAAAAACAGACGGCCGAGCTCAAGGCGCTGCAAGCGCAGATTAACCCGCATTTTTTGCAAAATACGCTTCAAATGATCGGCAGCATGATCTACGCCAAGAAACCGGATGAAGGATATGAGATGATCAGATCGCTCAGTGCCATGTTTAGGTACGTCATTCGCGAAGCGGAGGATATGGCTACCTTGCGGGCCGAGGTCGGCCACCTCCAGCATTACATGCAAATTCAGAAGCAGCGCTACGGCTCGCGGCTCACGTATGCGTTTACGGCCGATGAGGAGATCATGGACTGCAGGCTGCCCAAGCTGACGATACAGCCAATCGTCGAAAATGCCTTTGTTCACGGATTTGACCATAAACCGGGCCAGTGGCGAATCGATGTGGGAATGAGCTTGGAGGGGAAGGAGATTCTTATTCGGGTACGGGACAACGGCATCGGCATTTCCCCAGTGCGTCTCGAGGCTGTCCGCAAGGAGCTTGCAGACTGTGGCAGCTTGCGCAGAAAGGAGGGCCGGATCGGTTTGTACAATGTGGCTTCGCGCATACGCATCCATTACGGCGAGCAGTATGGTGTGGAGATCGAGCAGGCGTGCGGCGGCGGGACGGTTGTCACCATACGGATACCATACGTGCATGAGAGGAGAGAAGAGTCTTGATCAAAGTGATCATTGTCGATGACGAGTCATGGAACCGTCAGTTGATACGCCAATTCGGAGAATGGGAGAAGCTGGGGATGGAAGTGACCGGCGAGGCGGAGGGCGGCTCCGAGGCTGTCCGGCTGCTCGAGATCGTAAAGCCGCAGATCGTGATAACGGATATGCGGATGCCCGGCATAGATGGCGTCGCATTGCTGGAGCTGTTGAACGTAAAATATCCGGCGGTTCGCTCTATTGTGGTCAGCGGGTACGAGGATTTTAAATATACGAAGTACGCAATCCGTTATAAGGCAATGGATTACCTGCTCAAGCCGGTCGATCCGAAGGAACTGAACGACGCCCTTTCCAAATGCAAAGCGGAGATTGAAAGCGCAGAGGAAAAAAATAAAACGGCCATTCCAGACCCGGAATGGTCACGGGATGTCGAGGATTTAAAGCAGCGGCTGGCATACCACTTCAATGATCTCAACGCTTCCGGCATTATGGGAACATTCGCCCAGATGGAGCAGGAACAGAGGTTTTCGGCCGAGGGGGCCGCTAGCTTGAAAGTGCGCCTGATGGAGGAGCTGCACGTGCTATTAGCCGCGAATGGAATGGAGGACGAGATGGATCAGCTATTGAAAGATAGCGGGCTGACGATTCCTCATTCTCCATCGCAGATGACGGCCGCAGCGATCTGCAGCGCGTATCTGCGGGCTCTGGACCGGCTTGTGCAGCGGCGAAAGTTCAAAAGAAAGTTAAATCTAGAGGAAGTAAAGCACTTCATCGACCTTCACTTTGAGGAGCCGTTGTCGCTTGAGCGGCTTGCCAGACTGTTTTTCGTCAGCAAGGAATATCTCAGCAAGGCATTTAAGCAGGAGTACGGCCGAAACGTCACCGATTACCTGCTCGAAGTGCGGATGACCAAAGCCCGTATATTGCTGATGGACGAGCAATTATCGATCAAAGCGGTGGCCGAAATGACAGGTTATGAGGATATTTCCTATTTTCACAGGGTATTCAAAAAACGTTTTGGCGTCGCACCAGGCGAGATGCGCCGTAAAAAAGAGGTTTAAAATTATCCAATTCAAAAGGATAAATCCATCCAATTACGCATTACCGTTTCATCGCTATAATGAAAGCGTAAACAAAAAAGCGCTTTAGAAGGAGGTCATCGGAAAGATGAAACGAGCATGGAAAGGTGCGGTCAGTACGGTGCTTGCGGCTGCCCTGCTGGCAGGCTGCGGCGGGAACGGCGGCGGCAACGCGGACAGTTCCAATACCGGGTCAGCTGATGCCGGTTCCGGTAAGCCCAGGAGCGTTACACTAAGGCTGTTCGTTGAAGGACCGCGGTTCAAGGAGTATTTTGACAAGTATATTGAACAGTTCAAGGCAAAGCAGTTAGCGGAAAAGAACATCGAGGTCAATGTGCAGCTTGAGATGCCCCCCACGGAGAACGCTGCGCAGATTCTGAAGACGCGTCTTGCATCCAATGACGCTCCGGATGTGTTCTCGCTTCATGCCATCAATAATATTTCGCAATATAATAAGGCTGGTTACCTGATGGATTTATCCGATCAGCCTTTCGTGGACAAGCTCTTGGATAGCGTCAAGCCAGCCGTCACGAACGAAGAAGGTAAAGTGGTTGCCGTTCCGTTGGAGACGCTGTCGTGGGGCTACCTGTACAACAAGAAGATCTTCTCTGAGCAGGGCATTACCCCCCCGACTACGCTTACCGAAATGAAGGCAGCCGTGGATAAACTGAAGGCAGCCAACATTACGCCGTTCCTGTTGTCGTATAAAGACGCTTCGATTCCTCAGCTGTTCCTGCCGCTTACGGTCGGAGCTTTGGTGAATACTGAAGACAATAAGAAAGATTTCATCGAGCGGATGAATAAAAACGAGGGCTCGTTCAGCGAGATGAAATCGATGTTCGAGGTCATCGATCTCGTGAACAAAAATGGTACGGATAAAGCGCTTGAAGTTGGCGCCGACGATGGCGCTGCGGCATTTGCGCAAGGCAAAGCGGCTATGTGGGTGGAAGGCCCATGGTACGCCGAGTCGATTCTTAAGTCTAATCCGGATATGGAATTCGGTGTAGCCCCGCTGCCGATCAACGATAACCCGGAGGCGACGATGATCAACCTGAGTGTTTCTACATCGCTCGCCGTCTATTCCGGCAGCAAGAACAAGGAAGTGGCTATCGACTTCGTAAACTATATTCTGGACGACAAGGACTCGAATGCTTTCTTTGAATCGCTGAAGTTCAACCCGGTCGCTACGGTTCACACTTTCGAGAGCTATCCGTGGATCAAAGAAGCGAGCGAATACGTGAAACAGGGCAAAGCTTATCAAGACCCGCGTATTCCGCAAAGCGTGAAGGACGAAGTCGGCAAAGCGCTGCAATCTTATTTTGCGGGTCTAATGACGCAGGATGAAGTGATGAAGGCGCTCGACAAGACGTGGCAGTCAAGCAATAAAGTCAATAAATAAGCGAGGATAAGCGGGATGGAGGGCGGGGTCTCCTCACGGACTCCATCCCGACTTCATTCTCATAAGGATAAAGGGGAGAGAAGCAGTGGAACTGAAGGGCTCCAAGAAATACTTGTCGCTGGCTGCTTTCGTAACACCCGCTCTGATACTGTATACATTATTTCTACTGATTCCAACGATTGGCGGGATTTACTATAGCTTTACCGATTGGGACGGACTCAATCAGGATTACAATTTTATTGGCTTCGGCAATTTCGTTGAAGCGCTGCGGGATGATCCCGATTTCTTGCATTCGCTCTGGTTTACGATGAAATATGTTGTGTTTATGATCGTACTGCAGAATGGGCTAGCTCTGCTTCTGGCCGTCTTTATTGAGACGAGACGCAGAACGAAGGGACTGTTTCGGACAGTGCTCTTCATGCCTAATATGATCAGCATTATCATTAGCGCATTCATGTGGACGTTCGTATTCTCTCAGGTATTGCCGCAACTTGCTGTGAAGACGGGGCTGATGTTCCTTGATCAGTCGTATCTTGGCGATCCGAAAGTATCCTTTTTCTCCATTTTGATTGTATCGCTCTGGAATGGTGTAGGCTATCTCATGATCATTTATATTGCTGCGATGCAAGGCGTACCGCAATCGATGAAGGAAGCAGCCATGATCGACGGGGCCACTCCGTTTCAGTCCTTCTTCAAGGTCACGCTTCCGATGATTGCGCATGCGATTACGATCTGTCTGTTCCTGACGCTGAACAATGCGTTTAAAGTGTACGAAGTCGTGTTTGGCTTAACAGGCGGCGGCCCCGGCCGGGCTACCCAGGTCATCACGATGAACATCTACGAGGAGGCGTTCTCGAACAATTTCCGTTACGGCTATGCCAATGCGAAATCGGTCATCCTGTTCGTCATGATCTTGATTTTTACCTTGATTCAGATCAAAATGACGAAGAAAAGAGAGGTGGAAGCATGAGGGCGAAAAGAATACCGAATCTGTTTATCCTTGCCGTTCTTGTGGTTTCCTCCGCGATCGCCCTTTTCCCGATCTATATGGCGGTTATCAACTCTTTGAAGACGCAGGGCGAGATGTTCGAATCGTTTCTTTCGTTGCCGACAAGCCTTCATTTTGAAAACTACAGTCAGGCTTTCGTCAAGCTTGATCTTCTGCATAGCGCTTTGAACTCTCCGTGATTGTATCCGCGATTGGCATCGGCGGCATTGTCTTCTGCGCTTCGCTGGCCGGATACAAGCTGTCCCGGACGAGCGGGAAGGTGAGCAACTTTCTCTTTTTTCTGTTCGTCGCTTCGATGCTGGTTCCGTTTCATTCGATCATGATTCCGCTGACCCGGATGGCCAAAGAGCTGCATGTCCAAGGCACGTCCTACGGGCTGGGCGTTATCTATATCGGACTGGGTGTCAATATGGCTGTTTTTCTATATCACGGCTTCGTTAAAACGATACCGCGAGAGCTGGAGGAATCTGCGGAAATAGATGGCTGCCATCCATTCCAGACTTTTTTTCAAATTATATTTCCGCTATTGCTTCCGATCACTGTCACTATCGCCATTCTCGATTTTCTGTGGATATGGAATGATTTCCTGCTTCCGCTGTTGATGCTCACGGACGAGAATTCCTATACGCTGATCATCTCGACGAACAAGTTGTTCGGCGAATACCACAAGGAATGGTCGCTGATTTTGGCGGCGCTCGTGCTGACGGCGATTCCGGTTGTGTTGATTTTTATCTTTTTCCAACATTTTATTATGCAGGGTATTGTGGAAGGAGCGGTTAAGGGATGATTGGCCAGCTTTTATACGGTGTAGCGTATTATATCGAATATATGCCTTATGACAGATTGGACGAAGATATCCGGATGATGAAGGAAGCCGGTATCAATGTCGTTCGTATCGCAGAATCGACTTGGAGCACGTACGAACCGCAGAGCGGCGTGTTCGATTTCAGTTCGGTGGATCGGGTGCTGGACGCCATGCACGCTGCTGGCATCCACGTCATTGTCGGCACACCGACCTACGCGATTCCAACGTGGATGGTCAAGGAGCATCCCGATGTGCTTGCCGTTACGAAGTTGGGCCCAGGTAAATACGGCGCCAGACAGATCATGGATATTACGCATCCAACCTATCTGTTCTATGCGGAGCGGATTATCCGCAAGCTGATCTCGCACGTGGCGGGACATCCGGCGGTCATCGGCTATCAGACGGACAATGAGACGAAGCATTATGACACGGCCGGTCCGAATGTGCAGCTGCAGTTCATCAAATATATGCGGGATAAATTCGGTTCGCTGGATGAGATTAACCGGCGGTTTGGCCTCGATTACTGGAGCAACCGCATCAACAGCTGGGAGGACTTCCCCTCCGTCATCGGCACTATCAACGGCAGTTTAGGCGCTGAGTTCGCGCGATTCCAGCGGAAGCTGGTGACGGACTTCCTCGCTTGGCAAGTTTCTATCGTGAACGAATACAAGCGGCCTGACCAATTCGTTACGCAAAATTTCGACTTCGAATGGCGCGGGTATTCGTATGGCGTTCAACCGTCGGTTGACCACTTCGCAGCAGCGGTGCCGTTCGATATTGCAGGCGTCGATATTTATCATCCGTCGCAGAGCGAGTTGACCGGTATCGAGGTATCATTCGGCGGGGACATGGCGCGATCCTTGAAACGGGCGAATTACCTCGTCCTTGAGACACAGGCGCAAGCGTTCCCGCACTGGACGCCGTATCCCGGCCAACTTCGATTGCTGGCGTTCAGCCATATCGCCTCGGGCGCTTCCATGGTTGGTTACTGGCACTGGCACTCGATTCACAACTCGTTAGAGACTTACTGGAAGGGCTTGCTCAGTCACGATCTGCAACCGAATCCGGTTTACGACGAAGCGAAAACGATCGGCCGTGATTTTGCCCGACTCTCGGACGAACTGATCGGATTGCAAAAGAGCAATCGTGTTGCGGTCATGGTCAGCAACGAAGCGCTGACGGCGATGGAATGGTTCAAGCTTCCTGACGGCCGCAACTATAATGATGTCGTCCGGCGGATGTATGACGAGCTTTATAAAATGAATGTGTCCTGCGACTTTATCCACCCGTCTTGCGAATATTTGGACGATTACAAACTGATCGTCGTGCCTGCGCTCTACGCGGTGTCGGACGAAGCGCTGGAGCGGCTGAATGCTTACACGGCGAGAGGCGGCCATGTCGTCTACTCCTTCAAGAGCGGCTTCACAGACGATACGGTGAAGGTGCGGACGACGAGCCAGCCGGGCATTATTTCTGAGGCCTGCGGCGTAACGTACAGCCTGTTCGTCGAGCCGAAGGGAGTGGGACTTGCAGGCAAGCTGTTCGACGGCGCGGAGGAAGAAGGGACGGTTGAAAGCTTTATGGAACTGCTGACACCCGTCTCGGAAGAAGTGGAAGTGCTTGCTTCCTACATCCATCCGCATTGGGGGCAATATGCGGCGGCAACGCGCAACCGATATGGCAGGGGAACTGCGACGTATATCGGCGGCTTGTTCGATGCCTCTTCCATGCGGCGTGTGCTGCAGTCGGCCGTCGAGGCGGCGGGGTTATGGGGAGCGGACCAGCAGCTGGCGTTTCCATTGATCGTGAAAACGGGCGTGAACGCAGCAGGCAGAACGATCCGGTTCTACTTCAACTATTCCGACGATGCGCAGACATTCATTTATCCTTATGAAAACGGGAAAGAGCTGCTGTCCAATGAAAGTGTAGAGCAAGGCGGGGAGGTCCCTATCGATCCGTGGGGAGTTCGAATTATATCGCAATAAGAGCGGGAAACTCATGCTGCCACGACTTTTGCGTTATGGCTAGCGTGAGTTTGTGTATGTATGATAGATGCCTGTGACGAGCGCTTCCTTCGTCATCGGTCGTCACCTGCGGTGCCTGAAAATTCGCCGGAGGGTTCCGTCCAACCGGTTGCGCTTGAGGGACGGCTTTGCCTGCGAAATGTTCAACACGAAGGTGACGAGCGATAACGTAAGGCAGCGTTCGTCATGGGCGTCTATTGTTCGGTTCATAAGGGAAATATTGCATATTTGGAAAAGTCCAGAGAAACCTGCGTGCGCGCCCGGCACCGGTGTCCGCTATGCGGGCCGCCCGTCTTGCTAGTATTTGCCTGCAGGCTCTATTTCCAGTATTATCAGAAGAAGGCGGCATTGTTTTTGTACTTATTCGTAAAGGTGGTCAAGACACATTGGGACAAAGAGCGAACCTCGTTATCGTGAAGCAAGACGGATATGATCTGTATTATGATCACTGGTGCGCCAACACGCTTCCCTGCGATTTGTTTTGGGGACCGCAGCAAGCTGTCTCATTCATTGAGGCTCAAACCAAGGTCGGCGAGAAAGAGTGGTTGGACGATGTTTGGGCGGAAGGCGCTGCGCTCGTCGATGCGGAGAACAAGCTGCTGTTATTTTTTGGCGGCGAGGATGAGATGTGGAACATTCATTATCGAAGACTTTTTCTGAAGCTTATGCAGAAAGTTTGGGGCGAATGGGAGCTTCGCTGGGCCGACGAAGGGATCGTCGATATTGCGGAATACGTCGGGGTGCCGAGAGAAACGGTGTTATCCAGCAGACGCGATGATTTGGCCGATGCCAGTCTGGAGCCTCCCGAGGATAAAGAATGGCTCGATACCCTGGTCAGCATCGCATTCGATGACGGAGAGACGCTGATCTTTCCTCACTCTGGCGGCATCGTAGGCGTTTTGCTGCATGGGCCGGAGCTGCTGAGGAACTGCAATCGAGCTTTTGGCTACAAGCAGTTTCGGATTCAGGACTGGACCAGGGAGTTTCCTTCTTCCGGGGTACATATCGATGCCAATAGCAAG
>Ga0207865_101678_pt1 | contig 15529 bp, 16 predicted proteins | sample HigsolmetaAR204D_FD_184836 | JGI IMG/M metagenome (GOLD analysis project Ga0207865, IMG submission 184836) | Ionic liquid and high solid enriched microbial communities from the Joint BioEnergy Institute, USA - AR20-4-D (SPAdes) (version 2) ...
GCTTCCCGCCGCTGTAAACCGGACGCAGGAAAAATCCGATACAGGACTCGGCCGTATGCCTACGCGCCTGCATCGCCTGGCGGGACGCGAATGACGGGTATCGGGGCAGTGCTGGCGGAGAGGGTGGCAGCGGGAATCGAACTTCTGGCCGTCTCATGGCACTTCATTGCCCCCGCATACCCACGTAAATGCCCGCTAATTGTTGCTTCTACTGGCTTCCCAGAGTATCGTGCCAACTCAACCCCTATGTTGGGCTGGATGTTGGGATGCCAAGGCGAGCACAACCACTCACAGAGAAGGCGCTGGCTGCCCAGGTGCGGCGCGCGGTCGCATCTGGCGCAAAGAAGCTGATCGCCGTCGGCGGCGACGGTGCGGACGGACTACTCCTGCAGGTGCGGCCGAATGGGGCGGCATGGTTGCTCCGCTACGTCGCCGGCACGCGGGAAGACGGAAAGCCGTGGCGTCGCGACATGGGGCTTGGCCCTTACCCCGAAATCTCCCTTGCGGATGCGCGCGGAAAGGCGCGCGAACTCCGCAAGATGGTGCGCGACGGCATTGATCCAATCGAACACAAGCGGGCGCAACAGGCGCGCCGGCGCCCGGCGAAGGCGCTGACGTTCGACGAGGCGGCGCGCCGGTTGATCGCGGCCAAGGAACCGGAATGGAAGAACGCGAAGCATGCGGCGCAGTGGCGCAACACGCTGGCGACCTACGCAAGCCCCGTGCTGGGAAAAATGCCGGTGGACGCGATCGAGCTGCGCCACGTCGAGGACGTGCTGGCTCCGATCTGGACGACCAAGACGGAAACGGCAACGCGCGTGCGGCAACGCATCGAGGCCGTGCTTGACTGGGCCACCGCCGGCGGGCATCGCACCGGCGACAACCCCGCGCGCAAGGAGTTGATCAAGCGGCGCCTGCCCGCGCCGCGCAAGGTCGCGAAGGTGAAACCGCGGCCCGCCCTGCCCTATGCCGACATGCACCGGTTCATGGCCGCGCTGCGCCAGCGCTCCGGTTCTGCGCGCGCGCTTGAGTTCGCCATCCTGACCGCTGCCCGGTCGGGCGAGGTCCGCGGCGCCACATGGGCCGAGATCGACCTTGACGCCGCCACGTGGACGATCCCGGCCGACCGCATGAAGGCCGGCCGCGAGCACGTGGTGCCGCTGTCCGAGCAGGCGCTCGCACTATTGCGCGCCCTGCCCCGCCTGGGCACGTCCGCGCTGGTGTTCCCTGCTGCCGACGGGGCCGAGCTGTCGGACGCCACCCTGGCCAAGTGCATCAAGCTGATGCACGAGGCGGACGTGAAGGCCGGCGGGCCGGGCTTCGTGGATCCCAAGCAGTTGGGCGCGGATGGCGCGCCGCGCGTCGTGGTCCCGCACGGCTTCCGCTCGACGTTCCGCACGTGGGCCGAGGACTGCGCCCACTACCCGCCCAACGTGGTGGAAGCGGCGCTGGCGCACAGCCTCAAGGACAAGACCGAAGCGGCCTACAACCGCGCGAACCTGCTGGCCAAGCGCCAGCGGCTGATGCAGGACTGGGCAGACTTCATCGACATGGCGCCCGCGGCTGGCAACGTGGCCAGCATCGCCGACGCGCGCAGCAAGAAATCCGGCAGCCGCCGGTAAACGCCGGCCGGTGCGCGAACACCGACCGACATCCAAGACCGTCACCACTGAGGAATGACGACATGGCAAGCGAGACTGTAACCCTGAACGACCTGGGCGCCCGCCTGGAAGATGCGCGCACCGTGCTGGACTTCATGACCGACGTAGAGCCGGGCGACAGTCCTGAAGCCCAGCAGCTGCACCGCGGCGCGTTGACGGCCTTCCGGCTGGTGGCCGATGCGCTCGAGGCGCTGGCAGCAGTCGAGGCGAGGGGCTGATTCGGCGCCAACTTGACTTTCGCTTCTGGCGGTATCAAAACTAGTCTCGCGCCTGCATTCGGGCGCGTTGAGAGGACGCCTATTCCGCCACACCTGACATAGATAGCCGTTGACGAGGCACTGCGACACGCCACTAGGTGGGGGCTGGCCCCTTCGCAGGAGGAGTCAACCAGTAGGCCCAGGGGGCCGGCGATCGAGCAGGTACTTGCCGCTGTAGCGGCAGGTCACTCGCTTGCGCCGGCCCTTCGCATGTCCGGCGCAAGCACCGAAAGGAGCTTTCGCCATGAGCAAGACCCCCGCCAAACCGGACCCGCGGTCCGCCCCGATCCCGCTTTCCGAGCTTCCCGACTGTGCCCTGGTGCGCGAGCGCCAGCTGCTGCCGGTCCTGCCCTTCACCAGTCCGACGCTGTGGCGCAAGGTGAAGGCCGGCGCCTTCCCCGCGCCGATCCGTCTGGACACCGGCCGCATCACCGCCTGGCGCTGGGGCGACGTTCGCGAATGGCTGGATGCGCAAGCGCGCAAGGAGGCCGCGTGATGGCCGCCGCCTTCCGTCCCATGTCGCCCGCGGAGCCGCAGCTGACGGCCGCGCAGGAAGCACGCGGCTGGGCCGTCCTGGACGCGCTGGACGCGGCCAAGGCCAGCGGCGACGAGTGCCGAATCCTGCAGGCGAGCCTCGACCTGCTCGACTGGCAGCTGGCCGTGGGCCTGCTGACGCGGGAGTGTTGGCGCGAGCTGATGGCGCACATGCTGCCCGCCGCGGTGCGCGTGCTTCGCAGATCGCCGGCGGGGCGCACCATGCTGTCGCGGCTGCGCAAGGACGCGACCGCCAACCTGAAATCGGCCGACTACCGCGAGCGTGCCGCTGCCGCGCTGTTTCTCCACGTATCCAAGCGCCCGGCCGTCAAGCGCAAGCCGCCCAAGCGCCCGGCCGGCATCACACGCGAGGTGGTGGACCGTTCCGTCTACATGGCGGAGCGTATCTCGGGCCTGTGCGGCATCCTGGCATGGGACCCGTACAAGGTCCCATGCCGTATGCAGGCACAGGCCGATATGCGCGAAGCCGCCTGGCTGGCCCGCCGCATCGTGCGCCTGCTGGGAGGTGGCCATGAGTGACCCCCGGACAGACAAACGCCCCGCGGGCACGGGGCGTCTGCAGAGCAATGAAGCGGGCGGCTTCACCGGGAAAGCTACCGGAATGGTAGCCGGAACGCAAGGCGGTGCACCATGACCCGCCCCGTCGACGTGGTACTCGCGCGCCTGGATCGCCACAAGGCGAAGGGACACGGGCAGTGGATAGCACGTTGCCCGGCGCACGATGATCGCAACCCGTCCCTGTCCATCAAGGAGGGCGAGAACGGAGCGGTGCTCCTCAAGTGCTTTGCCGGGTGCGACATCGCCGCGGTCGTGGCGGCCATGGGCCTGGAACTGTCCGATTTGTTCCCGCCCCGTGACAGCGCCAGCCGCGGGAGCAGCGTCGTGCAGCGCAACTTCACCCGCCCGGGCGGCGCGCGGCCTGAGCGCGAGCAGCCGACAGCGAACTCCGACGCCCCCAAACCACGGCTGTTCACCCTGACGCGGGTGGACCAGATCCAGTTGAAGCCGACCGACTGGCTGATCGATGGATACCTGGTGCGCGACACCTTGGCCGGCCTCATTGCCCCGCCCGGCGCCTGCAAGTCCTTCCTCGCGATCGACTGGGCGTGCAGGGTGGCCACGGGCACGGACTGGAACGGGCGCGAGGTGAAACAGGGAGCCGTGTTCTACCTGGCCGGCGAGGGACAGAGCGGCATCCGCAAGCGCACGAAAGGTTGGGAGGCGCACTTTGGCGTCTCCCTGACCGGTGCGCCGATGTTCGTCTCTTCGTCCATGCCGTTCCTGGTGGATCCGACGTTGGCGGACCTGACGGCCGATCACCTGGAGGAGGCGGCCGAGGCCGTGTTCTTCGAGTGCGGCGCGAAGCCGGAGTTGATCGTGATCGACACCCTCGCCCGCGCCATGAACGGCGCCAACGAGAACGACACGGCCGACATGGGCGCGTTCGTGCGGGCCTGCGACACGCTCCGCCAGCGGTGGAACTGCACGGTACTGATCGTCCATCACACGGGGCACGACCCCGGGGCACAGTGGCGCGGCCGGGGCTCGAGCAACTTCGGCGCCAGCCTGGACTCCGATTTCTACCTCAAGGCCGACGGGAACGCTGTCGAGCTCAGGGCGGGCACCAAGGCCAAGGACTGGCCCACGCCCCCACCGGCGGTCCTGACGCGCGTCGTTGTCCCGCTCGAGGTGCCGGCGGAGGATGGCGAGATCGCGGCGGAATCCACGCTGGTCCTGATCAACTCCGCCGCCGCCATCATGGAGCGCGGCAAGCGCGACCAGGCGATGGAACTACGACAGCAGGGACTCAGCGAGCGCGACATCGCCAAGCGCATCGGCGTCGGCAAGTCGACGGTCCATCGCTGGCTCAAGGAGGCGGCCTGACCGGGTGCCCCGCCCCGGGGTATTACATACCCCCGGGGCAGCGGGGCAGTGCCCTTGGTCCGCGGGGCAAGGATGCCCCGGGGCAGTGCGGGGCAGCGGGGCAAGGGGCGGGGTTGGGTCAGGGGGGACTGCGCCCAAAAACGCCCGTAAAATCAAGCACTTACGCGCGTTTTCGGCCCCTCAGGGCTTCCGTCCTGGGGTGTATGGTCAATGAAATCAATGACTTAGCGGCAACGGCAGAACGGCCGCCCTCATCCGCCCGATTTCGCGCAGTTGCCCAGGTGCGGCGGAGGATGCTTCCGCTTCACCCCGTGTCGTCTCAATGCGTAGCCGCATCCAACTTGCAAAGCCCAACATTCCGCCCCACAGTTGGAGCCGATCCCAACCCCATTCCGCGGAAAGGCCCCATGTCCACCATCGACCAGATCGACCCCCGCAACGTCCCGCTGCACCTGCGCGACCGGTTCCTCGCCTGGCGGGGCAAGCGGTCCGCCGCCGCCCGCCACTTCGGCGACCCGGCGACCATCAAGGGCAAACACCCTGCCGCCGCCGCGGTGGCGAACGCCACCAAGGCGGCCGTTGCCGCATGGGTGGATGCGGCCGGCGCCTGGTGGCGCGTGCAGTCCGACGTGACGCGCACCCCCGAGGGCCGCCTGGTCGCCGGGGCCCGCCACTTGAAGAGCAAGCTCAAGGCGTCGCATGCCGCGCTGCAGGCCGCCTTCGTGGAGGCGGTCGAGGCCGGCGACGAGGTGCGCCAGCGGCTCGAACGCAGGATGCAGGTCACGGACCCTGTGCAGGCCATCCTCGACGGCGAGATGCGCGCCTACCTGCGCAGCCTGCCCCACGCGGAGCGCGGCTCGCTGGTGCGCGAGGACGTGCGCTTTGCCGCGGCAGTGGCCCGCGCCCCGGCCGCCCTGTCGGGCGCGAGCGAGGCGCTCCACGGCCAGGCCCGCACGGCGTACCTGCGCCAGGTGGCGGCCGAGGACTTCGAGGCCCTCCAAGACCTGGAGGCCGCCGTGCGGGCGGCCCGCGAGTCCCTGGCGGCGATCGAGGGCCTGCCGGCCGTGGAACTGGGCTGTGACTTTGCGCGCGCCGAGCAGCTCGAGCGCGCGCGGGAGGCCGCCGATGCAGCCTGACGACCTCTTCCCCTACGCCGGCCTGAGCGCCGAGTGCGCGAGCCGCAAGGCCGCGGAACTGGTCGAGCGGTGCGCCGCCGGCCGCATGGGGTGGATGGCGCTCGCCGGCGAGCTGCGCAAGCTCGAGTACGTCGCCCGCACGGCGCCCCCGCCGGCGCGCGGGGACGTGATCGACCGGGGGAGGGTCGAGTGATGGCCGTCGAAACCGCCAGCCTCATCATCAAGGTCGACAGTCGCGGCGCCAAGAGCGCCTCTGCCGACCTTGACCGCCTGACGAGTTCCAGCGGAAAGGCCGAGAAGGCGACGGACGGGCTGTCGCGCGCCTGGCGCACGGCGGCCGGCGTTCTGAGTGCGGCCGCCGTGGCGCGCGTCACCCGCGCCTACCTCGACGCGGCAGACGCCTCGGCCAACATGACCGCCCGGCTGCGGCTGGCGACCCAGTCGCAGGAGGAGTTCGCTGCCGCGCAGGCGGCCACGTTTCGCATCGCCCAGAGCACCGGCACCGAGCTGGAAGGGGTGGTCAACCTCTACGGCCGCCTGGCGCAGTCGTCCGCCCAGCTGGGCCTGTCGCAGGCGCAGGTGGCGCAGCTGACCGAAACGGTCACGCAGGCCTTCATCGTGTCCGGTGCCACCTCGCAGGAGGCAGCCGGCGGTATTCGCCAGCTGACGCAGGCGCTGGCCGGCGGCACCGTGCGCGCGGAAGAGTTCAACAGCATCATCGACTCCAGCCCGCGCATCGTGCAGGCGCTGGCCGACCACTTCGGCGTCAGCTTCGGCGAAGTCCGCAAGCTGGTGAACGACGGCAAGATCAGCTCCGAGCAGTTCGCAGCGGCGATGCTCAACGCCTCCGACAAGATCGGCGCCGAGTTCCGGCAGATGCCGCTGACCGTCTCCCGCGCCACGCAGGAGGTGCGCAACGCGCTCATGCAGCTGGTGGGCTCGGCGGACGAGGCGGCCGGGGCAAGTGCCGGCCTGGCCGAGACGATCGCCGGCCTGGCGCGCACCCTCGAATCGCAGGAAGTGCGGGACGGCTTCCAGACCTTCGTCAGCGGGGTGGTGACGGCCACGTCGAAACTGGCCGAGTTCCTCGCCAAGAGCGCGGAGGTTACCCGCTTCTGGGGCGAGGAGTTCGCCGCGCGCCGCCACGGCGCCTCGTTCGACGACCCGGTGCGCATGGAGCAGGAGGCCGAGCGCATCCAGGCGCGCATCGACGAGCTGGGCGCGTTCCTGTCCAAGGGACGCGTTGGCCGGGCGCTGTCTGGCCTCGGCAGAGCCGACCCCTACGCCGTCGGGCGGGACCCGACGCTCGGGCGCGCGGGCGGCAGCATGGTCGACAATGCCGAGCGGGAGATGGAAATTCTGCGGGCCCGGCTGAACGACCTGCGCAAGGCCATCGCCGACTTCTACAACACCCCCCGGCCGAAGGTCACGGTGCCCGACGTGCCCGCGCCGAGCGCGTCCCTGATCCCGGCGTCGCTAGGTAGCAGCGACAAGAAGGCCAAGCTGACCGATGAGCAGCGCGAGCTAAAGCGGCTGCAGGACCGCTACCGGGATTACCTGGCGATGCTGGAGCGTGCCAACGCGCTCCACGGCCAGAACACCGAGCTGGCGCGCCTCAACTACGAGATCCAGCACGGCGCGCTCAAGGGTATCAGCGAGGAGCAGGCGGCGATCCTGCGCGAGGCCGCGCAGTGGCGCGACTGGCAGAAGGAGATGGCCGACATCGAAGAGGTGTGGGCGGAGGTCGCGCAGGAGGACATCCGGCGCGACCAGCAGCGCCAGGACGCCGCCGAGCGGGCCTCCAAAGCGGTGGAGGACCTCATCGCCCAGATGGAGTTCGAGAACAGCCTGATTGGCAAGTCGGTCGAGGAACAGGAGCGGCTGATTGCCGCGCGCCTGGCCGGCGCCGCCGCCACGGAGGAGCAGCGCGAGGCCATCCTGCGGCTGCTGAAAGAGGGCCGCGAGGGCCGCGAGGCCGAGGCGGACATGCGCCTCCTGCGCGACGGTGCCAAGGACCTGTTCAGGACGATCGTCACCGACAGCGCCCGGGCCTCAGACGCGCTCAACCGGTTCTTCGACATCCTCAAGGCGCGCGCGGCCGACAAGCTGTTCGAGGGCCTGCTGTCCGGCTTCGCCGGCATGGCGGGCGGCGGCGGCTGGTCGGGATTCCTGCAGGGGTTCGGCAAGGGCTGGTCGGGCGCCCGCGCGGCCGGCGGGCCGGTGATGGCCGGCAGCGCGTACCTGGTCGGCGAGCACGGGCCGGAGCTGTTCGCGCCCGGCCAGTCGGGCCGGGTGTATCCGGTGGGCGGGGCGGCGGGTGGCACGAACGTCAAGCTAGAGGTCATCAACAACGGCCCGCCGATGCGCGCGGAACAGCAGACAATGCGCGCCCCAGACGGCTCGCAGGTCATCCGCCTGGTGTTGAATGCTGTCGCGGACGACCTCGCGCACGGCGGCAAGACGGCCGCGGCGATCAAGGGCCGGTTCGGACTGCGGGAGGCGACGAGCTGATGGTGACCACCCCCTCCGTCCCCCTGCCCAAGCGCGGGCGCCCCTCGCTGGTGGCGACCCATCCGCACCGGGCCGCGATCGAGCAGGCGCTGGCCAACGGCGTCGGGCTCAAGATCCTGTCGGCGAAGTACGGCATCGGCGTCGACGTTTTGAGCCGGTACAAGAACAAGATGCCGGCCGAGTTGAAGGCCGCGCTTCGCGTACGGCCCATGAAGTCCGACGAAGAGCTCGCCGAGCTGCGGGAGCTGGAAAGCCGCAGCCTCATGGACAACCTGGTGTGGCAGCGTGGCCGCCTGTACGCCAACGCCGACATGTCCCGCGAACTCGGCGACCTGGCCGGCGAGCGCGCGGCCCTGGCCGAGGCCGGCAAGGCCACGGAGAGGATCGCCAAGCTCCTGGGCGAGCTGGGGACGGTGATCAAGCACGACCACAAGCACGTGCACCTGGCAGCGACGCCGGAATGGCACGCCATTCGCGTTGAGCTGGTGCGCGCGCTCAAGCCGTACCCGGAGGCGCACGCTGCCGCGGTCGCGGCCATCCAGCGAGCCGAGGCCATTGCGGCCGGCGGCATGGCCGTCATTGATGGCGAAGTGCAGCGCGTGCGCGAGCGCGTGGATCAGCGATCGCTCGAGGTGGCGGAGTGAGCCTGGCCGGCGACTTCGAACGTGCGCTGGATCCGGCAACCATCTTCACCGCCGCGGGGATGGTGCCGGACCCGTGGCAGGCCGCGGTGTTGCGCAGCACGCACCCGCGGCAACTGCTGCTGTGCAGCCGGCAGTCGGGCAAGTCCACCACGGTGGCCGCGCTGGCGGTGCATTCGGCGCTGTTCGACCCCGGTCTGGTGCTGCTGTTCGCGCCCGCGCAGCGCCAATCCACGGAGCTGTTCAAGAAGGTGGCCGCGTTCTATCGCGAGCTGCCGGATGCGCCGAAGCCGGTGGCGTTGACGGAAACCCGCATGGAGTTGCCCAACGGGAGCCGGATCATCGCGCTGCCCGGCACGGAGGCCACCACGCGCGGCTTCAGCGCGCCGCGCTTGATCCTGATCGACGAGGCCAGCCGCACGGAGGATGCGCTGTACGCCGCGCTGCGGCCGATGCTGGCAACGACGAGCACGCAGGCCGACCAGGGCCGCATGGTGTGCCTGACGACGCCCTGGGGCCGCAGGGGCTGGTTCTATGAGCAGTGGGAGCACGGTGGCGACGTGTGGCAGCGCACGAAGGTGACGGCGCATGACTGCCCGCGCATCACGCCCGAATGGCTGGCCGAGGAGCGAAAGCTGGTGGGCGACTTCATCTTCCGGCAGGAGTACCTGTGCGAGTTCGTCGACACGGAAGAGCAGCTGTTCCCCACCGAGTTGATCGAGAAAGCAGTACGCCCGGCAGGAGGGCCGCTATGGATCTAGCAGAGCAGTTCGAGGAGCTTCGCCAGTTCGTTGTCGGCGTCGACCTGGGCCAGGCCCACGACCCCACGGCCATTGCCGTGATCGAGCACGTGCGCGTGCGCGTGCGGCCCGAGTACGCGCAGGCATACGGCATGGACAGCCGCCGTCGTGCCTGGCTTGGCGAGTGGGACCGTGCCATCCGCAGCAACCACCCGCCCCAGTACAACGTGCGCCACCTCGAGCGGCTGCCGCTGGGCACGCACTACCCGGCACAGGTGGCGCACATCGCAGAGATGGTCCGCCGGGCGCCGTTGAAGGATGCGCCGGTGTTCTACGACTACACCGGCGTCGGCCGCGCGGTGGGCGACCTGCTGCACCAGGCCGGGATCCGCAAGCTCCGCCGCGTGCACCTGACCGGCGGGCACGGGTCCCGCAGCGATGGCGACCGGCACGCGGTGTCCAAGGTGGACCTGGTGAGCCGCCTGCAAGCCGCGCTGCACACCGGCGAGCTGGCGATCGAGCACACGCTACCGGACGCCGCCGTGCTGGCGCGCGAGCTGGCCGACTACCGGCCCAACTTCACGCAGGCGGGCAATGCGCAGTTCAACGCCCGCAGCGGCGCGCACGACGACCTGCTGATTGCCACTGGCCTGGCGCTGTATGGGTGCCAGGTGAGCCAGACCCCCATAGCGATTCCGATCGGGTTTGCTCTGTAGCCAGCTCTATTGTTGGGCTTGGCGTTGGGCTGCGATTCAGAATCGCATAACCTATTGATTTTAAAGGCGATTTGGCGGAGAGGGTGGGATTCGAACCCACGGAAGGTTTGACCCTTCGCCGGTTTTCAAGACCGGTGCCTTAAACCACTCGGCCACCTCTCCGTTTTTCTGTCCGGCGACACGATGCTGCGCCTCGTACGCCGGTTTTGCATCGGCTTGGCCAGTGCGGTCGCCGCCGCGAGGGCGTCACCGCGGCGCCGTATTGTCGCATGCGCGCCGCTCAGCTGGTGCTGCCGGCACCCTCCGTCGCGGGCAGGCCGTTGCCGTTGCGGCGCCAGCCGCAGTTACCGCAATCCAGGCGCGAGGCCTCCAGCTGCTGCGGCAGGTGCTCGGCCAGGAAGTCGATGAACACCCGCACCGCCGGCAGCAGGCCACGGCGCGAGGCGAACACCGCATGGCAGATGCCCTGCGGCAGCGACCAGTCCGGCAGCACCACCTCCAGCTCGCCGTTGCGCACGGCCTCGGCGCACACCGTCTCCGGCAGCATGGTGATGCCGTAGCCGTCCTTGACCATGGACAGCAGCAGCGGGAAGTCCGAGCCGGCCACGCGCGGCTGCAGCTCGATGCGCCGCACCTCGCCGTTGGGGCCATGCAGCTCCCAGCGCTGGTGGGCGTCGTCCTCCTGGCTGCTGAGGGTCAGGTGCGAAGCCAGTTCCGCCGGATCCCTGGGACGGCCGGCGCGGTCCAGGTACTTCGGGCTGGCCACCATCAGCGCCTGGATCTGGCCGAAGCTGCGCATCACCAGGCTGCCGTCGTCGTCCAGGCGGGTGCGCACGCGCAGGGCCACGTCGAAGCCCTCGTTGATCAGGTCCACGCGGCGGTTGCTCACGTGCAGCTGCAGGCGCACCTTCGGGTACTGGTCGAGGAACCTCGGCAGCAGCCTGGGCAGCTGCTGCTGGGCCAGCGCCACCGGCACGCTCACCCGCACCACGCCGCGCGGCTCGGCGCTGAGGCGGTCCACCACCTCGCGCGCGGCCTGGGCCTCGGCCAGCATGGTCTGGGCGTGGCGGTACACGCTCATGCCCACGTCGGTGACCGCGAAGCGGCGGGTGGAGCGCTGCAGCAGGCGCACGCCCAGATCGGTCTCCAGCTGGCTGATGCGGCGGCTCAGGCGCGACTTGGGGATGCCCAGGGCACGTTCGGCCGCGGCGAAGCCGCCGTGCTCGACCACCATCGCGAAGTAGTAGAGGTCGTTCAGGTCCTGCATGGCGATATTTCCACTGCCGGAACAGATGGTGGCATCTAACCACCTTTATCCCAATTGCGCAACAACGGATAGTGCGCCCCCGTAGCTCTCCCCTCCCCTACGAGGCCACTGCCATGAAACTCCTGCACATCGATTCCAGCGCCCTGGGCCAGAACTCCGTCACGCGCGAGCTGAGTGCCGCCATCGTCGCACACTGGGCGGCGGAACTGGACGACCTGGTGGTCGAGTACCGCGACCTGGACCGCGAGCCCCTGCCCCACCTGACCGCCGGCCACCTGGCCAAGACCGATCCGGAGCATGCCGCCGAGGCCGAGCGGGTGCTGCAGCAGTTCCTGGAGGCCGACGTCGTGGTGATCGGCGCGCCCATGTACAACTTCTCGATCCCCTCCACGCTGAAGGCCTGGATCGACCGCATCGCCGTGGCCGGCCGCACCTTCCGCTACACCGAGGCCGGTCCGCAGGGCCTGGCCGGCGGCAAGAAGGTGATCATCGCCAGCGGCCGCGGTGGCCTGTACACCGGCTCGCCGGCCGATTTCCAGGAGCCCTACCTGCGTACGGTGTTCGGCTTCCTGGGCATCACCGACATCGAGTTCGTGCGCGCCGAGGGCGTGTCGCTGTCGCCGCAGCACCGCATCGAGGCGCTGGCCGCCGCCCGCGCGGTCATCCCGTCCACCGTCGAAACCGTGCGCCAGGCCGCCTGAACGCACCGCGCGGCACGGGGTCTGCGGGCGCCCCGTGCCGGCCACGCCCTCTCACGCTAGCCGCGCGTGGGCGCCTGCCCGCCCTCGGGCTGTCGCCCCAGCCAGCGGTACAGCCAGTCCAGGTCGAACAGCCAGGGCACACGCCGGCCCAGCAGGCAGAAACAGGCGGCCACCACCGTCGACACCGCCAGCAGCGCGGCGAAGCGCAGTTCCACGGGCAGCGCCACCAGCGGCTTGAGCCAGCCGGCGTGCAGCGCGTACTTCACCAGATAGATGTGCAGCACGTAGGCCGCGATGCTGTACTGGCCCAGCACCGTCCAGCTTCCCGCCGCCCGCGCGCACAGTGCCAGCACCGCGGCCACGCCCAGCCCGGCCACCGCCAGGTAGACGGCACGCCAGGCCAGGCCCTGCCACGGATCCGGCCACAGGTTCGCGTAGCCGGCCCCGTTGTAGTACCACTGCAGATGGAAGCCACGGGTCAGCCAGGCCACGACCAGCAGCACGCCCAGCATCATGGCCGCCACCGGCCAGGGGATGCGTGGCAGGCGCATGCCCCGGCCGCGCGCCCACAGGTGTCCGGCGACGAAGAATGGCAGGAACGCCAGGGTGCGCGACAGCGACCAGCCGTAGCCGGCCGCGGGCCAGAGGCCTGCCAGCAGCGCCAGGCCGATGGCCCACAGCAGCGGATGGCGCAAGGTCGCCAGCAGCGGCAGCGACAGACGCCACCACACCAGGCTCATCAGGTACCACAGCGCCCAGTACGGGATCTCGGGCTGGTAGGCGAACGCCTTGCCCGACAGCCAGGCTTCCAGCGCCCTGGCCAGGGCCTGGTGCAGCAGGTAGACGCCGACGATGCCGAACAGCAGCCTGCGCGCCCGTCGCCGGTCCAGCTCGTCGGAGGCCACCATGCCCGACAGGAACGCGAAGGCGGGCATGTGGAACAGGTAGATGAAGCGGTACAGGAGATCCAGGTGCGGGGCGTGGCGCAGGTGCTCGAGCAGGTGCCCGGCCACCACCAGCACGATCAGCACGAACCGCGCAGCGTCCAACCCGACCGCACGGTTGCGCGCCTGCCGTGCCGCCGCCACCGCCGTCATGCGATGCGCTCGGCGCCGCCCATGTACGGGCGCAGCACCTCCGGCACGGTGATGCTGCCGTCCGCGTTCTGGTAGTTCTCCATCACCGCGATCAGGGCGCGGCCGACCGCCACGCCGGAACCGTTGAGGGTGTGCACCAGCTCCGGCTTGCCGGTGGCCGGGTTGCGCCAGCGCGCCTGCATGCGGCGGGCCTGGAAGTCGCCGCAGTTGGAGCAGGAGGAGATCTCGCGATAGGTGTCCTGCGAAGGCAGCCACACCTCCAGGTCGTAGGTCTTGCGCGCGGAGAAGCCCATGTCGCCGGTGCACAGCAGCACGCGGCGGTACGGCAGGCCCAGCCGCTCCAGCACCACCTCGGCGCAGCGGGTCATGCGCTCGTGCTCGGCCTCGCTCTCCTCCGGGCGCACGATCGAGACCAGCTCCACCTTCTCGAACTGGTGCTGGCGGATCATGCCGCGCACGTCGCGGCCGCCGCTGCCGGCCTCGGAACGGAAGCACATCGAGTGCGCGGTCATGCGCAGCGGCAGGCGCTCGGCCTCGACGATCTCCTCGCGCACGACGTTGGTCAGCGGCACCTCGGAGGTCGGGATCAGGTAGCGGCGGTGCTCGCCCAGCCGGGTGGCGAACAGGTCCTCCTCGAACTTGGGCAGCTGGCCGGTGCCCACCAGCGCCTCGGCGCTGACGATCACCGGCACGTTGGTCTCCTCGTAGCCGTGCTCGCCGGTGTGCAGGTCCAGCATGAACTGGGCCAGGGCTCGGTGCAGGCGCGCCAGCTGGCCGCGCAGCACGGTGAAGCGCGCGCCGCTCATCTTGGCCGCGGTCTCGGCGTCCAGCCAGCCGTGCGGCACGCCCAGGTCCACGTGGTCGCGGACCTGGAAGTCGAACCGGCGCGGCTGCCCCCAGCGGTGGATCTCGACGTTGGCGCTCTCGTCCGGGCCCACCGGCACGTCCTCGGCCGGCAGGTTGGGGATGGCCAGGGCGATGGCCTCGATCCGCGCGCGGATCTCGTCCAGCCGCGCCTCGGACGCCTTCAGTTCGTCGCCGAAGCCGGCCACCTCGGCCTTCAGCTGCTCGGCGCGGGCCTTGCTGGCCTCGGCCTGTCCGTGTTCGCCGGCGGCCGCGTGCCTGGCGGCCGCGCCCATCAGCCTGCCGATCTCCTTGCTGTGGGTGTTGCGCAGGTTCTGCAGCTCCTGGGTGCGCTTCTGGATCTCCTTGCGCTCGGACTCCAGGGCCTCCAGCGTGGCGGTGTCGAGGGTGAAGCCACGGGTGGCCAGGCGTTCGGCCAGAGCGGCGGTCTGGTTGCGGAGCAGCGCGGGATCGAGCATGACGGGCACGGATTGGGACGAGGGTGCCATTATCCCCGATCCGGTCCCCGGCGGCTCGCCGCCGCTGTGCCAGAATCGGGACCGGCCCCGTATCCGCGAGAACCGATGGCAGCCTCCGCCCGTTCCCTGACCGATCTGCTCCGGCGCGTGCCGCACGGCCGCTGGGCCGTGGTCGGCTACGCCTTCGTGCTGGGCCTGCTGCTGTACCTGCTGGTGTGGCTGGCGGTGCGCGACCGCGACGACGCCCCGACCGAGGCCGGCCCCGCCCCGCTGCTGTCCGGCCCCTCTGGCGAGCCGCTGCCCGGGCCGCTGGCCGCGGGCGAGGGTGCGGCCACGCCCCTGCCGCCGCCGGACGGGGACGCGCCGCAGCTGGTGGAGGAGACGCCGCCTCCGGAGCCGACGCCCGCGCCGGCCGAATCCGCACCGCTGCCGCCCGACATCGAGACGGCCCCCGCCCCGGCCACGTCCGCCGTCGTGCAGGCGCCGGCCCCTTTGCCCGGGCAGTCGCCACCGCCCCGCTACCCGCCCGCCGCCCTGCGCCGTGGCGAGAGCGGCACCGTGCTGCTGCAGGTGGAGGTGGACGCCAGCGGCGTTCCGGTGACGGTGCAGGTGGCCCGCCGCAGCGGCTCGCGCGACCTGGACCGGGCCGCGGTCGAGGCGGTGTCGCGCTGGCGCTTCCGGCCGGCCACCGATGCCGACGGCCGGCCGGTGCCCGGCTCGCTGGCCGTGCCGGTGGACTTCACCCTCGACTAGGCCGCACCCGCCGGCGGCGGCGCGGCCGCAGCCGGTGCTCAGCCTTCGCCGCGCAGGCCGAAGCCGCAGCCGGCGGCCAGCCGGTCGAAGCCCGGGAAGGACGTGGCCACGTTGGCCACGTCGCGGATCCGCACCTCGCCGGCCGCGCGCTGCGCGGCCACCGCGAAGGCCATGGCGATGCGGTGGTCGGCGTGGCTTTCGATGGTGCCGCCGCCGAGCGCCCCCGGGTGGATGGTGGCCCCGTCCGGGGTCTCGTCCACGCGCAGGCCCAGGGTGCGCAGGCCGGTG
>Ga0207865_101692_pt1 | contig 15437 bp, 15 predicted proteins | sample HigsolmetaAR204D_FD_184836 | JGI IMG/M metagenome (GOLD analysis project Ga0207865, IMG submission 184836) | Ionic liquid and high solid enriched microbial communities from the Joint BioEnergy Institute, USA - AR20-4-D (SPAdes) (version 2) ...
AGCAAGTGATTTTAACAGGCACTACTTATAAAACGAAGCATCCACTTATGGAACAGAAGGAGGTGTGAAGCCGTGCTCATTTTAACAAGAAAGCTGAACGAATCCATCATTATCGGCGACAACATCGAAATTACCATCACCGCCATCGAAGGCGATCAAGTCAAACTCGGCATTAAAGCTCCAAAACAAATCGATGTTCACCGAAAGGAAATATACGACACCATTCAAACAGAAAACAGCGCGGCTTCCCGCACCGACCTTGACCTGTTAAAACATTTTCAAGAAAAGCTCAACAAAAAATAAACCTGAGGTTTGAAGCTGTAAAAACCGTAATCAAACAAGGATGTTCAACCATTTTATTTTTCTATTAAAAAAGTCCCATTTTTTCTTTTCAGCCTATTAAACATCAAAAAAACAATCCGATATAAAACATGTAAAGAGCAGCGGCGGCCGACGCGGCTCTTTACATACCACATGGAAGTGGAAAACAACAATTCAAGGAGGAAAAAATCATGAGAATTAACCACAACATCTCGGCGTTAAACACTTACCGCCAACTTTCATTTAACAACACACAAACTGCGAAAAACCTTGAAAAGCTTTCTTCCGGCTACCGCATCAACCGCGCTGGCGACGATGCGGCAGGTCTTGCGATCTCTGAAAAAATGCGCGGCCAAATTCGCGGGTTGGAAATGGCTACTAAAAATGCGCAGGACGGTATTTCTTTAATCCAAACAGCTGAAGGAGCTTTAGCAGAAACTCATTCCATCCTCCAACGTATGCGTGAATTGGCTGTTCAATCTGCGAATGATACTAATACAGATATTGACCGAGCTGAACTACAAAAAGAAGTCAATCAGCTTGCACAAGAATTAACACGTATTGCTGAAAATACGGAATTTAACACACAAAAACTACTAGATGGCACTTTCACAGGTACTTTCCACATTGGTGCTAATGAAGGACAAAATTTGCAAATTAGTATTGAGGCAATGGATTCTGTAGCATTAGGCGTTGCAACAGCTCAAAGCGGATTATCGCTTGTTTCTTCTGGTACAGTATCTGGTGTTAGTGGGCAAGTTGTTTTACAAGATGGAAGTGGTAATAATATAGCTGTTCAAATTAGTGGTAAGTGGTATAATGTAAGTGATGTAACTGCACAATCAGGTTCTTTGGTAGTAAGTTCTGGAGCACAAGAACTTTTTGTAAGAGCAGATTCTAATGGAAACTACACAATCTTTACAGCTATTGATATTTCTGAACAAAGCGGAGCAGATAGAGCAATTACAACAATTCAAGCAGCAATTGATAAAGTTTCCGCAGAACGAGCTAAACTAGGTGCTTATCAAAACCGTTTAGAGCATACAATCAACAACTTAGGTGCTTCTGCTGAAAACTTAACTGCTGCTGAATCTCGTATTCGCGACGTAGATTATGCTTTAGCCGCTTAGTCGGCGAAAGCACAGTCGTCCTAACTGGTAACGGTTAGGAGTATCACCGGGTGAATTGCTGGAAACCCCTTAGAGCCTTTGGCGCCACAACGAAGCTGGAAACGGCAAGCGTGATGGCTTGAAAAGCCAAAGGATTGGGCAACCGAGCAGCCAAGCTCCTGTCTCGAAAGAGTGGAGAAGGTTCAACGACTAGGACATACCGCCTAAGGCGAATGCTATGGCGATGAAGTCCGTAGGATGTGCAGGATTCTTCCATCGTCCTGCTTCAATCCGAAGTGCCCGGCCCCTAACTAGCGTTAAGCTAGCGGGTGAAGAGATAGTCTAGTCATTTGTGAAAGCAAATGTTCGCACGATGGCGAAAGAAATGATGGAATTCACGAAGAACAACATTCTTTCTCAAGCAGCGCAAGCGATGCTGGCTCAAGCAAATCAACTTCCGCAAGGAGTTCTTCAATTATTACGTTAATTTTAACCATTTCTTTGAAGGAGACCTTAGTATACTTACTGAGGTCTCTTTTTGAATTTTTTGGGATGTTTACTATCTCTATCATTTTCTATGTTAAAATTTACAACTTGTAAAATCTTTTTCCTAGGGATTCTAAGATACAGGTTTCTTTTATTGAAAATAATCAATCCACCAATAAAAGGAGCTCGAGTTTTATTTTCTAGGACAAATTTTTAATAGCTTACTTTGATTGCACATTACCTAACACTACGGGCAACATATGTTGATAATTGTGTTACATATTCTATATTTAAAATTGTTGGATTTTGTCGATATAATATATATGAAACCATCAGTTGAGGAGTAGCGCGATGAATATTATTTTTCAAGATAAAGTGTTGAAAATTAACGAAAATAATCTTGATGAGCTCGAAAAGTTTATGAAACACGTAAATGCAAGATTAAATGAAAACGGGCTTGTTTTTAGCCATTTTCTTGTTAACGGTACGCCATTTTATTCTGATATACAAGATTTAATAAATGAATACAGCAATCAGGAAGTTCCTGTTGAAATAGTTGGAATCACTGAACGTGAATGGATGTTAGAATTGAAACATGAAGGCTATCAATATATTGAAAGGGCAGAACAGGTTTTAATACAACTGTCGGAAAAATTGTATGCTGGGGAAAACACGGGGGACATATGGCAGCAATTTGTCCATCTTTCCGAAGGACTTCATTATTTGTACCAAATTTTTTCCCAATCCAAATTGGGCGAAAAACATGAAAACATTGTCGCCGGAATAAGTTCCGTATCTGAGCAGCTCCTTAAAGCAATGGAGAATCAAGATGTTATTCTTTTAGCAGATTTTATTCAATATGAACTTTTGCCGTTATTTGCACAAATGAAAGAGATATTAAAAGCAGAGGACGATTCAAATGCTAATTGATAATCGAATCATTTTGCGGGAAAAAGCGAAAAATGTTTTAGAACGGTTAGATGAATTAAACGAATCAGAGAATGTAAAATTAATTGAGGCAAAAAACGGACAAAAAACGCTGCAAATCGAAACAAACAACCAAAAGCAATTTATTCACAGTGCTTATAATCCTGAAAAAGAAACAGATGTTTTCGTTGAAAAAATAAAAACAAAATTAGAAGAGAGGGAGCCGATCATTTTTATAGGTTTTGGACTAGGATATCATATCGAAGCCATTGCAGAAGCGTTTTCACCTTCTTGGTTTTCTATCATTGAGTTTAATCCTTTCATATTAAAAAAAGCACTCAGTGTCATAAATTTAAAAAAGAAAAAAGTCTATTCAAACATCAAACATTTACATTTAGTTGAAAAAGAAGAACACATTTTACCAGCGATTTTACAAGATGTCAACGATGTAAACAACCCCCCGCAAATCATTGTGTTACCGAGCTATGAAAGAATTTTTAAAGAAGAGGTCAATCGATATTTCACTGCATTTCAACAATATTTAAAAGAGAAAAAAAGTCGTTTTATCACGACGATCAGCTTTCAAAAACGCTGGACATATAATAGTTTGAAAAATTTCCCGTATTTATTAAAAACGCCAAACATATTAACCGATTTCGATAAATCTTTGTTTGAAAACAAACCTGCTATTTTAGTAGCGGCTGGACCGTCTTTAAATGAAGAATTTGACAACTTAAAAAAAATTAAAAAAGATCGTTCTGCTTATATTTTCTCTGTCGGCTCTGCGATCAATGCATTAATTGAACATGATATATATCCGGATGCAGCATTTACATACGACCCTACTGAAAAGAATCAGTTCGTTTTCCAAAAAATAAAAGAAAAAGGAATCATGGATATTCCGATCATTTTCGGTTCCAGCGTCGGATTTGAAACATTGGAAGACTACCCGGGGAAAATGGCGCACTTTATTACAAGCCAAGATAATATTTCAGCACATACCATTAAACATAACGAATATGATCATATCGATATTGCAGTCGATTCTCCGTCAATCGCGATTATGACTTTACAATTATTAAATCATTTGGATTTTCATCCCATTATTTTAGTAGGCCAAAATTTTTCCTATCAGCAAAATAAACGTTATGCTTCAGGAATTGAGTATGATTTTGTGAAAAATGAATTAAACGAAAAAGAAATAGAGAATGCATTTGAAATAGAATCTGTGGATGGAGGCAAAGTCCTCACAAATGACGGATTTGTCCGGATGAAAACAAGTATGGAACTTATTTTATCGGGGATGAAAGATAAGACAGTTTATAATACGACCAAAAATGGAGCAAAAATCAAGCATACGATTTATAAAGAATTAGCAGCAATTATGCAAGAGCTGCCCCAAAATGTTGTAGTTAATCATTGGCTGTCAGATCAAAAACCTAATTACAATCTCAAATATATAAAGGAACAATGGCAGCAATTGATCACAGATGCGGAACAAATAGAAGGAAAAATAAAGGAAATTAATAGCTTCATAAATAAAATAGAAGAAACGGTCAATTCAAGAAAGCTGAATAAGCTGCACCGTTTATTTACGGCAGTGGATGAAAAAACAAATGAAGTGTTAAAAACATTATTTTACAAAGCATTTCTCCGACCAATGACACAATTTGAATATGAATTGGCATCAAAAGAAATAACGGCTGTCCGAAACAGCTCTGATCTCATCAACAAGGCAAAAGTGATTGTAAAGGAATATAGACGCCTAATCGCTGAGTGGGCTGTATCGTATCGGTTGGTGAAAAAGGATTTGAATGATGTATTTAAAGAGATATTAGAAATTGTCGATTGATATTTTTAAGCTGTTAAAAATAATTGGTATGAATTGAAGATGAGGAAGGATTCACAATGATACTAGATTTTAATTACAGGCGGAACAGGATCTTTTGGCAAGCGCTTTGAAAAAAATAATAAAATATGATGTTAAAAAAGTGATTGTTTTTATCCGCGATGAATTAAAACAATATGAAATGGCACAAGAATATACAGACTCAAGACTTCGTTTTTTCATTGGGGATGTACGATACAAAGATCGTTTATATCGTGCGTTTGATGGTATTGATGCAGTTGTGCTAGCTAATCCCATGAAGCAAGTGCCGGCATTTGAGTACAACCCTTTTGAAGCAGCAAAAACAAATATTTACAGAGCACATAATATTACTGAAGCAGCGATTGACAGAGGGGGTTCAAAGAGTTATTGCATTACGTACAGATAAAGCTTGTAGTTCTGTAAACTTGTATGGTGCGACGAATCTTGCGTCTGGACAAACTTTTTATTGTTGCAAACTCTTACGTAGGTGAAAACACGAGATTTTCAGTTGTTCGTTGTGGAAATGTTGTAGGCAGCCGAGGCATTGGTATTCCATTCTTTAAGAAAATTCGGCATGCTGGTAAATAGCCTATTACAGATGAAAGAATGCCTCGTTTTTGGATTACACTTGATCAAGGTGTTCAGTTTGTGATTAACTCTCTTGAAAGTATGAAGACAAGGGAATTTTTCATTCCTAAAATCCCAAGTATGAGAGTGTTGGACTTAGCAAAAGCGATTGTGCCGGAATGCGAAATCGAGATTGTTGGAATTCGAAACTAGATTAACTGCTGTAAAAGTTAACTGCTCAATCAATTTCTTAATTCATTGCAGAGACAATAGAAGAGAGGCTGCCTACATTGCGTTGATTCAAATGGCAGCGGTTTTGCCAAGATCAGAAACAATGGTTGCTTAGATTATCAGTAAACCACAGGAAATTCACTTGGATTCTTCTAGAAGAAACAGGATTTTTTGAATTCCGTCAATTAATAAATTTTTTATTCATTTCTATATTCCGTGTGTCTATAAGTTAGACTAACATGAAAGAACACATAATTAAGAAAGTAAAAATCGCTCCTCCTTGAAAAAGATCAATACTTCAAAGAGGAGCAGAGGGCTTTCGTTTTATTTTTTCCCCGCTTTATCCAGTTCGGCAATAATTGGAGTTCCGTAAGTATGGAAGGTTTCAACCGTTTTATTTCCCCAGGCTTGGCCGCGTTTGCGTTCTTCTTCAGTCCAAGTAATTGGCTTCCAATCTGGTGCAAGAATCAGATATCCGCCGGAACAGACTTCAATACGGTTTCCGCCTGGTTCATAAACGTAAACAAAGTATGTTTGGTTGATGGCGTGTTTGCTTGGGGCAAATTCAATATAAACGTCATGGTCAATAAAAAAGTTTGCTGCTCTCACAATGTCCGACATGCTCTCGACGGCAAAAGCGATATGGTGCAGGCGTCCTTTTGATCCAGTTGAATCTTCGGTATATACAAGATCGTACGATTTATTAGTTGCTCGATACCAGACAGCTGCTTTGTGGCCGTCATTCATGACGATTTGCTCGGTTAAACGGAGACCTAAGACATTTTCTGCAAATTCTCCATCTGCTTCCGGATTTGAGGATAAATAGTTGATGTGATCTAAGGTTTTTACCGCAGCTCCATGTCCAGTGAACTTTTGTGGTTGATTTTTCAGTGTAGGCCGTAAATGACCAGGAGCTTGATAAAAGTTTGATTCATAATACAGTTCCATGATATGCCCATCCGGGCCGTAATAGCGGTATGCTCTCCCGTGGCCTTTATCTCCATCAATCCAGCCGATTCCGCGTCCGGTGGCTTCGATCGCCTTCGCTTTTCGTTCCAATGCTTCCGCACTTATCGTCCGCAATGCTGTATGGCCGACTCCAGCCTGATCAGATTTCGTCAATTTGATCGAATACTCTTCGTAATCCCCCCAACAGCGCAAATAAACCGATTCATTATTTCTATATACTTCCTGTAAACCGAGTATGTTCTTAAAAAAAAAGGTGCTTTCCTCGAATTTTGGAGTTAACAGTTCCACATGGCCGAGGTGGGCAATGTCAAAATCCAGTTCCCTTGGGTGATTCATCTGTTTCTCCCCTCCCATTATTAAACATAATTGTTGAACAATTTTATTCTACAAATTTAAGAATTGTTTGTCAATAAGCGCTTTCATAAATTATTTTGCAGACGGTAAAATGAAGGAAGAAATATAGATCATGTGGAAGGAGAATCCAGTAAGCTTGTTGAACCATTTTCTTTAAACAACTTGCAATGGATCAAAACTCAAAAAGTTTCTGTAAAGTATTGACTAATTTATCAAAATTAATGTGTAATAATATTGTTAAACAATTTTTTGCGATTGATTATAATTTACGAGGCGATTGAATATGAAAAGACCAATGGATATTGCATACGAATACATTAAAGAACGAATAATGAACGGCGCGTTTTTGCCTTCACAAAAATTGAATGAAAGTGAACTCTCTAATCAAATCGGTGTAAGCAGAAATACGGTAAAGAAAGCTTTATTTAAGCTGGAGCAGGAATGCTTAGTTGATATGGAAGAAAATAAAGGAGCAACGGTAAAATCCTTTACTGTGAAAGAAGTCGTGAACTATTTTGAAATCCGGGAATTACTAGAAAGTTTGATTATACGCAGTGCTGTTAAACAAATAACAGATGACAGACTGAATGAACTGGAAGACATTTTAAATAAAATGGAGTCATATTTAAACTCTGGAAATTTTGAGGATTATTCGAAAATGAATAAAAGATTTCACGAAATCATTTATGAAGCTAGCGACAACCAACAGGCAGTGGATATGGTAAACATGATCAAAGTACAATTGTTAAGATACCATCTCCGGACAATTCTAATACCAGGGAGGAAGGAAAATTCTTTAAAAGAACACAAAAGTATCTATCTCGCATTAAAAAACCGTAATGCGGATGAAGCGGAGAAGGCGATCCGCACACATATTTCTAATATTCGTAAAACGATTGAGGAAAATTTCTCATTTCTTATATAAAAAATATAGTTTTGATGGGCTGGCTTTTTTGAACTGCCCCCTGTCAAGTAGACAGTAGAAATAATAAAAATATACCTAAGCGGCTTTAGCTCTATATTCCATGGGGCTAAGACCGTTTAATCTTTTTGGATACCTTTCATAATTATAAAAGCGGATGTACTCATCAATCGCAAGAGCCAATTCTTCAAATGTCTGATACTTATGTAAATAATACTTCTCGCATTTAAAGCGTTCCCCAAAAAGATTCCATTGGCCCATTGTCAATACACCTGTCTACTCTTGACATACTTTGTGTCATCCCTGCTTGGTCTATCCTACGTTTAAAACCATGAGAGGTATATTGGAACCCACGGTCACTATGAATAAGTGGATGCTCTCCATTTAAAAGTGCGGTGGCTTCATCCAACGTTTTGAATACAAGATGATTATGATTGGAATGTCCTAAAACATAGCTCACAATTGATCCATCATATAGATCAAGAATAGCACTTAGGCTTTCTTTGATGAACCATATTTTAATTCTGTGGCATCAGTTACCCATTTTTCATTTGGCTTTTCCGCTGTGAATTCACGATTCAATATATTTTCTGCAACATGCTGAGGGGTAGATCGCTTATAAGATTTCTTCTTTTTTCGAATAACACATTATATACCGGCAACTTTCATCAGTCTATAAATTCGTTTGTGATTGAAGTTCTGACCAAGCTTTCGATTTATATTCAACGTCATTCGACGGTAACCATAGATGCCGTCAACTTGTTTTTTGCAAAATAAAAGTGCAGAGAATTGCAAAATCCTTATGCAGTGATTTGCAATGGGGCTTTACATGGAGGAGGAGCCATGATAACCTTTTTGGTTTTGCCAAAACTGTTGAATCTGGCGCTTGGCTAAAGAATCATGGCTACAGAGGATCCATGTCAAGCCTTGATGGATAGATCACATATATGTATATTTATTCAAAATTTTGATAAAGATATACTGCAACACTCTGTATTTTTTTCTTGCAGAAAACAGTCAACTTTCTCATGGAGAGCTTTCATCTCTTTTACGATTTCTTCATTCTGAAGTTCTCGGGAGGAAGGCGAACGTTTTAACCTCTTATAGTAAGCAGCTTGTGAAATACCGGCGATTTCACATAATAAGATTATGCTTAGGTTTTCTTTCTCATGAAGTTCCCGGATTGCGATATTTGGTTTACTTTCGCCTCCTTTCGATTTCCTCTAACTTTCTTAAAAATAGATTCTCCGCACGTAAGCGTTCATTTTCTCTTCTGGAAATAACTTTGCTTCTTCTTTTTTTCTTCCTCGTTTGTCTTTCAGCGCTTCTTCTCCACCATTTTCATACTTCTTCACCCATTGATATACTTGTTGATAAGAAACTTCATAAGTCTCTGCTGTTTTGTTATAATCTTTTCCGTTCCCTAAACAATCAAGCACAATTTGTATCCGTTCATTCCAAGTCGTTTTTCTTCCTTTAATCATAGAGCTTGTCTTTCCTTTCGACGTATCCTGTAAATCTCTATGGCTATTATACTTCTTCATCCATCTTTGAAGTATCGATCTACTTGAAATACCATATGTCCTGACAATCTTGTACTGTGAGAACTCACAAGATAAATAATCTTTTACAGCTGCTTCCTTATAACCTTTCCAAGAATTTGAACGTTCTAAACCCTCTATTCCAAATTCCTCAAATTCATTTATCCATTGCTTTAAAGAATATTTAGTAATTTGATACCTTTTACAAAGCTCTTGAATAGTACATGCTCGGTTTTCATATGCAAGTAAAACTTCAAGTTTGAACTCTGTAGTATATTGCTTATACATAGAAAAACTCCCCCTAAGGTAAAACAGATGTTTTATATTTTAATCTATCTACCTTAAGGGGAGCATATCAGCAAAAGTCAGCCCATTTTTTATATTCAATAATGCACATGCGAGTAGCTGTGAGTAGGAAGCTGCTTCATTAAACGAGCGCCTGTTTTATAGAAATTTTAAATTTTTAAACAATTTGAGTTGACAGAAAGAAAAAAGATACTATATACTTTAACCATCAACAATATTGTTAAACAATTTTGTTAAAAATATTTCTGAAAGAGAGGCTGTTCTATGTACGAAGAGCTATTGAAAGATGCCTATGACCTACATGTCCATACCGGACCGGATGTTTTGCCTCGTAAATTGGATGATTTTGAAATGGCAGAACGTCTCCAACGGATCGGCATGAAAGGCTATGGCATCAAGTCCCATTATTTTTGCACAGCTGAAAGAGCATCTTTAGTCAATAAAAACTTCCCGGGTTTTCGTGCTATCGGGGCCATTTGTTTGAATAATACTGTCGGCGGATTAAACCCGATTGCGGTTGAAATGGCTGCAAGGGATGGGGCAAAAATTGTTTGGATGCCTACGTTCGATTCTGCGAACGAACAGGAACATTTTGCTAAGAGCAGCCCTGCAAAATTGCCGCACTGGGCTAAACTGCGACAAAAGCTGGAGGAACAAGGGAAGCATTTGCCTACAATAAGCATTCTTGACGGAAATCAATTGAAAAAGGAAATGTATGATTGTCTGGAAGTAATCAAGGAACACGATTTAATTTTGGCTACCGGACATTTAGGAAAAAAAGAAATTTATGAATTAGTAAAAGAGGCAGGAAAATTGGGTGTGAAAAAAATTGTCATTACACATCCTAACTTTCCATCTATCAATCTATCAAAAGAAGAGCAAAAAGAATTAGCAGATATGGGAGCGGTTATGGAGCATTGTTTTACGACCCCATATTCAAATAAAGCGACTTGGGAATCTGTTTTTGAAGAAATCCGTTATGTTGGACCTGAACATTGCATTTTATCAACAGACTTAGGCCAACAAAAAAATGTTTATCCGGATGAAGGGATATTGGAATTCGTTCGTCAACTAATTGATAACGGCGGTTTTACGAAAGAAGAAGTGAAGCGTATGACAACCATTAATACCTCATTATTGGTAGAAGAACAGGGGGTAAAAATATGATTGATCAAAATACGAATCTATTAGTTGTAAGTGCTCATGCAGGGGACTTTGTTTGGAGAGGCGGCGGCACCATTGCAAAATATGTAAAAGCTGGAGCAAAAGTTTCTCTCGTTATTTTAAGCTACGGGGCAAGAGGAGAGTCCAATGACTTATGGAAAATCGAAGGGCAAACATTGGATAACGTAAAATCTGTCCGCAGAAGCGAAATCGAGGCAGCCATCAAATGCTTAGGTGTGAAAGATTATGAAATCTGGGACTATCAAGATTATCATATGACCATCACACCGGAACGCACCCTGCAATTGCTTAAGAAAATCAGGGAAGTACAGCCGCAGGTGATTTTGACTCATGGTCCGCGGGATGCGTTTAATCCTGACCATGAAACCGTTTCTCGGTTTGTATTTGAAGCTTCAGTATTAGCAACTTCGGCAGGTGTACGCGACGTTGAACTTCCAAAAATTAAACAGCCGAAAATCTTCGGCTTTGAACCGCATCAGTCGGAAATCAGCGATTTTAAACCGGAAGTGATTGTTGATATTACTGATACGTACGAACAAAAATATGAAGCTATGAACTGCTTTAAAGCTCAAAAGCACTTGATTGAATATTATGCCGCTAAAGCAGCTCTGCGTGGAAATCATGCAAGAAGATGCTCTGGCAACCAACAATACAAATATGCGGAAGCTTTCAGCAGATTCTTCCCGCTCGTTGGTGGTGAATTGATATAATGGAAAAATATGTGGTTCAAAATATTCAACGGCCTGATCCGAAATTAATTGAGGAATTTAAAAACTATGACGTGTCGACGGTTTATGAGGCGCAAGGTAAACAAGGACTCTTGGGACATCAACTGAAGCCTGTTCAAGAAGGAAAACTAATTTGCGGACCTGCCGTGACAGCTATTTGCTATGCAGGTGATAATTTGATGATTCATGCGGCCATCGAAGTTTGCAAGCCGGGTGATATATTAGTGATTACGACAATCGGTGAAGGTGTTCATGGAATGATTGGCGAGCTGATCGTCCGAGCTCTTATGAAACGCGGTGTACAAGGTGTCGTCATTGATGCCGGCATCCGAGATGTGAAACAAATTCGTGAACTTGGTTTTCCAGTATGGTCGAAAGCAGTTTATTCAGAAGGCACAACCAAAACAAGAGGAGGCTGGGTGAACGCTCCGGCAGTATGCGCCGGCACGCAAGTAAATCCTGGTGACTTAATTATGGCGGATGACGACGGTATTGTTGTCATCCGGAAAGAAGATGTTAAATCGTCGTTAGAAGCAGCCAAAAATAGAGTGGAAAAAGAAAAAGGGACAAAAGAAAAAATCGAAAACGGCGAATTGAGCGTTGATTTTTACAATCTGAGAGAAACGTTACAAAAGGAAAATGTTATTTATTATGAGGATGAAGAGGCATTTAAAAAATCTTTGCTGTCGTAGGCGAAGCTATATCAGGATTCCGTTATGGGACATTTTTAATTGTTTATTAGACTAAGAGATGGGGAGATTGTACATGGCTGCACCAATAGTAGGTTTTATAGGGTTTGGCGAAGCAGCTTATTTAATTTCAGAAGGGCTGCTTCAAGAAGGAATAAAAATCATTTATGCGTATGATGTTAACGCTAACCATCCGACATTTGGACCGGCTATCCGGGAGCGAACGGAAAAGCTGCATATTCCACTTGCTTCGTCGTTGGAAGAGCTTTGTGAAAAAACGGAGTACATTTTTTGCGCTACGAGTGCAAAAGCGGCCGAACCTATCGCAAAAGATATCAAATCGTACTTAACACCGGACCATTACTATATTGATATAAATGCCGCTTCGCCAATGGTAATGGAAAAGGTTGCAGATTATGTTGCTGAGACAAGAGCAAAATTTGTGGATGCGGCAGTCATGGATTCCGTACCATTAAAAAAACATAAAGTGCCAATGTATATAAGCGGTTCAGGTGCACTAGATTTCCAAAAAATCGGTACACAGTTTGGAATGAATCTTACATTTATTAGCGAAAAAGCCGGCAGTTCTTCTGCCATCAAAATGTTCCGCAGCATTTTTATGAAAGGGTTTTCTGCACTTCTGTTGGAAACCATTCAATCCAGCAGAAAATACGGGGTGGAAGAAATCGTTATGGAATCATTGAATCAATCCGTTACAGGAAAACCATTAGGTGAAACTGCTAATATGTTGTTGACCAGAACGGCCATCCATGCAGAACGGCGGGTGGCCGAGATGAATGAAGTAATCGACACACTCGGTATGTTAAATGTGGATGCTACGATGTCTGAAGCTGTGAAAAGGAAGTTGCAATTACTTGTTGACAGCGGAGTTCGGGAAAAGTTGAACAACCAAGTTCCTAGTCATTATAGCCAATTAATTGATTTATTGGATTCTAGCGAACATTAATGAGATATAGTGCCATTATTTTCCGCTCCACACAGCATTTTGATTGAAGCTTTTCGTAGGTTTCAGGAAGGAATTTGGCAAAAGAGTGGAAGAAGGATGCCCTCGATGATTTTAAGATCATGAACGAGGAGCATCACAAAAAGTCCACCCGCATGATTTGATTTTTGCAATCCATGGTGGCGGAGCGCTCCCCTCCGCCATAACCAAATCATTCAGCGATATTTCATTGAAAAGAACAAGTAATCAAAACTATGAAATTCATTTAAGAAGTTTTTCCTTTCTAAATTATTATATCTTGCCGAAAAAAGGAGGAAGTGAGAACATGACAAGCCTTTCCGTAAAAAATTTTTTAGATGCAAGTAAATTTAACCGCTTTCACACTGTTTTATTGCTTTGGGGGCTTTTCACGATTAGCTTTGAGGGGTATGATTTGGTTGTTTATGGTACTGTAGTTCCGGTATTATCGAAAGAATGGGAGCTGTCGCCGATCCAGGCGGGCATTATTGGCAGCTATGGATTGTTTGGCATGATGTTCGGTTCGATCATTCTCAGCCTTTTGGCAGATAAATTCGGGCGCAAGCCGCTTATCATCATCTCTATTATCATTTTTAGTCTTGCGACAACTATATCGGGATTTGTTGATAATGCAACATTGTTTTCATGGTGCAGATTTTTAGCAGGAATTGGCTTTGGCGGCGCATTGCCTTCAGTGATCTCACTTCTTACAGAATATATTCCTAAATCCAGTAAAAATAAAGCGATTACATTGGCATTGTGCGGAAACCAAGTCGGCGGTATACTTGCACCGCTTGTCGGAGTTTTATTTATTACATCATTCGGCTGGAGACCTGTTCTATGGTTTTCTGTTATTCCTTTGTTCATCATCCCTTTTATGCTTAAGTCTTTGCCTGAGTCTCCACAATTTTTAATTCGCAAAGGCAAACTGGATGATTTAGAGCGCACTTTAAGAAAAATTGACCCCGACTATAAAAAGCAGTTGATTGAAACCGAACAGGAACCTGAGGTGAAAACAGAGAAAATTCCATTTATTGGGCTTTTTCAAAACAAACTGGCATTGCCTACGATTCTTTTCTGTATTGTTTACTTTATGGGGTTGTTAATGATCTATGGCCTAAATACTTGGCTTCCTAAATTAATGGAGACAGCAGGTTATCCGCTTATCTCCAGTCTCGGATTTGCGATCTTCTTAAACGGCGGTGCATTACTGGGAACTATTATCATTGGTATTTTGGCGGATCGCAGAGGTTCGAAAGCATTAATTACCGGTTTGTATATTCTCGGCGCAGTGTGTCTTGCTCTTCTTGGGATCAAAAGCAATATTTTCTTCCTTTATTTGCTCATCGCCATTGCTGGTGTTTGTACGATGGGGAACCAAAGCTTATTAAACGCATTTGTTTCCCAGTATTATCCCGCACATGTGCGTTCAACAGGGGTTGGATTGGCGAATGGTGTAGGACGTCTTGGCGGCATGGTTGGCCCTACATTGGGCGGGATGCTTTTATCTCTGAAAGCACCGATTGGCATATGCTTTATTGCCTTTGCGGTTCCGGGCATTTGCGCAGCCTTGGCACTGCTTCTCGTTCGAAAAAAGCATGATGATCCAACAGTTATTCAATCAGAAGCCGAATTGACATTGCAATAATCTTTAATACAAAATTTGCACAATTAGATGGACTTAACTAAGGTAAAAAAATGGTTCCTATTTTCCGTACAAGAGACTGAATATTCAGTCTCTTGTGTAATCTCTAGTTAAGGATAAAACAGCAAATGATTAAACCTATTCCGCTGTTTTAAACAAGTTGACTGTGTAAACAAAGGTGTAAAGCTAGGGTCGAATTTTCTGTTGCATACCATGTACGAAAAATACTGAGACCGAACTAAAAGAAATAATTTATCTAAAAAAAGCTGCGGATTAGTTGCTGGTAATGAGCTGCAAACTTTTTTTAAGAACTGTTGACAGACAAAAAGCTCGGCATATGCTGAGCTTTTTGTCATCAATTCACTAAAAAATTTTTTTAAATACCGATTTCCCGTTTCAAAAAGGGAACTATTTTCAATCAAAACCCAGAAAGTGCTGCGAGTATTATGAGAGCTTTACAACCGTTCTGCCGCGCAGTTTGCCTTTTAGAATGTTCGATAATGCGTCAGGAAGCTGATCGAGTGTGATTTCTTGCGCAATAGATTCTAGTAATTTATCAGGTTTTAAATCAGCGGCCATTCGCTCCCAAATTTGTTTTCGCAATT
>Ga0207865_101699_pt1 | contig 15392 bp, 15 predicted proteins | sample HigsolmetaAR204D_FD_184836 | JGI IMG/M metagenome (GOLD analysis project Ga0207865, IMG submission 184836) | Ionic liquid and high solid enriched microbial communities from the Joint BioEnergy Institute, USA - AR20-4-D (SPAdes) (version 2) ...
ACAAGCGCCTCCTAGAGTATTAGAAAAAAACACGTGCCACTAACAAGTGTAGTGGTACGTGTTGTGGGTAAAGTCCAAAACACCAGTATTTTCGGGCTTTTCTTTAGTGTACTCTGTCAAACTTGAGCTTTACTTTTCCAGCTCTGGCTTGTTCTGTTGCTTCAGCTAGTCCAGTTGAGTAAACATCAACTTTTCCTCCAAGCAACATGCTCATTCCGTTCCCATCTTGTGCAGATACATATTTTAATTGAGTAACATCAACACCTGCCGCTTTAACTGCCTTAACGAACACTAAATGGTCCATACTTCCAGGTGCTGAATCGCCTACAACCGAGGCAGATTTCGGATCTTTCTTTAATGCTTCAACTAAATCATTCATCGAGTTAAATGGAGAGTCTGCACTTACAATAAATGCTGCATAATCAGCAATAACACCTGCAATCGGAGTGAAATCATTATGATCTAAGTCGGATTGTCCATTTAGAGGAACAAATAAAATTGGTGGAGATGTTACAAACATCGTGTGATTGTCACCTTTTTTACCATGTACATATGCCCAACCGACTGCTCCACCGCCACCTGGTTTATTAACTACAGCCATTCGTTGATTAATAATCTTCTCTTCTTCCAGTACTTTTGCCACTGTACGTGCTGTCGTGTCCCATCCACCTCCAGGACCTGCAGGAGCAATTACTTCAATTGGCTTTTTAGGTTGGAAATCTTCGCTGCTTCCATTAGTGGATGATGTTGTCTCACTATTTCCCCCACAAGCTGCTAACATGAAAACAAAGAATAAAGCTATTAACCTCATAGTAAACTTAAACTTAACCATTCCAAAACCCCCTTTTTGTTTTGATAACGCTTTCATGATAAACCCTAACCTTCATAGAGTGAATATTATGAAAAATAGTTGCATTTTGTTTTTTATGCATATTTTGTTCATAAAGTTTATCGGGTCTGCACCATTAGCGTTGTATAAGTGTAAAATGTTTGAATATATTCAAACATTTTACACCATAATTATGATTGACAAACGAAAAAAGGGAATTAGGTTTTAAGTGACCTTGTTCCTTTTTTACACGGTCTTTTCGGACGTCGTTTAGGAGAAGAATCGTCGCATCCGGCGGAGGAAACGGCATCTACCAAACAGACGATCGTGAACAAGGCGAAACAACATGTCCGCCATCTTCTTCCGGAGGTAACGCAGAAACAAGCCATATTTACAGCAATCGTCCGGGACACCGATCTATCATGCCCTGTCTGAATTCAAGGGATGGTAAAAAAAGGTGTACATATTCGTCCGTCAAGGCAAGGGATGAGAGTTCAAAAGCGCTTACGGATGAAATTCAAAAAAATGGTTCGCTAACCTATGACTTACATCTATTTTCAGCGAATCAAAAAAGTTCCCACAAAGTCTTGACTGACTCTTTTTAAAAAAAGTACTTGTAAAACGCTTTCTTATTTCATATAATGTCAATAAATCGGTTTACTAAATCGATTTATATATTTTTAATGTTTACTAAACCGGTTTATTTCAAAATTATTTTTTTGTCTTTGCTAAATCGATTTAGTTCATTTTATAAGGGGCTAGGAGAAGGTTGTATGAAAACGGTTACGATTAAAGATGTTGCGAAGCATGCAAATGTGTCTAAAAGTACGGTTTCTCAATATTTAAACAAACGATATGAATATATGGGGGAGGAAACGAAGAAGCGGATTGAGCGCGCAATTGAGGAATTAGGTTATCAGCCGAACATTGTGGCAAGAAGCTTAAAGCAAAAATCTACTTCGACGATTGGCGTCATCGTAGCGAATATTTTGCATACGTTTTCAACACAAGTGATCAGAGCGATTGAAGATGCTTGTCATGAAAAAGATTTTCATATCATCGTTTGCAATGCCGATGATAATCCAGATAAAGAAAAGAAGTATATCGATATGCTTCGGGCAAAACAAGTAGATGGGCTAATTATTTTCCCAACCGGCGGTAATCGTGAGCTTTATGAACGAATGGTAAGCGAAAAATACCCTGTTGTATTTGTTGACCGTTCCGTTTCAGAAATCCCGATCCCTGCCATTATGCTCGATAACGTGAAAGCTGCCAAAATAGCCGTGCAGCATTTTGTCGAAAAAGGGTACGAACGTATTGGGATGATCACGACATCAATTATTCGCAATGTTACACCGAGGGTTGAGAGATTAACCGGGTTTCAACAGGCCTTGCAAGAGCATCAACTTCCAGTTGTACAGGATTATATTAAGAGCTTAGATCCGCACCAAATCCGTAAAGGGCTTAATGAAATGCTTTCTTTAAAAGAGCCCCCGCAAGCTATTTTGGCCGGGAATGATTTAGTGTTAGCCGAAATTTTAAATTATGTAAAAGAACAGCACATTCAAATTCCAGACGATCTTGCTCTAATTGGGATAGATGATGTTTCATATGCCAGCTTCTACAACCCGCCATTAACGACCATTGCACAGCCAACTTTTGACATGGGAAAAAAAGCAGCAGAAATGTTATTACAAAAAATTCAAGACGCGGATGTGAAAGAAGAAGGCCATATATATCGCTTTGAACCAAAGCTTATGATCCGTGAATCATGTTAAGAAGCTTTCTCTCCATTACTCCCCGTGGAAAGAGAAAGAGACTACATCAATAAGGAGTGGTGGATGGATGAATGATGTTTTAACCATTGGTGATGCGATGATCACCTTCAACCCAAGCTCGAAAGGACCATTACGGTTTGTGCACTCATTTGAGCGTAAAGTTGGCGGGGCCGAGCTGAATGTTGCGATCGGCTGTGCGCGATTAGGGTTAAAAACCGGCTGGATTAGCCGCTTAGGAAATGATGAGTTTGGAAGGTATATTCTCCATTTTATTCGTGGTGAAGGAATTGATGTATCAGAAGTTAAGCTCGTTGACGGCTATCCGACCTCACTAAATTTTAAAGAAATTTTAGAGGATGGAAGCGGGCGCACCTTTTATTATCGAGCTAATTCTCCTACGACAACTTTAACGGCAGAGGCATTAAATGAAGAATATATCCAAAAGGCAAAACTGCTTCATATTACAGGAGTATTCTTAGCCATTGATAAAGAAAAAAATGCAGAAGTTTTGAAAAGGGCTGTTTCCATTGCCAAAAAATCTGGGATGCTGATTTCGCTTGATCCAAACATTCGATTAAAACTATGGAGCAAGGAAGAAGCGAAAGAAGCGCTAACGACGTTTTTGCCTTATGTCGATATTTTGTTAACTGGAGAAGAGGAAGCAGAGCTTTTATTTGGGGTAAGGAATCCGAAAGAAATCATTGAACGATGCAAAAGTTATGGAATTTCCTATATCGCTATTAAGAAAGGCGAGAAAGGATCTGTCGGATATTACGACGGACAATATATAGAAGCCCCTCCAGTTAAACCAAGAAAAGTTGTGGATACAGTAGGGGCAGGCGACGGATTTGATGCTGGTTTCATTTATGGAGTGCTAAAAGGCTGGAAGCTTGAAAGGACTTTGCTATTTGCGAACACGATTGGTTCCATGGTTGTTAGTGTTTCAGGAGATAATGAAGGATTGCCTTATATTGAGGATGTACTCGTTCAGTTAGGGGAAAAAGCATTTATTGAAAGATAATGTTTGGGGTGAATGTTATGAAGCTGCAGTTAGCCCTTGATCGCTTAACAAAAAAGGAATGCTTTCAAATTTTAAAGGAGACGCATTCACATGTTGATTGGATTGAGATTGGAACAGGAGTCATAAAAGAGTACGGGATGCAAATTGTTCGTGAAATAAAAGCGGCCTACCCCCATAAAGTCATCGTTGCTGACATGAAAACATGCGATGCCGGAAGGCACGAGGCCATCCAAGCTTTTGAAGCTGGAGCGGATATTATGACCGTCATGGCATTTTCAGCAGATCGAACGATTACGGATACGATGGAAGTTGCTAAACAGTACCATCGGCAAGTAATGGTCGATCTGTTAGGAATTTCTGATCAAAAGAGACTTTTTGAATTGGAATCGTTAGGGGTGGAGCTTGTCAGTCTTCATTTCGGGAAAGATAGTCAATTGGAAGGTGAATTACATACTGGCATGTTTCGTCTTTTACAAGGATTTTCCAATTTTAAGATTGCCGTTGCAGGTGGAATTCATCTTGAAAGCCTTCCTTCCATACTGGAGCATAACCCCGATACTATTATCGTTGGAAGCGCTGTCACTAAGGCGGAAAACCCGGCTAAAGCTGCATCCAAAATGAAAGGATTGATCAAAGAGTATGAGAACGATCATTAGCACGGTTGCCAATGAGGTGTCGACGGTATTAGCAAATGTCAGCGATGAAGAAGCATTATCGCTTGCAAATGAATTGCAGCAAGCGAAGCGAATTTTTGTCCTTGGTGAAGGACGCTCAGGTTTAATGGGAAAGGCTTTTGCTATGCGGCTAATGCATGGGGGCTATCACGTTTACGTCGTTGGTGAAACGATTACTCCTAGCATTGCCAAGGATGACTTGCTTGTTGTCATTTCTGGCTCAGGCTCAACAGGCTCCATTTATCAATTTGCAGAAAAAGCTAAAAAAGCGGGGGCAAAACTGTTTTCCGTAACAACCAATCGAAAATCGAAAATAGCTTCTATTAGTGATGGAATATTAGTGATTCCTGCGGCTACGAAGTATCGTAGATCAACGGAACCAACGACGATCCAGCCCCTCGGTAATCAATTTGATCAAAGTGTTCATTTACTATTAGACGCTATCATTATTTACAGTTTACAAACCGAAACGAATGAGCATTTAAATGAAGTGATGAGAAAGAGACATGCAAATTTAGAGTAAAAGAGGTGGAGAGACATGGCAGACGTCATTGTTCAACATAACGAGTTAAAAGATTTAGTCGTGAAAAAATTAACGAAAGCAGGATTATCTACCGAACATGCAAGCGTTGTCGCTGATGTGTTACTTCATGCCGATTTAAGAGGTGTCCATTCACACGGTGTTTTACGGACAAAGCATTATGTTAAGCGGATAACAGAAGGCGGACTAAATCCTAATCCTCAATTTTCGGTAAAAGAAACAGGTCCTAGCTCTGCGATCTTTGATGGCGATGACGGTATGGGACATGTCATTACAAAAGAAGCGATGAATTATGCCATTCAGCTAGCCGAAAAAAATGGAATCGGCATGTTGACCGTTGTGAATAGCAGTCATTGTGGTGCGTTATCTTACTTTGTACAGCAAGCAGCGGAAAAAAACATGATCGGAATGGTCATGACACATACAGATAAAATTGTCGTTCCATTTGGCGGAGCTGAAGCGTTCTTTGGAACAAATCCAATTGCCTTTGGCTTTCCAGCTAAAAAACACAAGCCGATCATTTTAGATATGGCAACGAGCAATGTTGCATTTGGGAAAATTCTCCATGCAAGAGAAGCTGGAAAAGAGATTCCTTCTGATTGGGGAGTTGATGAAAACGGCGTGCCGACAACAGATCCAAATAAAGTGTCTGCTTTACTCCCATTTGCTGGACCGAAAGGATATGGATTAGGCATGGTTGTCGATATTTTCTCTGGCATATTAGCAGGAGCCGCTTTTGGTCCACATATCGCCAAAATGTACGGCGATTACAATAAAATGCGTAAATTAGGCCATTTTGTTTGCGCGATAAATCCAGCCGTCTTTACAAAGATTGATTCATTCCTTGAAAACGTTGATCGCATGATTGATGAGCTCCACGCGGTTAAACCTGCGGAAGGATTTGATCGAGTAATGGTTCCTGGCGAGCCGGAACAGCTTCGAGAAGAAGCAAGGCTAAAAGAAGGGGTTCCTGTTGCGGAAACCGTTTATCAATATTTAGTGAAGGAATAGTCGATCACCTTTGAAAGGGGGGATCTGTGAGGAGAAATGTACATTTAGGGGAAATGTTTGACCACTCACTATGAAAAAAATATGAAGGGGGATCTTTTATGAAAAAATTTAAATGGTTTACAGTTGTTTGTGCATTGATGTTGTTATTAACGGCATGTGGCTCAAATAGTTCAAAGGATTCAGCAGATAGCGGGGAAACAATTAAATGGAAACTTGGACATTTAGCTGATGAAAATCATATTTGGCATAAAACTGCATTGAAATTTGCCGATTTAGTAAAAGAAAAAACTGACGGAAAACTTGAAATTACGGTTTATCCAAATAATGCGCTTGGCGGAGAAACAGATACGATTAATAGTATTAAAGCAGGTACTGTAGACATGGTCATTTCTGGTGAAACGCTGCAAAACTGGGCTCCTAAAGCGGCATTGATGGCAGCTCCATATGCATTTAGAGATTTAGATCATGTGAAAAAAGTAGTTGAGGGCGAGATTGGTAAAGAAATTGAAGCGGAAATCAAAGAAAAAGCAGGTTTAACACCTCTTTATTATCATACTCGTGCACCACGTAATTTAACTTCTAACCGTCCGATTACTAAACCAGAAGATTTAGACGGATTTAGAATGCGCGTACCTAACGTACCGTTATTCTTAAGTGTTTGGGAGGCAGCTGGAGCGAAGCCGCAAGTGATGGATTTCAATGAAATGTTTACTGGGCTGCAGCAAAATGTTATTGAAGGGCAAGAAAATCCAGTTGACTTAATTTATAGTGCTGCATTTTATGAAGTTCAAAAATATGTCAATAAAACGGAACATGTTTATTCTTGGATTTACGTTTTAGTTGGAAATAAGCAATTTGAATCTTTATCTGATGAAATGAAGGATGCGGTACTCTCTGCTGCTAAAGAAGCACAAGAATATGGAGAAGAGCTATTTGAAACAGAAGTTGCTGAATATGAAAAGAAATTGAAAGAAGAAGGCATGGAATTTGTAGAGGTTGACCAAGATGCATTCCGTGAAGCAATGAAGCCTGCGATTCAGAAAAACTTAACTCCAGAACAGTACGAATTATATGAAAAAATCTTAGAAGTTCAATAAAACGTTTTTCGAAGATTGATAGACATATCATCTGATCGTCCAATCGGACTAAAAAAATGGTATGTCTTTCCATTAAAAGGAGGCTGTCACCCTTTATGAAAGGTACAAAGCTGATTGATCGCACCTTAGAGCTCGCAACGATAATCACGTTTATCGGCATTATCGTTGTTGTGACGATTCAAATTCTTTCCCGCTACTTGCCTTACTCAGCTATTTGGACGGAAGAGCTAACGAGATTTTTATTCATATACTCCGTCTCTTTCGCAGCTCCGTTAGCTTTAAAAAAGAAAGAATATATTAACATTGAACTCGTTGAAAAATTGTTGCCTGAAAAAGCAAAAGTGATTTATGAAGCATTGATTTATTTAACGGTTGCTATATTTTGTGCAGTAATCGCATACCAAGGCTACCAATTTACTTTAGTTGGGGTTGGACAAAAATCCGCAACGATGGCCATTGATATGTCTATCATTCATGCAAGTATTGGTATAGCCGTATTGTTTATTGCGATTTATGCGTTGCTTCATATTGTTGAATTGCTGAAAAGTCTCCGAAAGGGGGATGAAAAATAATGTTAGCGCTCATTTTGTTTATTTCCTTTATTGTCTTAATCTTCTTAGGGGTTCCAATTGCCTTTAGCTTAGGTTTATCTTCTTTATTGTATTTAATATTAGCAGATATCCCGTTAAATATTATTCCGCAAAAAATGTTTGCTGGACTTAACTCATTTGTATTGTTATGTATTCCAGGGTTTATATTAGCCGGAAATTTAATGAATTTTGGCGGTATTACAGATCGTATTATTCAATTTACGAATAATATTGTCGGTCACATTCGCGGAGGCCTTGCCTTGGCCAATGTCGGTTCATCAATGGGGTTTGCTGGTATTTCCGGAACAGCACTAGCGGATACGGCTAGTATTGGCGGTGTTCTAATCCCAGCGATGAAAAAAGAAGGATATGGTGCGGCATTTTCCGCTGCTGTTACGTCTTCTTCTTCAACAGTCGGACCTATAATTCCACCATCCTTGCCGATGATTATCGTTGGAACGCTTGCTAGCATTTCGGTTGGTGATCTTTTCCTTGCGGGGATGATCCCTGGCATTTTATTAGGTTTAGGCTTAATGATTCCGACTTACATCATTTCGGTTAAAAGAAACTACCCGAAAGGTGAAAGACAGCCGCTTTCAAAAATAATGAAGTCGTTTTATGGCGCATTTTGGGCTTTAATGATGACAGTCATTATTTTATTTGGGATTTTAGGAGGATATTTTACACCAACTGAAGCCTCCATTATCGCTGTCTTATATGCGCTTGTCGTTGGGCTTCTTATCTATAAAGAATTAAAAATAAAAGATATCCCGAAAATTTTATTAAATTCCATGGTTGGAACAGCTTCGATTATGATGTTAGTTGGCTTTGCCAACTTATTTGGCTGGATTTTAGTGAGTGAGCAAATTCCGATTATGGTTGCTGATGCAATTTTAAGTCTTTCGGAAAACCCTATAGTCGTGATTCTACTTATAAATTTATTATTGCTGTTTGTCGGAACATTTATGGAGACAATTGCAGCATTAGTGATTTTATTCCCAGTATTATTACCTGTTGCAACAAGTATTGGAATGGATCCTATTCATTTTGGTGTAATGATGGTATTAAATTTGATGATTGGATTATCCACTCCTCCAGTCGGTGTATGTTTATTTGTGGCATCTAGTATTGGAAAAGTGTCGATGAGTGAAACTACTCGTGAGCTTTTGCCTTTCTTAGGTGTTAGTCTAGTAGTTCTTTTATTAGTAGCATTTGTTCCGCAGCTGACCTTATTCTTACCTAGCTTATTTGATTAAAAATAAGTCTGTCTTCAAAAAAAAGCTTTGTTTCTTTTGATCAAGTCTTGTGATGTGCAGCCTAAGGCAACATTCATAACGAAAGGCTCTTTTCTAAAAGATTGTTGCTTTACAACCATAGCTTTTCGACTGTCCAGGCAAGCGACACGCTTGCTATGGACAGTCGAAAAGCAACAAAGTTTACGAAAACAGCCTAACGAAAAGAACTAATTATTAAGAAGGAGTTGTTCCTCATGAAGGCCGTGCAAGTCGTCAGTCCAGGCAACATGCAAATGATCGAAAAAGAAAAACCGATGATTGAACATGACCATGAAGTGTTAATAAAAGTCAAAATGGTCGGAATTTGCGGTTCTGATATGCATATTTACCACGGAACTAATCCTCTTGCTACTTTGCCGAGAATTATCGGACATGAAGTAACAGGTGAAATTGTAGAGGTTGGAAAAGGAGTTACTGGACTTCAAGTTGGGGATAAAGTGGTAATCGAGCCGATCGAAACGTGTGGAAAATGCTATGCATGTCGTTTAGGCAGGAGAAATGTATGTAGAGAATTAGAAGTATATGGGGTGCACCGTGACGGCGGTATGCAAGAATATATCGTCATGCCAGAACATTTAGTTCATAAAGTAAGTCCAGATCTTGATTGGGCTGAAGCTGTACTTGTTGAACCTTTTACGATTGGCGCGCAAGCAAATTGGCGCGGAAATGTCCAAAAGGGAGATAAGGTTTTTATTATGGGTGCCGGTCCAATTGGGCTTTGTTGCTTAAAGATCGCGAAATTAAAAGGAGCAACGTGTATCATTTCGGATTTAAGTGATGAACGCCTTTCTTTTGCGAAATCATGGGGAGCAGATTATATTTTAAACGCTTCTTGTGTAAATGTTCGAGAAGAAATCATGAAGATCACGAACGGTGAAGGAGCTAATGTTGTGATTGATGCCGTCTGCATCCCACAAACGTTTGCAGATGCTGTTGAAATCGCTTCGGTTGCTGGCCGTGTCGTGACGCTTGGGTTTGATTCCCGCTTTTCTCAAATACCACAGCTATCCATCACGAAAAAAGAGCTGACGATTTTAGGATCGAGATTACAAACGAATCAGTTTCCGGAAGTCATCAAGCTTTTTAACGAAGGAACACTTAAGACGGATGGAATGGTTACTCAACGTTTCACAATAGATGAAGTAAAGGATGTCTTTTCGTTTATCGAAAAGGAACCAAATCAAGTTAGAAAAGCAGTCATTGAGTTTTAGTGGCGATAGATTAAGGATAAAGGAGGGGCGAGATCGTCTCATGAATCGGGTGAAATCCTCATTTCGAGGAGGATGTTTGATCCTCATGAGACATCTTCATGAAAAATGATCAAAAAAATGGGGATTTTAAAGAAAATAACGGATGTAGGAGTTGTGGCGGTTGTTCGCGCAGACCATGAGGAAGAAGCCGAACGAATTTCCAAGGCTTGTATAGAAGGTGGAGTGACAATCATCGAAATTACGTTTACAGTCCCAGGGGCAGCAGATGTCATCCGTTCACTGACGTCTAAATTTGCATCAGAAGGGGTTGTCATCGGTGCTGGAAGTGTACTAGATAGAGAGACAGCTAGAATGGCTATATTGGCTGGGGCTGAATATATTGTAAGCCCATGCTTTGACAAAAGCACCGCAAAGCTTTGCAATCGTTATCAAATCCCATATATGCCAGGATGCATGACGATTACTGAGATCAAAACAGCATTAGAATACGGTGCAGACATTATCAAATTGTTTCCAGGAAGTCATTTTGATTCCTCTATTATTAAAGCCATTAAAGGGCCGATTCCACAAGTATCCATTATGCCTACTGGCGGGGTAAATGTACAAAATGCACATGAATGGATTCAAAATGGTGCCGTTGCCATTGGTGTCGGGAGTGAGCTGACAAAGCCTGCGAAAGAAGGGAAATATTCAGAGGTAACAGCTCTAGCAAAACAATATGTGGCGATCGTAAAAGAAGCAAGAGAAAGCCGATCCCTAAATATATGATGAATAGACATTTAAACGAATGGTGGGGATAACGAAATGAAGATGGTATTTCGATGGTTCGGTGAGGGAAATGATAGCGTTTCTTTACAGCATATAAGACAAATTCCAGGTGTTGAAGGAATCGTTTGGGCTCTTCATGATATTCCGGCTGGTGAAGAGTGGCCGATGGATCGAATATTAGAAGTGAAAAAACAGGCAGATGCCTATGGACTCCATATTGACGTTGTCGAAAGCGTTAATGTCCATGAAGATATCAAGCTTGGACGTCCGACTAGAGATGCCTATATTGAAAATTATAAAAGGACCATTGAAAAACTGGCAAAAGTCGGGGTCAAAGTGATTTGCTATAATTTTATGCCTGTTTTTGATTGGACAAGAACCGACTTATATAAAGAGCTAGAGGACGGTTCAACGGCACTATTTTATGAACATGAAAAGGTTCAAAATATTGATCCTTTGGAATTAGTGAAAATGATTGCAGATAATCCTAAATTTACAATGCCTGGATGGGAGCCTGAACGCTTAAAAGAGCTCGCCAGTCTGTTTGAAGCTTATCAACATGTGACAGAGGAAGATTTATGGAACCATTTGCAATATTTTTTAGAAAACATAATTCCCGTAGCGGAAGCGAACGGAATTAAAATGGCTATTCACCCAGATGATCCACCATGGTCCATTTTTGGCTTGCCAAGAATTATCACAAACAGAGAGAACATTCGTCGTTTTTTAAATCTTGTCGATAGCCCCTATAACGGTATCACTCTTTGCAGCGGTTCATTAGGGGTCAATCTAAGAAATGACATCCCAGCCATGATACGTGAATTCGCTGACCGAATCCCTTTTGCCCATATTCGCAACGTAAAAGTTTATGAAAATGGTAATTTTGTCGAAACATCACATCGAACGTGTGATGGATCAATTGATATTTATGAAATTGTGAAGGCATATCATGAAACAGGTTTTACGGGTTACGCACGTCCCGACCATGGTAGACATATTTGGGATGAACAGTGCCGTCCAGGCTATGGACTTTATGACAGAGCCCTAGGGATTATGTATTTATGGGGAATTTGGGATTCTTTAGAAAGACGGAGAAAGGAGGAACGATTGTGATACCACTAAACGAAAACTTAAAAGGAAAAGTCGCCGTCATTACAGGTGGTAGCGGAGTTTTATGTAGTGCAATGGCAAAAGAATTGGCAAGACAAGGGGTCAAGGTTGCCATTATAAACTTACGTAAAGAAAAAGGCGAAAAAGTCGTAAAGGAAATTAGGCAGCTGGGGGGAGAAGCAATCGCTATTCCCTGCAACGTGTTAAATGTCGATGAAGTGAGAAAAGCAGAAGAAATAGTGGCAAACGAGTTTGGTGTTTGCGACATTTTAATTAACGGCGCAGGAGGAAACCATCCAAAAGGAACGACGACAAATGAAATCCTAAAGCCGGAAGATCTTGAAAATATGGAAATAACAACGTTTTTTGATCTCAGTAAAGAAGGATTTCAATTTGTGTTTGATTTGAATTTATTAGGAACCCTTATTCCTACACAAGTGTTTACAAAGAAAATGGTAAATAGAAAAGGAGCAACCGTTATTAATATATCATCAATGAGCGCCCCTTCGCCAATGACGAAAGTACCAGCATACAGTGCTGCTAAAGCTGCCATTGATAACTTTACGAAATGGCTAGCTGTACACATGGCTGAGGTTGGCATTCGCGTAAATGCTATCGCTCCTGGCTTTTTTCTAACTGAACAAAATAAAACGCTCTTAACAAATCACGATGGCTCTCTAACGGAAAGATCGCATAAAATACTGAGCCATACCCCTATGAGAAGGTTCGGTTCCCCTGAAGATTTATTAGGCACATTATTATGGCTAGTTGATGAAAACATGTCTGGTTTTGTCACAGGAATAACCGTCCCTGTTGACGGTGGTTTCATGGCCTATTCTGGTGTGTAGAACTCGCAACATTAATATGTTTTTCCATTAACCATCCTTTTAAGGGTGGTTTTTTTATGTTTAGAAATTAATTGGCGCTGTTGATATACGCTGTCACTCGATGATCCGTGTTTCTTTTACATGTTCAGAAATCAAATTTAAGCAGCAAAGTAGTTATTTGAGATAGTTACCATGCAACTATAGCTCTGCCTTCGACTAAAAGGCTTGACATCATGAAGTTGTATTTCATAAAAGGAAATGAGGGGGTTGATGACGAAATCAAAGACTGATATAAAAATGAAAATCAAAATGACAAACCGAGAGATTATAGTGCAAACCGAGAGAAAAAGAGAATTGTGCTGTTTGTGGGGCAGCCAGAAGTGATCATTTTAAACTAGAGGAGTGGCAATGATGAATTTTGAGAACAATCGTTATGAAATTATCCCTATTATAGTGGATGTTCAATCTAGCTTAAGAAGTATAAACTTTTTTTTTAGTTAAATCCAATCATTCTCTAACGTTAGTTGATGCTGGTCTTAATAATGAGGCTTGTTGGAATGCACTTGAAGAGACGCTTAAGAAAAATGGATATGCTTTACAAGATTTAACCGAAATCATTTTGCCTCACAATCATATTGATCATGTTGGGTTAGTGAATCGAATCACGGCCGTTCATCCGATACCCGTTTATGCTCATCGTGATGCGATTTTGCGTTTGAAACGAGATCCTCACTTTCTCCAAATGCGAGTTGAATTTTTTTCGCAATTGTATGAAGAAATGGGATGTGGAGAATCAGGCTACAAGCAAGTCGCTTACCTAAAGGAATCGATCGATAAAAATAGCCAAAATGCCTTGCAAGCAGAGATCATGCCATTGGAGAGAAGTCATTTAAATTTTCAAGTCATCGAGGTGCCCGGTCATTCTCCTGACCATATTGCCCTGTATGATCAAGACAATTGCCGCCTGATCTCAGGAGATTTGCTAATCAATCATATTTCCAGCAACGCTCTTGTTGAGCCGGATCATACAGGACAGCGGCTGTTGACATTATTACAACATAAACAGTCTTTAGAAAAAGTAGCAGATCTACCTTTAAATCTTGTCTTTCCAGGGCATGGTACAATGATTACAAATCCGAAAGAATTAATTAATAATAGATTAGAAGGGATGGAGAAAAAAGCTGAAAAAATTATAAACCTCATTCGAAACGGAGTGTCAACCGGAAGCGAGCTGGCTCAAGCCTATTATCGAAAAAAATATTCGGAGCAATTTTCACTCGTTATGTCCGAAATCATTGGCTATCTTGATTATTTAGAAATAAACGGAAAAATTACAAAACAATTAAAAAATGGAGTGTGGCATTATTTCATTCAAGAATAGCAGGCTTAAGAGACTTACCATTTTCATTACTTAAGAAGCATCCAAAATTAAACAAACGTTTGATTAATCATTTCGTTTTCGAAAGTCTCTTTTCTAAAAGATTGTTGCTTGACAACCTTAGCTTTTCAACTCTCCAGGAAAGCGACATGCTTGCTATGTCACACTTTAGCTAGTCTGGAATGTCAACACTAAACTGTACATATTTTTTAAGGAAAGTCATTGATTCAATGGATGTCATATTTAAATTTTTAGTTCCAGATTTACAAATTTTCCTGTGCACTTAATTCCATATTCCTATTATTTTTTTACATCTTTTAGCTACCGCGCTTCGCTTGCTCCCCTGCATGTATTGTGACGTTCTAAAAACCAAGAACATCACAATACATGCAGGTTATTAAAAGACTTCAGATTACAGATGATTTAGCTTTTTGTTCGCGTTTATATTCGGCGGGTGTGCGATAGTTTAGTGAACCGTGAATTCTGATATTATTGAACCAATTTACGTAATCAAAAAGTGCAAGTTCAAGCGCTTCTTGGCAAGGGAAATTAGCATCGTTGACGAATTCTGTTTTAATGGTTTTAAACATTGCTTCAGCAACCGCATTATCATAAGGGTTTCCTTTTTCACTAAGGGATCGCTCAATGTCGAATGCTTCAAGCGCATCATCGATAAGTTGATTTTTAAACTCACTACCTCGATCAGTATGAAATAACTCAAGCTGATTTAGATTGTTGGCGAACCCATTTATCAAAAGCAGATGGTGTTAGATCGTATTCTTTAATTATCTCACCTCTAGGCTTACCAGATGCATGAAGCCCGACAATTTGTTCTTTGAATTCTTTTGTAAACGTTCTTCTTTTTCTTTTAGTCATCATTGATTCTCCTCCGACATACGTTGAATCAAGTTTATATGACCTTAATGAATCTGTCCTACTAAGTGTAACCTATCCAGATTTATGTTATCGACAGAGCCATTCTCTAATAAATGTTCTAACCTCCCTAGATTACAAAGCGTTTGTTGCCGAACTTTATTGTCTACACGAAATGTACAACATATTTGTAGATATTGACGAACAGAACCATTTTTATTTTTTTGCTTGGGTCAGGTGCCTGTCACCACTCGATGCCCTGTCTGAGCTCAAGGGATGGTAAAAAAAGTATACATATCCGTCTGTCATGACAAGGGATGAGAGTCCAAAAGCACTTACGCAGGAAATTCAAAAAATGGTTCGCTAACCTATGACTTACACCTGTTTTC
>Ga0207865_101700_pt1 | contig 15392 bp, 13 predicted proteins | sample HigsolmetaAR204D_FD_184836 | JGI IMG/M metagenome (GOLD analysis project Ga0207865, IMG submission 184836) | Ionic liquid and high solid enriched microbial communities from the Joint BioEnergy Institute, USA - AR20-4-D (SPAdes) (version 2) ...
TCCTTGTCGATGTCGCTGCGGCGGATATCGACAAGGAAGCCGGGCTGGAGCTGATCCGGGACATCCGGAAGCTGGGCCGGCAAGGGATGTTCCTGTGCGTGGACGTGTCCGCCGAGGAAGAGGTGCAGCGCTGGTTCCGGGTCATTGCGGAGGAGTTCGGGAGGGTCGACGCGCTGATCAACAATGCCGGCATCAGCAGGGGCGGGTCGATGCTCGAGCTGCCTGTCAGCGATTTCGACCGGGTGCTCGCTGTGAATCTCCGCGGCCCGTTCCTCTGCTCCCGGCAGGCCGCTGCGCTCATGAAACGCCAGGGAGGAGGCTCGATCGTCCATATCGCCTCCACCCGCGCGCTCATGTCCGAAGCGGATACCGAAGCCTATTCCGCCTCCAAGGGAGGGCTGCTGGCCTTGACGCATGCGATGGCAGTAAGCCTCGGCCCCTACGGCATCCGGGTCAATGCGATCAGCCCAGGCTGGATCGAGACGCGGGATTGGCAGAAGGCGTCCCGCCGGACTGTGCCGGTGCATTCGGAGCGGGACCGGCTGCAGCATCCGGTCGGCCGCGTCGGGCGGCCGGAGGATATCGCCGCCGCCTGCCTGTACTTGTGCGGCAACAATACCGGCTTCATGACAGGCCAAAACCTCGTGATCGACGGGGGCATGACAGTGAAGATGATCTACGAAGAATAACACCAAGGACGGACAACCGTCCGAGTGGACTGCTAGGAGAATGGACAGATGTGGTTTGTATTCGCTGCCGCCTCGGCTCTATGCTTCGGGCTGAGGGGCATTTTGTACCAATGGACCTCACAGCGGCCGATCGACCGCAACCTGCTGCTGTTCGGCGTGTACTTGTCCGGCACGCTGATTGTCGTCGGGGCAAACGGCTTCGCCGGACAAGCATGGACGCAGGCAGCCTGGATCGGCGTGCTGCTGGGGCTCTTTTCTTTTATAGGGAACGCCTCGATGTACAAAGGATATGCCGTCGGCCGGGCGTCGCTCGTCGCGCTGCTGACCGCTATGCCGCCGGTCGTCGTCGTCACGCTTGCTTATTTTTTATGGAACGAAAAGCTGAACGCCGTTCAGCTCGCTTCGTTTCTTGTCATTATCGCCGGTCTTCTGCTGATTCGCTATTCAAGCGATATTTCGTTCCGCAATCTGAAGGGCGCCCAGTGGGGCGCCTTGGCGATGCTGTCTTTCGGCCTGACCGACCTGACCAGCAAGCAGGCCACGCTGCTCGGCGCGGAGACGCTGCCGGTGCTGACGATGATGTTCACGACAGGCTCGCTGCTGTTCGGAGTCTCCTGGCTGGCCGGACGCGCCAAGCCGGCGCCGGCCCGGGAGGCGGCCGCCGCAGCGGATGGCGCGGAGAGCGGCGCCGCAGCGGCGGCACGTCCCGCTCCGGCTCCATGGAGCGCAGGGCGGACAGTCGTCTGGGGCATGGTCGTCGGCTTGACGAACGTCTGCGGCATGATGTTCGTGATGCCCGCCTTCCGCGAAGGCGTAACCGGGCTCGTCTCCGCCATCATCGCGATGAACGTCGTCATTGTGTTGCTGTACGCCCGCTTCGGGCTGAAGGAGACGTTCAGCCGGCGGGAGACGGCAGGGCTCGTGTGCGCCGTCGCCGGCGTCATCCTGCTTCGCCTCGCCGCTTGACATGGAAGGCGCAAGCGGCAGCGGCGTGAGCCGCATCCGCCAGGCCGGGAGAGGAGCGCACGCTTCGCGGGGAGGCAGCAGCCCTTGCTGCCAGCTTCCTCCCCTGCGCCTCCCGCGGCCCGCGGATCACGGATCGCGGATCGCCATCGAGCCGGCTTATTCGTCGTTTGTCCGGTACGAGCGGTATACGGCGCGCAGTTGCCGTACCGCGCGGGACATGGAATACGTATTCAGCGCCTTCTCCTGGGCGACGCGGGCGAGCTGGTAGCGATAAGCCGGATCGATGATCACCTTCTCGAGCGCGGCCGCCAGCGCGGACGGATCGTCCACCGGCACGAGCAGGCCGTTCTTGCCGCTCTCGATCTGCTCCGCGATGCCACCGACCTTCGTGCCGATCAGCGCCAGTCCGCACAGCGCTGCCTCGGCGAACACCGAGCCGAACGCCTCCGCGCGCGACGGCAGCACAAAAATATCGAAGAACGGCATGAAGTCCTCGGGGTGCAGCATGTAGCCGTAGAAGATCGTATCCTCGTAAATGCCGAGCTCCTGCGCCAGCGCCTCAAGCTCCGGCCGGATCGGCCCGTCGCCGATCAAATGCAGCACGAACGGGCGGCCCTTCCGCTTCAGCTCCGCGCACGCCTGCAGCAGCACATCCAGCCCTTTGGCCGGAACGAGCCGGCATACGGTGATCAGCTGCGGCACCTTGTTCTCGTGCTGAACCGGCTTGAAGCGCTTCTCGTCGAAGCCGTTCGGGATGACGCCGATCTTTTCCGGCTCCTGCACATAATCCGCCAAGTAGCTTTTGAACGCGTTCGAGACGGTGATCAGCTGATCGGCGCACTCCTCCAGCTCGCGGTAAAGCGATGTGAGGAACTGGTGCTCCGGCCCGTTCTCGCGGATTTTGCCATTCAGAATAAGCTCTCGCTCATAGCTGGAGTGAACGGTCATGACGACCGGCGTATCCGGAAACAGGCGCTTCATGACGAGGCAGGCGATCGGATGATGGGCATGAATCAGATCATAGGATTGCTGGATGCGAAGCTTGGTCCACCATATGTAGTCCTTGAAGGTTTGAATATATTTGTCCACCACCCGGTTCCCTGCGTAAGCCTGCCAATCGAAGGTGGAAAATTGCACTTCTTCGGTTCCTTTGCCGCGTATCCTCTTGGGCAGGAAAAAAAGCTCCATCTCCCAGCCGCGCTTGTTGAAGCGGTCCAGCATGAACGGAACCATAGACGATACCCCGCCCGGCTGCTCGGGAGGAAAAAACAACGCTTGAAGTATGCGCATTTCGGGTGAGTCCCCCCTTGATGAAAAAGCTAAACGTTCTCTTTCCATCGTAACAGGTATCGATTGGCAGAACAAGACTTCACGGCTCGAATATATGTTTGGTATAATAAACTCGCGTTCCTTTCTTTTTAGTTTCTCGACGGAGGCTTACCAACTTGCCAATGGATTCATCCCCGACCGACTCCATGTCGTGGTCGGCGTTCTGGAACGGGCCGCTTGGCGCCGTTTTCCTGTACGCCATGCTTCTGGTCATTCTGGCGATGACCTTCATCATTTCCTTCAGACTATTGGTGAACCGCAGAAAGATCGGTTATTTGTCCATGGTGCTCGCGATCTTCATTATGATCGTTCAGAACGTGCAGATCATCATCCGGACGCTATGGCCGATCGACAGCGACATGCAATATTTTATCGAGCTGTCGCTCAAAATGCTGTCTTTCCTGCTTCTTCATCTCGGCATCTACCAATTGTACAACGTCACCCGCAAGCGGGACGCATTCGTCCTTGCGGTCATCGGCGTCGTCAGCCTGGGCGTGGCGCTGAGCTACTGGTATTTGCCGGGGTGGCTGGACGGCGTGAACGGCTCGATGCGGCTCGTTCAGTCCCTCGGCATCGAGCTGTATATGTTTTTGCTCATTTTTTCGGGCTTTTTGCTCGTTAACCCCCGCATCGGACAGAACGGCAAATATCAGGTGCTGCTGACGCTTGCCTTCTTCAACCAGACGATACATATGATCGACGTCTATTTGCTCAAGGGGGAGCAGCCCACGCTGCGCATGCTCGGCATCGTTGCTTCGTTTGTGTGCCACACCGTTCTGTTTTTGTTAATTTTCGAGAGAATTATCGAGATCATGCAGGCGATATACAACTCCTCGATCAAAGACGAATTGACCAAGCTGTATAACCGCAAATATTTCTACCAGCGGGTCAACCAGCATGTCCGAATGCGCGAGCCGGTGTCCGTTATTTTCATTGATATCGATAATTTCAAGAAGCTGAACGATACGAAGGGGCACCATACGGGCGACGAGGTGCTGATGCAGGTATCGCATATCGTCCGCGAGGAGACGGAGGATATCGGCATTTGCGGACGCTACGGAGGCGAGGAAATCGTCGTGCTGATCGTCGATCCCGAGACCGACCCGAGAGCGGTCGCCGAGCGGATTCGCGCCCGCGTGGAGGCGGAGACCGTCGTCACGGTCAGCATGGGCAGCAGCAAGCTGCGCAAGGGGCAGACGGCGGACGATCTCATCAAGCTGGCGGACGAAGCGATGTACCAGGCCAAGACGACGGGCAAGAACAAGATCGTGACGCTATGAATTGCAGCGCCTGCAGACGCTTTCACGGCAGCGCTTATAAACGGAAGAAACGTCTTCTCTGCCCCCCGGAGCAGTAGAAGACGTTTCCGGACGTGCCGCGGGCAGCGGTCGAGGTGGCCTGCCCCCTGCCCTCCGGACAGTGGAAGACGTTTCGCAGACATGCGGCAGAGCTTTCGCGATGCGGCCGCTTGTTATTTCAGGTCGACCGGCGCCTTCGCTTTCGCCGATTCGTAAGCTGCCAGCGCGACAAGCGCCGATTGCATGCCGTCCCGACCGGTAATCGGCACCGGCTTCCTTCCCAGAATCGCGGCGACGAAATCGTCGATCATCCACTCGTCCATGCTGTCGCCATAATAGCTCCAGACCGCTTTGTCCCGCTCGTCGGAATATACCTCGTTGCGGCTGGCCAGGCCGTCGATATGGATGACGCCATCCGTGCCGATGACCGACATCGTCACGTCCCCCCACGTCGGGAACGACTTCGGACGGGACCAGCTCGGATCGAGCACGCCGAACACTCCGTTTTCGAACGTGACATGCACCATTCCCGCATCGTCCGTCGGAATCGGATGGAACAGCGTCTCCGCATGGGCGAACACCTGAGCTGCCCTGGAGCCGGTAAACCAGTGCATCAGGTCCATGACGTGCACCGTATGGTCGAGCACGGCGCCGCCGCCCGCCAGCTCGGGGTCGACGAACCATTTGCCCGGCATCGTTCCCCGGTTCGTGCCCTTGATGGCAACGATGCGCCCGATCTCTCCGCGCTCCACCGCTTTCTTGGCCTCCACGACGGCCGGCAAATATCGGCAGGGGAAAGCGGTCATCAGCTGCACGCCATGCTCTTCGCAGGCCGCGATCATCCGCTCCATCTCCTCGCGCGAAAGGCCAAGCGGCTTCTCGCACAGCACGTGCTTGCCTGCTCTGGCTGCGCGAATCGTATGCTCCGCATGATGCTTGTTCTCCGAGCAGACGACGACCGCGTCGGCATCGGTTGCCAGCAGGTCCTCGTACCGCTCGAAATAGGGCACGCCGCTCTCCTCCACATAGCGCTGCACCCGGTCCTTGACCCCGTCGGCGATTCCGACGATCTCGACATCCGGATGGCGGCGCAGCAGATGGAAATAACCGACGGCATGCTGATGCGCAAAGCTGATCATGCCCACCTTCAGCTTGCTCATGCCAAAACACCTCCCATGCGGACAGGCAGCCCCGTCGACGCCGATTGCACCGCAGCCAGTGCGATATCAAGCGCGGCGTAACCGTCCTCCGCCGTAATGACCGGCTCGCTCTCCCCCGCAATGCAGCTGAGAAAATGGCGCAGCTCGTAATAATACGGATCATGCTTGGCCGGCGTTCGCGGCACGGGGACGCCGCTTCCTTCCCGGCCATCCTCTTCCCGCCGCAACCGCCTCACCTCCAATGTCGGCGAGCTGGAGCTGTCAAAGCGGAGCACGCCGCGCGTGCCGGCCAGCTCCGCTCCCGTCGTGAACGCGCCGGGGTATCCCCAGAACGCCTCCACATTCGCGAGCGCCCCGCTTTGGAACTGAAGCGTCACGTTGGCATATTCCATATGGTCATCCTTGTGGAGCTTGGCGTACACGCTCTGCACGTCGCCCATCGTCCACCGCAAAAAATCCAGGTCGTGGATCATCAGATCGACAATGACGCCGCCGCTGAGCGACGCATCGGCAAACCACCGGTTCCATCCCTTCGGAAAAGCGCTCAGCCGCTTCGCATGCGCCACCTGCACCGTCCCGACGATGCCGCTTGTCGCTTTGGCGCGCAGATCCTTGTAGCTTGGGAAAAAGCGCAGCACATGGCCGATATACAGCCGCACCCCGGCTTCCCGGCAAGCCCGGATCATCGCTTCGGCGTCTTCGCGATGCAGCGCGATCGGCTTCTCGCAAATGACATGCTTGCCCATAGCCGCCAGCTTCAGCACATACTCCTTGTGCAGAAACGTCGGCACGCAGACGCAGACAACGTCTGGCCGTTCCCGCTCCACCATCGCCTCCAGCGATTCGTAGGCGTTCGTTCCCCACAGCTCTGCCGCCTGCCCGGCCGCTTCGCGGCGAATGTCGCACACCCCCGCAGGCTGCACATCCTTCATTTTGGCTAAATTTTGCACATAGGTCGAGCCCATCGTTCCGGCGCCCAATACGGCAACTCTCATCGTCGGCCTCCTTGTTGAACATAACACGCCGCTAAGTTTAACTTCGCTGCAGCATGGCAAGCGAAGTGCGACTTTCCGTGTCATGACAAATTAGCATTAAATCAAAAATTTCACTCGAGTGATAAGACCATTATATGCCCGCTTTCCAAGCGCTGTCAATCGTTTTTCCGGACAATTGCCCGTCGATCACCAAAAACGCTGGAACATCGAAGAACATCGAAGAACATCGAGGAATATCGAGAAATATCGAGGAACATCGCCACAAAATATCGCCGCCCGCGCGGCGTTTATGCTTGCCGACAGGCGGATAAGCCATTATGATTATAGTAGTGCCCTGGACCCATTCCTCGAGAAGCAGTCATTCAAGTCCGCAAACGAAATCGCTGTTCTTTGATGTCGCGATGATGCCGGAGGCGGGCACCACGACGCTGACGTCATGCCCCCTCTGCGCCAGGCGAATTTTCAGGCACCGAAGGTGACGACCGATGCGATGGATTCGTTTGCTCGCCCAGCAGCTCCGGCTGTATGGCGTACAGGAACGCGAAACGGCCCCGGACCGGCGGCATCGGGCGTTGCCGCAGGGACAGCCGTATATCCTTGCCGCCAAGCGCCGATTGCCGACGCCAGAGTGACGATTTTCAACTGGTAGGGACGACTGACGACCGACGGCCGACAACCGATGATGAGGTATCTCCCGCCATACGGGTCTCATTCGCTATTCGATTATTCCAGCGTAAACAACTCATCCATCGGCTTGTCCAGAAGCTCGCACAGCTTTTTTGCCGTCCCCGGACCGACTGACTTCACCGACCGCTCCAGCAGGCTGATATAGGCGCAGCTAAGGCCGGACATCCGTGCCAAATCTTTCTGCGTCATTCCTTTGACCGCCCGCGCCCTCGCAATGGCCATCGATTTTGCTCTAATTTTCAACATACCCGCCCCCCATACGAATATCTGTTTCCATTATAACACCTGCATTTACTTTTGCAACCATATATGTTTGCTAATGTTTTATTTTTTTCACGTTGCTTACGTTTTTGTTTACTGTTAATATAAAAATGTTCACCAATGTTTACCTTTTTTTATAGGTTATCACCTTATAGCCTGGCAGGTGTTTTCATGGATTTTTATGAGCAATTGCGGGACATGCGTAAAATGAAGGGGTTTACGATCCGCGAGCTGGCTGACCGGTCCGGCGTATCCGCCGCTTACATATCGCAGCTGGAGAACGGCAATCGCGGCGTTCCTTCGCCCGACGTGCTGATGAAGCTGTCGGAGGGCTTGAACATACCGTACACCGAGCTTATGCAAATCGCCGGTTACCTGGAGAAGCCGGACGGCGAGAAAGACGAGAACTACGTGCGGCCGAAAGTGAATTTGCGGAGGTTTTTGCAAGAGAACGAGCTGATCTTCGACGGCATCGAGCTGACCGAGCAGGACAAGGAATGGATCGAGCGGATGCTGACCGTCCTGTTCTGGCGCGACAAGCAGCGTAAGCCAAAATGATCCCCAGCCCGTGCGGGATACCGACGGGCCTCTCGGCATAAGCAGCCCTGTCCCCCGGACGGGTTCGGCATCAAGGCCGCGGCGACCGTGTTCACAACCGAATCGACCGGCCTCGAACGGAGGCTGCATCAAGCCGGCTTGATGGCCGTTAGTGCCAGCCTGAACCAGGCCGCTTCGCGCCGCGCCCGCGCGCAGCCAAAAGCCCGCAATACCGCAAAGCGGCATAGCGGGCTTTTAGTCGTGCGATCATATTACCGGGCGCTCGTTCGGTAAGGTATCGGGTCGGTCAAGCCGGCCTCGGCGAAGCCTTTGAGCCGCAGACGGCAGCTGTCGCACTCGCCGCAGGCAACCTGCTGGCCGTTGTAGCACGATGTCGTCAGCTGATACGGCACGCCGAGCCGCGTGCCTTCCCGAATAATATCGGCCTTGGACCAATGGATCAGCGGCGTCTCGATGCGCATCGGCCCACCTTCCACGCCGACCCGGGTCGCCAAGGCCATCACTTCCTCCACCTTCCGGATGAACTCCGGCCGGCAGTCGGGATAGCCGCTGTAATCGAGCGCGTTGACGCCGATATAGATCGCCTCTGCCCCCGTTACCTCCGCATAGGAGGTAGCTATGGACAGGAACAGCAGGTTGCGGCCCGGCACGTAAGTGACCGGGATATCGGAATCGATCGGGCCGCTTTCGCCGGCCGGCGGCACCTCGATCGATTCGTCGGTCAGCGCGCTGCCGCCGAACTCCTTCAGAAAGCCGAGCGAGACGATCTTATGCCGCTGCGCCACACCGTAGAATTCGGCCACCTGGCGGGCGTTTTCGATCTCCGATTTATGCCGCTGGCCGTAATCGAACGTGAGCGGGTACAGCTCGTACCCCTGCGCCTTGGCTATGCCCATGCACGTCGTGCTGTCCAGACCGCCGCTTAAGATGACGATCGCTTTCTTCATACAATCAACCCCTATCTTGAAAAATTGGACGGAACCCTCCGGCGAATTTTCAGGCACCTAAGGTGACGGCCGATGGCGAAGGGATCGCTCGTCCATAGACGTCTATTGGATATTCCACACGCAGCCCAAGCCGTGCTCTGTTCGACAGCTGATCCTTCCTGAGCTTTTCCTGCGTTGTTCTTTCCGGTGCTGCCCCTTCCTGCGCTGCTCCCTTCCTTCGCTGTTCTTTCCGGTGCTGCCCCTTCCTGCGCTGCTTCCTTCCTTCGCTGTTCTTTCTGGTGCTGCCGTTCCTGTGCTGCCCTTCCTGCGCTTTCTCCAATGCTCCCACCGAAGCTTCCGAATCTCTAACGCTGGTGACAAACGCTATTTTGCTGAAAAGCAGCCTTTGAAAAATGTAACGTAGGCTGGGTAGCGCTATTTTGCCAAAAACGCTGAATCTGGCAGCAAAAATGCCAAATAAGGCCGCTCACTTGCGTTACAATTTCAAATCGAGCGTTTTGAGTGAAATAAACTCTGTGGCCAGCGTTAGCCCGGCAAAACAGCATCGATCCAGCGGGCATGAAGAGAAGCTTCGATCGAAGCATATTCAACGGATGAGCAGGACTGCGCTTGTGCGGCAGTTTTGCCTGGTGCAGAAACCAGCGTCAGCGCGAGAACCATGTTAGCGTTCAGACTCCGCCTTAGCGGCCCCCTCCCCGGGCACATGAGGCAACAAATCCTGCAAAAAATGCAACATTTTCCGCCCTCTTCGCACCAGAGGAAGGGGAATGTTGCATTTTGTGCAACAATTTGGGCGCGATTGGCTTCAAACCCGGGAACATCGCCCGAAATGTTGCACTTTCTACAACTTTTAGCCGTAAGTAGGGCTTATCCCCCCGATTTTGTTGTACAAAATACAACATTTGCTATCTTGAAAATAGCCCCCAGGGCGTGCGGCCCATTTTCACCATCTGATGGTGCTGCGCCAGCGGCATGGGGGTCTATCTAGAAAATAGCGCCGGTCCCGCGGCTCATTTTCATCTTCTGATGGTGCCGCGCCAGCGGCATGGGCGTCTATCTTGAAAATAGCGCCCAGGGCCCGCAGCCCACTTTCATCATCTGATGGTGCTGCGTCAGCGGCATGGGCGGCTATCATGAAAATTTGGCGATGATCCACGAGCCAAATTTTCAGGTATCGCTGACGATGTCCGATGGCGAAAAGAATCGCTCGGCACGGCGGCTATCGAGCAATGGACCAGCGCCACTGCCGCCGCAGCCCCCCCGCTCCCTTGCCGCGCCCGGCTTCGGGCTGCGGCGCCTAACGCATCGTGACGGCGGCAAGCCCGACCGCTATACGCCCCGAGCGGTTGGATCCCAGATCACCTTATGCATCTGCATGTTCAGCTTGACCTGATGCAGTCCGTGATCGAGCATGAGCCGGACAAGCTTAGCCGGAGGCATCGTCTCCCATACGGGACTGAACAGCGGCAGCGCCTTCGTCGGATGCTTCGCCAGCACGTCCAGCGCCGCCTGAAAATCGCGTTCGCTGCCGATCACGAATTTCAATTCGTCCTGCTTGCGCAGCCGCCTGATATTGGCCTCGATCATCTTGTCCTGCTCGCCGGAATCCGGCAGCTTGTAGTCCATAATGTAGCGGACGATCGGCGACTCGATGCGCTCCAGGAAATACGAAAGGTCAATGGCGCCGTTCGTCTCCACGTGCAGGTCGTCGTAACGGCCTGTGCCGGCAAGCGCTTCGATCAGCGCCGCCGACTTCTCGCCGTACAGCAGCGGCTCGCCGCCGGTCAGACATAAATGCCGGGAGCGGTATTGGGCCGTCTCCTCGACGATTTGGCCGATCGTCATGACGAATTCGGCCTCCGCCGGCGGGTAGCTGTACGTCGTATCGCACCACGTGCAGCGAAGGTTGCAGCCGAACAGCCGCACGAACACGGTCGGGAAGCCGGCCCGCGTGCCTTCCCCTTCTACCGTCTCGAAAATTTCGACCATCGGCAGCTTCGCGCTCAGCGTCTGTCGTTCTGCGCTCACCCGTCCGTCTCCCCCATCATCGCTGCCGTGACCGCAGCGTAGCTTGTCGGCGTCTCCCACAGCCGCACCTCCTCCAGCCGCACGGCGGGGTACAACCCCTCCTCCCGCAGCGCGGCCGCCAGCTCTTCGTACATCCAGACGACCATATTTTCCGCCGTCGTATTCATCGGCGGCAGCACCTCGTTCAAGTAGCGGTGGTCCAGCCGGTCAACAACGCGCTCCTTGGCGATGCGCTTAATGTCGGCAAAGTCGATCGTAATGCCCCGATGATCGACCTTGCCCCTCATCACAACCTGCAGTTTATACGTATGACCGTGGAGGCTTTGGCATTTGCCCTCGTAGCAGTGCAGATGATGCGCGCTGTCGAAGGTGAATTCCTTCGATACGAGCACTTCCCGGTCATGATATTTCAACTGATGTTCGCCGATATCTTCGCCCAAAACCTGAACTTTTCGCGGAATGTCGTACATCATGCGTCCATTCATCCCTCCCCCGAAAACATCAGATTATTATATCATGGCGCATTCGCTTCTCACAATACGGTGAAACTTGTATAATACTCTCAAGACAAAGATACGTTCGACATAAAGGAATGGTAAGCAATGTGTTCGTTAAGCATACAGCTCCCGGAAGCTTACGTCCGGCAGATGAGGGAACTGCTCGGCGGCGAGGAGGCAGAGCGCTTCCTGGCCAGCTACGGCCAGCCGCGAACCAGCGGCCTCCGCTTGAACCCGCTCAAGCTGGACCCGCAGGACGCCGCGCCGCTCAAGGAGCGCTTCGGCCTGGAGCCGGTGCCGTGGTGCCCGACGGGATTTTATTACGCGGAAGAAACGAGGCCCGGCAAGCATCCGTACCATGCCGCTGGCCTGTATTATATTCAGGAGCCTTCGGCCATGTCCTCCGCCGAGCTGCTGGAGCCGCAGCCGGGGGATATCGTGCTCGATCTGGCGGCAGCGCCGGGCGGCAAATCGACCCAGATCGCCGGCAAGCTGCAGGGCCGCGGGTTGCTCGTCGCCAATGAGATTCATCCCGCCCGTGCCAAGGCGCTGGCCGAGAACATCGAGCGCCTCGGCATCGCGAACGCCATAGTCACGAACGCCGGGCCCGACCAGCTGGAGAAGACGTTCCCCGGCTACTTTGACAAAATCATGCTGGATGCCCCCTGCTCCGGCGAAGGCATGTTTCGCAAAGATCCCGATGCGGTGCTTGAATGGTCTCCGGCTCATGTCCAGATGTGCGCCGCCCGCCAGCTCGACATCGCGCGTTCGGCCGTCCGCATGCTGAAGCCCGGCGGCAGGCTTGCCTATTCCACCTGCACCTTCAATGAGCAGGAGAACGAGGGGACCATCGAGCGCCTGCTATCGGAGTTTCCCCAGCTGAAGCTGGAGAAGACCGAGCGAATCTGGCCACATCGGCAGCGGGGCGAGGGGCATTTTGTCGCCGTGCTGGTGCTGGAGGCAGAGCTTGCTCCGCCTCCAGGCCCCGAACGCCCGACGCGCCAGACGGGCCGCCCGCGAAACGCTGCCGGTCGGCGTGCCCAAGCATCGCGCCCCGAAGAAGAAGCGATGCGGCTGTTCGGCCGCTTCGCCAAGGACAACCTGGCCGGCGGAGCCGACCTGCTGCCGCCGGGCGAGCCGCTGCTCTTCGGCGACCAGCTGTACTGGCTGCCCGTCGGCGAGGGGGCTGTCTTCAGCCCCGCCCTGCTGCAGGGGCTCAAAACGCCGCGGCCAGGGCTGCACCTGGCCGAAGTGAAGAAGGGCCTCGCCCGGCCGGCGCATGCGCTCGCCTTGGCGCTGCCGCGGGAGGACGCTGCGCTGCGGACGATCCGGCTGTCCTCGGACAGCGAGGAGGTGCACAGATACTTAAGCGGCGAATCGCTGACACTGCCCGTGCTTTCCACAGGCAGCGGGTGGACGCTCGTCACCGTCGACGGTTTCCCGCTCGGCTGGGGCAAGCATTCGGAAGGGCAGCTGAAGAACCATTATCCGAAAGGACTGCGCCGCCCGGCGCCGCACCGCTGATATACGGCATCCTGAACAGACTGTACCGCTGCTATTTTTCGGTACCCACTTCGGCATGGCTCAAGGTGATCGCTGCGCCCACCCGTTAAAAGAGGTCAGGCCGGGGAAGAAAACGGCTTCGTGATTTGGCATCCCTATAAAATCAGCACGGTGGCCGGAGCCGATCTGTTCCGCAAAAGCGAGGCGCTTGCCTGTGTACCTGCAATTTTACCTTCGCCGATCGAAATCGGGAAAATCCAGAAATAAAACCTTTTTTCGGAAATATATGTAACAAAGAAATTCTGGAGGCACGCCTGTTTTACTTATACACTTGTATACACTTGAAAATCAAAGGAGAGATATGATGACTGAAATTATCGAGCATATTTGGGAATATCTAGCTTTGTTTGGTTTGGCCGCAGCGCCGTGGCTCGAAGTATTCCTTGTAGTGCCTCTGGGCATCGCCTGGGGCTTGTCCCCGATCCCCGTCAGCATCGTCGGATTCATCGGCAACTGGATACCTGTTCTGCTGATCGGCTTCTTTTTCACTCAAATTTCCGGCTGGTGGAAACGGCGCCGCGCCCGCAAGCTCGGCATCAGCGAGGAGGAAGCTCTTACCTCGGGCAAAAAAATGTCCCGCGCCCGCCGCTACGGCACGCCAGGCCTTGCGCTGATCGCTCCGGTCATCGTCGGCACCGATATCGCGGCGCTGCTTGCGCTCGCCTTCGGCTCCTCCAAACGGTGGGTCATGCTTTGGATCACGATCGGTCTCGCGGCATGGACCGTCATCCTGGCCGTCGGCTCTTATTACGGCTTCGGCTATATCAAATTTTTGAAGCAGGGCTAAAGCATAGGAAAATCGCGCAAACGTCCCCGGGCCGTTAATGTGAACTGCTCCCTGTCAAATAGAAGGGGGCAGTTCAATGGCGCCGGGGGCGTATTTTTAGGGGAGCGAGGTCGGTCTGCTAGAACGGTTCGAACCAAAACGCGCAAGGAACACGACCCGCCTCTCGGGCTTTTTTTTAATGAACCTGCTCGGTTTCGAACAGCAATTCCTCAATCAGCCGGTTGTTGTGCATCATGCTGACATTGAACGTCTCGTAATCCTTCTCTTTATCCAGCTCCTGCATCAATAAAGCGGCAATCTGCTCCCGGCCTTCCTCGGTTCCCGGATCGCGGAAATCGACGAAGCCGGTCAGCTGCTTTTGGCTGATATCGATCGTAGCCGTGCCGATGGGCAGCCTTCCGCGGGACCGCTCGTAGATCTCGTAATGGAGCACGTCCCCGTCGTCTCTGACCAGAGCAACCGAATAGGGCGAAGACTCCCCTTCCAGCGAATAGGCATCATCTCCGGCCTGCGGCAGGTCTTCCTCGTCCTCCAGCAGCTCCTCGTGCGCCAGCTCGATCGTCTCGATCAGCTCATCCCCATGCCTCATCTCGATCGCAAACGAATCGATTTCTTTTTCATCGAAATCGCGGACGATCAAGTCTGCGACGATGTCCAAATCGTCTTCCTCCGGCATCATCATCCATTTGACCGTTCCGTTCACCTGACGGCCGACGATGCTCATGAACGCTTCGGCCACCCATTCCTCGTCCGCGCCGTAAACATGATACTCCACGGCGTTGCGCGATTCGCCGACAATGACCAGCTCGTAATCCTGCATCGTATATTCGTCCCGTTCGCCCGTTCCCTCGTCGCCAAACCGAGTGTTGTCGTCCACCCAAATCACTTCGGTGTCCCGGTCTTCTTCTTCGCCGAGGCTCAGGTCTTCCTCCATCTCGCTTTCCGAGGCCAGCACATGATCGAAGCTGCTGAAAGTAACCATCACCTCGCACTTCGAGATGTTCATCGCATCGACCAATGCCTGCACATATTCATGCACCTGCTCGCTTACATCGTCCTTTTCCCGCTCGGACAGCGCCTCTTGTTCCAATTGGAGCGACCCGGCCATCCGGTCGGAATCCCGGTAAACTAACGTAAGCGTGCCCACAAACCGATTGTTGTACAATATGTCGTTAACCTCGCCTCCGGCCGTTCTGATATCCGGCCTTAGCTTCATGGATGCCATGAGCGTCGCCTCCAAAGGATGTCAGGATTGAATCGGCCCGCAGGGCCAATATGGATAGCATATCCCGTCCTGGATCAAGCTATGCCCTTCGGTTCGCAATCGGCGGGAGGCGATACTCCAGCATCCCGTTTGCCGGCCGCCAGCATTTCCTTCCCGGCAGCTTCCTTCATTCGCATGAATCTGAACCGGAACCGGACGAACGTCCTGCCTGTTCCCGCTTCGGCTGATATCACAGCGACTTCCCCCCAAAGGATGCGGCCCCTCGCTTTTTTAGTGATTTACGAGGTTGCCCTTTCCACCGCATTGGCCGCATTCGCTTGCATCCACCACATCCACTGCACCTACCACATCCACTGCATTCACTGCATCCACCACATCCGCCACATCCACTGCATCCGCCGC